>Ga0163150_10000999_pt1 | contig 50031 bp, 41 predicted proteins | sample OliLakLV19P2IB_FD_148628 | JGI IMG/M metagenome (GOLD analysis project Ga0163150, IMG submission 148628) | Freshwater microbial mat bacterial communities from Lake Vanda, McMurdo Dry Valleys, Antarctica - Oligotrophic Lake LV.19.P2.IB | ecosystem: Environmental > Aquatic > Freshwater > Lake >... | reverse complement strand
GGGGGAGGGGGACAGAATAGACGGTTGGGCGGTTGGACGGTTAGGCGGTTAGGCGGTTAGTGCGAGCACAATAAAGGGTGGGGTCCTCTCGGATCCCACCCTTCGGCCTCCAACCGTCCAACCGCCTAACCGCCCAACCGCCCTACGGCCTCAGCACCACCACCACCACCGCCGTCAGGCTGGCGAGAATCTGAGCCAGCGAGCCCGCAAATCCGAGCCAGTCCTTCTTGTCCGTCGGGTCCTTCTCCGGGACATAGATTTCCGCGCCCGCCAGTGGCTCCGGCTTGCTGTCCGGCAGGAACCACCAGTTCTTGTCCACGCTTTCCACCTTGCCATTGGGCTGCGTGGCATAGGAACGGTTGCGGTCGGAATCGCGGCTGTAGCCGCCCGCCGAGTTGACGTAATAGTCCAGACCCTTGCCCTTCACGTAAGTGACGGACATCGGGGCGTTCACGGCCCCGCGCACGTACACCACGGGGATGTACTCGGGGATGACGATCGAATCGCCGCCCGAGAGAATCAGGTTGTCCCGGAACGACGGGTCGGTGAGGGCCTGGGGGAGATCGACGCCGATCCGGCCCCCGCGGTCGGAAGAACGGTAGAACCGGACGCCCGCAGAGTAGGCTTCCTTGGTCAGGCCGCCGGCCCGATGAATCAGGTCCACCAGCCGGTCGGTGCGGGTAATCAGCGCGTACCGGCCCGGGAACTGGATCTGTCCCTCGATGACCACGGTGCGCTGCAACTCCCAGTCGGGCTGGCGGAAGATCAGGACGTTGTCATACGGAGCCAGGGAAACTTCCCTCGCTCCGCCGACCGGGGCGCCCCGCCCGGGCGGGCCGAGGTATCGGCCGGTGGCGTCCCGGTCAAACACATAGGTCGAGTCGAGCGGCACTCTTAGGGTCTCCGCCACCCGGCCGCGCAAGCGCAGGCTGTCGGCCGGCATGCGGGCGATCTCCGCCTCCGACAGGTACGCGTCCTCGGTGAGCCCCTCCAACTGCAGCACCGCATCGCGCAGGGTCATGCCCTCCCGGAAGGGGAGCCGGCCCGGCTTCCGGATGGCGCCGGTGACGACGACATACCGGAGCGGCCGGAACGCGGAGCGGGAAAAGACCGTGACCTCGTCATCTTCCAGCAGGGGAAGGTCATTCGCAATGCGCCCGGTGGAATCCGCGAAGCTGGAGCGCAGCTGCACCCGGGTGGAGTCGTCCTGGAGGCGGCTGACCAGGATCTGGCCCAGGTAGACATCCGGCTTGGGCCCGCCGGCCAGCCGGACGGCATCGGAGAGACGCATGCCGGGCGAGTGTCCCACCAGCCCCGGCGTCCAGACGTTGCCGAGCACGGTGATCACGTTGCGGCGGCGCTCCGCCACCGCGAAGACCGACACCGAGTCCCCGGGGGCCAGCGGGAAGGCGGGGCCGAAGCCCTCCACGAACTGATCCGAGGCCAGGTCGATGACCACCCGGTCCCGGCCGCCGGGCTGGCGCTGGGCCGGTGGCAGGATGCGATCGACCTGGACCCGGCGGCGGAGCGCATCGGCCTCGAACCCGCCGGCGGCCTGGAGCAGGTCCTGGAGCGTCTCGTCGGCTCCGAGTTCGTAGATCGCTGGGCGGACCACCTTGCCGGTCAGCTTCACCTGGGTCCCCCGCACCGGCACGAAGATCACGTCGCCGTTTTCCAGCCGGGCATCGTGGCGGTTGTCGCCCCGGAGCAGGTAGTCGTAGAGATCCAGGGAGTCGGCCAGGGCGCCGGCTCGGCGGATCTCGATGCGGCGGAAGGAGCCGTTCTCGGTGGGACCGCCGGCGGCGTACAGCGCCGTCATGGCGGTGCCCGCGGCCGACAGCTGGAACGAGCCCGGACGGGACACGTCGCCCGCCACAAAGACCTGGACCGCGCGGAGACGCGCCACACTCACACTGAAACGGGTGGTGGCGCCGGCGCCCCGCCGCACGCCCGAATAGACCCGCCCCAGCCGAGTGTAGAGCAGGTCTTCCAGTTCGGCCAATGTCAGGTTGGCCACGTACAGCTGTCCCACCTGGGGGATGGCGACGAAGCCTTCCCGGGTGACGGTGAGTTCATGCGCGACCTCGACGTCGCCCGTAAGGATCAGCACCAGGCCGTCCCCTGGACCCAGGCGGTAGCTGGCGCCCACCGGGCCCGCCAGGGCTGGAAGGAAGAGGCTGGTCGACCGGTGAAAGAGGGAAAGGCCAAAAACCTCGAGGCCCCGGCCTTTCATCAGCAGCGAATCGGCCCGGAGCGAATCCCGTATGGCCTGGGCGGAATCGGTGAGCACGTAGAGGGAGTCGGCCTCCTCGACACTGACGACGCCCAGCGCCCGGACCGCGTCCAGCACATCCGACCCGGGATGGAGCACCCGGGTGGTGTCGGAGCCCTCCATGTACGCGTCCAGCAGGTTCTCCGGGTAGCCGGCGGCGCGGAGCCGGGCCCGGACCTGGGGCCGGGTGAGTCCCGAGCCGCCGATCCGGCTGCGGATTTCCCGGGCCAGTTCGGGGCGCTCCTGAAGCAGGCGCTGGGCCTCCGCGGGGGAAGGCAGCTGCTGGCCGGACGGGACCTGGGCGGCGGACCGGCCCGCGGCGCCGGCCGAGAGCACCAGGCCCAGGGCCAGCATCCGCAGTACGGGTCGAACGGTTTTCAGAATCATCGGGGGAAGATGCGGTGGGGAGGGGAGAGGGGCAAGCAGGCTAGCTCCGTACCACACTCTCCCAGAACTCCATCGTCCGTCGGGCGACGGCGTCATCGACGTACTCGCTCATGACCCGGAGCCGGGCCTCCCGTCCGAGCCGGGCCCGCTCGCGCGGGGAATCGGCCAGGTGCTGCAGGGCGCCGGTCAGCGCGGTGACGTCGTCCTCCGGCACCACCAGCCCGGCGGTATCAATCAACTCGGGCAGCGCGCCGGAGTCGCTGCCGACCACCGTCACCCCGTGGCCCATGGCCTCCACCAGGGGCTGGTGAAACGTCTCGACCCATTCCGGGGTGGTCCGGGAGGGAATGACCAGGCAATCCACGCCGGACCAGAGGCCCTTGAGTTCTTCCCCCGGGATGGCGCCGCGCCAGGTGATTCGCGAGGCGATGCCCAGGCGTTCCGCCAGCGCCTCGAGGGTTTCCTGCGAGGGGCCGCTTCCCACCACGGTGAGCGTCCAGCGGCCCAGCAGCTTCACGCAGGCGCGGAACAGGGTGTCGAGTCCCTTCTCCGGCACCAGGCGCCCCACAAAGCAGAGCGAAAGCGGCCCCTGCTCGGGCCGGATGACCTCCAGCGGCGGGGTGAGGCCGAGCTGGGGGATGACCGTAACGGGGGCGTCGGGCCGTTCGCGGGAGAGAATCGCCGCCGCCACCCGGTTGCCACCGATGAGCGCCCGCGCCCGCCCCAGCGTCCGGCGCCGACGCCAGGCCTCACGCATGCTGTAGCTCCGAGTGATGCTCTCCCACCCGAACAGCACCGCGGGGCGCTTCAGACGCTCGGCCTTGGCGCTGGCGGTGGCGGCGGCCGGCGTCCACGGTTCGGCTTCGATCTGCACGATGTCGGGGCGGAAGTCGCTCATTAACCGGTACAACTCGCCGGCCCGCCAAGTGACCCCTTCGCCCCGCTCCTCGGACACGGGAATAGGGACGATCCGGATGCCCCCGTCGTTGCCCCAGGAGGCGCTGAGCAGCGGTCCCCGCGCACTGGGCGACCACCGCGCCGGCACCGCCACACTGAGGGTACAGCCGAGTCCCACCAGCGCCTTGAGCTTGCCGCGGGTGGCGGGATCGATGTACGTGTGGGAGATGATTATCGCGCGCATATCAGGGCAGGGCCTCGATCGCGGCAGTCACCGCCTCGGCGGCGTGGCCGCTGCCGTAGGCGTCGGGCGTCCAGCGCTTCCCGTCCGCCCAGCGGAGCAGTTGCGCCTCCACCGCGGCGCCGAGGGCCTGGGTGGCGTGGGTCGGTGGGACAAGGTGATTGGCGCCGCTGGTGAGGGTCTCTTCCCACTCGGTCTCCTGGCGGAGGGTGACGCATGGCGTGCCCAGCCAGTAGGCCTCCCGCTGCAGCCCGCCGGAGTCGGTGACGACCGCTGCCGCCCCACGCGTCAGCGCCAGACTCTCCAGGTACCCTACCGCGGGGATCAGCGTCAGCGTCCCGGAATGCGGCTCCGGCGAGGAGCGGCGGTCGGCCCGCTCGACGAGGCGCTCCCGGGTTCTCGGGTGTACCGCCAGCACCACGGGGTGATCCAGCGCCTCCAGCGACCGGAGCGCGCCGTGGAGCAGCTTGGGATCGTCGGTGAGCTCTGCCCGGTGCAGCGTCGCAAAAATGTATACGGATGCCAGACCGGGGACGATGCTTCCTGCCGTCGGCAGGCGCGGGAGCGCGCCCTGCAGGACATCCAGAGAGACATCGCCGGTTTCCGCGGTGACCGTGTGCGGGTGCTCCGCCCGCATCCGCTCCGTGGCCGAGCGACAGGGGGTGCAGAGCAGGGAGGCAATGGCGTCAACGGCTCGGCGGTTGAGTTCCTCGGCCATCATCCGGTCGCGCGCCCGCAATCCGGCTTCGACGTGCACGACCGGGATCCGGAGCTTGGCGGCGGCCAGGGCCACACCGAGCGTGGAGTTGGTGTCGCCGATGGCCACCACGATCCGGGGCGCGACTCGCTGCAACGCGGCCTCGACCCGAGTAAGAATCAGCGCCGTCTGCTCGGCGTGGCTGGCGGATCCGACCTCGAGAAACTCGTCCGGCGCTGCCACGGCCAGCTGCTGGTAGAGCAGTTCGTTGAGCGCAAAATCGTAGTGCTGCCCCGTGTCCACCGTGTAGACCGCGCCGATGCCGGCCAGCGCCCGCCGCAACACGCTGGCCTTGATGACCTGGGGCCGGGTGCCGTAGCACAGCGCGATCACCGGGGCCGACCCCGTGCCGGGCCCCCCGGGCGGCCAGCACCGGCGCACGGCCGGAGTGCGTCGGGGCCCGGAAGGCGCGGACGGTCTGGGCGCGGAGGATTGGGCGTGGGGATCATGGCGGCAGGCTCAGAATAAGTGGGGCCGCCCGAAAGGGAAGCCCCGTCTGTTGACTCCCCTCCCCGCCTCGCCCAACTTCCCGCCATTCCCATGCGCATTCTTCATCTCGCCAAGTACTACTGGCCCCGCTCCGGGGGCATGGAGCGCGTGGTGCAGGACCTCGCCGAAGGCGCGGCTGCACTGGGGCACGAAGTGTCCGTGGTGGCGGTGGAAAGCCGGGTCGGCGGCCGGGTCGGCGGCCGGCAACGGAGCACCGTGACGCGGGTCTTTTCCTTCGGGGCGCTGGGATCCGAGGAGATCGCCCCCGGCTACCTGACCGCCGCGCGCCGGCGGGCCGACGTGATTCACCTCCACCATCCCCATCCCCTGGCCGACGTGGCCAGCCTGCTCCGGAGCCGGCGGACCCCGCTGGTGGTGACCCAGCACCAGGATGGCAAGCAGCCCGCCTATCGGCTGCTGGCCCGGGCGGTGCTCCGGCGGGCCGCGGCGATCGTGGTGCCGAGCCGGGCCCATATGGCCCTCTCCGAAGAGCTGCGCGGCTTCGAGAACAAGACGGAGGTCATTCCCTTCGGCATCGATGAGACCCGCTGGGCCGACGTGCCCCGGCGGCCGATCGACGCGCCGCCCAAGGCGCTGTTCATCGGCCGGCTGGTGAAGTTCAAGGGACTGGATGTGCTGCTGCGGGCGCTGGAACGGGTGCCGGATCTGCGGCTGGACATCGTCGGCGCAGGGCCGGAGGGTCCCCGGCTCAAGACCCTCACCCAGGCACTGGCCCTGGCCGACCGGGTCCGGTTCTACGGCGAGTATCCCGATGACGATCTGCCCCGCCGCATGGCCGAGGCCGATTTCCTGGTGCTGCCCTCGGTGACGATCGACGAGATGTTTGGTCTGGTGGTGCTCGAGGCCATGGCGGCGGGCCGGCCCGTGGTGACCACGGCGGTGCCCACTGGCGTGCGGGAGGTGAACGTGCCGGGCGAGACCGGTCTGGAGGTGCCGGTCCACGATGTGCGCTCGCTGGCCGAGGCGCTGGACACCATGGCGCGCGACCCCTTCCAGCGCGAGAAGATGGGGGAAGCTGGGCGGGCCCGCGTGGAGAAGCTGTTTACCCGGCAGTTGATGGCGGAGCGGCACCTGGCTTTGTACGAGCGCGTGCTCGCGTATAGCGGTACGCAGGAGGCGGGGGCGTAGAAGGACACAGAACGGTCCCCTCGGGCCCTTAGCTCAGCCGGTTAGAGCACCGGACTCATAATCCGAGGGACGCAGGTTCAAATCCTGCAGGGCCCACTGCGGTCGTGGGGCCGGGTGGCGGGACCCGGCGATCATCTGGCGATTTCACCCCATGCTGCGTGAAGGTGATGTCCTGCCGCGACGATCAGCGGCATCGAGCTGGCCCGGTCCCTCGGCAGGCAACGGCAGGTCATTACAAGCCAAAGGCTTGTGTGTGGGGGCGTGGGTCATAGGTTGGGCCTGAGTCCTGCAAGGTGAGGTTGGGAACCTCGCCCGCGTCCGTCCGGCAGACCAACCAGGAGCGTGGCCGATGCCCCGCGCTTTCCGCCGTGTCCGGCTGTTCGTCCTCCTGGCCAGCGCCGCCACCCTGGCCTGTCAGGATTGGAGCGGGACCCACGCCCCCGAAGTGGAAGAGCTGGCCCCCGAAGGACCCTCCCTCGACAGTAATCCGCTGTTTCCTTCCGGGCCGGTCTCCGCGGACAGCGCGACGATGGGCGTCTGGAGCGCGCCGTTCCCCTGGGTCAACGTGGCGGTCCATCTCAGCCTGCTGCCGGATGGAAAGGTCCTGAGCTTCGGACGCCTCAGCGGGGGCACCCCCCAGGTCTGGGATCCCGCCAGTGGCGTCTTTACCCCCTTTGGTGCTCCGTCCCTGCTGTTCTGCAGCGGCCACACGTTCCTGTCGGGTGGCAAACTGCTTGTCGCCGGCGGCCATATCCAGGACGGCCTGGGCCTGCCGAACACCAACATCTTTGACTACCGCACGGGCACCTGGTCGGCACAGTCGGCCATGGCGGCAGGCCGGTGGTACCCCACGGTCACCCTGCTGGGGAGCGGAGAGGCGGTGACGCTCGGCGGCACCGACCAGACCGGGGCCACCGTGCTGATTCCCGAGGTGTTCTCGACCGCTACGCGGGCATGGCGGAAACTGACCGGAGCCGCCGCGTGGATGCCCTACTATCCCCGGACGTTCCTGGCGCCGAACGGACTGGTCTTCTACGCCGGCGAACTGCAAGGGACGAGTTATCTGAACACCAGCGGGACCGGGTCGTGGTCGTTTGTGGCCAATCGGCAGGTGGCCGGACGGGACTACGGCAGCGCGGTGATGTATCAGCCCGGGAAGATCGTGTATATCGGCGGCGGGGACCCGCCCACCGCGACCGCGGAGGTCATTGACCTCAATCAGGGCTCGCCTCAGTGGCAGTATACCGGCTCGATGTCCGTGCCGCGGCGGCAAATCAGCGCTACCCTCCTGCCGGATGGCCAGGTCGCGGTCACCGGCGGGGTCAGTGCGCCCGGGTTCACCAGCCTGTCGGGGGCCGTCCATCAGGTTGAAGTCTGGAACCCGAACACCGGCAGCTGGACGACTTGGGCCTCCAACTCGGTCTCCCGAGGCTATCACAACACCACGGTACTCCTCCCCGACGGCCGGCTCCTCCACACCGGCAGTGGTGATGGCGCCGGCATTCCCAACGAGATGAATGCCGAGGTGTTTTCCCCACCCTACCTCTTCGCGGGCGCCCGGCCGGTGGTTTCCAGCGCGCCGGCCAGCCTCCGGTACGGGACCTCGGTCAGCATCGGCACTCCGAACCCAGCGGCCGTGAAGTACGTCTCGCTGGTGCGGTTGTCCAGCAATACCCACTCCTTTGACATGGGCCAATACTTCAGCCGGCTCCAGGTCACGCGCGGCGGCTCCAGTGTGAGTATCCGCATCCCCTCCAGCGCCAACAGCCTCCCCCCCGGTCCCTACATGCTGTTCCTGCTGAGCAGCCAGGGTGTGCCGTCCATCGCGAGAATGGTGCGGGTGAACTAGGCCCGTCCCGCCGGCGCGCTCTGGCGGCCGGGGCCGTGGGTCGGTAAGCTCCCCGGGTCCTCCCCCAATCGCCCATGATCCGCATCAATCACGTCACCGGCAGTCTGGCCGGCACTTCGATCGAGTATGAGAAGCGCTCGCTCCGCGTGGGGACCAGCGGGGACTGCGACGTGCGCTTCGATCCCGACCTCGATCTCGAGGTCGGGCGCTACCATGCCGCGATCGTCCGCAAGGAGAACGCGTACCACGTCCTGGACCTGGGCCAGGCCGGCGGCATCTGGGTGAATGGGGAAAAGACCCAGAGTGCGGCGATCAAGAGCGGGGACCGGATCCGGTTCGGCGGCGAGCAGGCTCCCGAGGTGGAGGTGGCCGTCACCTTCGATCCCAACTACGACGCCGTCGCCGACGCGCAGCAGATGGTGGACACCTTCAAGGGCCGCACCCGGTCGACCTCGGCCATCCGGCTGGTGACGGCCGCGGCGGAGAAGGTGGCCGGGGAACGGGCCCGCGCCGGCGGGACCAAGTCGCGCCGGACCATGGAAGTGATGGCGAATACGATTCATGAGGTCGGCGACCTCATGAAGCAGCAGACCCGGCGCCGCTGGGTCCGGATCGTGGGCGTGGTGGGCGGGATTTCGGCGCTGATCATCGCGCTCATGGGCGGGGTGATCTACACCCAGCAGCGCAAGATTGACCAGTTGCTGGATGCCAAGAGTCGGTTTGACCAGGAGATCGCCGTCATCCAGAAGCACATGGAGGCGGAGCGCGACTCGGTGAAGCTGGCGGTGCTGGAACGCCAGCTGCTGGAGGCCACCGCCAATGCCGAGCGGACGCTGGCGGACCTGGCGCGGACCAGCAAGGAGAAGGCGGCCCAGGTGGCCGAGAGTGGCGACGAGCTGGACCGGGAGATCCGGGCGATCCTGCGGCAGTTCGACGCCCAGACCTACACCGTGCCGCCGATCTTCAAGGAGCGGCTCGCCTTCCACATCCAGGAACTCCGGAAGGCGGGGCCGACGGCCCGCATCATCTATCGCCGCAAGGTCCGGTACTGGCCCCAGATCGCGGCCGAGTTCAAGGCCCTGGAACTGCCCGAGGTGATGGCCTACGTGGCCTGGACCGAGTCCCAGTTCGATCCCACCGCCCGGAGCAGCGCCGGGGCTCGGGGGATGTGGCAGATGACCGCCACGACCGCCCGAAGCCTGGGGCTCCGGGTGGAAGGCGGAGTGGACGAGCGCACCGACGTCCCGCGTCAGACCCGGGCGGCGGCCAAGTACCTGGCCGGCTTGCTGGCGGAGTTCGGCGAGGACGCCTTCATGCTGGCCATGGCCAGCTACAACAAGGGCGAGAACGGGGTGCGCCGGGTGCTGCGCAAGGTGTCCCAGACGCCGGGCGGGTTCAAGAAGAGCAAGCGGGATTTCTGGCACCTGTACCGGCTCAAGCTGCTCCCGCCGGAGACCCGGGAATACGTTCCCAAGATCCTGGCGGCGGCGATCGTGTGCAGCAACCCGGAAAAATACGGGCTGGTGGAGCCCCCCCCGGTCGCCAGCGCGGCGGACACTTCCAGGCGGCCCCGCAAGGCGTCCTGACGCGCCCGCGTGCGGCATCGGCGCGGCCGGTTCGGCCCTTGGCCGGGCCGGCTGTATGGCATAGGCCTCTCAGGCGCATATCAGGATTGTCATGGCGCGGTGTGAGGGGGGTCACGGTTGTCAAGGAACAATGCGTTTAGCATTCGTTCACCTTGCGCGCGGCCCCAACCCTTCCCGCGCGCCGCTGGGCAGCCACGGTGGCGGCCGGCGAGTGGGGTTCCCGTTTGGAGGTACAGGATGCGTCGCTTGTTCTGGGTCGTGCCGATCGTGCTGGCGCTGGGCTGCAATCAGCAGAAGGAACAACTGAATCAGGCGCTCGCCGATGCCCAGGCGCTGGCGGCGGAGAAGGACAGCCTGATCACCGAGGTGCTGGAGACCTCGAAGTTCGTCAATTCCGTCAACGAAGAGCTGTCCCGGGCCCGGTCGGCCTTGGTGACCAACGCCACCTCCGGCGACGCCGGCACGCCGGCCGAGCGGGATCGCGCCGCCCGGCTGGCGGCGCTGGAGCGGGTCCAGGCGCTGGTGGCCCGGCTCAACGAGACCGAGACCCGGCTGGAGCAGAGCACCCAGCGGGCCCGCTCGCTCTCCAGCCGGAACACCACCCTCCTGCGCCAGATCGAGGAGTACAAGGTCAGCATCGACAGCATGCAGGCCAGCGCCATGCGCACCGAACAGGAGCTGCGGGGCCTGGTGGAGAGCCAGCAGGTCCAGATCGCCGACCTGACCGGCAAGCTGGATACGGCACACCTGCAGAATGAGGAGATGGCCACCTCCCGGGCGGCCTACATGGACAGCACCACCCGCCTGACCGAATACAAGAACCGGGTGTTCTACGTCATCGGCACCGAGAAGGAGCTGATCGCCCGGGGGATCGTGGTCAAGGAAGGCAGCAAGTTCCTGTTCTTCGGCGGGAAGCAGCTGCACCCGGCCCGGGAGCTCGATCCGGCGGATTTCACCGCGATCGACAAGACGGCGGCCACCACCATCCACCTGCCGGAGGGCCAGGAGTTCAAGATCGTGTCGCGGCAGAACCTCGCGGCGGCGGATTCGACCCTGGTCCAGCACAATGGCCGGACGGTGAACGGCTCCATCCGGATCCTCGATCCGGAGGAGTTCTGGTCCAACTCGAAGTACCTGATTCTGGTGGCCAACTAGGCCAACCGGCAGCACCCGTATCACCGATGTGAGACGCCCCCCCGGCCTGCCGGGGGGGCGTTCTGTCGTGAGCGGGAGTGAGGCGCAGCGGCCGGTCTGGTGGTTTCCGGTTCGTCGGCTAGGTCGGATACAGTGCGCGGTACAGCGCCAGGTTGCGCTGGACGATCCGGACGTAGTCCCGGGTCTCGGTGATCGTGATGCGCTCGACGAAGAGTTCCGGATCCGAGGCCGCCGCGCCGGTGGCCCAGGTCCCGACCCGGCTGGGTCCGGCATTGTAGGCGGCGAGCGCGCGGGGGAGGTCACCCTCGAACCGGCGGAGCGCGGCGGCAAGGTACTGGGTTCCCAGTCGGATGTTGGTCGCCGGGTCGAGCAGCTGGTCGGTACTCCACCGTCTGATGCCCAGGGCCTTGGCGAGTTCGCGCCCGGTGGCCGGCATCACCTGCATCAGGCCGAGCGCGCCCACGCGCGATCGGGCCTTCGGTTCCCAATTGGATTCCTGCCGAATGAGGGCAGCCACCACGTTGGGATCGAGTCCCGCGGCCGAGGCCTGCTCTCGCAGCGCATCCGCATGCAGGAGCGGGTAGATCAGCCGGTAGGTACGGGTATCCGCCGGCGCGCCCGCCCGGAGCGCCCGACGGCCCAGGGCCGCCGCTGCGGAAGGCTGCCCGTCGCGCCGGAGCAGATCGGCCGAGGCCAGGAGCCGTTCCGCCGAGGCCGTGGTCTCGGTCATGAGGTTGGCGCGCTCCCAGCCCAGTTCTTCCGTCATGTCCAGCGCGCGCAACAGCGCCAGCCGGGTCTCGGTGTGGTCCAGGTCAGTGTAGGCCCTGAAGTGATCGGCCGCCGCGACCGGGGTCCAGGACGCGACCCCCATCCGGCGCGCGCTGGCCATGGCATAGTAGGAGAGGGAGTCCCGGGCCATCACGGACTGCCACAGGCCATGCGCCAGCGGCCCCTGTCCCAGCCGATCGTAGGCCCGGCCGGCCCAATACCCGGCAGCCAGGCCATTCGGCCCGCCGTCCAGCAGATGCACCTGCCTCCATTCCGCGGCGGCCTCGGCGACCTTGCCCGCCTCCCAGAGGACCAGGGCCGCGAGGAAGCCGGCCCGGCCGGCGCTCTCATCCCGTGGGTACCGGTGCATCAGGTCCAGCCAGGTGGTCCGGGCGCCGGCGCTGTCACCCGCACGCCAGCGGAGGTCCCCGGCGAGGAAGAGGCCCTTCGGGGCAACCACGGTCTCCGAATCCGCGGCCGAGGTCAGGCGCCGGAGCGTGGCGAGCGCACTGTCCGCGAGCCCAATGCGCGCGAGCGACACCGCGCCCTGATACACGGCTTCCCTGGCGGCCGAGCTGCCCGCCGGGACCCGCGCCAGGGCGCTGAGGGCCTCGCGGTGCCGGCCGAGCTGGGCGAGCGCGAGCCCGTAGGCCAGGCGATCCTCGGGTGTGGCCAGCCCCGCCGTGATGGTGCGGGGGAACAGGGCCACGGCGCGAGCGGCCAGCCGCCCCCGGGCCGAGGCCCGCGCAACGATCAGGGCCTGGTCGGGGGGCAGGTCGAGGCCGGCGGAGAACAGCAGCTCGATCGCGGCCTGAGCCTCCGGACTTCCGGCCCGCAGCGCGATGAATTCCACCAGCGTCCCGCGGAGGGCTCGCCGTTCCGCGATGCCGCTGACTGCACGGAGCCGGACCCGGGTGGCATCGACCGGCCGGCCCAGGGAGTCGTAGCGCAGCGCCGCGCCGCGGAAGTCCCCCGCCCGCTCGCGCGCGGCGGCCTCGGTTTCCAGCACGCGGGCCCGGACGATCGGCAGGGTGATTCGGGCGTAGAGCTCGGCGCGGGCGGCGCTGTCGGGCGTCAGGAGGGCCGCGCGGCGGAGCAGCCAGTCGCCGATATCCGGCATGGTGGCAGCGGCTTCGATGTAGCGCCGCCGAGCCTCGGCGTATCGGCCCGCTCGCAGTGCGGCATGGGCCTCCCGGACATCCGGTTCCGGGTCGGTGCGGTCGCTGGCCGGACGCACCCACGCCACCCCGGGGAATCCCAGGGTGGCGAGGAGCGCGAGCGCCGGAAGGCGCCGCCGTGGCGCCGTGGGACGGGTCAGTTCAACCCCGCCCGGATCTGGAACTCCGCCCGCCGGTTCCGGGACCACGCGGATTCATCGTGACCCACCACCGCGGGTTGTTCCTCCCCGAAGCTCACCGTCTGCATGCGGCCGCTCAGCACTCCCTGCTGGATCAGGTACTGACGGACCGCGTTGGCCCGGCGGTTGCCCAGGGCCAGGTTGTACTCATCCGATCCGCGTTCGTCCGCGTGTCCCGCGACCGTGAGGGTGACCGCGGAGAAATTCCGCAGGACCTCGAGCTTTGCCTTCAACAACTCCCGTGCCTGGGGCGTCAGGTCGGCGCGATCGAACTCGAAGTACACCTGCTGCTGCAGCACGGCGCGGGCGCGGTTCGCCGCCTCGCGGCGGCGGGCCTCTTCGGCGGCGGCGGCGTTGCCCGCGTCGTTGGCCGCTGGGGTGGTGGCTACCCCGGGCGCGGAGGGCGCGGGGGAATAGGTCGAGGTGGCCCCGGGTGCCGGTGTGGGGGACTCCGGAGCCGGCTTGCTGCCGCATCCGGCCAGCAGGAGCAGCGAGCCGAGAGCGAGTCCGAGGGTGGGTGAGCGGTGCGTCATTGTCAGCCTGTGGGGTGAGAGGTCAAAATGAAGGGTCGGGCCACGGCGCTGCCAGTCCAGGCTTTCTCTGGGGACCGGGCCAGCGGGCGATCACCGACCAGCATGACGGGGCAATGCGCGGCGAGCCCGATGCGGGCGGCCGTAGAACCGAGCTCGATCGGTTGAAATCCTGAGCACCCATGACGACCGACGACGATCATGGCGGCATCCCGGCTGCGGGCCTCCCGACTCAGTTCCAGCCACGCAGTCCCGCGGCGCGTGATGAGCGCGCCGGGGTCGAGGTCACACTCTTCCAACCACTGCCGTGCGTCCGCATCCAGTTCTGGCGGCTGCCCACCTGGCGCATCGAACACATGGACGACGCGGAGATCCCCGTCGAGGCGCGCCGCCAGCAGGCGCGCTGTCGCCAGGGCCGCTCGTGCCCCTTCAGAAAAATCGGTGCCCACCACCAATGTCGAGACCATGGCTGGTACCCTTGGGATGAGGGATGGTGCATGCTCCCTGAGCAAGGGCCGGGCCCATGATTGGACGGCCCGAATTTCCAGGGAAACAGCCGTTTCCGGCGGCTGTGGCCGGGTTGAGTGGGGTGCAATGCCTCAACCGGTCTCCGGAGCCGCCACGTCGCCGGCGGGGACGGTGGGGCAGGGTGCCACACCTGGTTGGCGGGGGAAGTGTTGGTCGCGAGGGCGGGGTGACGGGTACGGACCTTCATGGCACGAGTGTACGGGGGCAGTGGGCGGGGATCACTCCCCCCGACGTGCCTCGCGGCACGAGGAGCCGGGACTGGCCTGGGCATGGGGCACGATGCCCCACCGTGGGGCGTGGCGCTACAGCGATTCGGGCGGTTCTCTACCCTCCGCCCGGCACTCGGCGAGCTTGCGGTAGAGCGTTTTCCGGTCCAGGCCGAGGATTTCCGCCGCGCCCGACTTGTTGCCACCGGTCTGGCGGAGGATCTGCAGGATGTACAGGCGTTCCAGCTCTTCCAGGGTGAGCTGCCGTTGGGCCGCACGGGCGACCAGCGCGGAGGTCTCACCGCCGGTGCGGATGCGCTGCGGCAAGTGCTCCGCGCGAATCTCGGGCCCCGCGGCCAGCGTCGCGGCGCGGAACACCGCATTGCGCAGCTCCCGGACGTTGCCAGGCCAGGCGTAACTGCTCAGAACCGCCAGCGCTTCCGGGGTGCACTGGTGGGGCGCCGTGGACGCCGCGTCCCCGGGCACGGGCGCGGGCAGGAAGCTCTCCACCAGCTCCGGAATATCCTCGGCCCGTTCCCTGAGGGGCGGGACGTCCACGGTCAGGACGTTCAGGCGCCAGAACAGGTCATCGCGGAACCGGCCGGCCCGGACTTGCGCCTCGAGATCCCGGTTGGTCGCGGCAATCACCCGGACATCAACCGTTCGGGCGGTGGTGCCGCCGACGCGACGCACCTCGGACTGCTCCAGCGCGCGCAGCAGCTTGGGCTGAAGCGCCAGCGGCAGCTCGGCGATCTCATCGAGGAAAAGGGTGCCCCGGTCGGCGACCTGGAAAAGGCCGTCTTTGGTGCGATCGGCGCCGGTGAACGATCCCTTCTCGTGTCCGAAGAGCTCCGATTCCAGCAGCTGCTCGGGGAGCGCGCCACAATTCACCGTGACGCACGCGTCCCGGCCCGACAGCTGGTGCAGGGCATGCGCCACCAGCTCCTTGCCGGTGCCGCTTTCGCCGGTGATGAGGACGGCGTGCGGGGAGCCGGCCGCCCGTTCGATCAGGTCGTACAGCTGCAGCATGCAGGGAGCGCGGCCCACGAACCCGGAGAGGGCAGGCCGTACCGCCGGTGTCCGGCGCCGGGTACGGGTGACCGCGAGTGCCCGGGCCACGGCGTGCAGGAGATGCTCGGTGCTCAGCGGCTTGGTGAGGTAGTCAAAGGCGCCGGCCTTGGTCAGCTCGATGGCCGAGGCGATCGACCCGAAGGCGGTCATGATCAGCACGCTCACGCCGGGCAGCTGGCCATTGACTTCGCGGAGCAGATCCTGGCCCGAGAGTCCCGGCAACATCAGGTCCGCGAGGACCACGTCCGGCACGGGGGCTGCCTCCAGCGACCGGATGGCCGCCTCGGCGGATCCGACGGTGGTCACCCCATAGCCGGCTTCACGGAGTACCTCCGCCAGCAGGTCCCGCAGCTCGCGGTCGTCCTCCACCACCAGAATCCGCTCAGACATGCCCATCCTCAGCCGCGGGTGTGAGGACCAGTCGGAACACCGCCCCGCCGTGGTCGCTGTTGCGGACGTCGAGCCAGCCGCCGTGCTCCTGGACAATGCTCCGGGCCACCACCAGCCCCAGTCCGGTGCCACGCGCCTTGGTGGTGAAATAGGGCTCGAAGAGCCGTGGCAAAGCCTCAAGGGCAATCCCCGGGCCAGTGTCCTCCACCTCGAGGACCGTCCAGAGGCTGTCGGGGGCGACTGCCGGCACGGGGGTCGCGGCCGGCGGCAGGGTGTGCGCCGGTACCCGGTCCCGCAGCCGGAGCGACAGGAGGCGATGATCTCCCCCGGCCTCCATGGCCTGGACCGCGTTCAGGACCAGATTGACCAGCACGTCGTGCAGGAGGTCGGGGTCGCCGGTCAGTGGAACCGGGCGGGTGTCCTCGCGGGTGACCCGGACCCCGGCACGCTCCAACTCGGTCTCGAGGAACTCCAGCACCCCATCCAGCACCATCGCGAGATCCATGGGGCGGGGCACCAGCTCCCGCCGCTTGGCAAAACTCAGGAGGTTCTGCACGGTCGTGGTGATGCGGCTGATCTGGCGGATGATGATCTGCAACTGCCGGGCCCCGTCCGTGTCCGGCGGTACCCGGCGCAGCATCAATTCCGCGCGACCGGAGATGACATTGAGCGGGGCCGCGATCTCATGGGCGAGGCCGGCGGCCAGGTTCCCGATCGTCGCCATCTTCTCGGTTTCGCGCAGGCGCCGTTCCAGCCCGACCCGCTCCTCGGCCTCGCGCACCAGGGTGCGCTGGGCCGATTCGAGGTTGCCGGCCATGCCGTTGAGTTCCCGAGCCAGCGCCGCCAGTTCGGTGCTGGTGCCCGTCTCGGGAATCCGGTGGCTCAGGTTACCGCTGCCCAGGGCCCGCGCCCCGAACACCAGACGCTCCATGGACTGGGCGACCACCCGGTGGACCAGCCATAGCGTCGTGGCGCTGAGGGCAAGGAGCAGCGCCAGAGTGTTGAACAGGTACCGGCGCCGCACCAGCGCCTGTTGCGTCTCCACGAAGTCCATCGGTTGGGCAACCTCCAGGGCCCCGGTGATCCTGCCCCGGGGACCGCGCAGCGCCCGGAGCACCGAAAACACCCGTTGGTCGTCGATGGCCCGCTCAAGCGTCACGGTTTCCCCCAGGTGCAACACCCTCCCGAACACCGAATCCGGCGGTGGGCCAGGCGCGTGCAACGGATCGGACGCGAGTACCCGGGTGCCGGTGGAGTCGTAGACGATGATGCCGTACACGGACGGTTCCCGGCTGACCTGGTTGATGATGTCCTGGACCTGGGCACTGCTGACGTCCCGAAGGGCATCGTCCAGTGCCAGGCCAAGGGCAATGGCGTAGGCGCGCGCTTCCTGCTGCGCGGCGGGCACCACGATGTGCTCCCGTTCACGGAGGGCCCACACGGCAAAGCCGACCATGATGGCCGTGACGGTGGGGAGCAAGGGGAGGAGCAGCCGAGTGCCAAGCTTCACGGGCGCTGTCGGTTGGGGGGCTGGCAGCCATTGGGCGGCGCGGGCGCAGCCGCTCGCCGGGCGCGTCGGTCCACCTCGGAATGGGGGCTGCCGTCCTCCCATTATAGCCGGGTGCGGCCGCCTCATTTCGCCGGGCGTCGGGGTTGCGCATCTCGGTTTCGTGACCGACCTTCTTTTCCGCCCTCCTCCTCTGAGTTGTCTTGATGACCCCATCGCTCGGCCCGGGCCCCGGTCCACCCCCGGCACTGCGGATCGCGGCGTGGTCCTGCTTCATGGTGTACGCGCTCTGGGCGCTCGCCATGCTCGCCGGACTGGCCCCGCGCGGGGTCGCCAACGACCTGCTGTTCCTTCCGCTCTACTTCCTCGCCGGGCTTGCCACGCTGCAGGCGGCAGGCGTGCGCCCCGGGAACCCCCGGGCGGCCCGCGGCTGGCAGCTGGTGGGGCTCGCCTGGATCACGTCCGGCGTCGGGGCGATGATGTTCACGGCCGCCATGCAATGGGAGAGCGGGCCGCTGCACATGGCGGCCACCGTCACCTACCAGCTGTACTACCCCCTGGTGCTGGCCGGCATCTGGTTCCTGACCGAGCTGCCGGCCGGGCGCGCCGGCAGGAGCCGGCTGGCGGTTGAAGGATTGATCGTGATGGTGGCGACGGTCATCTTGGCGTGGTACTGCACCTTCCGCTTTGAGGATGCCTATAGCTCCCTCGGCCCATACCTCAACATGCTGCTGGTGGTTTTTCCTGGGGAGCTGGCGATTGCCCTCGGGGCCACGGCGGTGGTGCACCACGCATCCGATGTCGGTCAGTCGCGCCATCTCTCGCTGTTCAGCGTCGGCACGCTGGCGGCCGTCGTCGCCGATTTCATCTACCAGCATCACGCCTTGACCGGCGCCGCAGAGAGCGCCGTGATCGGCGACATGCTCCTCGCGCTGGCGGCGATCCTGGTCGCCTCCGCCGGGATGGCCGCGACGAGGGCGGCGGATCGCGCCCGATGCCCGGCCGTTCCCGTCGGCTTCGCCCTGGTGCCGTATCTCGCCATCTTGGTGGTTGCGGCCCTGGCGGTCTTCCAATGGTGGGCGCCCGATCAGGCCCACCCCGCGCTGGCGGGGCTGGTGCTGGGCGGGGCCGTCCTGATGGGACTCCTGATCCTCCGGCTGCGGTTGGCCCAGGGGGAATTCGCCCGGGAGGCGCACGCCCGGGCCGAGCTGGACGCCCGGTTCCGGGCGCTGGTCCAGCGCTCGAGCGACGCGGTGCTGGTGGTCGACGGCGAAGGGCGCATTCGATACGCCAACCCGCCCTTCAGCGCCATGACCGGGTCTCTGTCGGCGGACCTGACCGGTCGTCTCCTGTCCGAGTTGGTCACGCTCGACTCCACCCTCGGGTTCTCCCAAGGGCTCAGCGACCCGGCCGAGGCCCAGTGGGTCCGCTGGAAGACCGCGGGCGGCCGGGAGATCGACGCCAAGGCGACGGACCTCACCGCCGATCCCGTCATCGGGGGTATCGTGATCAACGCCCGGGACGTCACCGAACAGACCCTGCTCGAGGCGCAACTGCAGCAGGCCCACAAGCTCGAAGCCGTGGGGAAGTTCGCCTCCAGCGTGGCCCATGACTTCAACAATGTGCTGGCCGTGATCAGCGCCAACCTGTTCTTTGCGCTCCGGGACCAGGCCGACCAGCCCTCGGAGGAGCTGCTCCAGATCGAGGCGGCCACCGAGCGGGCCGCGGCCCTGGCACGACAGCTCACCGCGCTGGGACGGCCCTCGGCCGGCGCGACCGCCACGCTGGATCTGGCGGCGGCGACGCGGTCGATGGAAAAGGTCCTGCGGCTTCTGCTGCCGTCGTCGATCCAGACGACGGTCCGTACCCCCGCGGAACCGCTCGTCGTGCGGCTGGATGAGGCCCGGGTCGAACAGATCCTGCTCAACCTGGCCATCAATGCACGGGACGCGATGCCCCAGGGAGGGCGGCTGGAAATCCTCGTCGAAGCGACTGGGGACACCGGCGCCTGGCGGGGGGCCCGTGTCGTCGTCCGCGACACCGGGTCGGGCATGGCGCCGGAGGTGCTGCAGCACGCCTTCGACCTGTTTTACACGACCAAGGAATCCGGGATTGGCACCGGCCTGGGTCTCCCCTCGGTGCGATCGATTGTGCGCGACATCGGTGGCGAGGTGACTCTCGAATCAGAGCCGGGGCGGGGCACGGCGGTGATCATCGAGCTACCCTTGGTCGCTCCGCGGGCGGTCGCGCCGCCACCGTCGGCCCATGCCCGCTTCACGGAGGGATCCGGGCGCGTCCTGGTGGTGGACGACGATGCCGCGGTGCGCCACGTGGTCGCGCGGTATCTCGAACGGGTTGGCTACCAGGTCACCGAGAAGGGGGACGGCCGGGCGGCGCTGGAGTACCTGGAGTGGGATCCGGAATCGATCGACCTCGTGCTCACCGACCTGGTGATGCCGAACATGGGCGGGGAAGCGCTGGCGCGCGCCATCGCCACCCGCTGGCCGCAGTTGGGGATCCTGTGCATGTCGGGCACACCGGGCGCCGTCGGCAGCGGCGATGAGCCCTGGAGTTTTGAGCGCGTCATCGCCAAGCCGGCCCAGTTGCCCATGATCGCGGCCCGGGTCGCCGAAGTGCTCCAGCGCCGGGACGTGCACCTGTCGTAGTCCCTACCCACCCAACGAGGGCGCTCACGCTTCGGCTCGTGGCGCGCACACAACACGACACCTCCTCGATGCGAGCATCGAAGAGGTGCGGGACCTGCCGTGATGGGCGATGAGGGGCTCGGGCGGATTGGTATACTAAGTGCAACACGGGGCGCAAATGGAAGGGTGACCTGGGACATCGTAGGCTTCCGATCTCCACCAAGAGAACGAGGCTTCCAATGACATACTCCCAGATCACCCTCCAGGAAAGATATCAGATCCACAGCCTCCGCAATGTCGGGCTGCGCCCGGCGGCGATTGCGCGGGTGGTGGGCCGCCACCGGAGCACGATCGGCCGGGAGTTCCGGCGCACCTGGTCCCGGCGCAACCGACGGATCGCGCCCGCCCAGTGGGCCCTGATTCTCCGCCAGCTCCGGGCCCAGTGGAGTCCCGAACAGGTGGCCGGCTGGCTGCGCCGCACCGGCCAATTCCCCATCTGTCACGGGACCATCTATCGGCACCTGTGGGAGGATCGGCGTGGCGGCGGCACACTCTACCAGGCGCTCCGCCACGGCGGCCGGCGACGGCGGCGCAACGGCAGTGGTCCCGCCCGAGCGGGCACGGGACAGCTGGGCCGCTCGATCACGACCCGCCCCGCCTGCGTGGAAGGACGGCGGCAGGTGGGGCACTGGGAGATCGACACCGTTTTGGGCCACGGGAGCCCCGACTGTCTGCTCACCCTGGTGGAGCGTGCGACCGGCTACACCCTCATCGGCAAACTGGCGGACCGCACCGCCGCGGCCTTTAACGCCTGCGCCATCCGGCTGATCCGGATGCAGCCGCACCGAGTCCGGACCATCACGGCGGACAACGGGACCGAGGTGACGGGCTACCGGGCGATCGACCGGCGCACCGGGACCCGCTTCTTCTTCGCCTTCCCGCATCACGCCTGGGAGCGCGGGACCAACGAGACCACCAATGGCCTCGTCCGCCAGTACCTCCTCAAGCGCACCAGCCTGGCCGACCTGCGCCAACCCGATTGCACCGCCATCGCCCGTACGCTCAACCAGCGCCCCCGCCGCCGCCTCGCCTACCGCACCCCGGAGGAATGCTATGTCCGCTGACCCGCCCCGTCGCAAGACCCGCTCCCGCGGGGAGCGTGGCACTTCAAGGTTGATATCACACGCGCTTGTTCCTGTTCTTTCTAATAGACGACATCCTGCTCAACAAGCCCGGCACCGATGTTTTGCGCTGGCATCCCAACGCGGCCACCGTGCTCGCGACGTTGGCGCCGGAACGGATCATCGTCTACGGCGTCGCCACCAACTTGTGCACCCGCGCCGCCATCGCCGGGCTGGCGCGACTCCGACCGGAGGCGAAGCTCGTGATCGTGACCGACGCGATTCGTGGCATCAACGACGACACCAGTCGCGCGCTCGTGACCGAATGGCGTGCGTCGGGGCATATGTTGCTGAAGACGGCCGAGTTGATCGCGTGGCACTCTCGGGGCGCTTCTTCAATCCCGGGGCAGACGCGATACGAGATGCAGGTGAGCACATCAGTGCTCAGGGCGCGGCCGTCCGGGTGCGGGCGCCCTCGTCGCGGACTTGCCAGCGGGCCATGATGTTGAAGAAGACGCGAAGGGCGGAGTGGCGATACGCCATAATCCAGTTATCCTTCACGAAGTGGCACGGGGTGCCTGCGCATCGGATGGTCGAGCGCCGGCTGAGAGCACACCCGTCGAACCTGATCTGGGTAATTCCAGCGAAGGGAGCGTCACTGGCGAACGGCAGGTCTCGAGATGGTGTCGCGTCACGCACACTCTCACTCCTTCCCGCCGCGCTCCCCTCGCGTAACGCGACACAACCGGAGCGCGCAGTGCTGACACTCGCCGTTGTCTTCCTTCTTCAAGCAGTTCCTCAGACGGCGAGCCGCGCCGATACGCTGCGTGTTCGCGCCGACTCCCTTGCCGCCGACACATCCCGCGCCCGCCGCGCGTACTGGCTCGAGGAAGTGCTGGTCACCGCGATCCGCGGCCGCGCCGCGCCAATCTCCGAGAAGACCATCGAGCGCGCCGAGATTCAGCGCCGCTACACGGGACAGGAGACGCCGATCCTCCTTCAGGCAGCTCCAGGAATCACCGCGTACTCCGAGAGCGGCTCGGCGTCAAACTACTCGTACATGCGCCTCCGCGGCATCGATCAGACGCGCATCAACATCACCCTCGACGGCATCCCACTGAACGAGCCGGAGGACCAGGGGCTCTTCTTCTCCAACTTCCCCGACTTCTCCAACAGCATCTCGTCGGTCCAGATCCAGCGCGGCGTGGGCTCGAGCACGCACGGCGTGGCGTCGTACGCCGGCTCGGTGAACTTCGAGTCGGTTCCCATTGCGAGCGTCGCACGCGGCGGCGAGGCGCAGCTCACCGTCGGATCGTACAACAGCTTGCGCGGGAGCGCAGTGTACCAGACGGGGATGACGCCGAGCGGCTTCGCCGGATACGTGCGCGCATCGGGACAGCGGACCGACGGGTATCGGTACAATTCGGGGAATCGCTCTCGCGGCGCACTCGCGAGCGGCGGATGGTTCGGCGCCACCGACCTCGTGAAGGTCACGTTGCTCGCCGGGCTCTCGTCGAACGAGCAGGCGTATCTCGCGTCGCCGTTGTCCGTGCTGCAGCAGACGCCGAGGGACAATCCGTACGGGAACAGGGGAGCGAGCGCGGTGGGCGATCGCTTTCACCAGGCTCTGCTCAGCATCGAGTGGACGCACGCGCTCGCCACCTCGGCGAGCATCGTGACGACCGCGTATGGCTTCGACGCTGGTGGCTGGTACGACGTTCCAGGGAGCGCTGGGCTGAGCGACGCGTCCAACTACAACCTGCACTCGCGCTGGGGCGGCATCATCAGCGCGCTCGATTGGCAGGGCGAGTCGTCGTCCGCTTCGATCGGGCTGAACGTGGGACGTTATCAGCGCGAGCACTGGCGCTATACGCGCCCGGATCTCGCGCGGCGCCTCTACGACAATACCGGCTACAAGGGCGACCAGAGCGCGTTCGCGAAGGGCTCGGTCGTTCGCGGACGCGCGACCTTCTTCGGCGACGTCCAACTTCGTCTCGTTCAGTTCCGCTATCAGCCCACTGTTGGTTCCGGGGTCGCGCCCGCGTCGGTGCGCTGGTCGTTTCTCAATCCCAAGGTCGGAGTGAGCGCTGCCGTCGCGGACGGAGTCGTCGCGTACGCGAGCGCCGGGATGAATGGCCGCGAACCGACCCGCGCCGACATGTTCGCCGGTGCCGACGACCTCGACAGCGTCACCGCGCGCTCGGTGTTGCCGCTCACGCGCGTGCATCCGGAAACGGCATACGACCTCGAAAGCGGCGTGACATGGCGGCGCTCGACCGTGCATGCGCAGGCCAATCTGTTCCTCATGCAGTTCCGCAACGAGATCGCGCCCATCGGCGCGATCAACGAGATCGGCTACGTCCTGCGCAAGAACGTCGCCCGCAGCGCTCGGCGCGGCGTGGAAGGCGATCTCACTTGGCAGGCGTTGCCTTCACTCGCCGTGGTCGGCACTGTGTCGATCACCGAGGCACGCATTCGCGACTATCGCGACGATGCGACGGGGCGCGTCTATCATGACGTCACCGCCCTGCTGACGCCGACGTTCGTGAGCGGGCATGGCATCCGGGCCGAGCTCGCGCCGTGGGTGTCGCTCGACGTGGACGGACGCTACACGTCGCGGATGATGCTCACCAACACGAACGACCCGCGAGTCGTCGTGCCGGAGAGCTGGTACGCCGACGCGGGCGTGACATTGCGCGTCGCACGTCAGTCGGTACTCGTGCAGGTACGTAACCTGTTCGACAGACGCGTGTACACCGGCGGCTATCCCGGTCCGGCGGTCGGCAGCAGCGAGCCCTCGGCGATGGAGCCGTACTACTACACGCTGGCGCCGAGGAACCTATCGGTGAATGCGCGGTTCACGTTCTGATTGGAGGAGCTGGACGACCGCATCCCGCGCGCTCGTCCAGCGCGACTCCCAGTCGCCGCGAATGACGATCGTGTGCGCGGCGCGGCTCTCGAGCGCATCGCGGAACTGCGCGAACAGGGCGTCGCGGTTCGTCGGGCGATCGCGAATGCCGTCGGCCATCCACGGGACAGCGACGTCGCAGAGCAGAGAGAGGTCCGCTCGGCGAGCGCGCTCCTCACTCTCGAGCCACTCCGACGACAACGCATAGTAGTGCCGAGCGTACACGATCGTGCTGACGAGATCCGTGTCGAGCACGAGCACCTTCCCTTCCCGCGCGCGCACCCGCTCCACCGCGGCGTCCGCGAGCGCCATGTGCTCGCGGGCGATCGGCTCGACATCGCGTGACGTCAGCGGACGCGCCACACGTCCGGCGTAGACGCGCGACGCTTCCGGCACCCATTCGGTGCCGAGCGATTCGGCAAGCCGCTGCGCGAGCGTCGTCTTGCCGGTGGATTCGGGGCCGGTGACGGTTACGCGGAATGGTCGGTTGGACACGGCAGTCGTCAGGCCGCGACCGGCGGCGCACTTGCGGGCTCCGCCATCGAGCGCCGCCAGTCGATGTGGCCGCGCACCGCGAGCGCGAGGAAGACTGCGTACAATCCCGCGGTGACGTACAGATGCTTGAAGATGAACATGCCGACGTAGAGCACATCCACGCCGATCCAGACGAGCCAGTTCTCGAGCTTCTTCTTCGTCATCATCCACTGCGCGACGAGGCTCGTGCTGGAGAGGAAGGAGTCGAGGAAGGGCAGCGCCGCGTCGGTCGCTCCGCGTAACAGCACGCCGAGCAGCGCGGAGCCGGCGAGCGCGATGCCCGTGAGCAGTGCGCCGAGCCGAGGGCCGGTGCGGCTGACGCGCAGCTTCGTGCGGTTGTCACCGCCGTAGAGCCACTCGTACCAGCCGTAGATCGAGAGCGCCACGTAGATGACCTGCAGGCCCATGTCGGCGTAGAGTTTCGCCCGGTAAAAGACCACGGCGTAGATCACCACATTGACGATGGCGGTGGGCCAGCTCCAGATGGTCTGCCGGACGCTCAAGTAGACGCTGATGGCGCCGATGAGGGCGGCGAGGAGCTCGAGGGAACTCACGGAATAGAGTGAATGCACAGGGAGAGGATGGTTGTTGCTGGAAGGTACGCGATGCCAGCGCGACGAAGACCTGCTGAATCGATGACCCGGCGGACCTTCAGAATATAGTGGAAGATGAGCAGATGCCCAGACCCTGCCTGGACGACCCTGTCGCATTCACACTTCCGCCGCAGGAAGCGGCCGCGAGAAATACCGGCTACCAACATGGTCGTCGCTGTTGTGGCGCTTTAATCGTGTTGTTGACGGCTGCGTCGTCACGGGCCGCACCATAAACTCGTACGACGGGTGATTCGGCCGCGCCATCGGGCCGCTGCTGTGAGCCCCAATTCATTGCCCACTGTGGCTCAACGAATTAACGTATCTTGAGCACTTCGGCTCGGTACTGCCGCGGTGACCGGACGCCGGGCGCGGAGTGTGGTGCGACGCCGGTGTACTCGGCGAGCCAGCCAGCGACTTGGTCGAGCACGCTGTCCGCCGGCGAGAGGTCGGCCAGGCATTGTTCGCACACCTTCCGACGACCGCCGATGCTGCCGCATGAGCAGCGCCCTGTGCGACATCGCCTAGATTGCAACTAGAAAAGAGGCACACCCATCCTGGGGCTTGGGAGAAGGACTATGAGCTTGAACGTCACGCAGAAGCTGATCCAGTCGCATCTGACGCACGGCGACATGAAGTCCGGCGAGGAGATCGGGATCCGCATCGACCAGACGCTCACCCAGGACGCCACCGGCACGCTGGTGATGCTGGAGCTGGAGGCGATGGGCCTGGCCCGGGTGAAAACCGAGGTGAGCGTCCAGTACGTCGACCACAACATCATCCAGGAGGACTACAAGAGCCCCGACGATCACCTCTTCCTGCGCAGCGCCTGCCAGCGATTCGGCGTGTGGTACTCGCGGCCTGGAAACGGGGTGAGCCATCCGTGCCATCAGGAGAACTTCGGCAAGCCGGGCAAGACGCTCCTCGGCTCCGACAGCCACACGCCGGCCGGCGGCGCGATCGGTATGCTGGCCATCGGCGCCGGCGGGCTGGAAGTGGCGCTGGCCATGGCGGGCGAGCCGTTCTTCACGCGCATGCCGCAGATCTGGGGCGTGAAGCTCACCGGCCGGCTGCCGGAGTGGGTGAGCGCCAAGGACGTGATCCTCGAGATGCTTCGCCGCCACGGCGTGGAGGGCGGACTGGGCCGGATCGTCGAGTACTCCGGACCGGGACTCGACGCGCTGAGCGCGATGGATCGGCACGTGATCGCCAACATGGGCGCCGAACTGGGCGCGACCACCACCGTCTTCCCTTCCGACCAGGAGGTGCGCCGCTTCCTGCGGGCGTGGCAGCGAGAAGAGGACTGGGTGGAGCTGGTCGCGGACCCCGGCGCGGCCTACGACGTGTACGACGAGATCGATCTCTCGAGCCTCGAGCCGCTGATCGCCATGCCGTCCAGCCCGGAGAACGTACGACCGGTCCGCGAAGTCGCGGGCGAGCGGATCTACCAGGCGTACATCGGCTCGTCGGCCAATCCCGGCTACCGCGACTTCGCCGTTCCCGCGATGATGGTGCGCGGCCGGCGCGTGAACGACCGCGTGTCGTTCGACGTCAACCCCACGTCCCGGGCGCAGCTCGAAACGCTGGCGCGCGATGGGCACGTCGTCGACCTGCTCCACGCCGGCGCGCGGCTGCACCAGGCCGGCTGCAACGGCTGCATCGGCATGGGCCAGGCGCCGGCCACGCACGAGCTCTCTCTGCGCACGGTGCCGCGCAACTTCCCCGGCCGCTCCGGCACGCGTGAGGACAAGGTGTGCCTGGTCAGTCCCGAGACCGCCACCGCGTCGGCGCTCACCGGCGTGATCACCGACCCGCGCACGCTCGGCATCCCCTACCCGCGCATCGCGGATCCCGACAACCCGATCCTCAACCGCGAGATGTTCGTGCCGCCGTTGCCGCTTGAGGTGGCGCTGCACGTGGACCTCGTGAAGGGCCCGAACATCGCCTCGCTGCCGACGTTCGAGCCGCTGCCGGATGCGATCGACGTGCCCGTTCTGCTCAAGGTGGCGGACGACGTTTCCACCGACGAAATCATGCCGGCCGGCATGCGGGTGCTGCCGTTCCGGAGCAATATTCCGAAGATCGCCGAGTTCTCCTTCGACATGATCGATCCCACCTACGCCGCGCGGGCCAGGCAGGTGAAGGGCCACGTCGTGGTGGGCGGGAGCAACTACGGGCAAGGCTCGAGCCGCGAGCACGCCGCGCTGGGCCCGCAGTTCCTCGGGCTGCGCGCGGTCCTGGCCAAGGGCTTCGCGCGGATCCATTCGCAGAACCTGATCAACTTCGGCGTGCTCCCGCTGACCTTCGTCGACCCCGCCGACTACGACGGCATCCAGACCGGAGACGTGCTGCGCCTGGCCGGCGTGCGGCGCGCGCTCGCAGGGGGGGGCGAGCTGGTGGTCGAGAACGTCACGCGCCAGCGCAAGTTCCAGGTGCGTCACTTCATGTCACCACGGCAAGTACAGCACTTGCTCAGCGGGGGATTGATCAACTGGATGAAACAGCGCCTCTCCGGCTCACCCGAGTCTCGCGGTGCATGATCGGCCGCGCGGGTGCGTATTCGTCCACGCGTCCCGGCCGCCCCCTCACACCCTTCGCCCCATGATCTTCGTCGACACCGGTGGGCATACCGACGCCCATCTCAACCTCGCACTCGAGGAGCACGTTCTCCGGCACAAGATGGCCGGCGACGACCTCCTGCTCTTCTACGTCAACGCCCCGGCGATCATCATCGGCCGCAACCAGAACACGGTCGAGGAGATCGCCGCCGATGTCGTCGCGGCGCGGGGCATTCTCGCCGCCAGCCGCAGCCCCAGGGGCCCAGCGAGAGATTCCCGCTTGGGTCGGCGGGGTCGCGATTGGTGGTGGTCTGATTCTGGTAGGTGCCGGCATACGTGGCCGGCGGAACGCCTGACACAGGAGCAACAATGCTTTGGACCATAGCGCTCATCTTGATTGTTCTCTGGCTACTTGGGTTGGTTACCTCGACCACTCTGGGCGGATTCATCCACGTTCTCCTGGTGGTCGCGGTCGTGGTGGTACTGGTTCGTGTCATTCAGGGTCGAAAGGTCATGTAGCGACGCGCCGCCCGCGGCCGCTTGAGGTTCGCCGGCTGCCGCGGGCTCTTTTGCTCCCGAGTAGATCCGTCCTACTCGGGACGTCATCCCCCTCCGAGTAGCTAGTTCGTTCGGCTCACCGCCGATCCGCGCACTCACCCACGCGCGCTACGCATTTGTTCATCCCTCCGGGCGATGGGCGGCTGGAGTACACGCGAGCACCTTTCTGCCATGGATTCTTGTCGTACCTGGCGGGCCTACGCCGCAGCGCTACTGACAGCCTGGTCAGTCAGCAACCATTCAAAAGGGAGTTCCCAATGTACTACTCGCAAGCGGTTCCCAAAGTTACCGCGCGACTCGGCGCCGCGGCGTTCGCCGCGCTGTTGTCCGCAGCGTGCAGCCCCGATTCTAACGGCCCTACCAGCCGAGCCCTGTTCGCGGACGGGCAGGCCGGTGACGCATCGGCACTGGGTCCAGCGCCGGTAGTCCTTGGAACGGCCGGCGAGTTTGTGATTCTGTCAGCATCAGGAATCACAAATGTTCCGCCCTCAGTGATTACTGGAAATATCGGGACCAGCCCAATCACCGGCGCCGCAATCACCGGCTTAGACTGCGCAGAAGTGACTGGAAATGTTTACACAGTCGATGCTGCCGGCCCCGCATGTAGGGTGGTGGACGCTCCTGGACTAACCAGGGCTGTACTCGACATGGGAGCCGCGTACCTCGACGCCGCCGGACGTCCGAATCCGGACTACACCGAATTAGGCGATGGGAGTATTGGCGGGCTTACTCTCAGACCTGGTCTCTACAAATGGAGCGGCGTTGTTACCATACCGACGGATGTCACTCTCGCAGGTGGCCCAAATGATGTCTGGATCTTCCAGATGGCGGGAGGTCTTACCCAGGCCGCCGCTACGAGAGTTATCCTGGCCAATGGCGCACGGGCCAAGAACATCTTCTGGCAGGTCGCCGGTGTCGCAAGCTTTGGAGCAGGCGCGCACTTTGAGGGGGTAATACTGGGCGCAACAGGGATCACCCCGGTGACTGGCGCAACGTTCAACGGCAGACTGTTGGCGCAGACTGCGGTCACTCTCCAGTCCAATACAGTTATACAACCTGCCCGGTAAGGCAGTCGCAACGAATGGAAAAGGACCCGCGAGGGTCCTTTTTCTTTTTGGTGCGCATGCCGCGCTCGCTTTTACGTGTGCCAGCCACTGTATGAGGTCCGTTTCCAAGGCCGTCGCCCCGGCGTGCACGCCGTGCTGGAGCACGCTCGCGGGCCCGTAGGACAGCGCTCGGACCTTAGCCCATAAATTGTGTGCGAACGCACGGTGCACCGGCCGCGAACGGCGGATAACTGCACTGGCGACGGGATCCGCAACCCGCTTAGGGCCGCTCCGGTCGTGGAAGTAAAACCATAGAGGTGACGCAATGAATTCTGGGTCGACGCGGCGGCCACGTTGACGGGGACTTTGACCCTGGACGGTCCCGCGAACGGGATCTGGATTTTCAAGATCGGGACCCTGACCGGCGCCCTCACGGGCACCAACTTCTCAGTGGTCATGGCCGGCGGCGGGTGAGCAGCCGGGTTACGAGACGACACCTCTGTGGTAAAAGGCGGCGATCTGCAAGCGAGTGTGCAACGCCAGCTTTTCCATGACGTTCCGCACGTGGCTCTTGACCGTGTGGGTAGCGATGTTGAGCCGTTGAGCGATTTCCTTGTTGCTCAGCCCTGCCCCGATGAGCCCAATAACCTCTCGTTCGCGCGATGTCATGCGACCCGATTCCGTCGCCACCGCTCGGCCCCGCACGAGCGCCTCTTTCGCGATCTGGGAGAAGAGAGTCGAGGTCATCTCGGGCGGCAGCACGTGGGCGCCCTCGGCCACCGATCGGATGGTGCTGACGAGATCTTCAGCCGTGGCATCCTTGAGGATGAAGCCGGACACGCCCGCGTTCACGAACTCGACGATGTCCTGGTGCACCGCGAGGAGATCCATGATGATCACCTTCGCCTCCGGATGCTCCTTCATGACCGTTTCTTCCAGGTGCAAACTGTCGTCGTTCCACAACCCGACGTTCAGCAGAATCACGTCAGGTTGCACTTTTCTCAGCAACGCGAAACCGGCGCTGGACTCGGAGGCCACCACCTTGAAATCCGCCGTCTGATTCAGCAGGGCCGTCATTCCTTCGCGAACGAGGCGATTATCCTCGATGAGTGCAACTGAGATCATGCGAATGCACATCCTCCTCTCGGTGGTGTCTGGGGATTGCCAGATGGTTCCCACCGCCTCGAGTGGCGAGCGTCAGGAAACGTACTCGCGACAGGGAGACTTACCAACAACCGAAGCGACAGCGTTGGGCGGATCACGCTTCACGCCGGTGACCTCGCGTTACAGCAGCGGGGTCACCAATTGAGCCGAGATGACGGTCAGGAAGTCCCGGTATGCCAGCGGCTTGGCGATATAGCCATCACATCCTGCGGCTCGAATGCGCTCCTCGTCGCCCTTCATCGCCAGGGCGGTGAGGGCGATGACCGGGATGGCGCGCGTTGCGTCATCCCGCTTGAGCAGCCCAGTCGCTTCCAGCCCGTCCATGCCAGGAAGCTGGATGTCCATCAGAATCAGGTCGGGGTGCTCGGCGCGCGCCACCGTGAGCCCGGACTCGGCATCGATCGCGCAGAGCACGGTATGGCCCGCCGACTGCAGCAGGAACGTCGCCAGCCGCATGTTGGTGGGGTTGTCCTCAACGACCAGGATGGTTGCCATCTCAGGGCACCGCCTGGCGGCCCGGCAGGGCCCGACGGATTTCGGCCGTCAGCCGGTCCCGGTCGAGCTCGGCCTTCTCCATGATCGTCGTCACAGAGCCGGTCAGCTTGACGCGGTCCTCGGCGGTGATCTGCTCGTCGGTGACCACCAGAATCGGAATACGAGCCGTGTCGGAACGCTCGTTGAGCGCACCCACCACGTCGAAGCCGTTCACCTCAGGCATCATCAGGTCGAGCACGATCAAGTCCGGCAACTCCCGCCGCGCGGCATCGATCGCCTCGCGCCCGCCGTACGCGCGCAGCACGCTACTCGCCAGGCCCAGGATGCGGACGGCGATCAGCTCCACCGCGTCGGGATCGTCATCAACCACGAGGACTGTGAGCGTCCGGCCCTGCGAAACGGGAAACAGGCCGAGCGCGACGAGCGACTCATACAGCTCCAGCCGGGATATGGGCTTTTGCATGACCGCTGCGGCGCCGAGCGCAAAGCCCTTGTTGCGATCCGCCACGATCGAAATGATCACGACCGGGATGTACCGCAGCGCCGACACCTGCTTGAGGCGAGCGAGGAGTTTCCACCCGTCCATGCCGGGCAGCAGGATGTCCAGGGTGATCAGCGACAACGGCTGCTGCACCGCGAGAACCAGCGCGGCCTCGGCGGAGGCGGCGTGCAGCACCTTGAAGCCCTCCGCCTCGAGGTGAACGCGGATCAGCTCAGCGGACTTGAAGTCGTCTTCCACCATCAGCGCCATGCGTGCTCCCGACGGCGCCGCGATACCGTGCGCGGCCGGCCCCTTCGCAGGCGTGAGCGCGTCTGCGGCCGGCGCCCGGAGCGGCAGCCAGACCGTGAAGCAGGAGCCCTCGCCAACGGCACTTTCCACCATCACCGCGCCGTCGTGTAACTCGACGAGCTGTCGCACCATGGCCAAGCCCAGTCCCGTGCCTTCGAATTTTCGCGCCAGTCCGCTGTCTATTTGGCTAAAGGGCCTGAACAGCTGCTCTAATCCCTCCAGCGAGATGCCGATGCCGCGGTCGGTGACGCTGATCTTGATGAACTCCGCGAATGCGCTCTCGGACAACGGGAAGGTGCGGCCATTCCAGGAGCCGGCCAGATGGCCGACTTCGCCCCGCGGGACGCGGCTGGCGTGCAGTGTCACCTGGCCGTGGTCGCCGCTGAACTTGACCGCGTTGGAGAGCAGGTTGTACACGATCTGCTTGACCTTGCGCGCGTCCGCCTGAATCGAACCCAGTTCCTCGGGCGCCTCCACATTGAGCCGGATGTGCCGGTTCGCGGCTTTCTCCCTGATGATGGAGAGGCTGTTCGCAAACAACGACGACAGCTGCACCGTCTCCAGGTCGAGCGTCATCTTGCCGGCTTCCACCTTGGACAGGTCGAGGATGTCGTTGATCAGGGAGAGCAGATGCGTGCCGCTGCCGAAGATGTCGCCGATGAACCGTTGCTGTGCATCGGTCAGCTCGCCAAGCAGTCCGTCGCCGAGAATCTCCGAAAAGCCGATGATGGCATTTAGCGGCGTCCTCAACTCGTGTGACATGTTGGCGAGGAATTCGGACTTCAAACGACTCGCGCCTTCCAGCTCGACGTTCTTCTGCTGCAGCGCTTGCTCGATGCGTTTCAGCTCCGTCATGTCGCGCGCCGCGACGCACACACCCTGCAGCCTCCGGTCACGGTCGTGGAAGGTGGTCGCGTTGTAGGACACCACGGTGAGCTTGCCATCTCTGGTGCGCGCGGTGAGCTCGTAGTTGGTGACTCGGCCTTCGCTCAGCACCCGATTGATGCCTGCCTCGGCCCGGTCCGAGTCGGTGAAGTAGTTCTTGAACGGCGCGCCAATCAACTCGTCACGCGTGCACCCGGTCAGCGCCTCCGTCTGCTTGTTGACGTCGGTGATGATGCCGCGTGGGTCGGTGGTCATCAGTGCGTCGATGTTGGATTCGATGAGCGAGCGCGTGTAGAAGTGCTGGTCGCGCAGCCGCTGATCGAGCTTCATCCGTTCGTCTTCGACCTGCTTGCGCGCGGTGTTGTCGGTGCCGATCAACAGGTAGCCGATAATGGCGCCTTGCGCGTCGCGCAGGGCCGTGACCGACACCACCGCCGGGAAGCGGCTCCCGTCCTTGCGGATGTAGGTCAGCTCGTAGATGTCTTCGATCCCGCGCGAGGCCTTGAACACCAATGCCTCGAAGCCGGGCGTAATCGGGGTGCCGAGCTCGACGGAGAGCGCCTTGGCGCGCGCGATCACTTCCTGCGGATCGGAAATGTCGGCCGGGGTGATCTTGTCCATCACGTCGGCGGCCGTGTAGCCCAGCATGCGCTCGGCACCGACATTGAAAATCTGGATCACGCCCTTCGCGTCGGTGGCGATGCTCGAGAAGTTGGCGCTGTTGAAAATCGCGTTCTGCAAAGCCCCTGCTTTAAGCAGGGCTTCTTCGGCCTGCTGGGCCACGCGGTCGAACTCGGTAGCGGTTTCCACCCCCCGGTCGATGATGTCCTTCCAAGTGCCGGCTACACCCTTGACTTGCACCTGGTCGCCCAGCTTGCCATCGGTGCCCACCTCGCGCGCCACCCGCGTCACCCGCGTCACCCGCGTCACCTCCGAGGCAAAAGCGTTCAACTGATCGACCATGGTGTTGATGGTGTCCTTCAACTCCAGAATCTCGCCCTTGACATCCACCGTGATCTTCTTCGACAGATCGCCGTTGGCCACCGCCGTGGTCACCTCGGCGATATTGCGTACCTGCCCGGTCAGGTTGCCCGCCATCATGTTGACGTTGTCGGTGAGGTCCTTCCAGGTGCCGGCCACGCCGCGCACGTCCGCCTGGCCGCCGAGCTTGCCATCGGTGCCCACCTCGCGCGCCACCCGCGTCACCTCCGAGGCGAACGAACCCAACTGATCCACCATGGTGTTGATGGTGTTCTTCAACTCCAGAATCTCGCCCTTGACATCCACCGTGATCTTCTTCGACAGATCGCCGTTGGCCACCGCCGTGGTCACCTCGGCGATATTGCGTACCTGCCCGGTCAGGTTGCCCGCCATCATGTTGACGTTGTCGGTGAGGTCCTTCCAGGTGCCGGCCACGCCGCGCACGTCCGCCTGGCCGCCGAGCTTGCCATCGGTGCCCACCTCGCGCGCCACCCGCGTCACCTCCGAGGCGAACGAACCCAACTGATCCACCATGGTGTTGATGGTGTTCTTCAACTCCAGAATCTCACCCTTCACCTCCACCGTGATCTTCTTGGACAGATCGCCGTTGGCCACCGCCGTGGTCACCTCGGCGATGTTGCGCACCTGCCCGGTCAGGTTGCCCGCCATCATGTTGACGTTGTCGGTGAGGTCCTTCCAGGTGCCGGCCACGCCGCGCACGTCCGCCTGGCCGCCGAGCTTGCCATCGGTGCCCACCTCGCGCGCCACCCGCGTCACCTCCGAGGCGAACGAACCCAACTGATCCACCATGGTGTTGATGGTGTTCTTCAACTCCAGAATCTCACCCTTCACCTCCACCGTGATCTTCTTGGACAGATCGCCGTTGGCCACCGCCGTGGTCACATCTGCGATGTTGCGCACCTGCCCGGTCAGGTTGCCCGCCATCATGTTGACGTTGTCGGTCAGGTCCTTCCAGGTGCCGGCCACGCCGCGCACGTCCGCCTGGCCGCCGAGCTTGCCATCGGTGCCCACCTCGCGCGCCACCCGCGTCACTTCCGAGGCGAACGAACCCAACTGGTCCACCATGGTGTTGACGATTTGGCCCGTGCGCATGAACTCGCCTTGAATGGCTTTCCCATCCACTTCCAGGATCATCGTCTGGTTGAGATCCCCTTTCGCTACCGCACCGATAACACGGGCCATTTCCATTGTCGGACGGGCAAGATCCGAAATTAACGCATTGACCGATTCAACCTTTTGCGCCCAAGCGCCGCTGACAGGGCCAAAGGAAGCGCGCTCCGCCAGCTTCCCTTCCTTGCCCACCGCTTTGCTGACGCGGTCAAGTTCGCGTGATACCTTATCGTTGGTGTCGATAATGTCGTTGAGGGTGTCGGCGATTTGGCCGTGTATGCCTATCCAATCCAATGGCATTCGCGCCGAGAAATCTCCCTTTTTGGTTGCCGTCAGGACACTCAACAGCAATCTAGGATCGAACTCCCCTTTGGACGATTGTGCTTTTGCTGGATTCATTTTCATTTCTCCCTTCACAGGTCATATTGAATGTCGTGATGGTCAAAGAAACAACAGCAAAGTGGTGAGCTGTCCCGTGCCCGGAGGAGACGGTTAAAGGCCGCCATCGTCTCCCTTTTTAGCGTGTGATTCGAAGCGATACCCTTGAGCGTGAGCCCGATACGCTGGTGCGTGATGCCCATTGTGGAGGATGGCATTCGGCCCGTAGTCCCCCCGCCGTCGCGCTGTCGAAGTACACCACTTGAGGGCGCTTTAGGCGCTCGAGCGATTCGGCTTTCGGGATGAGGAGGCGGGTGGAAACAGGAACCGGCGCCGCGCGACGCGCTGTGCAGCCGTACGTCGATGTTGTCAAGCTTCAGGAATGCCATTGCGCTCAGCGCCGACGTTGAAGATCTGAATGACGCCCTTCGCGTCCGTGGCGATGCTCGAGAAGTTGGCGCTGTTGAAGATTGCGCTCTGCAGCGCCCCCGTCTTCAGCAGAAGTCTTCGCGTGGCGGACGTCGATGTTTACATCAGCCGCTTCAGCAGGGCTTTTGTGCGCAGTAGGCATGTTTCTCCCGGTTTGACAAGAGTAGCCGGAGGGCTCAAAAACGACTATGGCGCAAACGGCGTACGTCTTCGGGGTGAGAAGCGGCCTATCCCGCTGAGATAGCGTCGGCGATCGAGGCCATCTCGTACTCGTCGCGCATGCCGATGAATCCGCCCCCCTCCTGCGTCTTGGCGCTCGGGAGTTCGCCGCTCCCCTCGAAGAGCCGCACGCTCTCGTGAGCCAGCCACGCACCCACCGCCACGGGGAGATAGCGGCGGCGCACGACGGCGCGTAGGCGCAGGAACCCCGCCACTTCCTGCGCATACGAACCGAGCCGCACGATGGCCACGCCTTCAGCAACCGCGCCAAAGAGCGAGCGGTCAATTCCGCCGATCCAGGGGCGTCCGGACATGAACTGATCAAACGCCACTCCGACGCCGAACACGCGATCAGGCGCCGGCTCCAGCTCTGGACTGAAGGAAACGGCGGCGCCCGTCCCGCTCGGGTTGAGCCACACCGCACGGAAACGCTCGGAGTGGCCGAGTTCGGCCAGCTTCTGCTCGATGCGTCGAAGGTCGAGCGCGCGGCCCGGCGTGAGTCCGAGCCCCGCGACGACCGCGGTGCCGTCCACCGACCGACCCCTCATTGTCACGGTGCCCACGCGGGTCGGCATCGGACGGCTCCTGCGCGCGCCAAGTGGCTTGAGGCACGTGACGCCCAGCGATGGAGTCTTCCTTGAACAGCGAGTTCACCAGCGCCGTGGACATCGTGAACGGCTCGTCGAGCGCGTTGGGGTTGGGCGCGCGGATGGGAGACGCGACGCCCAGATGCGCTCCGCTCCGAGCTTCCGCGCTTGCGTCACGGGAGTGTTGTCCAAAATGCTCGGCTCGTATTGCGGACTCACGCCCTCGAGCGGAAGCACACGCATCAGCGAGTCGATTTCTCTCGCGCTGTAGCCACTGGCGTAGAACGCGCCGACGATCGCGCCTATGCTGGTGCCGACGATGAGATCGGGCTTGATGCTCATCCTGTCGAGCACCTGGAGCACGCCGATGTGCGCAAATCCCTTCGCACCGCCGCCAGAGAGCACGAGTGCGGGGCGCGCCGACGTGCGCGAGCTTGAGGCACGACTCTGCGGCCTGGCGTACCAGCGGGACGTCGTGGCCGGCGCGCTGAGCGCCGTGAATCCGACGGACTACTTCGGCGACGTCAGCCGGGAGGATATGCTGAACATCCCCTGCCCGTGATCGCGCGGGCGTCGCCGCCTACGCCCCCACTGCCACGGGTACTACTTACACACTTGTGTTGACGAATTGCCCAAGTCGAGCTACATTGCTCGGCATGGGTTCTTCCTCCGTCCCGCTTGCCGGCTTCAAGGGCCTGCGCAGCGACCTTCTGGTTGCGTTGCGCAAGGAGCAGCCGCTGACGGCGAAAGAGTTGGGCACGCGCTTCGGCCTCACAGCCAACGCCTTCCGTCGCCATCTGAAGGAATTGGGCGACGCCGGGCTCGTGCGCTTCCGCCGCGAAGTGCGCGGCGTCGGTGGGCCGGTGTACGCCTACTCGCTGGCTGAATTTGTGAAGGTAGCGAAGACAAACGAGCTCGTGCCCGATCAGGCACGACTCGTCGAGGTCAAGGGCAAGCAGATCGCTCTCTTCAATGTCGATGGTCAGTTCTTCGCGCTCGAGAACACGTGCACGCATAAAGGCGGCCCCTTGGCGGAGGGAGATATCTCGGGTCACGAGGTGACCTGCCCCTGGCACGGCGCAACGTTCGACGTCCGGACCGGAGATGTCGTTGGTCCGCCGGCACAGCGAGCCGTCGCGTGCTACGGCGTCCGCGTAGCGGGCGCCGACATCGAGGTCGAGGTGTAAGCAAGCGGCGGGCCGACTGACGGCTCGCGTTTTCCGGCATGTCTGCGATTTTTAACTTGAAAAGGTGGAAAAGAAATGGCTAACGTTATTTGTGTGCTCTACGACGACCCCATAGGGGGTTACCCGAAATCCTATGCCCGCGATGACATTCCGAGGCTGGAACGTTATCCTGATGGCCAGACCTTGCCGAGCCCCAAGAAAATCGATTTCAAGCCAGGGCAGCTATTGGGCAGTGTTTCCGGTGAGCTTGGGCTGCGTAAGTTTCTCGAAGAACAGGGCCACACGCTAGTCGTCACCTCGGACAAGGATGGCCCGGACTCGCTGTTGGAAAGAGAGCTGCCGAATGCGGAAATCATCATCTCCCAGCCGTTCTGGCCCGCCTACCTCACCGCAGCGAGGATCGCCAAAGCGCCGAAGCTGAAGCTGGCCATTACGGCGGGGATCGGTTCGGATCATGTCGATCTTCAGGCCGCCATCGAGCACGGTATCACGGTGGCCGAAGTCACCTACTGCAACAGCATTAGCGTATCCGAGCACGTAGTGATGATGATCCTGTCGCTGGTGCGCAATTACATTCCATCCTATCAATGGGTCGTGAAAGGCGGCTGGAACATTGCCGATTGCGTCGCACGCTCTTACGACGTGGAAGGCATGGAAGTTGGCACGGTAGCTGCCGGACGCATTGGCCTAGCGGTACTGCGCCGGCTCAAGCCCTTCGACATGAAGCTGCATTACACCGACCGCCACCGCCTGCCGGAAAGCGTGGAGAAGGAACTGAACCTGACCTATCACCCGAACGTGGAATCGATGGTCAAGGTCTGCGACGTGGTCACAATTAACTGCCCGCTGTATCCGGAAACGGAGAATCTTTTCAATGCCAACTTGATCGCCAAGATGAAACGCGGCGCGTACATCGTTAACACCGCGCGCGGCAAGATTTGCGATCGGGATGCGATTGCGAGTGCGCTAGAGAGCGGTCAACTGGCCGGGTACGCCGGCGATGTCTGGTTCCCGCAACCGGCGCCGCAGGATCACCCCTGGCGGACGATGCCGCACCATGGCATGACGCCGCATATTTCCGGGTCGAGTCTATCGGCACAGGCGCGCTACGCCGCCGGGGTGCGCGAAATCCTGGAGTGCTGGTTCAGCGGTCGTCCCATTCGCGATGAGTACTTGATCGTTCACGGCGGCAAGCTGGCTTGGGTAGGTGCGCATTCGTATAGCGCCGGCAACGCCACTGGTGGCTCGGAGGAAGCGGTACGGTTCAACAAATGATAGTACGTAATAAGCGCGTGGATTGGGGCTCATTGTTCTTCTGGGGGCAGAACTCGCAGCAATTTATCCCCCCCCGTTAATTTAGGACACAAGGAACTTGGCCATGCAGACCACTGACGCGGACCACCATCAACACCACGCGCCGGGCGCGTCATCCCAGTCGGCCGTTAGCGCCGAGAAGCTGCCGGGGATCCGTCATATCATCGCCGTCGGCAGCGGCAAGGGCGGCGTCGGATAATCCACGGTGAGCGTCCATCCTGCGCTCGCGCTGCAGCAGCTCGGGGCGCGCGTCGGAATCGTAGGTGCCGACATCCTTGGCCCCAGTATCCCCGGCATGCTCGGCATCCCAACCGGTGAGCCGCCAGCGATGACCCCGGACAGCAAGATGATCCCGGCGGAGCGGCACGGCCTGAAGGTGGTGTCGATGGGCATGCTCACCGGAGAGGACAAACCGGCCGTCTTGCGCGGGCCGATGGTGGGAAAATTCCGGAAGATGTTCGTCGAAGGCGTGCAATGGGGTCCGCTGGACTATTTGATCCTCGACCTCCCGCCCGGTACCGGCGACACCCAACTGACGCTGGCACAGAGTATGCCGCTGTCGGGCGCGGTGATCGTAACGACACCACAGGCCGTGAGCCTCAAGATCGCCCGCCGAGGCTTGCGGATGTTCGAGAAGGTGCAGGTCAAGATTCTTGGGGTGGTCGAGAACATGCGCACCTTCACCTGCCCCCATTGCGGCGATCCCGCCTACGCCGCAAGGGCCAGGCAGGTGAAGGGCCATATCGTGGTGGGCGGAAGCAACTACGGTCAAGGATCAAGCCGCGAGCACGCCGCGTTGGGCCCGCAGTTCCTCGGGCTGCGCGCGGTCCTGGCCAAGGGCCTCGCGCGGATCCATTCGCAGAACCTGATCAACTTCGGCGTGCTGCCGCTGACCTTCGTCGACCCCGCCGACTACGACGGCATCCAGAACGGCGACGTGCTGCGCCTGGCCGGCGTGCGGCGCGCGCTCGCAGAGGGGGGCGAGCTGGTGGTCGAGAACGTCACGCGCCAGCGGCAGTTCCAGGTGCGTCACTTCATGTCGCCGCGGCAAGCGCAGCTCTTGCTCAGTGGGGGATTGATCAACTGGATGAAAGAGCGCCTCTCCGGCTCACCCGAGTCTCGCGGCGCATGATCGGCCGCGCTGCGGGTCGTTCCATCTCGGGCCTGCGCTCGTCGCAGTTACTTCATTGGGGTGATGAGATCGCGCCGACCTTGCAGCGCCCGCGTTGGCTTCGGCGGAATGAGTTTCGAGGGAATGGAAGAAGGTCATCTGGTCTTCTACCTATGTCGATGGCCGTGACGTCTGGCCGCTCGGCTGCTCGTCGTCGCAATAGGGTGCCCGCGATGATGCGCCCGAGCAATTTGCTATGGGTATGGCTCGCGCATGGAACACGCGCGATCTCAGGCGCACTGGAAGGGTGGCGGCGAGGAGCTTCCGCGCCGGGCGACAGTGCAATGATCGACCCCGCAGCTCAGCCTCCAATCGGGGACCCGCCTCACTCAGACAACGCCCGATCGATCGTCACGCTCGTCGTCGGCGCCACGGAGATCGTCTGCGCGCTGGGGCTTCCAACCACAGTCCAGAACCCCTTGGAAATACCTTCTGGTCGTCGAGGCTGTGCCTGATGGGAGAGGTGGTGAAGAGGACGGCCTATCTCGACGGATGGCACCTGGAGCATTCTTATGCTCAGCTTCCCGAGATCTTCCATGAGCGCTGGGCTCCGGTGCCGGTGCGTGAGCCGCGCATGGTGGTCTTCAATCGTCCCCTCGCCAAGTCATTGGGGCTCGATGCTGAGGTATTGGACAGGCAGGAGAGCACGGCTCTCTTTACGGGCAACCAATTGCCGGACGGTGCTGAGCCGTTGGCGCAGGCTTACGCGGGGCATCAGTATGGGTATTTCACCAGGTTGGGCGATGGACGAGCCATCCTCTTGGGCGAGCAAATCACGCCCAACGGCGAGCGCTTTGACATCCAGCTCAAGGGCTCAGGCCCTACCCCCTTCTCCCGTGGTGGCGACGGGCGCGCCGCACTCGGGCCAATGCTGCGGGAGTACATCATCAGCGAGGCCATGCATGCGCTCGGCATTCCCACCACGCGCAGCCTCGCGGTGGTGACGACAGGCGAGATGGTATTCCGTCCGGAGCGACTGCCGGGCGCCGTGCTAACCCGCGTCGCCAAAAGTCACATCCGAGTGGGCACCTTTGAATGGGCGGCTGTACGCGGAGACAAAGATGCGTTGCGGGCGCTCGCCGATCACACGTTCCGCCGTCACTACCCGGAGCTCGCCAATGCGGAAACACCCTATCTCGCGTCACTCGAAGCGGTGATTGAGCGGCAGGCTGCGCTGGTGGCGAAGTGGTTGCTCGTCGGCTTCATCCACGGCGTCATGAACACCGACAACATGGCCCTTTCCGGTGAGACCATCGACTATGGCCCTTGTGCCTTCATAGATGCGTATGACCCGGCTACCGTGTTCAGTTCCATCGACCGCCATGGTCGCTACGCCTATGGCAACCAACCGGACATCGCCCAATGGAATCTCGCCCGCCTGGCCGAAGCCTTGCTGCCACTTTTGCATCCCGATAAAAAGCAGGCGGTGGAGTTGGCGAACGAGGCGCTTTATGGCTTTGCGGCCACGTTCAAGCGCCATTGGCTCGCTGGCATGAGGGCCAAGCTGGGGCTGTTCACCGATGAAACCGACGACACCGCCTTGATCGAGAGTTTGCTGGAATGGATGCGGCAGCAGAGCGCCGACTTCACCAACACCTTCCGCGCTCTTTCTGCCGAAAAGCTCACCGATGACGAGCCACTGGCTGATCCTGACTTTCACGCGTGGCAGGCACGCTGGCGGGCACGCCTCGGCAGACAGCCGCAGTCACTCGGCGCGGCTGTGGAGCTCATGCGCGCCCATAATCCCGCCTTCATCCCACGCAATCACAAGGTGGAAGAAGCGCTGGAAGCCGCTACGGAGCGCGGCGATTTGCACGTCATGCAGCGGCTGCTAACCGTTTTGGCGGAGCCCTACGAGAACGAACACGACCACCCCGAATACAGCGCACCACCTGCCCCCAGCGAACGCGTCTATCAGACGTTTTGTGGGACATAGTGCTTTGCTGATCGCCCTTGCACATCCTCTGCCCGTGATCGCGCGGGCGTCGTCGCCTGCGCCCCCACTGCCACGGGTACTACTTATACACTTGTGTTGACGAATTGCCCAAGTCGAGCTACATTGCTCGGCATGGGTTCTTCCTCCGTCCCGCTTGCCGGCTTCAAGGGCCTGCGCAGCGACCTTCTGGTCGCGTTGCGCAAGGAGCAGCCGCTGACGGCGAAAGAGTTGGGCACGCGCTTCGGCCTCACGGCCAACGCCTTCCGTCGCCATCTGAAGGAATTGGGCGACGCCGGGCTCGTGCGCTTCCGCCGCGAAGTGCGCGGCGTCGGTGGGCCGGTGTACGCCTACTCGCTCACCGAACGAGGCGAGCAGCTCTTCCCGCGCTCGTACGCGCGTCCGCTCGCCGATGCCCTCGAAGTGGTGCGCGCCGAGCAGGGGAGCGCAGGGGTCGTCCGCATCTTCCGCCGCCGGTGGGGGGCGCTCGCCGATGCGGCCAAGCCCGTGCTCGCCACGATGCCGCTCGCCGAACGGGCCCGTGCCGTCGCCGCGATGCTCACCGATAACGGCTACATGGCGGAATCGGAGTCGGCGTCGCCCCACGCGGTGCTCATCCGCGCGCACAACTGCGCGCTGCGCGACATCGCGCAGCAGTTCCCCGAAGTGTGCAGCGCCGAGGCGGCGTTCATCGAGGACGTGCTCGGCACCGCCGTCGAGCGGCGGTCGCACATGATGCACGGCTGCAAGTCGTGCGAGTATGCGGCGCACGAAGCCGTGCCGCCGAGCGACATCACGCCAACAAGTAGAACGAGCCGGCGTGGCTCATCGCGTGGCGCCTCAAGGCGTACCGCGTTGCCGCCGCCTCACGGCTCACGGCTCACGGCTCACGAGAGGAACGACCAGTGACGTATGTAATTACCCAAGCCTGCATTGACACCAAGGACAAGTCCTGCGTGGACGTGTGCCCGGTGGATTGTATCTACGAGGGGCCGGACATGCTGTACATCCACCCGGACGAGTGCATCGACTGTGGCGCGTGCGAGCCGGAGTGCCCGGTGACGGCGATCTTCCCGGATGCGGACGTGCCGGCGAATCAGATGCAGTACGTGCAGATCAACGCGGACGTCTTCAAGAGCGCGACGCCGCCGCAGCGGCCGACACGCTGAGATGCGAACCGGCCCGCCTTCCCCGTGCTTCGACACTGTCAAGGGAACCTGAGACATGCAGAGCACCGATCCGTACCACAACCATGACCACGCGCCAAGCGCGTTGTCCCAGCCGTCCGCCGGTCCTGAAAAGCTGCCAGGCATCAGGCACGTCATCGCGGTGGCCAGCGGCAAGGGTGGCGTGGGCAAGTCCACCGTCAGCGTCAATCTCGCGCTCGCGCTTCAGCAACTCGGCGGTCGCGTCGGGCTCCTTGACGCGGACATCCTGGGCCCGAGCATCCCCGTGATGCTGGGACTTTCCACTGGCCAGCGGCCCGAGACGACCGCGGACCAGAAGATCGTCCCCGCGGAACGGCACGGCCTGAAGGTGATCTCGATGGGCATGCTCACCGGGGACGACAAACCGGCCATCTTGCGCGGTCCGATGGTGGGCAAGTACCTGACAATGTTCATCCGCTCGGTGCTGTGGGGACCGCTGGACTATTTGATTCTCGACTTCCCGCCCGGGACCGGCGACACACAATTGACGCTGGCCCAGAGCGTTCCTCTGTCCGGCGCGATCATCGTGACGACGCCGCAGGATGTGAGCCTCAAGATCGCCCGCCGCGGGCTGCGGGCGTTCGAGACCCTGAATGTCGCCATCCTCGGCATCATCGAGAACATGAGCACCTTCACGTGCCCTCACTGTGGAAAGGACACCGACATCTTCCGCCGTGGTGGTGGCCAGCAGATGAGTCGGGAGCTCGGCATCCGATTCCTGGGTGCCATTCCGCTCGACGCCGACATCGTCACGGGTGGGGACGAGGGGCGTCCGATCGTGGCCGAGAAGCCGAACTCCGTCGCAGCCCGGGCCTATGTCGCGATCGCGACGGCGCTTGCCGGTCGGCTCGAGGCGCTGCCCACGACGGCGATTCCAGCATTCGTCTGGAACTGGGAAACGAACGAGGGTGAGCCGGCCGGGGTGGAGAGCGCGGTCCAGCCGATGGGCTCCCCCACCACCCCCGTCGGTTTCCGCCGGCGAGATGCGCGCACGTTGTCGGCGCTCTGGGAGGACGGGCGCCGGGACGACTTCGACGTCCGGGACCTTCGACTGGCATGCCCGTGCGCCCTCTGCGTCGAGGAAATGAGCGGCCGGCCGGTCCTCGATCCACAAAGCGTGCTGCCGGACGTGGCCCCCCAGACGATCTCCAGCGCAGGCAATTATGCCATCATATTCCGCTGGAACGACGGCCACAGTACCGGGATCTACACGTTCAAGCACCTGCGGGCCCTCGCGGAGCGCTTCGCCGCCAAGGTGGTGGACGATGTTTGATGTCCTGCCTCTCGACGAGCCGATCACGATCCGCGCCGAGACGTCCGTCGCCGATCCCGACACGTGCAAGTTCACCGTGAGCCGGGCGGTGCATCCGGGCGGTCCCTTCTTCTTCCACGCCAAGGAATTGGCCGCTGGTTCACCCCTCGCCGAGCGGTTGTTCGCGCTTCCCGGCGTCGCCCACGTGCTCGTTGCCGAGACCGTCGTGACGGTCGGGAAGGACTCAGGCGCCTCGTGGTCCGCACTGAAATCGGGGATCGGAACGGTCATCCGTGCGCAGCTCGTCTCAGGGGGACCGGCCATCCTCGAGCCCCCTCGCACCGCAGGTGCGTCGGGGCGCACCGACGCCGAGGTTCGCGCGGTCATTCAGGAACTCCTGGACCGGCAAGTCAACCGTGCCATCGCGGCCCACGGCGGCAAGATTTCCATTGTTGAGGTGACGGACGGCAACCTCTTTGTCACCATGAGTGGCGGGTGCCAGGGGTGCGCGGCCTCGCAACTGACTCTGCGACGCGGGTTCGAGGTCAAGGTGCGTAGGGTCGCACCGGAGATCGTGGACATCGTCGACACGACGGACCACACGGCGGGGAAGAAGCCATTCTACGAGCGCACCTCGTCCAACTAATGAAGAACGCCATAAAGCAATACGTGATGGTCGCACACACGGGAGACCTTGAACCAGGCACCGGCAAGACCGTGGAAGTGAACGGAATGCCGGTGGCCCTTTTCAACGTGAACGGGGTCTACCACGCTATCCACAACACCTGTCCGCACGAGGATGGTCCCCTGGGCGAAGGGGAGCTTTCCCACAATATCGTCAGCTGCCCTCGGCACGCCTACGAGTTCGACGTGACGAGCGGTCAGTGTCTTACCGAGCCCGCCTATTCCGTCGAGCGGTTTGAAGTACGGGTGGAGGGCGACCGCATCCTCGTCAGCGACGAGACCGTCCAGCCTGACGCGAGAGGGACGGCCGAACGGTGACCGCGCCTGCCAAGCGCAACCGGCCGCGCGTGGTGATCGTCGGCGCGGGCTTCGGTGGCCTCGCGGCCGCGCGCCAGCTGGGCCGCGCCGACGTCGAGCTCACGGTCTTGGATCGCACCAATCATCATCTCTTTCAACCACTGCTGTATCAGGTCGCGACCGCGGCGCTGGCGCCGAGCGACATCACGGGCGCGATCCGCCACATCCTCCGCCGTCAGCGCAACACCACGGTGTTGCTCGCCGACGCTCACGGAATCGACACCACCCGCCGTCTGGTACGCTGCCACAACGGGCTGGACGTCCCATACGACTACCTGATTCTGGCCACCGGGACGCGTCACTCGTATTTCGGGCATCCGGAGTGGGAGGCGCACGCCCCCGGACTGAAGGGGATCGAGGACGCGACGGAGATCCGCCGGCGCTTCCTGCTCGCGTTCGAGCGAGCGGAGGCGGCGGAGACCGCAGACGAGCGGGACGCGTGGCTCACCTTCGTGATCGTCGGTGCCGGGCCAACGGGGTGCGAGCTCGCGGGCGTGATGCGGGAGATCGCAGGGAGCGCCATGTGGCAGGAGTTCCGGCACGTGGAGACGCGCGACACCGCCGTCATCTTGCTCGAGGCGGGTGAACGGATCCTGCCTTCGTTCCCGGCCGGGCTCGCCGCGCATGCTGCTCGTGACCTCGCGAAGTTGGGCGTGGACGTCCGGACACGTTCCGCCGTAACAAGCATCGAGCCGGACGCGGTCTACGTCGGCGACCATCGCGTCCCCACGCGCACCGCTTTCTGGGCGGCGGGGAATACCGCGTCGCCGCTCGGGCGCACGCTCGGCGTGCCGCTGACGAAGAGCGGCCAGGTGATCGTGGAGCACGACCTCTCGATCCCGGGCTATCCAGAAGTCTTCGTGGTCGGGGACCTCGCACACGCGTTGCAGCGGGACGGCAGCCTCGCCCCAGGCGTCGGGCAGGCGGCCATGCAGGCCGGGCGCGCGGCCGCACGCAACGTGATTCGGGCGACCCAGGGCCAGCCGAGCAAGCCGTTTCACTACGTCAACAAGGGTGACCTCGCCACGATCGGCCGTGGGAAGGCGGTGGCGAACCTGTTTAACGGCCGTATCCAGGTCGCCGGTCGGGCCGCGTGGTGGCTCTGGCTGCTCGTTCACATCACGTTTCTTATGGGCTTTCGTAACCGGTTGAGCGTGCTGCTGCAGTGGGGGTATGCATACCTCACGTATCAGCGCGGCGCGCGGCTCATCACCGGCCGGCCTCGCTACGGCGGCGCGGTGAACTACGACCCGCTCCCGTACGCCGCCAACGCGCCTGCCGAGGCATCGGTCAACGCACCGCACCCGTTGTCCTCGGGGTTTGGTATAAGGCGTTCTCGACACACTCCTTCTGTCGCCGGGGACAGCCGTTAACAACCCCCTTGGTGAGGATCCTGAATTCAATGTCCGAACATAAAGCGATGATCATATGGGCGCGTCACGGCGTCGACTTTGGCTACAAGACGTATCCGCGTGACCACGTGTGGCGCTTCGAGAACGGCGTCGAGGTACCCGCATCTGCCGCGCCCGCATATCTCGGCAATCGGCAGCGCGTCGATCCCGAAGCGGCGTTCGTTGCGGCGCTGTCCAGCTGCCACATGCTGACGTTTCTTGCGCTCGCTTCGAACAAGGGATTCGTCGTCGACAGTTACGACGACACCGCGGTCGGGCATCTGGAGAACAATGCGAACGGCAAGTTGGCAGTTACCCGTGTGGAACTGCATCCGAAGATCGTGTACAGCGGCGCCAAGCAACCGACGCAGGCCGATCTCGACTGGCTGCACGACAAAGCGCATCGGGAGTGCTTCATCGCCAATTCGGTGACGACTGAAGTCAGCGTGGTGCCGGCTTGAGGAAGCTCTCATCAAGTCCGTTCGTGCGCGCCTGCCCTGAGCGTGTCGAAGGGTCATAGAAGCGCCGGTAACGTTCGCCCTTCTATACCGGCTCTTCTCCCGATCGAGTGGGTAGAATTGGGGGAAAACGGAGAGCAAAGCGAGCGGGGATGAGACGGGACGACCGGCGCTTGCAGGTGCGGAGGCGCGACGCATGATTCGCAGATGCCACCACGTCGTCGAAAGCGCCGACGCTGGGACCTGTATGGCGTCATTACGGGAACGCTGTGGCTCCCAGGAGGCAGCGGGAGTCCAGGCCGGAGGCTCTGACCATTGACCCGCCTGCCCCTCTACGTCGGCACCCCGGTGCCGCCACCCACACCCGGAGAGCCGCCCCGCGAGAGCCCCGCGGGCAACGACCTTTCCGCCGAAGAAACCGTCGTGGCCTATCATGAACGAACGAAGCACCACTACCACCGCTTCGCCGCATCTCTCGGGTACATGGACTGGGCGACGCAGCCCGACCCGTTCCGGCGGTACGAAGGTGCGCAGCTGGTCCGGCTTCCGCTCCCCGATCCCGGGCGAACGCTGCCCTACTGGCAGCTATACGTGCCCGGGAGCGTGGCGCCAATGCCGCTGTCGATCGACTCGCTCTCGCTCTTCTTCCGCTATGCCCTCTCCCTGACGGCGTGGAAACGGTTTCACGGCACCACGTGGTCCCTACGCGCCAATCCGTCGAGCGGAAACCTCCACCCGACCGAAGGCTATGCGGTCCTGCCGGATCTCGACGGCGTTCACGATCGTCCGGCCATCTATCACTACGCCCCCAAAGAACACGGCCTCGAGCGGCGTGCGGACCTCGACCTCGCGGTTTGGTCGGCGTTGATGGCAGCGTTTCCCCAAAGCTCGTTCCTCGTGGGCCTGTCGTCCATTCATTGGCGGGAGGCCTGGAAGTACGGCGAGCGCGCCTTTCGTTACTGCCAGCACGACGTTGGGCATGCACTGGCGACGATGCGCATCTCCGCCGCCGCACTCGGCTGGCGGCTGTGGCTGTTCACCGGCGCTGGCGATGCGGGTGTGACCAAGCTCCTCGGGATCGACCGCGATGCCGACTACGGGCAGGCCGATCGCGAGCATCCGGATCTCCTCGCACTCGTAACACCCGCAAGACCGGATGGGCCTCCGGGCGTTCAACGCGGCCTGCCGGAGGAAGCTCTGCGCCAGGCGCAAGCGGGATCCTGGTATGGCAAGGCCAACGCGCTAGGTTCCAAACACGGCGTCGACTGGCCCGTCATCGAGGAGGTCGCGCGGGTCACCTGTCGGGAAAGCGAGGCTCCGACGACTGAAGGCCTCTCACGGTTCCCCTCCGAGGAGGAGCTCTTCGGAGCCCCCGTACGGTCGGGATCGTTCAGCGCCGAGCAAGTGATCCTCGGACGGAGGAGCGCCGTGAGCATGGATGGCACGACCTCGATCCCGGCGGAGACGTTCTTTCGAATGCTCGCCCGTCTTGTGCCGACCCGCGATCGGCGGTCCATGCCCTGGGACGCAATCCCATGGAAGCCGCGCATCCACCTTGGTTTGTTTGTACATCGCGTGCGGGGGCTACCGCCCGGCCTCTACGCACTGGCTCGCGATCCGGACAAGGTCGAGACGCTCCGGGCCGTCATGCGACGCGACTTCCTCTGGCAGCGGCCGCCCACCTGCCCGCCGGGGCTCCCCCTCTACCTTCTCAAAGAAGGGGACTGTCGCGCCCTCGCGGTCAGCGTTTCGTGCGGCCAGGACATCGCCGGAGACGGAGCCTTCAGCCTGGGAATGATCGCCGATTACACGGACAGCCTCGTCACCTACGGTGCGGCCTTTTATCGGCGTCTGTTCTGGGAAGCCGGGATGGTTGGTCAAGTGCTGTATCTCGAAGCAGAGGAGGCAGGTATTCGATCGACCGGCATCGGCTGCTATTTCGACGATCCCGCTCACGAAGTGTTCGGTATCTCATCGCGCGACTGGCAGAGCTTCTACCACTTCACGGTGGGTGGACCAGTCGAGGACGTTCGTCTCACCACGATACCTGCCTACGGCCGGGAGGCGGAGCGATGAGGACCGGCTTGTACCGCTCGCATCCCCGGCATCTGGAGCTGAGCCCCTCCACGCGGGAGTGGACGCTCATCTACGACGGCGACTGCGCGTTCTGCCGGCGCTGCGTCGCACTGCTCGAGCGATGGGATCGTCGCGGCCGGGTTCGTGCCGTGCCATTCCAGGCGGAAGACGCCCTCGTCGGCCTGCCGTCGATCCCACGCGCCGCGCTCCATCAGGCCATTCACCTCGTCGCGCCCGACGGCGCCGTGCTCGCCGGCGCTGCGCCGGCGCCCGCTATTCTCCGGCTTGTGCCCGGTGGAACCCCGCTCGCCTGGGTGTTTGCGGTTCCCGGCGTGCCCAGGGTCGCGGGCGCCGTGTATCGCGTCGTTGCCCGGAACCGTCATCGTCTGGGATGCGGTTCCGCAACGTGCGCCCGGGGCCGTTGACGCGCCCCGCCGCGGCACCGGACGCGGAGGCGAACTTCATCTCGCACGACTGAACGTTGATGCAGCCGCTTCTGCTGTGACACTTCCTGCAGAGCAACATCGTGTCTTACGTCGCTCCGGTCCGGCTAGGGTAACAAGACCACCCGCCCCACGGGCTCACCCCGTGTTAGCGCATCGATTCCCCTCTGGAACTCATCAAGCGGCAGGGTACGATCAACCACCGTCGTGACAACTCCGCGTGAGACGAACTCGACAGCCTGTTTGAGCTCCGCGAGCGTGTTCCCAACGGACCCTCTCTGCCAATATGAGTGAGACACCGAGCATCTGGAGTTTAGTGTAGGAGGGTGAGGAAGGTGGGTCGACATGGAGTACCCCATTGCTGTGGGGGAGAAGCCGCCGCATGATGTGGGCATGACA
>Ga0163150_10000998_pt1 | contig 50048 bp, 49 predicted proteins | sample OliLakLV19P2IB_FD_148628 | JGI IMG/M metagenome (GOLD analysis project Ga0163150, IMG submission 148628) | Freshwater microbial mat bacterial communities from Lake Vanda, McMurdo Dry Valleys, Antarctica - Oligotrophic Lake LV.19.P2.IB | ecosystem: Environmental > Aquatic > Freshwater > Lake >... | reverse complement strand
CGCTCAGCTTACTGTTTCCTCCTGACACCAGCTAACTCTCCGCCTCCACGCCGCCATTCTCGCCTCGCACTCCCGGTCAAGCCACTCGTGCGCCCAGCCTTCGCCCCCCGTAACTAACGCATTACTTGCTGACAATAACAGTGGTACGGTCAGAGACGTCTTTGGCATATTCGAGAGGCCTAAGTAGAAGAGACGACACCGGCGTGATCTTCAACATCGGCGGGCGCGACCTGCTGGATAGCTTCGTCCGCACACACGTCGCATCAGCCGCTTTGCACCAGGCTACCTCGAGGTCGGGAGTAGCTGCATGAACCGTCGGGCCGCGCTTTCGCATGGCCTCCGCGGCGGCAGCCTTCAGCTTGACTTCTCGTAACTCGCAAGACAGGCAATACCAGATTCTTTTCGCTACAACCGTACCTTCCATCACGGGTGTCCACTTCAGTTCCAACATGTGCGACGCAGTACCGTAGAGTTGTCCTGCCATGGCATAGAACGGCGTGGGGAATAGTGCTTAAATCAATCCTGTTTGTAGGCTCGGCAAGGGTCGTTCGTCTCCGGGGGGATCGGTGGAGAACCTTGCGCTTTCACTATGTCGAAACCTGTTTGGCATCCCGTGCTCAGCTGAGCAATTTCATCCGCTTCAGATCGGCCGGGTAAACGACGGGCTCCTCTGCCCGTGGGGCAGATGGCTCGTCCACACACGCGCCTTGAATTCCATGGCCCTCTCCCCAAAGCTCCTGAGGATGACACGAGATGGAGGATCGTCCAATACGTTTTCATGTTCCCTCGCCACTTTGAGCTAAAGCCGCTCAACGAATCGCACATCCGAACCATGGGCCACCCAACCGGAACGGCCACTACTGCCCACAAGATCGCGCGTCGCTTCGACTGCCATTGAGAAACGCATCGAGTGCAGAGCTTTCACCCTAACAGGCCGACAGCGAATTTTTTTGATCAATCCCTCGGTTTTTTGCGGTCCTCCGACAAAGCGGAGAGTGACCACTTGCGGGTTTTGTGCCTGACCAACGTGACAGGGTCTTCGCAAGCCCTCACACTGCCTATCGAAGATTCTGATCTGGATGGAAATAGGTGGATCGACCTCCTGAGCGACTTTGCGATCTCCCCGGCGGAAGGAAAGTTGCATGTCAGTCTGGCTCCTTATCAGGTCATGTGGCTGAGGGCACGCTAGAGTGAGCTTTGACTTCCCCGCCGGCGCGTACTTGCCGGTCTGAATCCTCAAGTGGTCTCATATTAGACATTCGCATCACCATGGTCCGACACACTCGAGGAACCGCGAACTGTAGTAATGCGTTCAATGTCGAGTGCTGAAGCGTGTTGAGCATCGACACCAACCGCCCAATTCGGATAGCCTTCCGAGCGACATCCCTCATGGAGGTGTTCCCTGGGCATTGCGTCTGATTTCGTTCTGATCGTCATTGCGGGTCTGTGCGGAGGCATCCTTGCGCGCCTTCTTCGCTTGCCCCTTCTCGTGGGTTACGTGGCTGCCGGAGTGTTTGTCGGCCCTCACACGGCAGGGCCAACGGTAAACCAAATTCGAGATGTTGAGCTCTTGGCCGAAATCGGCGTTGCCCTGCTGTTGTTCGCGCTGGGGCTGGAAATCTCGTTTCGAGATTTGCAGCCAGTCCGCCGAATTGCACTGCTGGGTGGCCCTCTTCAGATTGTTCTGACTTGTGCCGGTGCTGCTCTGGTTGGCGCCAAGGTCTTGGGGCTGTCTCTTACGAAGTCGGTCTGGCTGGGTGCCATGATCTCCCTTTCGAGCACCACGATCGTGCTCAAAACACTGTCGGCGGGAGGTGTCGCCTCTACCTTGGCGAGTCGAGCAATGATCGGCATCCTCCTGGTCCAGGATCTGGCAGTCATTCCGATGCTCATTATTTTGCCCCAGCTGAGTGATTTGAATAACGCGCTGCCGAACCTCACGCGAGCCGTCTTGATGGCGGCTGCTTTTCTCTTGGCGATTGTAGTCCTGGGGACGTGGCTGCTGCCCAGAATGCTCGAACAAGTGATGATCTGGGGTTCCCGCGAGTTGTTCCTCGTCTCCGTCGTCGCTGCAGGAGTCGGTGTGGGATACGCGACCCACAGCGCAGGCCTGTCGTTCGCTTTAGGTGCGTTCGTCGCGGGCCTCGTGCTCAGTGAATCTGAACTCAGCCATCAAGCGCTGAGCGACGTGGTTCCCCTTCGCGACATCTTCGGATTGTTTTTCTTTGTCTCCGTAGGAATGTTGTTCGACCCACATTATGTGTTTGATCATCTTGGGCAGCTCGCCTTCACGGTGTTTCTTATTTTCCTAGGCAAAGCGCTGATCCTGGGCGGAGTAGCGATCGCATTTGGTTACGGCAACATGGCCCCTTGGATTATCGGGCTTGGTCTCTCCCAGATCGGTGAGTTCAGCTTCGTGCTGGCGCGCAGCGGACTGAGCGGAGGATTCATTTCGAAGAACACCTACGATCTTGTGCTGAGCGGCACGATTCTCTCGATGGCCCTGTCACCGCTCGTGTCGGGCGCTGCGCTTCCCCTGGGGCGTGCTTGGCGCAGTCGGAGTAAATCTGCCCCTGCGCTGAGAACCATCGATCTGCCAAAGGAAAGCTTTCAAAACCACGTTGTAGTAGCCGGTTTCGGACGAACGGGCCGTGCTGTCGCCCGTGTTCTCAGCGCGAGCCAGATCCCTCTGGTGGTCATCGAACTGAATCACGTTTTGCTTAACGATGTAACGACAGCAAGAGTGCCTGTCGTGTGGGGTGACGTCACCCGCGAAGAAGTTCTGCGTGCGGCCGGACTTGAGAACGCGAAGATCCTGGTGGTCGCCGTGCCAGACCAGAGCACCGTGCATCTGAGCATTGAACGCGCTCGGCGCCTCAATCCGTCGGTCTTTATGATTGCGCGCGCGGTTCGGGAGCATCATGTTTCCGAGTTGCGCAAATTGGGTGTCGGGGCCGTGGTTCAGCCCGAGTTTGAAGGCGGTGTCGAGATGGTGCGCCAAGCTTTGATTCACTATCAGTACAACGAGGCTGACGCTCTCCGGCTGGTTGACACTCTTCGAAAGGATCTGTACGTCGAGGCTCTCTAGGCTCGCCGGGATCGGGCGGTTGATGTTCGGAAAGTAATCCTCCGGAACCATTCCAGATCAGTACTAAAGTCGATTTCTGCCGTGGCTGCAACCATGTTCAATGTAGGGCCCGGTCTGGGGACGGTGGGCGCCGCCGAGCATTACGGCCATCTGCCGGCTTTCACGAAGTGGGTACTGAGCGGGTGTATGCTGGCAGGACGGCTGGAGTTCTATACAGTTCTGGTGATCCTGACACCGGCGTTCTGGAGGAAGTGAGATCCCGGAGAGTAGCAGAGCTGCGTTTGTGCAGTGCGGCTGAAGACGCGCTGCCCAAACAGCGTAGATGGCCTAGTCCTCACCCCGTTTTGGATCAGGTCACAAGTCAAATCTGTGACAGGCTGCGGTGGATGTGATAATCGAACGTCTTCAGTTTGTGAGGTTCGCAGTAATCCGGCAACGCCACATCGGTTCCTGGATGCGCCAGATCGTCAGGATGGGAAGTGTGTGCTCCTGGACAGGTCAGCTCAGCGAATAGACCACCATCGATGTCCGCAAGATCTTTAGTCGCCAGCAATCTACACTCGGGGGCTTTGGGTAAGTCGAATCATAATCAATCGCGATCTCGTTTTCAGTGACACCTCGACCAAGTGTTCACTGAAGCTCTGAGCTTCGCAGAAGGCCTGAAGATTCACGGCATGACACCCGGACTCGAAGGGAAGACTGTGGTGGTACAAGGTTTTGGAAACGTTGGTTACCATGCCGCGAAGTTTCTCTCAGAAGATGGCGGCTGCAAAGTGATCGCCGTCAGCGATATCACCGGCGCGGTCTTCAATCCTGGCGGGTTGGATATTGGGAGGCTCAATGAATATCGCAACCGCCGGAAGACCCTTCGTGATTTTCCAGGTGCCCAGACCCTGAACCGAGCTGAAGGCGTTCTGGAACTGGATTGTGACATCCTGGTCCCGGCTGCCCTGGAGAATCAGATCACTCTTAGCAACGTCCACAGCATCAGAGCCCGGATGATTGCCGAGGCGGCCAATGGACCTACGACTCCGAAAGCGGAAGAAATTCTTCTGAAGAAGGGAAAGTTCATCGTGCCCGACATCTACCTGAATGCGGGTGGAGTGACAGTCTCATATTTCGAATGGAACAAGAATCTCACTCACATGCGTTACGGCCGTATGCAGAAACGTTTGCAGAAGATCCAGATGGAGAATCTCCTTCAGACCAGGGAGAGACTGACTGGCCGTCAGATCGCGGCCCAGGAGATGCGTCGCCTAGTGCGAGGACCGGATGAAGTAGACATCGTCAACTCAGGGCTGGAAGAAACGATGATTGCCGCTTACCATGAGCTCTTGGACATCCGGCGTCGTTTCAAGAACATTCAGGACTTGCGAACGGCAGCCTACGTTGTTGCTATTCAGAAGATTGCCAGAGCCTATCTCGAGTTAGGCATATTTCCTTAAGGTCGTTCGTCGCCGTGCGTGCTCCTTCAGACCGAGGAGCGGTCATCTTCGGGCAAATTCTGCGATCCAGCTTCAGGAAGGAAGGGTGGGGCGGCAAGGCTCCGTCTCCGATAGTGCTGAATGAGTTGGGGTTTGAACTCGGAACCTGCCCGAAACAGCCTTCACCTAAGCCGAAACTCTCTGACCTCAAATCTCTGGCCGAGATGATCATCGTACGAGTAGCGCCAATGGGAAAGAACGCAAGACCTTCGCCATAAAAATGCGATGCTTTTGATCAAAAATCTCTGTGCTCACCTTTTCCCCGGTAAAGAGATTGCGGAACACACCAGCGGTAATCTCCGGAGGCAACTCGACTGCAGTTTTCTGCCAGGTTTCGCTTTCCAACGGCCAGATTTCCTTGCCATCTGTCAGCGCCACCGGAAGTCGTGGAACAACAACGACGATCTTTTCTGTATCCAGGGTCCGGGCGAACGCACAGGCATGGTTCATCTTTCGCCGGAAAGGGTCAGCGGAACATAATTTCCATCGTTGAAGAGAGAAACATTCCGGCGGCGAAAATTCAGGACGGTCAACATAAGAAAGAGCTTGAGCCGCCCGTCAGCTGGACATTCGAGTAGTTCTTGCAGCACGGGCACGGGGTCATATTCCGCTTGACTCAACCGCTCTTCAAGTTGTTGCAGGAGGCTGCGCCGCAGTTCGTAATCCACAGGCCGCCGATTGTCTGGGTCTACGAGGCTGTAATCCCAGAGTTCAGTTCCTTGATAGAAGTCTGGGATCCCGGGCGAAGTGAGCTTGAGGAGTGTCTGCGTGAGCGAGTTGAGCCGGCCGTAGAAGGCGACGCGCCGTTGCAACTGCTGAAAGTCGCGGAAGAATAGATTGTTGGCGTGGTCGTCCAGCGCGGCCTGCACAAAGTGCCGAACGGCATGCTCATAATCTTCGTCGGGGTTAACCCAGTTTGTGTGTACCTTTGCTTCGCGCGTTGCCTTCTCCATGTAAGCTAAGACTCTCCCCTGAAACTGCTGCAGATCCTGCGTGCTTATTGGAGCGTCCGGGCAAGCTCCCAGCAGCGTCTGGTAAAGCAGATATTCGTCGTTGCGATCTGGAGCCGCGGTACCATTCAGGCGGATGCGATGGTAAGCATTGAGCCGACTCCAACGCGTGAGTGCCGCCTGCCATTCCTTTGGAATTTCGGACAGTACCTGAATTCGGGCCCGGACATCCTCACTGCGTTTGGTGTCGTGTGTGGATGTGGCCAGCATCGAATGAGGCCAGTTCTGCAGTCGCTCAACATTGGAGTGGTGGAAGTCTTCTACATCCGCACCGAATTGCTCCGGACGACCGCCGACTTCATTCAAGCTCACAAGCCGGTTATAGACATAGAAGGCTGTGTCCCCGACTCCTTTGGCCATCACTGGTCCGGTCAGCTGCTGAAACTTCATGACAAACTCCCGCAGACCCGAACGGTCTTCAGGGCGGAATTCCTCCACGTTGCGAAACAACAATGTGTCGCGGATGAAGTCAAAAATCTCATGGGCCGTTCTCGGATTCTGCTTGCGAGCTTCTGCCACGGCTGTTTCGATCGCGCGTTGGTCGCGCTGCGAAGGGCCGCTGACGGCGTCGACATAGGTTCGGTGGACCGGCAAGCAGGCGATCACCTCGCGAATCGCATGCGTCAAGCTATTGAGTGTGAAATCGCGGTAGCGACGGTTCTTTTCGGAGATCCGGTCTAGCTAGCAGGTGTGCTAACGCATTAACTTCCCCTGCCACAGCGACCAGCATGACCATCTTCTTGCAGGAATTTGCCAGCTTCCTAAAATCCGTCGGCGCAGCCGTAAACTGGGCATAGATGCGATCAAATTGGCGCGCCTGGTTTGCGTCTGTCAACAGACGATTGGCTTCGGCCAAGAAGTCGTACCCTGTGGTTCCATACACCGCCCAATCAGCGGGCAAACCTTCGCCTTCCGACAGGCTCTTCTCCGCCACAACATACAACGGCCAGGTCCGCTCGCGACCTGTCAGTGTGGCTTGCTGATCGAGCCACTGGGAAACCGCCTCCCTGAGGTCTTCCTCTCTCACGGTGGTGCTCTCCCTGGCGGCCGCCCTCAGGCAGTGCAGAAGGTAGCTTTCCTGAAGCCTGCGAAAATAGGATCGAGGCTCCCAGAGACCGTCGGCATGATCGATTCGCAATCCCGTAGCCTGTTGTTGGCCTAGCATCCGGAACACCAGGCTATGTGTTGCCGTGAACACCTCTGGCACTTCCACCCGGATAGCGGCCAGCTCATTGATATCGCAAAAGCGCCGGTAGTTGATCTCTTCGGTCGTCACCTTCCAGAAAGCGAGCCGATAGGCCTGCGATTCTATCAGTGCGTCCAGTTGGTCGAAGCTATGCGGCTCTCCGACAAGGCCGTTGAAGTTTCGAAGCGTGGTGTCCATCGCTGACCGAACGACAGGAGACACTCGGCAAAGCGCCGCCAGCCGCCGCTTAATGACTTCCTTCTCCCGGGATCGCTCGGCGATCCGGTCTGGCGAAAGCTCCGTCCGCGTCGGGAGATAGTTGAGGGCAGTCAGGATGCTCTTCAATTCCAGTTGATGTTCGTACCGCTCGTCCGATGCTGGGCCAAGCTCTTCGAGACAGCGGGAGAGAATGTGGCTGTAGCTCCGAGGCGCCAACGGCAGTTTGAGATCGTCGTGGTGAAGCGAAAACGCGCCTTCCTCCAGGACCAGCCGCAACTTGCCGCTTTCCAAAACCCGACCGTATTGGTCGTCCAGCAACGGCAACAGGACTTTGTTTTCGAGATCCACTTTGGCAGAATGAAAATCCACGTCAAAGAAAGACGCGTAGGTGGAACTGGGACCATTTTCGAGCAAGTCGAACCACCAGACATTTGAGGCATCACGAATCCCCATGTGACTCGGCACGACATCCAGAATCAGACCCATTCCAGCAGCCTGGCAGATGGCAGAAAACGCGCCAAACTCTTCCTCATCGCCCAGCTCAGAATTGAACTGCGTCGGGTCGCAGATATCGTAGCCGTGCCGGCTGCCGCTGCACGCTTTGAAACAGGGCGAGGCATAGATGTCCGTGAGACCCAACTCATTGAGATAGTCGACCAGCGCTTGAGCGTCACGAAAGGTGAAGTCGCGATGGAACTGAACCCGGTAGGTTGCCGTGGGAATGCGTCGGCGACCCGAGATTCTGCGCAATAAATCCAGAGTCGAATCGATGCTTGGGCGTCGGGTGGGGTTCATGGAAGTACTGATGCGAATTCGCGATGTTGTTCTCAGGTTTCACTGCAGCGGCGGACCACAATGCCGGTACCCGTTCGGGCACCCACCGTCCATGCCTTCCGTCCCGCCCAGGTAATCCAGCCGGCGTCAGTGAGCGTAGTCTGTCAGAAGGCAACTGTCAACTCTGTAAGTGCTGCTTACACTCCAGCGTGAGCAAACCACTGTCCCCCGAAGCTGTGGAGCAGACATGGACGTTCAGGCTGTCGTCTCTTCGGCGCTTCAGGCTGAACTATGGCAGATTCGTGCCGCGGAACCGTGCTGCTGTTTCAGACAAACCAACGAGGGCTCTAGTTTCTGTCGCGAAACGAGGAGGATTGCAGGAACATTCCCCTCTTCGGCTAAGGAGGGAATGTGGCGCGCAGCGGCACGGGGGTGGTGTGAGTGGCTGGCATGCCACTGCTGCTGTGGTTCTTCCCAGCTTTTCAAGCAACCCCCGCCGCGGTGGCCTGTGGCCTCGGCTCCCCTTCTTATCCAATTTTGTCCTAAGGGGAGCCTTAGTGCTAACCTTCGCGGCAGAACCTGGCAGAGAGGCGGCTGCAAGGACGCGGCGGCGGTTGCGGCGGTCTGTGACGCCGAGTGACCTAGGACGTGAGACTCCGTCAACTTCCAAGTATGAGGTTATCGTCTCTTGTCGGGAGTCTTTTGCTGTATTCCAGCGGTCCAGCGGCGGAAAGCTGTAGACGGAGGAAGGAATCGAACTAAAGCATAAAGGCCCCACAGTTGATCCGTGGGCATAATTCGCTGTTTGGGTGATGTAAGTAATACTTATATTGTTGACAGTTGTGCTTGATATGACTAGTCTGAGCGGGCCAATCGGATTGTTGGGTGCGATCGGAGAAGACTCACATTTGGCGTTCAGTTTTCACCTGAGGGAGAAAATCTCAAGGTCGAAATCCTCAACGACGGCAAGATTAGAATCATCGCCTGGTGCAGTTGCGCATCAGCGCATCAGCCAGAAGGCCTATTTTGATGAGCGGTAAGAACCGGCAGCCCGTTCCATTCGTTTTAGTGATTGTTGGGGTCGTGTGCCTGTCCAGCTGGGACGCTTACCAATCCCAGACGAAGTTGCTAACGCACGCGCAGCAGAAGACTGAACCAAGCCCCGACAGTGTGGTCATTCATGTCGACCTGGTAAATGTGTTGTTTACCGTGACTGACCGCAAGGGCAAACTCGTGACTGATCTGACAAGTCGGAATCTGAAGGTTTATGAAGACCACAGGGCGCAAACGATTACCAACTTCGCCCGCGAAACCGATCTTCCGCTGACCATCGCCGTGCTGATCGACACGAGTTCGAGTATCCGCGATCGTTTCAAGTTTGAGCAGCAGGCCGCCATCGATTTTGTTTACAAGACACTCAGGCCCAGAAAAGACAAAGCCCTGCTGATCACTTTTGACTCCGCCGTCGAGCTCGTTCAGGACTACACCGACAATCCTGAAGTACTGGCAAAAGCCATCCGGCGGGTCCGACCCGGTGGGGGAACCAAAATGTTTGACGGAATCCACCTCGCTTGCCAAGAAAAGCTCCTGTCGGAGACGGGACGAAAGATCATGATCCTTATCAGCGATGGCGACGACAATCTCAGCCTGGCCACATTCACAGGAGCCCTGGAAATGGCGCATAAGTCCGATGTTTCCATTTATGCCATCAGCACAAACTCCAGCGGGTTCTTCGGTCTCTCCGCCCCCAAAGCGGATAAGGTACTCAAGCGGCTTGCGGAGGAAACCGGTGGACGCGCCTTTTTTCCGTTTAAGGCAGAGGACCTGTCAGCAAGCTTTCAGGATATCAGCGATGAATTGCGAAGTCAGTACCCCTTAGCTTACCGATCTTCAAACCCGGCTCGCGACGGCTCTTTCCGCTCGATAAAGATTGAGACCGACCGAAAGAATCTCAAAGTCAAAGCTCGCAAAGGCTACTATGCCGCCCGAGGATGAACACGGCGGTGACCGTAAGACTGGCGTCGGCGAGGGATTTTCAAACTCTGTCACTCTGCTCAGAGTGGTGCGATCTGGGTTGTTGATCAGTGTATCAGGTGCAAATCAAAGATGTCTGGTGAAAACACAGGGCCACGTCAAAGTCTCGTAAGTCGTTGAGCTGAGGTGGAGCCCTTGCTAACGCGCGGGCTACTGAGTTTGGGTCACGCAACAGTTCAGTAGCCCGACCGTAAGGGAGGGCTCACGACTTTGACGGGACCCTGGGTGAAAACACAACTGTCCGGCCAAGAGGATTCCGGAAAAACAGTCATCACGCAGGCTGACAAGCGCGGTGCATGTCAGACGACTAAGGGACAAGCGGGAGGACGATTTCGCAACCTCGGGCCCACTCGGCCCGAGGGAACAGGACGGGAGGGAATCGAGGTACTGTACAGGCCATCGTCGGCTGTGAGAACTCCTTGGAGGGGTGGTGCAGATCGCCAGGGCGGTCCGTTCCCCAATCCCCAACCCACCCCAGGACCCGACGGCGCCCGTCCGTCGAGAGGGGAAGCGTTTGACCATTTTCATGCCCTGTACCCTGTAGTGCTCCGCATGAGCATGAATGGCTGTGGCCCGGCAAAGGTTGATGGACTGGGCGAGCATAAGGGTCCTCAGATTGGCCTCGATACGGGTGGGTTGTGCTTCTACCGCCAGCCTCGGCCCGCCTGCGATCAAGTTCTTTCTTGTTTTTCTGTCCGGTTAAAAATGCTCAGCCTGGTGTTGAGAATTGAACAGCGAACAGGCCTTGTGGTCACTAGTATCACGATGCTCAGTGAATCGGCGGTTAGCACATTTCAGGAGAACCACGCATGCAAGATTTCAGTCCAATCGTTTTGTTTGCCCTTGTGCTCATCATTGGATGGCTGGTCAACTCGATTAAGGTCCTTCGCGAGTACGAGCGAGGCGTCGTGTTTCGGCTCGGACGCTTATTACCCCAGGCGAAGGGGCCCGGGCTGATCTTCGTATTCTGGCCGGTTGATAAGATCGTGAAAGTTCCTCTGCGAACCGTGACCTTGGATGTTCCTCCTCAAGACATCATCACCAAGGACAACGTGTCGGTGAAGGTGAATGCGGTGGCCTATTTTCGAGTGATGGAAGCCATTAAAGCGATCGTGGAGGTCGAGAACTACCTTTACGCAATTTCTCAGTTGGCCCAAACAACGCTGCGTTCAGTTCTGGGAGAGGTGATGCTGGACGACTTGCTCAGCAAGCGCGAGACCTTGAATCTCAGGCTTCAGACCATTCTGGACAATCATACCGATCCCTGGGGAATCAAAGTCGCGCTGGTGGAAGTCAAGCAAGTGGAATTGCCGCAAGAAATGCAACGGGCCATGTCCAAGCAGGCAGAAGCCGAGCGGGAAAAGCGCGCCAAAATCATTCACGCTGCCGGGGAGTTCGAAGCGGCTGCAAAATTGGCGGAAGCGGCAGCCATTGTGGCCAAAGAGCCTGTAGCCATTCAACTGCGCTATCTGCAGACGCTGACGGAAATCGGAGTTGAGAAGAATACAACCGTCATTTTTCCTGTCCCGATTGATATTTTTCAAGGGTTCTTCAAGAAATGACAGGCCATGGTGCAACGATGCTGGGCCCCGGCGGCAGCAATGGTCGATTGACGTGAGAGTATATCTCAAACGAAATGACAGAACTGGTTTTGACGGGTTGAATTGCGCCTGGGCGATCTCGTCCCTAAACAGCGAAGCTCTGCCTCGGAGGCCATTTGAAATGACCCGACCACGCTGGCATTTCAGGCGTCCACCTAAGACGAAATGGATAGCATGGTTGTTGATCGGCGGAGCTTTTCTCTGGATGGTCTTTTACGAGATTCGCACCTCTGCTTTTCAATCTCGCCTTCTTGCCTTCCACGCCCAAGAAGCAACCTATACCCTGGGAGCTGGACCCAGCCCGACTATAGTCTTTCCAAACGAGGGGCCATTCAACCTGCGGCATGGTTACGCACAGATACCCGACTTCCAGCGGCGGTTAGAGTCCAACGGATTCAATGTCACGGAGCAGGCCCGCTTCTCTCCATTGCTCGCCAATGTAGCCAGGTGGGGAATCGCTCCTCCTTTTCGGGAACCCGCGTCGGCGGGTCTCGTCATTCAGAGTTTTGAGGGGCGTTCGCTTTTTGACGCGGGTGCTGCAAAGCAACTATTGAAAAGCTATGAGGAAATTCCTCCGTTGATTATCCAAGCCCTTCTTCACATCGAAAACCGCGAGTTAGGGGAGGCACCACCTGATCCGCGCAGCAATCCGGTGCTCGAGTGGGATCGACTAGCCAAAGCAGGCATTTCCTATGCCGGTCGCGGGCTGGGGCTGCCGCTGCGCCTGGAAGGTGGCAGTACCTTAGCCACGCAAATGGAGAAATACCGTCACTCCCCCCAAGGCCGCACCCATTCGGTTGCTGACAAATTGCGGCAAATAACGGGTGCCAGCCTGAAGGCTTACCGGTCAGGTACCGACACCCGGACCGTCAGGCATGAAATCATCCTTGATTACTTAAACACGATGCCATTGGCAGCCGCACCGGGCTATGGAGAAGTCCACGGCCTGGGAGAGGGGCTTCACGCCTGGTTTGGTGTGACTCTGGACGAGGTATGTGGCACGTTAGAATCTCCTGCGACAACACCGGCCAAAGTTCGGGCGTTCAAGCAGGTCTTGACTCTGCTAGCGTCAACGCGCGCTCCCAGCTCTTACCTGCTTCAGAACCGATCGGCGCTTGAAGCCAGAGTCCGCTATCATGCCAGATTTCTTGGAAGGTCCGGCTTGATCGACCCGCAGTTCGTCACGGAGTTAGAGAACGCCTCTCTGACCTTCTTGCCGCGAGCGACGGTATCTCAACCTGAATTCTCTCCTCGACAAAAGGCTTCGAATGCGCTCCGAACGGGGATGATGGACCTTTTGGGTGTGTCTGGTTTCTACGACCTAGACCGGTTAGACCTGGAAGTGACAAGTACTCTCGACGCGGCTTTGCTAAATGAGACGCAAGGGATCTTCCAAAAGCTTGCGGATACCGAATTTCTGGACGCAAATGGGTTTCGCCAGGACCGGCTCCTGTCACAGGGAGATCCTGGCAAAGTTGTTTATAGCCTGATGCTCCTCGAGGCAACACCCCAGGCAAATCTTCTGCGTGTCCAGACAGACAGTCTGCGGGAACCTTTGGATATCAACCAAGGAATGAAGATGGAGTTGGGAAGCACAGCCAAGCTTCGTACCTTGGTGCATTACCTCGAGCTGGTCGCCTCGCTATACGACGAAAAGATTCGATATCCCGGAGCCGAGACTCCTCAAGATCCCATCAGTTCGTGGGTCGCCACAAATCTACAACAGAATCCAACATTGGGTTTGAACGAACTCCTGCAACGGGCTCTCGACCGGACTTATTCGGCCAGTCCGGCGGAGGCATTCTTCACCGGCGGGGGTGTCCACACTTTTGCAAACTTTGATTCCAAGGACAACGGCCGCAGAATGACCGTGCGGGAAGCCACTTATCGCTCCACAAACCTTGTGTTTATCCGCCTGATGCGGGACCTGGTGCGATTTCATCGGGCGCGCTTGCCTTATGATGCTGACGCGGTTCTGGCCGATCCTGGCAGCCCAGACCGACGTCGCTTGCTGGACAAGGCCGCAGAGGAAGAATGCAAGCTCATTCTTCTCCGAGCCTATAAGAATTATCGTAGCCTGCCAGCCGATTCCATCGTTGAGCGACTACTGGGCAGAAACGCTAAAAACAATCGCCACCTCGCCGTGCTTTTCTTCACCTGGTATCCGGGCCCCCATACGGATGTGGAAAGTTCGTTATCTCGGTGGTTCGAATCCCGGGGAGTTGCGATTACTCCGAACGAGGTCCGGCGAATGGTCCGCGCCTATGGGAATCCCAAACTCAACCTGAAGGATTATGGATACCTTATCCGGCGTCATCCTTTGGAACTGTGGTGCGCGGGTGAACTCCTGAACGATCCAACTGCTGCCTGGAACGATGTTTGGGCACGCAGCCCGCAGGCTCGGGAAGTGGCGTCCTCCTGGCTCTACCAGGACCGTCACCGCCGGGCTCAAGATATTCGCCTGCGCACTCAGATTGAGCAGAACGCGTTTGCGCGGATGACCCCTTACTGGCAGCGACTGGGCTTTCCGTTTGAACGGCTCGTGTCTTCTTATGCCACGGCCATCGGAAACTCGTCCGACCGGCCGACGGCGCTGGCGGAGTTGATGGGCATTATTGTGAATGACGGCGAACTGCGTCCCATCATCCGACTAGAAGAGTTGCGGTTTGCGCCCGGCACGCCTTATCACACGGTCATGCAACCTTCGCCGGCTTCAAGCGCTCGTGTCGTTCCGCCGCCTGTGGCAAGAGCCCTTAAGGATGTTCTGGCTGGGGTAGTCCAGGAAGGAACAGCCCGCCGCCTGGCAAAGGCCTTCGTGGGTCCGGATGGAACGCCCATCCTCGCGGGTGGCAAGACAGGTTCCGGCGACAACCGCTTCAAATCTTTCAGTCGACGAGGGGGCTTAGTCTCCGCACGTGCGGTCAACCGGACAGCGACTTTCGTTTTCTATATCGGGGACCGTTATTTCGGGGTAGTCACGGCATCTGTCCTGGGAAAGGATGCCGACCATTACAGGTTTACCAGTGCGTTGCCGGTAACGGTTCTTAAACTCCTGGCGCCCGCAATTAATGCACGTTTTCCGAGTCAACAACTCTCTGACGCGCGACCTCGTTCAAGTAGTGAGACCCACATGGAAGGGACCAATCGTTTTGAAGCGCCTAGGAAATCCCCAGTTTCTGGAGAAGAAACCAGCGAAAAGGCGTCGTTCACGGAGACAGTGGCTCGTGCGCCAAGGAGTTAAGGCGATTTTTCAGGAGGTGCTTATGTCGGGTCGAGACGAACTTGTTCCATCCAGGCGATCGAAAGAAGCCGAGCACTTTGGCAGGCGGAATTCGGAATGGATCAAGCGGATACAAAAGCGACTGGAGGTTGAACGCAGACAAATGGTTGAGATTATTGGTGCTCCCGATCCAAAGATTTTGCAAGAGCTTCAAGGATTGGGTTACAGCGGGGACACGGTGAAGCTCCTGTATCTGGTTCCCCTGGTGCAGGTAGCCTGGATTGAGGGGCATGTCACACAGCGAGAGCGCAAACGCATCTTGTTGGAAATCGCCACATCACAAGGCATTGAAAAAGGCAGCCTCGCCTATTCACGACTCACCGAATGGCTGGCTCAGCGGCCGCGTCAGGATTTTTTCGAAAGGACACTGTCTGTGATCCGGGACCTGTTGAAGGTCCTGCCGGTCGAACAAGCACAGGTCATCAAGGAAGATCTTCTGTCCGGCTGCACCCATGTTGCCGCAGCTTCAGGAGGCTTATTGGGATTGGGACAGACGATCTCGGATACAGAGCAGGCACTGCTCAAACACATCGTTGATAAACTAGAAGATCAACACACTGCTGCGGCCAGACAGCCCGAGGAGGCCTAGCCTTCGAAAAAGTCAAAAGTGTCTCCGTCTGATGCAGCCGACTCGCCTTCTCTCAAAGACTGTTCCACCCAGCCTCCGACTGGAAAGGAGACCCTCATGCCACTCTGTGAACATCTGGACCGGTTGGCCGCATTCGAGCCGACCCCCTTCCCGGTGATTAGCCTTTACCTCAACACACAACCGGACCAGCATGGGCGGGCAAACTTCGAGTCCTTTGTTCTCAAGGAATTTCGTGCGCGTGCCAAAGGTTACCGGCTGCGTTCGCCTGAACGCGAAAGCTTTGAAAGAGATGCCGTACGTATCAAAGGTTATCTTCAGAATGAATTGCGTCCCTCCGCTAACGGCCTGGCACTCTTCGCCTGCGCTGGAGAAGATACTTTCTTTGAAGCGGTGCAACTCGATGCTCCGATCCACGAACACTGCCTCTACATCTATCATCAGCCACATCTTTATCCGCTGGCACGCCTAAACGATCAGTACCCTCGTTACGCAGTGCTGCTTGCGGACACAAATTCAGCACGTCTCTTCGTCTTTGGTTTGGGGATGCTGTTGGATAAAAAGCGCGTCACCAACACGAAGGTGAGCCGCACTTCAGTCGGAGGTTGGTCGCAAGCGCGATACCAGCGGCACATTGAAAACTACCATTTGCATCATGCCAAGGAAGTCGTCGAAGCGCTGAATCGCGCCGTGCGCGAGGATAAGATCGAGAAGATCGTGCTGGCAGGCGACGAGGTCATCGTGCCGGTCCTGCGTGGACAACTGCCACCGCATCTATCGGAAAAGGTCATTGACGTCCTCCGTCTGGATATGACCACGCCGGAGCACGAAATTCTGCAAGCCACGCTCGACGCCATGCGTGAGCAAGACGCCAGGGACGACTCAGCGAAGGTCGAACGCTTAATGGATGAGTATCACGCCGGAGGGCTTGCGGTGGTTGGAGTGCACGACACGCTGGTAGCGCTCGCCAACGCTCAGGTCGACGAATTGATCCTTTGTGCTTCGATCCAGGAGATTCACGACGAGGAGGAGGTGGTGGGAGCTCCGTTGGCCCCTCATGTCTCCGTCAGCACCTTCACCAACAGTGAAACCCGTCCCATACTGATGGCCGACCAGCTTGTGACGCGCGCGCAGCAAACGGGCGCGCGCATCCGCTTCATTGAGGATGCGACGCTGCTCGCCGATGTCGGCGGTGTGGGTTCGATGTTGCGTTATCGACTTTAGCGTGGAATGGCATTGGTCGCACCACGATAAGCGCAAGGCACATACGCACTCCAGTCTCCGCGCACCACAATTAGGAAGGGTGAAAGGTCATGAAGAGAAAGAGCAACGTAAATCCTGACCATTACAAGACGGCCGGACGCGAACGACCAGGCCAAGGTGTCATCCAGGAAGTGAACAAGAAAGAGTATACCCAAGCTAAAAGGCGCTATGGCAGGGGCACCCCCAAGCTGAAGCCGAACAGTTCGCGGGTCGCGAAAATGGGAAACGTTTAACGCCTCAGCGGAGGTCATCGCTCCACGAGTCTGGTGCAATGACGGCAGCGGACTATCGCCCGCCTTTGGAAGACGTAGCCGGTTGGCATCGTTCGACGGGACGGTGTACGGCTCCGGGACGGAGCTTCCATGAGGAAGCGGAGAAACGCAGCAGGGTTCCCTTTGAGCTTCGACGCGATCGGGCCTAGCTTAGCTATTCGGAACTCGATTTCACGACTGTCAGCTCACTGGCACAGTACCGCCAATCATCATGTGCCGGACAAAACCCCTCAACACTTCGAGTTTCGTCAAGTCAGAAAGGATAAGCCAATGATTTTCATAATGTCTTCCCTTGTAGCAGTTGTTGCATTTGTGGCTTGGTTGTCATTGCGCAATAAGGTCGTCCCGCCAACAGCGGCAATGGACGATTTTGAACTGCAAAAAAACATGGCGTATCGGACGGCAATGCTCGTCAGTGGAGGCTTGGCTGGAGCTGCTTTACTGATCGCCCTAACCCAAGGCTTAACGCAAATCCCCGCAGGTCATGTGGGCGTCATCGACTTCTTTGGACGCGTGTCCGACAAAACCTTGAAATCGGGCATTAACATCGTCAATCCGATGGCCCGGGTTATCAAGATGTCCGTGCAAACCAAAGAGATGCGGGAACAGATGCAGGTTCTCTCGAAAGAAGGACTGACGATCGCTCTGGAACTGAGCACTCTCTACAGACTGAATGCCGAATCGGCAGCCGACGTTTACAAGACAATTGCGGGCGGCAATTTTGAAGAAGTCATCCTGGTACCCCAGTTCCGTTCAATCAGTCGGGCGGCCACTGCCAGTTTTCAAGCCAGTGCCCTGTATTCCGTGGAACGGGAACAGCTCGCCATCCAGATCCAGCAGGAATTGTCAAAAGTCGTGGGGCCAAGGGGAGTGATTATTGAGTCAACGCCGTTGCGGGGTGTCGGCTTGCCGCCTCAATTGACCGAGGCGATCGAACAAAAACAGAAGGCGGATCAGGAAAGTCAGCGCATGGAATTCATCCTGACGAAGGAGAAGCAGGAAGCCGAACGCAAGCGGATCGAAGCCCAGGGGATTGCTGACTTTCAGAGGATCGTGGCCGCCGGGATCAGCGAACAGCTGTTGCGATGGAAAGGCATTGAAGCCACCCTCAAGATCGCTGAATCCAGCAACTCAAAGGTCGTGGTAATTGGCAGCGGTAAAGACGGGCTGCCGATCATCCTCGGCGGTCAATAGCATGCAGGCAGACGCGCACCGGGTGATTTCGCCTACCCACTTCCCCGAGAATAATCACCTCTTGCCGGTATGGCCCCGGGGGTTGCAGCACCTGTATCTTTATCTAACAAAGACAACTTCATCTGTGGTCTGCCCGCTTAGGAGGTGACGATGAATCAAGGATGGAAACAAGATGACCTTTGGTCGATCATCTTGGCCGGCGGTGAAGGTGAGCGACTCAGACCCTTAATGCAGCGATGGTTAGGGCAGCACAAGCCCAAGCAGTATTGCACCTTCATCGGAACACGCTCCATGCTCCAGCACACGTTAGACCGGGCTGATCAGATCTCTGACCCTAAACAAAAAGTGACCGTCATCGCGCGATCACACCGTAGTCACGCCTGGCCGCAACTCGCGAAACGAAGAAATGGCAAAGTCATTTTGCAACCCGCCAACCGGGACACGGCAGGCGGAATCTTCGTGGCTCTGAGTTATGTGCGAGCAGTCGATCCTCAAGCCACAGTGGTCATTTATCCCTCAGATCATTTCGTATATCCGGAATGCCGGTTTGTGGAGACAGTGCGGGGTGCCGCGTCTGCCGCTCGACAGTTGAAGCACTGGTTGTTTTTGCTGGGCGTCTCCCCGGACCGGCTGGAACCGGAATACGGCTGGATTCGACCGGGTACATATCTTGGCTCGATCATGGGGCATCAACTTCGGGGCGTGCAATCCTTCCTGGAAAAGCCGAGTTATAAAAAATGCGCAGCGGCACTGGCGTCAGGGGCACTTTGGAACACACTGATTTTGGCAGCGAAAGCAGAAACTTTGTGGAAGTTGGGGCAGCGCTGTTTCCCGGAGATGATGCGACTGTTTGAGATCTACAGCCAAGCAATTGGAACCTCGGAAGAAGATTCAGTCTTGGAAACCGTGTATCAGGTGATGCCGGCTCGCAATTTTTCGTCCCATTTGTTGGAATGCGTACCCAGCGAGATTGCGGTCATGGAACTGAGTGGGGTTCTCTGGTGTGATTGGGGAAAGCCTGAACGGATTGTCGAGACGCTCCGCCGGATCGGAAAATCTCCAGCTTTTTCCCTGGCCAATGCCGCAACCGGGCCGGCGTAATCTCTTCGCTCTTGTGCGATTTTGCTCGAAGGAGGCAATCAAAGCGGCTCGGGGGTCCCTGTCCGACGGGACCTACGATGCGCGTCTTGTCAGCAGTTCAGAATTTCAGGGCATGCGCTGTTTTGGTACCGCCTTCAGCCGGGCCGCCTGACGGCGGAACTACAAAGAAACGCAACTATGTGCTCCTATCTATGCTCCCATTAATATGGGCTGACGCGGGCGGCAGCCTCCTCGAAGTAAAGCGTCAGGTGAAAGAGCGTGTCGAGGGTGACCCACGATCCGTCATTGTCGACGAGATCAAGGAGTGATCAGATCGTGATGGGTTCGCAAGGTCACACGGGCATCACCCGCTGGTTGCTGGGGGTGTGGCGCAATTCGTGATGAGCCACGCTCCTTGCTCCGTCGAGGTGTGCGCCAGAAGCAGGAGGAAGCATGAAGCGTATTGCTGTGTTAACCAGTGGCGGTGACGCTCCCGGCATGAATGCGGCGATCCGTGCGGTGGTGCGTTACGGGCTGGATAAGGGTTACGAGGTCTTGGGCGTGCGACAAGGCTACGCCGGCCTGATTGCGGGGAACTTCGTAACCTTGGGAGCTCGTGATGTAGGTGGAATCATTCAGCAAGGAGGCACGATCCTGGGCAGCGCCCGCTGTCCCGAGTTTCAAGCTGAGGAAGGCCGACTCAAAGCCTTGAGAGGGTTGCGGCAGCTCAACATTGAGGGCTTGGTCGTGATCGGTGGAAACGGGTCTCAGACCGGCGCCTATGCGCTGTCACAAATGGATTATCCAGTTGTAGGGGTTGCCTCCACCATTGACAATGATCTTCATGGCTCCGAGATTACCATTGGGGTGGACACGGCCCTGAACATTGCCTTGGAGGCGATAGACCGGCTCAAGATTACAGCCTCCTCCCATCAACGTGCCTTTCTGGTGGAGGTCATGGGTCGTGACTGCGGCTACCTGGCTCTGGCAGCCGCTATTGCGGGGGGTGCAGAGGCTGTAGTAATTCCTGAGCGGGACCTGGATGAGGAAGCTGTGGCGACCGAAGTTCGCACGGCTTATGAGCGAGGCAAGGCCCACGCCATCGTGGTGGTCGCTGAAGGCGCCCGCCACAACGCTGAGAGTCTGCATCGCTACTTCCAGCAAAATCGCCATCGTCTGGGTTTTGACCTGCGAGTCACCACTTTGGGACACGTGCAACGGGGTGGGGCCCCGACCGCCTTTGACCGTTTGCTGGCCACCCGCCTGGGTGCAGCTGCAACGGAGCAACTCGCCGGCGGTCGGCATGGAGTCCTGGTCGGGCTGGTCAAAGGACAGATCACGATGACACCGCTAGCGGAAGTGGTCGGCCAGAAGAACCCGCTCGACCTGAGCCTTCTGGATTTGGCTGCCGTGCTGACCAAGTGACCCCCCAAAGCTACAGGCGATCTTTCCCCGATCTATCCGAGAAGGACCGTTAAACAAGACGGGTCTATGGGAACCCTCTATACAACCTCGAGAAAAAGAATATTTGTTGCAGCGAGGGAGGGGCCGGTTTGAACAACGCGGACCAAGCCGATCACCAATTAGACTTGGCCGTTGTCGGGGTACCGGCTTACTCGCTTAACGCAGTGGCTGAGCACACTGTTGGCTTGATATTGAGCTTTAACCAATAAGGATAGAGGCGACCTTTAGGGTCGCTTCTATCCTGTGTTCAAGTAAGCCCGCCGAAGGAGCCTTGGGATGTATGTGTAATGCTTCGGGACTGAATGAGTGGAGCGAAGCCGGTGAGGGTTTAGGGATGGAGCGGTAGAAGTCGGCGTGGTGACTGGACTGAGTCCATGAAACGCTTCAAGAGGCAGAAGAGCCGATCAGCAGGGTCAACCGAGTGGAAGTGGGCCAGCAGCCCGCGAGGCCGCCGGATGGATCGAGCAGACACAGCTCTTGGCTGACGGCGGCGATCGGCGTAGCCGCAGGGATGGGCCGCGAAGCGACGGCCGTCTTGAGTGCCCTCTTAGCACTGGTCATACTGTACACGGCGCCCAAGGTCGCGCGACTGGAGAGCCGTGGAAGTCAGCTCGGACGCGGGGACATCCGATGAGCGACGTGAGTACAAGCGAGAATCCTGACCCAAAGGCCAGTGACGTGGAGGCGCTGGAACGGGAGCGCTACGAGCTTCTGCAACGGCTGGAGGACTGGCTGGAAACCCCGATGCTGGTTCTCGCCTTTGTCTGGCTGGCGCTACTGATCGTGGAGCTGATCTGGGGTGAGAGTCTTTGGTTCGAGATCATCGGTACGACTGTCTGGGTCATCTTCCTCCTCGATTTTGCGGTGGAACTCGTCCTCGCCCCACACAGGGTTGCCTACCTCAAGCGGAACTGGGTGACCGCCATTTCGCTGCTGCTCCCGGCACTGCGTATCTTCCGCATATTCCGTGTGTTTCGGCTGCTTCGGCTGGCTCGCGCGGGCCGAGGTTTGCGGTTGATCCGCGTCGTCAGCTCGCTGAACCGCAGCATGAAGGCGCTCGGCGCGAGTCTGAGCCGCCGGGGCTTCGGCTACGTGATCGCCCTCACGGTGCTGGTCACGTTTGCCGGCGCGGCCGGGATGTACGCCTTCGAGAACGAGTCGCCCGGCGGCCCGAACAGCTACGGCGAGGCGCTGTGGTGGACCGCCATGATCATGACGACGATGGGCTCGCAGTACTGGCCGCAGACGGCCGAGGGGCGCGTGCTGTGCGTCTTCCTGGCCCTGTACGCCTTCGGCGTCTTCGGCTACGTGACGGCGACTCTGGCGACCTTCTTCGTCGGCCGCGACGCGGAGAATGACGAGGCGGAGTTGGCGGGTGCTAAACAACTTGCCGCCCTCCGAGACGAGGTGAGCGCCTTACGCGAGGAAATCCACGCCCAATCGCGGCGGCCGGAGTAAAGGCACGCCGAACCATTAACTCGGCATAATCCGGAACTCGGCATAATGCCTTAGGGAATGGAGGCTGATGCCGCGTTTGGAGATGCCGGCTCGGAGGCGGGCTTTGAGGAAGGCTCCTTGCACACTGGCCCGGCTCATGGGAGCGGCGGCGGTGGAAGCCTGCTGGTGATTTTGACCGGTGGCGGGAAACAGCAGGCGGGGATGGCGGTGGGTTTTCCAATACTGGCGGAGCAGGAGCAAGGTTTGCTGTAGCAGCGGCAAGACGCGGTCGCGGGCGCCCTTGCCGCGATGGACGTGCAGCATGAGGCGCGCGCTATCGATCCGACTTCCAGATGCAGCCCTTCATGCAGGCGTAGACCGCAACTGTAGAGGGTGGTGAAATAGACCTGATTGTGGAAGGGGTAGGCGGCTTCGAGGAGTCGATGCACCTCCGCTCGGCTTAACACCGAAGGGCGGCGGAGTTCCCGGCGGGCGCGCAAGAGGGCGAAGATCTTCCACTCCCGGGTCAACACGCGCTGATAGAAGAAGCGGATGCCGTTATAGCAGATGCGCATGGAACTGGGGGCCAGGTGGTCGATGTTTTTGCGGTGGAGCAGATAGCGGACGAGTTCGTCTTCGGAGATCAGATCGGGACGCTTGCGATAGAACTTCGAGACCAGGAAGACTTCGCGGACATAGGCTTCGACGGTGGCGGGACTTTTACCGTTGAGTTCGAGTGCAGCCATCATCTGTTCACGCAATGGGGTCATGGGATGCCTCCTCACAATGAGTTAAAAAGTGTGAGAAGTCCTCTTGCCCCCAGCTCACTTCATAGCTGCACCGTCGCACTCTCCCCTCTGCCGCGCCAGCGGCTTACTTGAACCAATAAGAATGAAGTCGAGCTTTAGCCGGTTCTGCGCTTTAGAACGAGAATTCTGTTTTCGTTCCATCAAGGTTCGAAAGCCCGAAGTGCGAGCGAGGGACAGTCAGAATCCTCCTCGCAGGCGCTTCGGCCTTTCAAAGATGCGCCCAGGGGATATTCAAGGGCCGTAGTCCTTGGCTATATCGTCAGAGTAATTTCTATCCCTATGTCGCTAGTCAGCGCGAAGTGAAGACACATATTTGTAGCCTGAGCGAGGAGCCTGAGACGCATGAAGAAGAACGACGCTGGGCAAGACCACCTTTTGTTTGCGGCACGCGCACCCGGAGTGCTCATACTGCGACTCTTCTCCCTGAAACCGGATACCGACCACGGCGGGACGATCCAACAAGTCAGATCGGACGCCGAGTTTAGCAGTGGAAACATTTGGGCGCTGGTGTTTGCGATTCTGATCGCTTCCGTTGGCCTGAACGTAAATTCCACCGCCGTGATTATCGGCGCGATGCTGATTTCTCCGCTCATGGGTCCGATCGTGGGTGCAGGCTTTGGGTTGGCAACGAACGACTTCCCGTTGCTGCGCCGGAGCCTGCGCAATCTGCTGCTGGCCACCACTGTCGCATTGGCGACCTCAACGCTGTACTTCTGGCTCTCGCCTCTTGCGGATGCGCAATCGGAGCTCCTGGCACGCACACGCCCGACACTCTACGACGTGCTCATTGCACTGTTCGGAGGGGGCGCCGGTGTCGTCGCAGTATCGCGCAAGGGCTACAAAGGTAATGTGGTGCCCGGCGTTGCCATCGCTACGGCGCTCATGCCGCCCCTGTGCACTGCGGGCTTCGGTATCGCCCAGGGGAATGTGTGGTTCTTTCTCGGTGCACTTCACCTGTATCTCATCAACGCGCTATTCATTTTTCTATCAACGCTGGCATTTGCCCGTCTGATGGACTTCGAGCGCGTTGGAGAACTGGACCCGCGCCATCTCACGCGCGCCCGCTTCGTTATTGTACTTGTCACGCTGGGCATCGCGTTCCCAAGCGCTTACACCGCCTGGATCGTCGTTCAAGAGGCGCGGTTCCAAAAGGCGGCTCGGCGCTTTGTCGCCGAGAGTCTCGATTTCTCAGACCGGGCCATTCTCAATGTTGAGACCCTCTACTCCCGTGCAGGCTCAACGATCAGTGCGACTCTATTAGGACAACCCGTCTCTGAAGAAGTTGCCCGTTCACTTGAACAACGGCTGGGGTCGTATGGTTTGACGGGAACCCGTCTAGTCCTCAAGCAGCCAGTCGCCGCGCAAGCTTCTGTCGATCAGCTCAGTCAGATGGTTCGTCAGGGAGTTCTCGAGGATCTCTACGGGCGCACTGAGAAGGCGCTGGGTGATCGGGATACGCGCATTCGCGCTCTCGAGGATGAAGTCGTCAGACTGCGAGCAGCCGAGGTTCCGGTTGGCAGCATCACCCGCGAGCTCGCGGCGCTTTACCCAGCGCTGGTCTCACTCGGAATAGGGCGCGAGGTGAAAGCCTCCGACACGACTCCCGGCACGCTTTCAACGGTGGTCGTCTTCGCGTCCTGGCAAAGGCTGCCGACTACCGGCGAGCAAGACAGACTGCGCGATTTCCTGGCTCGTCGGTTGGCAGTGGAGTCCCTGCGGCTCGTGAATGATGTCGCGCGTTGACTCGTTTTGGCTGCGACGAGCCACTCCTTCCATGAAACAGTTTATTGGATTGGAAACAATTGAGGGTTGGACTCGATGTTGCCCTTACCTACAACCAAGTCTGCCATAACAGTGATGCGGGAACGCCGCGCGGGGAGTTGCACACTTTCGCACGGTTGGGTTTCCGAATTGCCTTCATCATCACCATTCGAAACTTCTGAGGAACCTACTCTTGGCATATGAAACTCGGCTGACACGAGCTGTCCGATCTTTTGTCATGGCCGCCATTGCACTGCCAGCGTCGTGTGCCTTACATCTGGGAGAGGATCTCATACGGCTGCAAACACCGCCCCTGCTGTCTTACGCAGAACTGGTGGAACTGGGCACGATTGATGAGGTTTCTCCGGTTTTGAAGACGAAGCTGGACAAGCTGCTGACGACCCCCTTTGTCAGCAATGAGGCTTACTACAAAGGTATTCGCCCCCTAAGAACAGAAAATTGGCAACTCGGACCCTTTCTGCGAGCCGGCTTCTGGAATATTGAGCGCGGGTTGAATCTGGATCAAATCAAAGCCATTTTTGCTGGCCCGCAGGCGTTCGCAAAGGAAATCGATACAACGCAGACTAAGCCCGAGAGTGCTGCGTATCGAGAGGTTTTGGAGCAGGTCGAGGTATTCAGACAGTCCAATCTTCTCATCCTGAATGAGGTGGATCTAGGGGTGAAACGGACGGACTATCGCGATGTGACCCGGGAACTAGCCGAGGTGTTGGAAATGAACTATGCCTTTGGTGTGGAGTTCCTCGAAGTGGATCCTTTGGAACTCGGTACCGAGAATTTTGAAGGAGCTGCCGAGGAAGACAGGGCAGAGATGCAGAAGCAGATCAAAGTGGATGAGTCTCGCTATCGAGGTATCCACGGGACCGCCATTCTTAGCAAGTATCCGATTCGCAAAGTGACCTTAAAACCATTCTCCTACCAGGGACACGACTGGTATGTTGATGAGAAGAAGGGCGTGGCGAAGATTGAAGGCGGGAAGCGGCTCGTGGGTGAAAAGATCTTCCTGGAGAAAGTGCTTAGAGAGATTCGCCGGGGCGGCCGCATGATGCTCCTTGCAGAGCTGGAGGTTCCGGAGCTGCCGGGAAATACCGTGACCGTCGTCGCCACACACTTGGAAGCTCGCTGCAAGCCCAAGGGACGGCTCAAGCAAATGCGGGAGCTGCTTCTGGAGGTGAAGGATCGTCGCCATCCAGTCATCATTGGTGGGGACATGAACACGACGGGAACCGACAATACGCCGACGACAGTAGGACGTGAAATCAAGAAGCGGCTTGGCAGTGGTCAGTTCTGGGCCACACAAGGAGTCAAGTACGCAACGGGAGTTGGGTTGCTGATGGACGTCACGGTTGGAAGCTTTGGGTTTGTGAGAAACCACAGTGATCCGACCGTTCGGAACGTCTTCCTGGTTGGGCCAAATCGCGAGGCTCGGATATTCGACGTTATGGAGAAAATGCGCTTCGCGGATAAGACCTGTATCGATTTTCGAGGGGATAGCAACAGGACCAGCGACCAGCGGTCCGGGACTCTGGCCAACTCGAATCAGCGAAATCAAAAGGGCTTTGCGACCACGTTTTCAACAACACGAACACCTGGCCGGGCAGGCCAGTTCAAACTCGACTGGTTCTTTGTGAAATCCTTTGCGCAAGCGCCTCGGGACATCAAAGCGAGCTATCGGTTCGCTCCACACTTTGCCCGTACATTGCGCGCCCTGAACTATTCCGTTCCAGACCGGATTTCAGACCACTACCCAATCACCGTGGACTTGCCGTTTGCTGAACCGCAGATAGGAAGCAAATAGCGTTGCCGTGCTGCCTCTCACGATCACTAGGAACTCAGATCATGACTCAGAAACCCCTTCGCTTGATCGAATCGCAGGAACGGCAGCCGGATTGGAAACACTGGACGGCTTATCTCCGCGAACAGCGACTCGCAGCCAGTCACCAAACCAGCTGGTCTGATAACGAAACGGATGTTGCAGAGCGGTCAGTGGAATTCCGAGGTCATTAGCCCGATGACGAACCCAGACAAGTCAAGCACGCCCTCCCAGATCGTCAGCTTCATTCAGAAGTTCATTCAGAGTCAGAGCCTGGGGGGAATGGTGTTGATCTTCAGCGCCCTGCTGTCGTTTATTTGGGCCAACTCGCCCTGGTCAAGCCAGTATTTTGCGTTAAAGGAAACACCTTTGGGTATTCGCCTGGGAGCCTCGGCGCTGGAGAAGCCGCTGGCACTGTGGGTCAACGATGGCTTAATGGCCATCTTTTTCTTCCTCGTTGGTTTGGAAATCAAGCGCGAGCGGCTCCTTGGCGAGCTTTCTAATCTTCGAAACGCCATTCTGACGATCTTGGCTGCGGTGGGAGGGATGATTGTTCCGGCGGCAATCTATGTGGCCGTGAACTGGGGGAAGCCTGGAATCCAGGGATGGGGAGTTCCCATGGCCACAGACATTGCTTTTGCCCTCGGTATTCTCTCCCTCTTGGGCAACCGGGTGCCACCCTCTCTTAAAGTGTTTCTTACGGCGTTGGCCATCATCGACGATCTTGGCGCCGTTCTGGTCATTGCGCTGTTCTACACCGCACACCTCCATTGGCTCAGCCTCCTCTATTCAATGGGTGTTCTCGCGACCGCGTTCACATACGCGCGCGCTGGGGGGCGTACGGGTTGGGTTTTCGGGCTGTTGGGAGTCGTGATGTGGTACTTCATGCTGAAGTCCGGTGTGCATCCGACCGTGGCCGGAGTCCTTCTTGCCTTTGCGGTTCCAATCCGCCGCAAGGTAAGGCCTGACAGCTTGCGGTCTGCGTTCAGCAATTGTCAGAACCAGCCGTTTGAAGATGCCGAGGACGCTATCGAGCACGCGGAAACGCTTCTGGCGGATGCCCGGAGCCCTTTGCACCGGATGGAGCGCCTGTTGCACCCGTGGGTCGCGTTCCTGGTGATGCCCGTGTTTGCATTTCTCAATGCAGGAGTAGACGTCACTGCCAGCGGGAGCGCGCTGAGCCCGGTAGCGCAGGGGGCCTTCTTTGGCTTGGTCCTGGGCAAGCCGATCGGTGTTCTCAGTTTTTCCTGGCTGGGCGTTCGCCTGGGTTGGGCTTCTTTGCCAGGCGGCTCTACCTGGATTGCCATGGCAGGAGCAGGGCTTCTGGCAGGTATTGGATTTACGATGTCCCTGTTTATTGCAGGATTGGCCTTCGAAGCGCCGGAGTTACTCGATCAGGCCAAGATTGGAGTCTTGACTGCCTCAGTTCTGGCTGCAGTCACGGGCTTGTGGATGGTAAGCCGCGCCACTCGCCCAAGTTAAGCCGTGGATGGCAGTGGATGGGATCAAGCTGCGTAATGCGCGGTCTACTTCGTCGTGATGAGGTGTCCTCGCTCGATTGAACGGTCGAGCGCACTTCCGCCAAAGCTTCCTTATGCCGGCGACAGATTTCGAGCAAATACTTTGAGGTTCCCGTTTGCCCGTCCCGGCCACAAACTGATCCGCTTGACAACACTCCTTAATTCGACCCCGGAGTCGGCAGTCGCGGAAAGCAGGGCTCCGTCAAAGTCCTGTAAGTCATTGCGTGAGGCACAGCCCTTGCTGACGCGCGGGCTACTGACTTGAGCATCGGCGTGTTCAGTAGTCCGACCGGGAGGGAGAGTCAGGGACTTTGACGGGGCCCTGTCGCGGAAAGGCTGCGATCTTGACAACCTTGCTGGTCGTTACCATCACCGAGCCGCCTCAAGAAATACAAGCGTTGCAGACTGGAGGAGTCGCTAGATGCGCAGACTGGCTGCACTGGCTGTGCTTCCCCGGTCCGTCGTTGAGTTCACGTTCAGTTCGAAAGGCTTGCTGGCCTCGCCGAAGTAAACGCTCAAGTGCGGAAAAGGGATCTCGATTCCCTCATGATCAAAGGTCTTCTTGATGCGGCGTCGAAGCTCACGCCCAACCGCCCATTGCTTCAAAGGCAGGGTCTTGATGGCGATTTTGATGGTCACCTGGGAATCGCCGAAATTGTCCACGCCCAGAACCTCCAGCGGCTCAAGAATCATGGGTCCGAAGGTCGGATCCGCGGAGAGTTCCGACCCGACATCCTTCAGCACGCCCATGACATGGTCCACGTCTTCTTTGTAAGCAACGCCCACGTCAATCACGGAGCGTGACCACTCTTTGGTTCGGTTCGACACTTGTTTGATCTCCCCGTTGGGAAAGATGTGAACCACCCCTTCCAGATCCCGTAGCACCATGGTGCGGAGGTTGATGGCCTCCACCATTCCTCCGGTGCCGTTAATGATCGCTACATCGCCCACTCGTACCTGATCTTCCAGGATCAGAAAGAAACCGCTAATGACGTCGCGGACTAGATTCTGGGCTCCAAAACCAACGGCCAGCCCTGCGATGCCTGCGCCCGTGATAATCGGTGTGATGTTCAGGCCGAATTCGCTGAGCGTCATCATGATCGCGACGCCGACGATCAGCACAAACCCTGCACTCCTGATAATGTTGCCCAGGGTCCGGGCGCGCTTTTCGACTTCAGACACGTGCCAGCGATCCTCAGTTTCGACCAAGCGCTGGACCTGGGCAACGGCCAGGTTCAGGATCTTGAGAACAACGTAGGCGCCGGTGGCGATACCCACAATGCGCACGAGTCTCACGCCTTCGTCGGACAGATTGACGTTGAGAACCTTCAAAGTCAGTGCGACCCAACCCAGGACGAACAGCACGCTGAATAGCGTTCGCAGGGGATGAATGAATCGTTTCAGGTTCGCCCGCCGCTCGCCAACTCCTTCGAGAATTGTGGAAACCACTCTGGCGGCAAACAGCAGCGACAAGCCGACTGAAGCGATGAGCACCCCTCGCTGAATCCAGAAAATGACCCTTTCAGAGAACGGAATCCACTGGGTAATGGAATAAAGCACGGCCATCAGCAGCAAGGGCGGAACAGCGGCGTCGAGAGTTGTAACGACCTTGTCATCGGTTTGGTTTTCCGTTCTGGCTGCCCAGCGGACCAGGTAACGATGAATCAGGTAGCGAAGGACACCTGCGATAATGATAGCCAGCAGCGGGTACAACACATACCGGGCCTGAAAGCCGAAAAACTCCGTGAGTTTGTTCATCATTCCTCCTTTCTTCGACTCCTGAGAAGCCACCTCGACGTTTGGCGTTGCGAATCGCTTGCGGAACCACGAGACAGGCTGCTCTCAAGAGTGGCAAGAGCGACTACGAGGTGTACAGCAAGTTTGGAAACGGCACTCAGAGGAAGGCGACTAATGAGGCGTTGCATCCGTTGCAATCTTGGGGGGGTGACCACTCCAGCCAAATCTTCAGACTTCAGCGGTTCCCGCCTACTAACAGTGCGGCTACCTGCTTGACCTCTTCTTTCCCGACACTGACCGGCTGGAACGGAAGACTATTCAGCATAAGCAGCCCGTGCAAAGTGTTGACCAGCAGCTGGGCCAGGAGACCGGCATCCAGACTTCCGACAAAGAGGCCGTCTCGCTGTCCGCCCCGCAGAATCTCTTCCAGTGTTTTGATAAAGGTCAGGAATTCCGAATCCAACAGGGATTCCGGAAGAAGGGCGGGGTTTCGCATCTGCGCCACCACGATGCGAAACACTTGCGACTCCGCCAGCCAGGGACGGCTCGGATCGTCGGCGGTTGATTGGATGAGCGCCTCCACGATAGCATCAAAGAGACGTTTCGCATCCTGAGTGATCTGCTGATAGTGGCTGATCCGCACATTTAGCGGCGCCCAGTAATACTCGCTCATGACAAAGAGCGCGGCTTCCTTCATACCGTTGAAATAGCGATAAAAGGCGGGATCCGTCGTGCCGGCGCGCCGGGTGATCTCGGCCACGCGCGCCCCGAGAACGCCTTTGGTAGCAAACTCCTCGACGGTCGCACTCACGATTCTCTGCCCCAGATCGGTTACCGGCTGTCGCTTGATCCATTGTTCCCGCCGCAGCGGATCAAATTTGGCCTTCTTGCGGTTTGTGCTGAGCGCCACGCTATGAATCCTCATCTTGACTGCTAAACACTCGGGTGGCAAAACAATCTGCTTGACCCGTTCAGCCTAGTCTGTTAGAACTCAACTGTCAATGATGTAAGTGTTGCTTACATAGCAAGAGCAGCAAAAAAGGCTTTACCTACCTGTGGGCCGTTCTATCACTCTGAGTGTTAGTTGCAATCGGCTTCCTGTTTGCGGCGCTCCAGCGCTCGACGGAGGCAAAGCAACAAGAACGGAGTGCCGAGGAATTCGGGCTGTGGCTCCTGACGAATGACTTAGGGGGTCCGGCGAAAGAAGGACAGTCTTAGAACTCCGCTGTGACACCGGCCATATCCCGCAATCATCAAGATCGGCCTAAGCCTTGACAGCGCGAAGGCCCCTGGCAGGAATCGATTCATACATTTCAGGATGGGTAGCGCGATTCCAGTGCGAGCTGGGGTGATACCCATCGGGGTCTCATGAGCCCTGAAGCCCGGTGGCTGGACTGCAGATTCTCGGGAGTAGTGATTGTCAGACAATGACCACCACGATCTCTGATCAAGGACTCTACATATTTATGCTGAGTATTCACGGATTGGTCCGTGGCGACGCACCCGAACTGGGTCGGGACGCCGACACCGGCGGCCAAGTCACCTATGTTCTCGAGCAGGCCCGCGCGCTCTCGGAGCATCCAGGCGTGGGGTTGGTTGAGTTGCTGACCCGCCAGATTGAAGATCCGGCTCTCAGCCCTGACTATGCCTTTAGTGTTGAGCCTTTGTCTCGGAAGGCCCGGATACTCAGGTTGCCTTTCGGGCCCAAGCGGTACATTCGCAAAGAGCTTCTTTGGAACTATCTGGATTCTCTGGTGGATCGCATTTTATGGCACTTTCGCGCCCAGGGACGGATCCCCGATGTGATTCACACCCATTACGCCGACGCAGGCTACGTAGGCCTCGAGGTATCAAGGATGCTCGGGATTCCCTTAATACACACGGGGCATTCGCTGGGGCGTCCCAAGCGAGCCGGTCTGCTGGAATCGGGAATGCGCGAGGAAGCCATCGAGCGTCAGTTCCATATCAGCCGTCGGATTGATGTCGAGGAGCGGATTTTGCGCAACGCTGCGCTCATCATTGCGAGCACCCACCAGGAGGTTAATCAACAGTATGCAGCTTACGAGAGCGGGCGGCACAATCGCTTCGCTGTCGTTCCTCCCGGCACCGACACCCGGCGTTTCTACCCGCCGGATCGAGACTGGGAGCCTGGCAAGATTAAAGCGCAAGTGGACAGGTTTCTAGCTGACGAACGGAAGCCCATGATCCTGGCCATCTCCCGAGCCGCCCCTAAGAAGAATCTTGGGCGGTTGTTGGAAGCCTTCGCCCGAAGCCGTGAGCTTCAGGACGCAGCCAACCTGGTCATTATCGCTGGTAATCGCGACGACATCAGTCAAATGGAAGAGGCTCCACGGCAGGTGTTGACGGATCTGCTCATGGCTATAGATCGGTATGATCTATACGGCTCGGTGGCCGCGCCCAAGCACCATCGCAATGAAGATGTTCCTGAACTGTATCGTCTGGCGGTGAAGCGGCGTGGCGTGTTTGTCAATCCTGCTCTGACTGAACCTTTTGGATTGACTCTACTTGAAGCAGCAGCCAGCGGACTGCCGGTCGTGGCGACTGCCGATGGGGGGCCACGCGATATCGTCAAGAACTGTCGTAACGGATTGCTCGTAGATCCAAACGACAGTGCCGAGATTGCTGCGGCATTGCTGCAAGCGGTTCAGTCAGGGGCTCAATGGCGTGCCTGGTCACAGAATGGACTGCGGGGCGTGAATCGACACTACACGTGGAAGGCGCATGTAGACAAATATCTAAGACTGGTCTGCCGAACTCTTGCACGCAATCGCAAGACGGTCAGGCGCTCTGTGGTAACCCGCAGCCTGCCGTCTCCGTCGCGGCTGCCTACGGCGGATCGCTGGTTGATCAGTGATATCGACAATACGTTAATCGGCGACCGTGAGGCCCTGAATCAGCTTCTCAGCCTCCTCAAGGGCTGCGCCGGACAGATCGCTTTCGGAGTTGCAACAGGTCGTGGGCTAGAGTCCGCTCTGGAAATCCTCGACGAATGGGGAGTTCCGTTGCCAGATGTTTTGGTGACTTCGGTCGGAAGCGAGATCTACTACGGACCGGACCTGGTGCGGGATGACAGTTGGGCGCAACACATTCGCAGCCGGTGGCGAAGGGAAGCCATCGAGGAGGCGTTGCGCGAAATCCCGGGTCTGAAGCTTCAGTCACGCCAGAATCAAAGGGAGTTCAAGGTCAGCTACAACATCGATGCCGTGCGATTCCCTCCACTGTTGGAGGTCCGCCGGCACATCCATTCCCGGCGCCTCATGGCCAACTTCATTCTGTCGCACGGAACCTATCTGGATATTCTTCCGATACGCGCTTCAAAAGGACGAGCCATCAAGTACCTGGCGTATCGGTGGGGTCTTCCTCTAAGCCGGACGCTGGTGGCTGGAGACTCTGGCAACGATGAAGAAATGCTGAAAGGGGATACCCTGGGCGTAGTCGTGGGTAACTATAGCCCTGAATTGGAACGCCTGCGTGGTACTCATCAGGTTTATTTCGCCGACGGCAAATTTGCCAGAGGTATTCTGGAATCCTTGAAACACTACGCATTCCTGCCAATGGATGCCACAGGCAAGAATCTTCTAAACTCTGTAGAATGTCGCGAAGAAACAGCCTGCCGAGTCGGCTAAATGTAGTCTGCTAAGGGGCAGGCGGTAGTCAACGTTGTTCCCCAAGGTGATCCATGGAGCTTCTTACCAGCTTTCAACAAAAGAACCGGGAGGCGATCCGGCTTCTTTTACAGAGATACGCAGCCCGACAGAAACCGGTGCTCTTGAAGGGAGAGCTTTGGGACCAGTTTGAAGCGTTCTGCGAAACTCGCGATGGAGAGCAGCTCAAAGGGTCCCCGCTGGAGAAACTTGTGAGCCAGACTCAAGAGGTTGCGCTCTCTCGGTCGTGGGTTTACTTTGCCATGAGGCCGCAAACTGCCCGATGGCAATACGCAAGAATTCACACCGAGACCATGCAGCTTGAATACGTTTGCGTTTCGGAGTATCTCCGCTTCAAGGAATCTCTCGTCCATTCGGAAGGGCCTGAAGACGGCTGGGCGCTGGAAATAGACCTGGGGCCCTTCGAGAGAACGTTTCCCCGACTTCAGGAGTCTCGATCCATCGGCCGAGGCGTAGAGTTCCTGAACCGGCGCTTGTGCAGCCAGTTGTTCCATGAACTCCGTCGCGGAGACAAACGGCTGCTTGACTTCTTGCGTTTGCATCAGTGCCAGGGTGTTCAGTTGATGCTGAACGACCGGATTCACACGGTGGAGGAGTTGAGGGCAGCCCTTCGGCGGACTGACGATTATCTGGCGTCGCAACCACAAGACGCGCCATGGAAGGTCGTCCAGCATGATATGCGAATCCTGGGCTTCGAGCCTGGCTGGGGAAAGACGGTAGCCAGGAAACGCGATACGCTCAGTCTTCTTTCCGACATTCTGGAGGCGCCGGAGCCCGGCAACCTGGAGCGATTTCTCGGGCGCATTCCGATGATCTTCAGCGTGGTGATCCTGTCACCCCATGGATACTTTGGCCAGGCGAACGTGCTTGGCTTGCCGGATACGGGGGGACAGGTAGTCTACATCCTGGACCAGGTACGCGCCCTTGAAAGAGAGATGCAGCAGCGTTTGGAAGAACAGGGGCTGGAAATTCAGCCTCGTATTCTGGTTGTCACACGGCTGATTCCGGACGCCGGGGACACCACCTGCAATCAGCGAGACGAGACGATTCTCGGCACCGAGAATGCCCGCATCCTCCGCGTTCCGTTCCGTGATGACCAGGGAGCGACAGTTAACCACTGGGTGTCGCGTTTCGACATTTACCCGTACCTGGAGCAGTTTGCTCTGGACGTCAAGCGCGAAGTGCTCGCCGAGTTGGGTGGTCGGCCGGATCTGATCATCGGCAACTACACCGATGGCAACCTGGTCGCCACCTTGCTCGCCCGCTCTCTCAACGTCACCCAATGCAACATTGCTCACGCTCTGGAGAAGAACAAGTATCCCCTCTCGGAGCTCTACTGGAAGGAAGCCGAAGCACAATATCACTTCTCTTGCCAGTACACCGCCGATTTGATCGCCATGAATTCGGCTGACTTCATTATTACCAGCACCTATCAGGAGATCGCCGGAACGGAAGACAGTGTTGGACAATATGAAAGCTATTCGTCCTTTACCATGCCGGGGCTCTATCGCGTAGTCAATGGCATTGACGTTTTCGATCCGAAATTCAACATCGTATCGCCTGGCGTGGATCCAGACGTCTACTTTTCCTATTCGGATGCTTCACGACGAATCAGAAGCCAAACCGAACAGTTGGCTCAGCTCGTCTATGATTCGCCACCCGGTCAGGACCGAATCGGGGTGCTTCGAGACCGTCACAAGCCCCTTTTGTTTACTATGGCACGGCTGGATTCGGTGAAGAACATTACCGGACTGGTAGAGTGGTACGGTCGGAGTCCAGCGTTACAGCAGCAGGCCAATCTGTTGGTGGTGGCCGGCCACATCGATCCAGCCCATTCAAATGATGCAGAGGAGGGCTCCCAGATTGCAGCGATGCACGAGTTGATCCGCAAGTACCAACTGGAAAGCAAGCTGCGCTGGCTCGGCATGCTCCTGCCCAAGGCTTTGGCCGGTGAGATCTATCGTTTTGTGGCTGATGGCGGTGGAGTGTTCGTTCAGCCCGCGCGCTTTGAAGCTTTCGGTTTGACGGTGATCGAGGCCATGGCCTCGGGACTGCCGACCTTTGCGACCCGGTTCGGTGGCCCATTGGAGATCATCAAGGATGGAGTCTCCGGCTTTCACATCGATCCGAATCACGGCGATAAAGCCGCTGAACGTCTGGCGGCCTTTCTTCAACAGGCTCACCGGGAGTCCGGCAAGTGCTGGCGAGAGGTTTCCGCAAATGCCTTGCAGCGGGTGCGAGATCATTACACCTGGAAGCTTTACGCTGAACGTATGATGACGCTGTCGCGCGTCTACGGGTTCTGGAAGTACGTGACCAACTTGGAGCGTGACGAAACTCGCCGCTACCTGGACATGTTTTACGGACTGCTCCTCCGCAAGCGGTCGCAGGGAATCCTCCATCAAAGAGGGAAACACCCACCTGCGGATGTCATGGGCACAACGCCGCGGGCATCGTTCGGGTGATTCACTCTCTCCATTCCTGCCTGTTATGACAAGCGCTCAAGCTCTTCCTATGGAGGGGCTTAGAAAATCACAAGAAAAGGAATGACGATTGGCAAACGACACGATTCAGATCCTCGCTGCGATTCTGTTCGCCCTGGCCGTCGTGCACACGTTCTCGATCAAGGTGTTTCAGGGCATGGCCTTGAAGTTTCCCGAGGGCTCGGTGCAGGAGAACCTGTTCCACTTGCTGGGGGAGGTGGAAATTGTCTTCGGCCTGTGGGCGGCTTTTCTGGTTGCCGGCATTGCCTTGCTGGCGAGTGGCCAGGAGGCCATTCAGTATGTCGAGAACAGAAACTTTGCGGAGCCGATCTTTGTTTTCGCGATCATGTCAGTGGCGGCAACCCGGCCCGTCCTCGATTTCGCCAACGCGCTGATTGGCCGAATCGCCCGTGTTGTGCCGCTATCTGGAGAAGGGGCATTCTACTGTGCGGCGCTCGTTACCGGCCCTCTGCTGGGTAGCTTTATCACCGAACCCGCGGCCATGACGGTGACGGCCATCATCCTTCGGGACAGATTCTTTAGCGGCCCGATGTCTTCGCGGTTTCGGTACGCGACTCTGGGAATTCTCTTTGTCAACGTCTCGATCGGCGGTGTCCTGACGCCGTTTGCTGCGCCGCCGGTTTTGATGGTGGCCGGCACGTGGGACTGGGACTTTGCTTACATGATGGGGCATTTCGGCGTGAAGGCCACGGTGGCCACGCTGTTGAACGCCGCGCTGGGCACGGCTGTCTTCTATCGTGAGCTTCGCGCACTGCAACCGGAGAGGCACCTGCCAACCGGGCTCGCTTCCCCCGTCTGGCTGCGGGGATTGCACTTGCTGTTTCTGGGACTGATTGTCCTGATGGCGCACCATCCCACGGTGTTTCTGGGCATATTTCTCTTTTTCCTGGGCCTCACGGCCATCACACCCGAGTTTCAAGAACGGCTCAAGTTGCGCGAAAGTCTGTTGGTCGCTTTTTTCCTGGCAGGTTTGGTCGTCCTCGGTGGACTGCAGCGCTGGTGGTTGGAGCCTCTCATTCGCAATCTCGACACCCTGCCGTTATTTTTGGGCGCCACCGTGTTGACGGCCTTCACTGACAACGCCGCCTTGACTTACTTGGGCTCGCAAATTCCTCAGGTCTCGGAGGGCTTCAAGTACGCGCTAGTAGCTGGGGCAGTGGCGGGAGGTGGGTTGACGGTTATTGCTAACGCGCCAAATCCGGCGGGATTTTCCATTCTGCGGGAGAGCTTTGGCCCGGAGGGGATCAGCCCTGCTGGGCTGGTCGCCGGCGCTGTGGTTCCGACTCTGATCGCGATGGCGTGTTTGTGGTGGCTGCCATCAATGTAACTTGCAGTGGACACTCCAGGCTGCAGTGGCTTGGTGAGTGCACCTTGCCCAGCGGTATTGATCCGAAGAAAGGAGGCAAGCATCGTGTCAGATTTTTACCAAACTGGCGTCGTGGCTACGCTGCACCGGCTGGGGCGGACCAACGGTCACAAGATTGAGAGCGAACTTGAAGCGTTCAGCCACCAACGGCCAATTGCGTTGGTGCTTCCAGCTCTGTACAGCGAGTTTGAGTCGGGTGCTCTGCACGGAATCATTCAGGAACTGACGCAGGCCAACTACCTCAAACAGATTATTCTGACCCTGGGAAGCGCTGATGCGGGCCAATTCTCCCGGGCAAGAGATTATCTTGCGAAACTGCCGCAACAGGTTCGGATCATCTGGAACGACGGGCCGCAGGTTTCGGGTTTGTTGCGGATGCTGGAAGACAACGACCTCCGTATTGGACCGCCGGGAAAAGGGCGTGCTTGCTGGATCGCTTATGGCTATGTGTTAGCCAGCCAGCAGAGCGACATTATCGCACTGCATGACTGCGACATTGTCAATTACGATCGCGACCTGCTGGCACGCCTGGTGTATCCAATTGCGAACCCGACCATCGATTTCGAATTTTGCAAGGGATATTACGCGCGGGTTACCGACCGCATGCACGGACGAGTGACGCGTCTGCTGATGACGCCGCTCCTTCGTTCCCTAATCAGTGTCCTGGGTCACATTCCGGTATTGGTTTTCATGGATAGCTTCCGGTACCCGCTGGCCGGCGAATTTGCGATGAAGGTCGATCTGGCGCGCGCCAACCGCATCCCGCCGGACTGGGGCCTGGAGGTTGGAGTCTTGGCGGAAGTGTTTCGGAACTGCGCCACCAAGCGCATTTGCCAGGTGGATCTGTGCGAGAGTTACGAGCACAAGCACCAGATACTCTCGCCGGACGATCCGGAGAAGGGCCTTCTCAAGATGACGGTCGATATCTGCAAGAACCTCTTTCGCACGCTCGCCGCCGAAGGTGTTGTGCTGGACGATGGGACCTTCAATTCACTGCTGGCGCGCTACATGCGCATGGCAGAAGATACGTTGAGGAGATACAACGCTGACGCCCTGATCAATGGTTTGGCATTCGATCGCCATGCCGAAGAAATCGCGCTCTCCGCGTTCTCCAAAGGCGTTAACCTGGCCCGGCGTAGCTTCCTGGAGGACCCTCTGGGAGTTCCGCTGATTCCCAACTGGAATCGAGTGATTGCGGCGATACCCGATTTCTTCAGCCTGCTGAATGCTGCTGTCGAAGCGGACAACCTCTAGACGTTCACAAAGGAACGGGATGTCGAATCGAATCGCTATCTTCACGGATCTCGATGGCACGCTGATCCGGCACGAGGACTATTCCTTTGCCCCGGTGAGGTCGCTCCTGCGAAAACTTCAGTTCAAACATATCCCGGTGGTTCTCGCTTCCAGCAAGACTCGCGCTGAGATCGAGCACTATCGGCGCGAGATGAAGGTTGCGGATCCATTTATCGTGGAGAACGGTGGCGCGATTGTCATTCCTCAGGACTATTTCGAACCGCACCATCTTCGGCGGCACCGGGCTCGTGTAAGGAACCAGGCAGATACTGTCTGCATTGAGTTGGGGCGTCCTTATGGAGAGCTGGTGCAAGCATTGACGGAGATTCGCGCAGAGGCACGAGTTGCTTTGGTTGGATTTCATGAGATGGATCTGGACCAGATTATCGAACATACTGGTCTTGACCGCCGGCAAGCCCGGCTGGCCGCAAAGCGGGAGTACGACGAGCCCTTCGTCATTCCAGGCAATCCGTTACCGGAAACGGTCAGGAAGGTAAGGCAACTGGCGGCCCGCCAGGGATTCAGGATCGTAAAGGGCGGACGTTTTTACCATTTGACCGGACGGTCAAATAAAGGGCGTGCCGTGCGTGTCCTGATTCAGCTCTACAGAATGGCTTATCAAGTCGAGGTCTTCATCGGCCTCGGCGATAGTGAGAATGACTTGAGCCTGTTGCAGAATGTGACGATTCCCGTCTTGATGGCCAAGCCAGATGGAACATTCGATGCGACGATTCTCCGGCGGATGCCAGGCGTTAAGCGAGCGCTGGCTGGGCCGGTGGGTTGGCTCCAGGTCGTGAGCACACTTCTTCGGCAACAGACAACATGACCCCTTCCCCCAGGCAACCCAGTCCTCCAAAGTGGCCATTCCCGCGAAGCACGCCGTCAAATTCTTTGCGTCGCTGGGCGACGGCCGCTCTCCTTGTGGCTGTCCTCTCGATCTTTCTCGCCTTCATCCTGGAGGGGGACCCGGGTCCCCAGTTCCCGGAGTATTCAATCGGGGACATCGCTCAGGCCGATGTTGTAGTGCCGAATGACCTAGTGTTCAAGGATGAGCCATCGAGCGAGGCCGCCCGGGTCTCTGCAGTGGAGAAGGTCCTGCCGGTCTACCGTTACTCGCCCGAGAAGAATATTGAGCGGGCAACGGCGCTTGCCGGGGCCTTCCAACAGTGCCGAGCGATGCTGCTGGCCTCTCAAGAAGTCAAGCGCAGGCCTGCACGTCTCAGCCGATTGACGGCTCCGCTGCAAGCTGCGTTGCTGGAGAAGCTAACGGCCATAATGGTTAAACCCATCCCCAACGAAGCGATGGATTACCTTCTCTCGGAGGGGTTCGACGAGAGCCTCGAGAAATATCTCGTCAGAGTGTTGAATCGATCGACCGCTCTCCTGATTGTCGAAGACGAGAAAGCGCTTGTTTCAGGAAAGTCGCAATTGAGAACAGTCGGGTCCAATGGCAAAGAAAGCACACATTCGTTTGATGATGTGCTCACATGGCAACAGGCCCTCCAGCGACTGGAAGCTTGGATAGCCTCCAACTCAGATTCTGCCGGGCGCTCAAGACTCATTGCAGAACACCTGCTCACCCGGCTGTTGCAGCCCAACCTGAGTTTCGACCTGCAGTCTACGGAAGCGAAGCAGGCTGAAGCGGCTGCAAGCGCCGATCCCGTGTTGCGACAGCTAAAGAAAGGCAAGGTGATTCTCCGGCAAGGTGATGAAATCCAGGCCGACCATCTCATTCAGATTGACGCAATTCGTGAGGCGAGCCAGAAAGGCTCCTCGCTTCAGAAAATCAGCGGCCTCGGGGCTTTGCTCGCCGCGGTTCTGGGAATGTGTGCTTATTTTCTGCGCCTGCTTCCTCAACAGCAGTGGAGCCATCCCAAACTGGCAGTCTTGCTTGGAGCTGTCCTGGTGGGCAATCTCGCTTTGCTCAAGGCAGTTTGGTTCTTCTGTGGCGCACTCAGCAGCCAGTTCTTTGCTTCTCCGTTTAACGAGAGCAGCTATTTTTTCTTTGTGCTGCCGTTCGCCTTCGGACCCATGCTCATCACGTTGTTGGCTGGCGAGCGGGGGGCTCTGTTGTTTCTGGTCTTCTTCAACAGCCTGGCCGGACTGGCAGTCGGAGCCGACATCCATGGGTTGTTCTACATCTTGATTGCAGGTCTGCTCGGAATTTTAGTTGTAACGAATGCCTCCCAGAGAGTAGGTGTCGTATTGTCGGGCTTCAAGCTCGGATTGGTGGCGAGTGGCTTGTTCGTTCTGGTTCAGATGTCAAGGCAGCTGCCACTGAGTTGGAGTGCCGGAGCCTTTGGATCCCTCCTTGCTTTTCTGTCAGGCCCGATCAACGCCGGCTTGCTGGTGTTTGCACTTCCACTCTGCGAGCGGCTGTTCTCAGTGACCACAGAGATTCGCCTCTCCGAGCTGGGCAATGTGAATCTCCCGTTGTTGCGCCAGCTCATTTTGAAGGCACCGGGAACTTACAACCACAGCATTGCCGTGGGGACCTTGTCCGAAGGTGCGGCCAAAGCAATCGGTCTGAATCCGTTGTTTGCACGCGTCGCGTGTCTGTATCACGACGTCGGCAAATCGCTGCAGCCGGAGTACTTCATCGAAAACCAGCAGGGAGCCAATCCCCATGACGTGCTCAGTCCCGAAGAGAGCGTTCGCATCGTCACGAGTCACGTGAGCGAAGGAATTCGACTCGCCCGGGAGGCTGCGTTGCCGCCTGCTATTGTGGAGATTATTCCCCAGCATCATGGAACCAAGCTGCTGACGCCTTTCTACGCCAAGGCCCGCGCCTTAGCAAATGGGGACGAGTCGAAGGTGCCCCAGGATCTCTTTCGCTATCCGGGGCCGAAGCCACAGAGCAAGGAAGCCGCGATTATCATGCTCGCAGACGGAGTGGAGGCTGCGGCGCGAACACTGAAGGATCGCTCGCAGGAGCGGTTGCTGGAACTAATCCGAAAGATCCTCTCGGCTTCAGCCGAAGACGGGCAATTCTCAGATTGCGAGATCACACTCGCTGAACTTGAACGCGTCACTTTCAGTTTTCTCGAAACCTTGTCCAGCTTTTATCACGGCCGCATTACTTATCCTGGGTTTGACTTCGGCGAGAAACGGAATCCGGTTGCCTCCGCAAAACGTTGAACCGGCAATACATGGTGCATTGATCTGAAAGGGCGTTGTTTGTTCCGGCAGAGCGTCGGTTGGTGATATAAGAAAATGATGGATGCCGATTTTCCAGAAGAGTTGTGTCTCTTCATCAAGGATACTATTCCCACGCTTGATGCAGCAGAACTGTTGGTTCTTCTCGCCGGTGACCCAGCTCGACACTGGAAGATTGAAGAAATTATTCACGAGCTGCGGCCGACTGAGATAGCCGAATCGGAAATTAGAAGGTGTATCGCTCTCTTCCTCGCACGTGGGCTGGTGGCCGAAAATCAGGACGGCCGCTTTCACTATCGGCCGGCGTCTCCAGGCTTGGATGCCACTGTCCGAGCGCTCGTCAAAGCCTTCAACCAAGTCCTGTCACACTCATTCGGATGATCTACTCTCGAAAGATCCAATCGTTTGCCGACGCCTTTAGGATCTAGAAGGACTAGTCGATGGCCACATTCAAATCGTTCTGTATTTGCTGGCAATCGCTTCTAGCCTCACCTGTACTGTGTTGCTCTTCCGGGCCTATGCCCAGGGAAGGTTGCGCCTTCTTTTATGGAGTTTCCTTTGCGTTGTGGGTCTGAGCATTAGCAACGTTCTGCTCTTTGTGGATATGGTCGTATTTCCGTCAATCGACCTTCGCCCAGTCCGCCTCACAGCGGCGCTTATCGGGTTGCTCGTCCTGTTGTATGGCTTCATCTGGGAAGCGGAATAACGATTGGAGAAACCAGAATGATCCAGTTTCTAGAGGGCGCAGTCACGATGTGCTACATCATTGCCGCAGTTCACTTTCTCCGTTTTTGGCACAAGACTTCAGATCGCTTGTTTCTGAGTTTTGCTTCAGCGTTCGTCCTTTTTGCCCTTAATCAGTTCATTGTTTCCAGCTTGTGGGCCGCCGATGAACGAAATAGTTATGCCTACATCCTGCGCATCTTAGGCTTCCTACTCATCTTGTTGGCGATTTTGGAGAAGAATCTGTTCTCGCCTAGAAGGCAGCGATAGCAAGCAGGAAGTCCCGACACACTCAGAGCACAATTAAGGAGCTGCAACGGCGTGCGAGAGGCTCATCTTCGAAAGTTAGCTCTCCCACCATGACTCTGGAAATTGCAATCGTTCTCGTCATCCTAGTGTTGACCATCGTCCTGATGGCCACGGAATTATGGCCGGTGGAAGTGGTGGCCTTGCTCGTGGTTGTGACCTTGGTCTTCACCAAGCTCATCACTCCGGAACAAGCTCTGGACGGTTTTGGCGATGCATCGCTCGTCATGATCGCCTCGGTTCTGGTAATGACGGCGGGCATTGTGCACACCGGAGTCGCGAATCGCCTCGGTCTCTGGATCGGTCAAATCTCAGGTCGCAGCTCCTTGCGATTTTTCATCTTCAGCCTCCTGGGGATCACCTGTCTCTCGGCATTCATTAACAACGTCGCTGCCACCGCCATATTTGTGCCGATTGTGACGGGTGTAGCCCGCCGCAAGAAGTGGAGCCCTGCTCAATTTCTGATGCCGCTGGCGTTCGGCTCCATTCTCGGTGGGACTTGCACGCTCATTGGTACCTCCACGAATGTCGCCATCAGCAGCTCGCTGCCCAGATATCAGCTGGCGCCCTTCGGAATATTTGAGTTTGCTCCGGTCGGAGTCTCCATCGCCTGCGGTGGGATCCTGTACCTGGTGTTAGTGGGGAGACGATGGATTCCAGACCGCACGCAGGCCGATCTGGCGCAGCAGTACCACGTCAAGGAGTTCCTCACCGAGATCATTGTCCCGCCCGCCTCCCAACTGGCCGGCAAAACAGTCTACGATTGCGAGCTGCAATTGCGGTTCGAGGTGAACCTGCTGGGAGTTATTCGTGAAGGAGGAAATATCCTTGTCCCTCACCCGCGGCAGGAAATCAGGCCCAATGATCTTTTGCTGCTCGAAGGCAAGCTGGAAAACATTCTTCATTTGAAGGAGGTCGCAAACGTTGAGATCCGGGCCGAAAGAGCCGGTGGCTTCGATTCAGACAAGGTGCAAATGCGAGAAGTGCTCATTGCACCGCGTTCTGAGCTGATCGGCCAGACGCTGAAGGAAAGCCAATTTCGGCAGCGCTACGGATTGAACGTCCTGGCCATCTATCGGCAAGGCGAAAGCCTGATCGACAAGCTGGGGAGAATACGCCTGGAAGCGGGAGACACGCTGCTGGTTCAAGGTGAAGACGACAGAGTGGGGTCGTTGGGAGTGCATCAAGACTTGATTCTGCTCGGTGGAACAGCAGTCCCCGCGTATCGACGCCGAAAGGCTGCGCTTGCTATCTTCATCTTCGTCCTTTCAATAGCCGCCAGTGTTGCCGGTGTCCTTCCAGTGGCGTTCTGCTTTCTGCTGGGAGCGACGATGATGGTCCTGACAGGCTGCCTCTCGACTCAGCAGGCTTACGAGCACATCGACTGGAGAGTGTTGTTGCTGATTGCCGGAATGTCGTCCCTGGGTGTGGCAATGAAGAGTAGTGGGTCTGCTGGCTACGTGGCCGCTGTGATGCATAGTTTGACCGCCAGTTTGCCGCCGATTGCTCTGCTGGCAGCGTTGTTCTGGATGACTGTGCTGTTAACCCAACCACTTTCCAATGCGGCCGCCGGTCTGCTGGTCTTGCCGATCGCCCTCGCCGCCGCCGAGGCCGCAGGTAAGAACCCCCGTGGCTTTGCGATGATGGTTGCGATCGCGGCCTCCATTTCGGTCATGACACCTTTCGAACCAGCCTGTCTCCTGGTTTACGGTCCGGGAAAGTACCAGTTTCTGGATTTCGTAAAGAACGGCGCCGCGGTGACAATGATCGCATTCCTTGTCAGCATGCTCTTAGTGCCACTGCTGTGGCCTCTGTAGAATAGTGTTTGATCTCACTTTGCACGTTGCGAAACTCTCGACAGCACGGGGGCGATGCTGGGATCTCTTGTTTCTTGTCTGACCAACCTGACGGATGTGATCTATGAAACAGACCGTCGTGTGGTGGGCTTGTTTGTACTCGGCTCTTACGGTGACTGACGTGCGAGCGCAATCCGGAGCCGAGTCGAAGTCGAACTCCAGCCCAAGTACCGAGCAGTTTACTAAGTTTGCCCAACCCATCAGGTTCCCAATCCAGTTCCAGAGAACCACCCTGTTTTTTGTTCAAGAACGCGTGCTCTCCTTTTCTGCCGAAGAACGAGCGCGAGCTATCTCGGCTCGCATCGAACGGCTCGCGAGGGACCCGCAAAGTGATCGAACTTCCGTCGTAGCTAATGGGGAAGCGAGCAGCGACATAGTTTGCGCACCTGGTCATCATGGGTGTCACGGATCGGGTCTGGCTTGCCCGCGAGCGCTCGACAGAGTATCTCCGTGTAGAGTGAACGCTGCCCAGAAGTAAGGCAAAGCATCTTGTTTGTATTGGCGGATGAAGTCGAGTTTGGCCAGACGGAGAGCGTTTGCTTTATCTTCGCCATTGGTCAGGTGGGAATAGAAGCGCCTCATCAGGACGGTGGTGGATCTGTCGTCAACTTGCCACAGGCTAACCACGACAGATCTGGCACCAGCGAGGAGGAATGACCCAACCATGCTGGAAATCCCCTCCTGTCCCTGAAGCCGGCCAATGCCAGTATCACAGGCCGAGAGTGTCACCAAGTCTGCCGATAGTCGCAAATCACGGATCTCTCGGTCTTGCAGGAGGCCATCTTCGGGTGAATCTTCGTCGCCAGCCAGAAGCAACGCGGTTCGCTCCGGTATCTTCGTGTCTGAGAATCCATGCAGGGCAAAGTGGACGAATTGAAATTTCTGTAGCGGTTGGGATTTCAAAGCCGCCTCTGTGGCTCTCCTTCCTTCAAGAACGACTGCGTCATCTGGAAAGAGCTGGCTGATTGCATTGATCTCAACTGAGGTCTGGGTGAGATCGTCGATTCTTTTGGCCTCAAGCGTGAATAGGCTGCGCTTGGCGTATTGCTTGGGCGCTCTCGGCTTTCGGTTCGCAGGAATCCCTCCAACAGCCAGCAAGGGTTTTCTTTCTCCGTTTGGGCTGGGCAGAGTTCTCAACAAATAGAATGAAGTCGCTGACGGGGCGTAGGAGACAACGTGGGTTTCGATGAGGCTCTGGCCCTGCTCATTAACGAAGGAGTCAAAAGGGAGAAGGTGAAGATTGCCGTCAGGCACAATGATGAGGCGTGAAAACTGTGTTGTCCCTACTGATACCAACAACAGCTCGAACAGCTCAGTTCGCTCTTCGACTGCGGAATTCTTGGACCTAACCTCCTTCAAGAATCGGTCGGCAGCGGAGTTGATCAGAGTTCTGGATGCCAACCGGACCAAGTTGATGGCGTCTCTTGTGATGGCAACGCAGTATGAGGTTGGCTCACTCAAGACGTACTCGAGCAGTAGCTCGTGATTGTTGAGACCCTGTTGGATCTGGTGCAAAGGCACCGCCCTTCCCGTAATCCCTTTTTGATAGAGGTTGTGTTCAGCGATCACGGGGCCGAATCTTTGCTCAGACGCATTGATTATCAACAGCAGCTCGGCACGGGCTGCTGGGCTGGCTGACTGCATTAACTGTCGATTGAGCGCAGACAGCTCGCGGTAAATAGGCCGTTTGGCCTCAAGAGCTTCTCCGTCTGCTGGAGGGCCAGTTCGCAACCGGTCAGAGATGCTTCTCCCACGTGCCCGCTCCAAAACCTGAAAGGCTTTTTGTGTGTCTCTGAGGCGGTCAGCCAACAAGGTGAAGTGGTTCACAAACACATCGCTCAGCGCTCCGATCAAAGAGGCCCTTGGCGTACTCAGTGTTGCTGGAAGCGATCATGCCTTCGGTAAGATCGGTGATCTCATCATAAACGGCGTTGGCTCCAATCAAGTCCCCACGTGAAGCCTTCAACGTTGCAAGTTCCTTCAGCCGCTGGGGCAGATTGCAACTGTCGCCGATTGGTTTCATGGTGTCGATCCCCCTAGTGAGGTGGGTCTCGGCCGCTTTGAGGTCTTCGTTCTACGCTCCGCCTGGACCAGATTCTCAAATGCCAACTTGTTGTCGTTTCTTCTGATTGCAAGCCTGGCATTAAGAATCAGAATTTCCGCTTCGGAGATTCGGTATTTCATTGCTCGCGACTGTTGCAGCGCTTGGTCCACCAGCTCCTGCGCTTGCGCGTGTTTACCCATTTCTAGCAGTGTTCGCGCTCTCCCGATATGGACGGCAAGCGGAAATGAAGACTCTGACTGTGTTCGGGCCGCAGTCATTGCTTTCTCGGAAAACTTAAGAGCAACCTCGTGCCGGCCGATCAAGCTGAGTGAATTGGCCGAATGAGTCAGGTAGATAGCTCCTCCCCAGGAGTCTCGTGTCTCCGCGACCTTGAAAAGCGCTTTGCCAACCAGCAGAGTCGCCCGGGTGCTGTCGCCGTCAGTCACATAAGCAAGAACTCCCAATTCTCCGAGTGCCCGTCCTTCCCACTTTTTGTTTCCGGTTTCCTTCGTCAAATCGAGAACTTGCTCCCAAGCCTCTCGTGCTGCCCAGAGATCACACTGATGAGCAATCTCGCCTTTGCAAGCCAGAGCACGAATCTTTAACTCAGTGTCCGTCTCGAAGAGCGGGTTCGTTAGCTCGCGATTGACCTGTTCGAGGAGGGTGCCGCATGATCCGTGTTGCATCTGCGACCGTATCCAGCCAACTCTCGCCCTCAAGGCGCCTGTCTTGTCTCCAGACTGTTTAAGCTCCGTTTCCGCTTGCTCGTAAAGCAACCCGGCCTCGACCCAGTTGCCGCGCCAACTCAATTGGTCCGCGCGTTTCAGAATCTGAGCGGGATTGTGGGCAGGAATATCTGTCGGACACCGGAGTGCCGCGCACGTCAACACGAGGGCCGCCATGCACACCTTCCGAAATCGCTGCACGAGTCCTCCGATTAGAATGTGAGCCTCAGTCCGAACTGAATTTGTCTCGGATTGAAGGCGCTCACCGCTCTCCCAGATTGCGTAAACGCCGTATCCGGCTTCCTCACGTTGACCCGATTGAACAGGTTGAAAACATCCGCGCTGATGTTCAGCGCGACTCCATTCTTCACGGGAATCTTCCGCGTCAGCCGGAAATCAACCGAGGAAAAGTTGTCGGTTCGAGAGACATTGCGACCCAAGTTGCCGATCGAGTCGACCGGTGGCAATGCCAGGCCGACTTCACTGTCCGGCGAAGGATACGAACCGGGCGTTCCGACAGGGACAACGTCTGGACGCGCTGTCTCACCGCTGTTGATCAAGGTGCGATCGTTGCCGGTTAGCAGATTGTAAGGTCTTCCGGAAGCGATTTCGATTCGTGGCGACAACGTCCAGTCACCGAAAACTGTACTGAAGACACCTGAATCTAAAGCAGACCACGGAGCCTCGAAGACTCCGTTAACGACAAACCTGTGCCGTTGGTCAAAGCTGGAGCTCCCACGATCGAGCCTGGCATGTGTTGTCTTGCGGTTTCTCGAAGGTGGCCAAATCAGTGGCATCATCAATAGCGTGAGACCAGGTATAGGAACCCAAGAGTTGATAGTGTCGCGAGAAGCGTTTGTTCAGAGTCAGCGTGAGGGCGTGATAAACCGAAGAGCCTGACGACTCAAACTGCTTCGCGCTGAAAAAGGGCACAACCAGATTCCCAGGCGCGTGAGGCAGCCCATATTTGCTTACAAGCCCATCCATAATGGCCTTCGAGAGAGTGCCGCGTGAGACTGCGCCGGCATAGGTGTAGTTCGGCCCTGTTGCTCGAAACTGGTTGAACAGCAGTTGTCCGAGACTGGCGAGAGATGTGGCCGAAGCTCCGCCGAGGTCATCCCACAAACCGGCAGTACAATCGGCCCGGGTTCGAGATCATCAATCATTTCACCTATGGGTTGGTCAGCGATGGCGATCTTATGGAGGGCGTGGCTTCCGAAGCGGCTTCACTCGCCGGGAATTGGAACTCGGCAAGCTCATTTACCTCTTCGATGACAACCATGTCACGCACTCTGCCGGTACGAACATCGCCTCTAACGAAGACTGCGCGAAGCGCTTCGAGGCCTATGGCTGGCACACGCAACGCTCGAGAATGGGAACGATTTGGACGCGATCGACTCTGCCCTGCGCGCGGCGCGGAGCGAAACCAAGCGTCCTTCGCTGATTCTCGTCCGAACCCACCTCGACTTCGGTTCCCCGAACAAACAAGACACTTTAGAAGCGCACGGTTCACCACTGGGTGTGGAAGAGGTCAAGCTGACGAAGCAGAACCTGGGTTGGCCCGTCGAGCCGCTTTTCCATATCCTACCCCAAGCGCTTGCCCATTTTCGCAAGGCTCTTGCGCGCGGTCAGCATGCGGAGGCCGAGTGGCAGAATCGGTTTTCCGACTACTCTCGGGAACATCCCGAACTGGCCCGGGAATTTCAACAAGGGATGCGCGGTGAACTGCCGGCCGGGTGGGACGCGGATATTCCCGTTTTTCCGGCCGACCCGAATGGAATGAAAACGCGCGTGGCTTCAGGAAAAGTGTTGAGCGCGATCGCGTCAAAACTGCCGTCCCTCATCGGCGGTTCGGCAGACTTGGATCCCTCGACGCACACTGCGCTTAAAGACGCGGGCGACTTTGAATCTCCGGATCGAGCCACGGGCGACACGCAAGGTTCGAGCGGCGGCGGCTGGAATTATGCTGGCCGCAACCTGCACTTTGGCGTTCGCGAACACGGGATGGGCGCGATTCTGAACGGATTGGCCGTGCACGGGGGCGTCATACCCTACGGGGCAACGTTCTTCATTTTCTCCGATTACATGCGACCCCCCATACGCCTGGCGGCGATGATGGAACAGCGCGGGATCTACGTCTTCACGCACGACAGCATTGGAGTGGGGGAAGACGGGGCCACTCATCAACCGGTGGAACAACTCGCCAATTTACGCGCTATTCCGCGCCTGATCGTAATCCGGCCCTGTGATGCGAACGAAACTGCTTGCTCATGGCGCGTGGCGATTGAAACACGGGACCGACCGGTCGCGCTGATCCTGACCCGACAGGACGTCCCGACCCTGGACCGTAGTCGCTACGCTTTTGCTGAGGGATTAAGACGCGGGGCCTACATCCAGGCCGAGGCGGAAAACGGCCGGCCCGAAGTCATTCTGATCGCGACGGGATCGGAAGTGAATTTGATCGTCGAAGCGCGGGAGCAGCTTCATAAGCAGGATGTTCAAACGCGCCTCGTATCGATGCCCAGTTGGGAATTGTTCGATACCCAAACGGAGGAATACCGCTGCTTAGATTCTTACCTCTTCAATCATAAACAAGAACAGTTCAACAAAGTCAGGCAGCCTCCAGGAGTTGAATGATGTTGCGGATGGAAGCGTCAGCTTTGTAATAGGCGGTTTCAAGTTTACTTTGCGGCCGGAGTTGCGCGTCGGGCTGGTGATGAAAGAGACTGTTGGCCAAGGGGCCGCACAGTTGCTTGTGG
>Ga0163150_10000996_pt1 | contig 50106 bp, 57 predicted proteins | sample OliLakLV19P2IB_FD_148628 | JGI IMG/M metagenome (GOLD analysis project Ga0163150, IMG submission 148628) | Freshwater microbial mat bacterial communities from Lake Vanda, McMurdo Dry Valleys, Antarctica - Oligotrophic Lake LV.19.P2.IB | ecosystem: Environmental > Aquatic > Freshwater > Lake >... | reverse complement strand
AGTTATCAATGGCAGATGAGCAACACCGTTTGGGTCAACATCTCCGGCGCGACGAATGCCACGCTGCCCTTTCCCAATCTGCAAACGACTGATGACGGCCATTACCGCGTGCGCGTCAGCACGGCCGTGAAAACCATCGACAGCCGGAGCGCGCGGGTCGAGACCTTGCAAGCGCCGGTCATCGCCAGCCAGTCGCCGGAACTGGAATTGCCCCGGCCCCAAGATTCGCAAGGCATCATTCTTTCCGTGCTGGTCACAAACCAAGGTACCTATTTTCTGCGCTACAATTGGTTCAAAGACGGCCAGCCGTTGCCGCTTGCCATGCTGGGACTTTTGAATGTCACCTTCGAGAGCACGAACCGTGAGGGCAGCTATCATGTTGTCGTCAGCAATGCGGCGGGCGGCGCGACGAGCGCGGTGTGGCAGGTGAGCATCACCTTGCACGGCGAGGCCCGGATGTGGGGCGATGATTCCTCCTATCAACGCCACGGACTTTCACGCCGCGAGACGAACTTCGTGGCCGTCTCCGCTGGTGGCTACCACACGGTGGGGCTGAGGGAGAACGGCACGGTGCTGGTCTGGGGTTCCAACGCCAACGGGCAGACCAATGCGCCGAACGGATTGACCAACGTCGTCGCCATCGCGGGCGGCGGCGGTCACAGCCTGGCCTTGCTCGAAAACGGCACCGTGCGCGCGTGGGGCAACAACACTTGCGGACAAACCAACGTGCCCACGGGGCTGACCAACGTCACCGCCCTCGCCGCCGGAGGCCCGCAATCCCTCGCGCTGCGCAACAACGGAATGCTGGTGGCGTGGGGTTGCACTCCTGTTCCAACAGGAGTTTCGAACATTGCCGCGATGGCCGCCGGCCCGCAGAACACGCTGGGTCTCCTGAGCAACGGCACGGTGCTGGCGTGGAACGGCACCAGTTCGACCGATCTCACCCCGCCCGCCGGACTGAGCAACGTCGTCGCGGTCGCCTGCGAATACTCGCACGCACTCGCCTTGCGGAAAGACGGCACCGTCGTCGCGTGGGGCCAGAACACCTACGGCCAGACCAACGTCCCGGCGGGCCTGAGCAACGTAATGAAGATCGCGACCGGGAACAATTTCAACATGGTGCTTCGCAATGACGGCACCGTGGTCAGTTGGGGCAGGAACCAGGTGGGCCAGACCAACGTGCCGAACGGCTTGACCAATATTTGCGCCATTACAGCGGGGCAAGATCACAGCGTCGCGCTGGCGTACAACGCAGCTTTGGAATATCCTGTGACAGTCGAGCAGGACTTGCTGCTAATTTACAACACCAACTCCAGCGACAGCATTTTTGTGAAGGACTACTACCTCGCGCACCGCCCGCTGGTCAGCCAAGCCAACGTGCTGGGCATTGGCTTCGCCCCGCAGGAAACAATTGCTCGCGAAGACTTCACAAATTTCATCCGCATGCCCGTGTTGAACTGGCTCGCGGAGAATCCCACCAAGCGACCCAAGCATTGGATTCTGTTCCTCCATGTGCCGTCGCGGATTCACCCCGTCACCAATGTGGGCATCTATACCGATCCGCCACCGCTCGATAATTCCGTGAGCTACGAATTGTCCGCTCTGCCGCATGCGCGCAGTCCGTTCATCACCTGCATCAACATGGGCAACACGAACCATGTCGCCGAAACGAACGACTGCCGCGCCTACATCGACAAGCTGGCCCATTTCGGAACCAACTACTCGCCCGGCAAACTGAGGATCAGCGCCAGCGACGGTGGGTATGGAAATGCGCGATACTTTTTCGAGCACAGTCCGCCCTTTCCAAACTACGGCCAACTTGCAAGAGATGGGGTAAATGGATCTGGAGTGGCGGCAAGCAATATTCTCTACAGGTCCGGCTCGCCCCGCATTGACCGAGGCACAAACGTGGCCGGTTATCTGAGTCATGGGCATTACGGCTGGTTTTCCCAATATTATGCGTTGAACGGAAACGTCGTCTTCACGGGCGATAGTTCTTGGTACATCATGGTGACCGCTGAATCCTTAAATGGATGGCGATATCCAGAGGCGAATGGGCAGGGAAGTTTCATCCATTGGTTTTCTGCGACGGCGTTCGGAGGGACAGACTATTCGAATACACCGGTCGGTGCTGCGACCCACACAGATGAACCAGGCTTAAGCGGAGTCAACCAGCCAGAGACATATTTCGCGCTGTGGGCGACCGGTAAATGTTTTGCCTTTTGCGCATGGCGCACTCGGAACACCGACCGGTTCCAAGCAGTCGGAGATCCGTTCGTGAAAAGATAAGATTATGAAGACTCAAATAAAACGGTGGATTCTATGCGTAGGCGCAGCTTTGGCGTTGACCGGCACACCTTTCTGTCACGCCCAAGGCTTCATCAACCTCGACTTCGAGTCGGCGACTATCGTGCCGATTCCCGGCGATCCTTTTGGGAGCGTGCAATTCGGCCCGGCCTTCCCAGGCTGGTCGGCTTTCTACAACGCATCCCCGCTCTCATCCACAACGCCCGTCCTTTACAATAATCTGTTTCTTGGGACATCGACGCTGGCCTTGCTGGACCAGAGTTTTTCAGGATCGGTTATTTCAAACTTCACGGCGGTGCTACAAGGAGGCACCGGAGCGAGCCAGCCGGTTGTGGGACTCGCACAATCGGGGTTGGTGCCAGCAGACTCGCGTTCTTTGCAATTTCTAGGGCACACGGTTCGTGCCGATAACAATTTCCCTGAAACGTTCATCGTGAGCATGAACGGGCAACCTTTGCCGTTTTTTACTTTGCAAAACTTAGGCAATCATCGTCTTTACGGAGCAGATATTTCAGCTTTTGCAGGACAAACGGCTGAGTTGCGCTTTACCCAATTCAGTGGCGGAGCGTTATATGACACGCTGTCGCTCGACAACATCTCCTTCTCCACCGTGGCCGTCCCCGAACCCGGCACTTGGACATTGCTAGGCTTGGGCGGCGCGCTCTGCTGGTGCGCCACGCGCCGGCGCAGGAAATGAACGCGCGCAGCTTCATTCTCCTCTCCGGCCTCGTGGCGGGCGGCAGCTTCGGTCAAGCCTTCATCAACCTCGACTTCGAGTCGGCGACCCTCGTGCCGATTCCGGGCGATCCATTTGGAAGAGTGCAATTCAGTCCGGCTTTTCCCGGCTGGAGCGCTTTCTACAATTCGTCCCCGCTCTCCTCCACGACGCCCGTCCTTTACAACAATCTGTTTCTGGGGACATCGACCTTGGCATTACTGGATCAAAATTTTCCTGCCGTATCGGTCATTTCCAACTTCACGGCTGTGTTGCAGGGAGGCACCGGCCCAAGTTCGCCGGCCGTCTCACTAGCACAAACCGGCCTGGTACCGACGGACTCGCTTTCGTTACGCTTTATGGCCCGCACGCTCCGTGCAGATAACAATGGGCTGCCTGAAACTTTTATCGTGAGCATGAACGGCCAAGCGTTGCCGTTCTTTACGTTGCAGAACTTGGGCGACCATCGGCTGTATGGAGCAGATATTTCTGCTTTTGCAGGCCAAACCGCTGAGTTGCGCTTTACGCAACTCAGTGGCCCCACATTTTTCGACAACATGTCGCTCGACAACATCTCCTTCTCCACCGTGGCCGTCCCCGAACCCGGCACTTGTGCATTGCTCGGGCTGGGCGGCGCACTCCTCTGGTGCGCCATGCGGCGGCGTGGTTGATTTTGAGCTTTGGCTTTTCTCTCCCGAAGCATCGCTTGCCAAATGTTTTCGCGGAATGCACTTTTGGCCCCGCATGAAGTCCAAGATTGCCATCGTCATTTTGGTTTTGATCTGTCTCGCGCTCGGGGTCGCGCTCGTGACCGAGCAGCGCAAACACGCCCAGCAAAAAAAGGAGCTGGACGACCGCATCGCCTTGCAGGGCCAGAACCTCGACACCACCGGCAAAAAGCTGGAGGAACAGACGCAGGTCAACATGACCCTCGAAAAGGATCTGACCACGCGCTCGAACGAACTCGCCGTGGCCTCGAACAACCTCGGGAAAGTCATCACCGACCTGGAAAAATCTGATGCCGTCGCCAAGGCCACGGCGGAACAGCTCCGCACCGCGCAGGCGGAACTGGTGAAGAAGGACCAGAAGATCAACGAGCTTGACGGTGAGATCACCCTGCGCGGCAAGCAGATGGATCAGCTCACCAATTCCATTGGCGACTTGGAAAAGCTCATCGCGGCCACGGAGCAGAAGCTCGCCACGTCGCAGGGTGAAAAGGAGTTTCTCGCCAAGGAACTCACGCGGTTGCGCGCGGAGAAGGCGGAACTGGAGCGGCAATTCAACGACCTCTCGGTGATGCGCGCGCAGATCAGCAAGATCAAAGAGGAGCTGGCTATTTCACGCCGGCTGGAATTCATCCGCCTGAATCTCTTCGGCGGCAGTGCCAAAGGCGGCGCCAGTGGTCTGATGAAGCAGCAGCCCAAGCCGCTGGTCAACGCCACGAACTTCGATCTCAACGTGGAGTTGCGCCAGGGGAACGCGCCCAAAGTCATCGGCACCACCAACGCCGCGCCGGCTCCGGCCACGCCGCCGAAATGACCCGCCCTGATCTGCTCGTTGATTCGCATGGGCGCGTGATGCGCGACCTGCGGGTGAGCGTGACAGACCGTTGCAATTTCCGCTGCCTCTACTGCCTGCCGGAGACGGAGGCGGCGGAAAACTTTTATCGTAACCGCTGGGCGACGGTGGTGAATCCCGCGCCCATCACCCGCCAATGGCAGCCCAAGCAGAACATTCTGAGCTTCGAGGAAATTGAGCGTCTGGTGCGGCTCGCGGTCGGGCTGGGCATCGAGAAAATCCGGCTGACCGGCGGCGAGCCATTGCTGCGGAATGATCTGGAGCAACTGGTGGAACGGTTGGCCCGGATCGACGGCATCGTCGATCTCGCGATGACCACGAACGGGTTTCTGTTCCAGAAGAAGGCGCGGGCCTTGCGCGACGCCGGATTGCAGCGCGTGAGCTTCAGTTGCGACTCGCTCGACGCGGAAAATTTCAAACGCATCACAGGACGCGATGGCTTGCAGGAATTGCTCGCGAGCGTCCGTCTCGCGCAGGATCTCGGCTTCGAGCCGGTGAAGATCAACGCGGTGATCATCCGCGGCATCAACGATCACGAGATCGAGGCGCTGGCGGAATTTGCCGCACGGGAGTCGCTGGCCCTGCGCTTCATTGAGTTCATGCCGCTCGACTCGGGCCGCGCGTGGCAGCGCGAGATGGTGATGCCGGGGCGCGAGATTTTGCAGCGCTTGCAGGCGCGGTTTGCCTTGCAGCCGGTGGTTTCGGAGAACCAATCGGAGACGGCGAAACGCTGGCGTGTGGGCGGCAGTGCGGCGGAGATCGGCATCATCGCACCGGTGAGCGAGCCGTTCTGCGGCCACTGCAACCGCATCCGCCTGACCGCTGATGGCAAGCTGCGCACCTGCCTGTTTAGTGTGACCGAGCATGATTTTCGCGCCCGCCTGCGGGGTGACGCGAGTGACGACGAACTGCGCGATTACTACCGTGAAGTGGTCGGGCAGAAGGAAGCTCGTCACCACATCGGTGAGCCGGATTTCAAATTCGCCAGCCGCAGCATGAGTTGCATTGGCGGCTGAGCGCCGGCTTGACCGGACGCGCGGACAAATTTTTAAAAGAAACTTTATGCCGACATACGAATACGCCTGCCAGAAGTGCGGGCAGGAATTTGAGTTCTTCCAGTCGATGAAGGACCAACCGCTCGCCTTGTGCCCCAAGGAGAAGTGCCAGCAGAAGCGCTGGGGCAAGGGCCGCGTGAAGAAGCTCATGAGTTCGGGCGCGGGCCTGCTCTTCAAGGGCAGCGGCTTTTACATCACCGACTACCGCAGCGAGAACTACAAGGCCTCGGCGAAGAAGGAATCGTCGGCGGGCGAAGCAAAAAGCCCGGCGGGCGAGAGCAAAGCCACGCCGGCGAAAACGGAGGCGAAGCCGGCCGCCAGCGCGGGCGGCAAGAAGGAAAAGTAATCGGCGCGGATGGCGAGGCCACCGCGCCTTTGCCTCTGCCAAATAACCCCTTCCCACTCCCTTCGCCGTTGGGTAAAAACTCGGCGCTCGCCCTTCTTCGTCGCAGACACGAACGGGGCCAGTGATTCTGATGCCTTGCGAGACTCCATCACTCCGCCGCGCGCTGCTGAACGGCGCCGCGGTTCTCGGCCTGCTGCTTCTTTTCGCGTGCGGCGTCTCTGCCGCCGAACCAATGATCATCACCAGCGTGAGCAAACAGTTTGTCGTGCGCGGCGTGCTGCAACGCTCGGCGCTGGCCGCAGGGGCGAAGGATGATTACGCCTACCTCGATCCCTCGACCCTCGCCGTGACGTGCGAGAAGGTGAAACGCGCTCTCGCCCAAGAACTCGGCTGGGGTGACCGCTGGCGCGGCAACATCTTCGTGAACATTCATCCCGTGCGTCGCGACCGCGAGCGGCCGGACATCCGCGCGGTCCGTACGGATCGCGGCTGGGTGTACCGCATCGATCTGCCGGATGAAATTTCCCGCCGCCATCTGCTCGAGGCGCTGGTCGAGACGTTGATGCTGGAATTCGCCGACCGCGCTTCGACCAACCATTCCGTGGAACTGCCGCCGTGGCTGGTCGAGGGATTGACCGCGCATCTTTCCGTAGGCCGGCTCGCGGGCATCGCGTTGCAGACGCGCTCGCTTCAGCAGCTCAACGACGAGCCGCTGCTCCGCGCGCCGCGCACCGTCAAACACATCGACGTAGATCAGGCCCTGCGCCAACGCGTGCAGAACGGTGGCGTGCTCAACATTGATCAGTTGAACTGGCCGGAGTTCGACGGCGACCAGGCGATGAGCGCGGAGGATTATCATTACTCCGCGCATCTGCTCGTGCGCGAACTGCTGCGCCTGCGCGGCGGTCCGGACGCGCTTTGCGCCACGCTGGCCTCGCTGCCCGGTTACATGAACTGGCAGACCGCGTTCCTGCGCGGCTTCGAGCCGCATTTCAAGCGGATGCTGGACGTGGAAAAGTGGTGGTCCATCACGCTCTCGCAATGGGGCGCGCACGATGTCTCCGTCTTCTGGTCCAGTCCCGAGGCGCGGCGCAAGCTCGAGGAAATTCTCTACACGCCGATGGAGGTGCGCCTGCCGAACGATCCGCAGCCGCACATCACGCCCGTGGCGTTGCAAACCGTTTTGAGCGATTGGAATTTCCAACAGCAGTCGCCCTTGCTGCAAATGAAGTTGGATCAACTGCGCGTGGCGCAACAGCATTGCACGGCCAATCTCACCGCCATCGTCAACGGTTACCAAGCCACGCTGGCCAAATATCTGGAGACGCGCCGCCATCCCGGGCGCTTCCTCGCGGAACGGCGCGCGCGCGCGGCGGTGGCGCAGGCCATCGAGGAATTGAACGCGCTCGACGAGCAGCGGCAGCGCCTCGCGGGTGAAGTGCGTCCGGCCAACACCTCAGCCGCGCGCGTGAACGCAACGCGTTCAGAGGTTGTTCATCCCGCGCGTGATGGCGCGCGGCCCGCCGCCGCGTGGAGCGAGCCGCGTCCGAATCTCGCGCCGCTGCCGCTGTTCGGGCCGTGAGTGGGAAGTCGGGAAGCAAAGGACCCAACCGTGCCGGCCGGGCGAGTTCGCCGGGCCAGCCTGTAGGCGCGCCTGAGAGTTTGAGGTTTGGGAATTGGATTTTGTTTGGAGTTTGGGATTTGGGAATTGGATGTTTTCTTCCCAGGCCGGTTCCTTGACACCCCCAAGTCCAAATTTATAGTGCGCCCGCAATGGTCAGGACAAACTCAGCGGCAGGCGAAGAAGGAGACGCCGGTTCCCACCCCACACCCAAGCTCAAGGAATTTCTTTCCGCCGGGCGCGGCTTCTGGAGCGACGTGTCCGACGCCGACTGGAACGACCATCGCTGGCAGCTCAAGCATCGCGTCACTTCGCTGGAACAACTTCGCACGCTGCTGCCCACGCTCACACCCGAGGAGGAAGCCGGCACCAAGCTCGCCAACACCAAGCTCGCGCTCGCCATCACGCCGTATTTTTTCAACCTCATCGATTCGTCGGATGAGAACTGCCCGATTCGCCGGCAGGTCATTCCGCGCATTGAGGAAACCCACACCGCCTCGTGGGAAATGAGCGACCCGTGCGGCGAAGACGCGCACTCGCCCGTGCCGGGACTCGTGCATCGCTATCCGGATCGCGTGCTGTTTCTCGTGACGGATCGTTGCGCCAGTTACTGCCGCTATTGCACGCGCTCACGGCTCGTGAGCAACGCGGCGGGCTACGATTTTCATCCCGAGTACGACAAGCAGCTCGAATACATCCGCCAGCATCCCGAGGTGCGTGACGTGTTGTTGAGCGGCGGCGATCCGCTGCTCCTGAGCGATGACAAACTGGAATCGCTGCTCAAACAACTGCGCGCCATCCCGCACGTCGAGTTTCTCCGCATCGGCACGCGCATTCCGACCTTTCTGCCGCAGCGCATCACGCCGGAACTGTGCGCGATGCTGAAGAAGTATCATCCGCTGTTCATCAGCGTGCATAGCAATCACCCGCGCGAACTGACCACGGAAGTGCGCGAGGCATTGGTCCGTCTCGCCGATGCGGGCATTCCGCTGGGTAACCAGTCCGTGCTGCTCAAGCACGTCAATGACGACCCGGAAATTTTGCGCGCTCTCTTTCACAAGCTGCTCATGTGCCGCGTGCGCCCCTATTATCTCTACCAGTGCGATTTGATTTCCGGCTCCGCGCATCTGCGCACCAGCGTGCGGCGCGGCCTCGAAATCATGGAGCAGTTGCGCGGCCACACCACCGGCTACGCCGTGCCGCAATACGTCATCGACGCGCCCGGCGGCGGCGGCAAGGTGCCGATCAACCCCGGCTACGTGCTGAGCCACAACAACGACCGCGTGGTCATCCGTAATTTCGAGGGCAAGGTGTTCGAGTATCCCGAAGCCGCCGATGGCACGCCGCCTGTCAACGCGACGCGCGTGATGGAAGAGCCAGAGTTGGTTTGAATTTCATGCGCGAATCACTAACCTCCGTCGCATGGCCTTGCCGCAAACCATCCATCGCTTGACCGAGAAAGAATATCTCGCCATCGAGCGCGTCGCCGATGGCGTGAAAAACGAATTCCACGACGGCGAGATGTTTGCGATGTCCGGCGGCACGCGCTGGCACAGCCGGATCGGGACCAATGTTTCGGTGGAGTTTGGCAACAAGCTGCGCAAACACCGCTGCCAGCCCTTCAACGCTGAACTGCGCCTCAAGGTTGATGAAACCGGCCTCTACACGTACCCCGATCTCTCGGTCGTGTGCGGCGAACCGGAGTTCGTGGATGACGAGATGGACACGCTGACCAACCCGACACTTATTGTGGAAGTACTGTCCGACTCCACCGAGGGCTATGATCGTGGGCGGAAATTTGAGCATTACCGGCAGATTCCCTCGCTCAAGGAATATCTGCTGGTCAGCCAGTACGAGCCACACATCGAGCAGTTCATCCGGCAGCCGAACAACGAATGGTTGTTGCGGGACACCGTCGGATTGAAGGCGAAGCTCGCTCTGCCCTCGTTGGACATCGCCATCTCGCTTCGGGAAATTTATGCGGGCGTGGATTTCTCGCCCAGCCGTCCTCAGAACCCGCCGCGCCGCCGTCCCTGAGCCATGCCCCGCGAGACGCTTGAGCGGAAGGCCGCGCGGACGGCGCGCATCGTCACTGTGCTGCGCGAGACGTATCCCGACGCGCACTGCGAACTGAACCACACCAGCCCGCTCGAACTGCTCATCGCCACCATCCTCTCCGCGCAATGCACCGACAAGCAGGTGAACATCGTGACGGCGGAGTTGTTCAAGAAATACCGGACGGCGGAAGACTACGCGCAGGCTGCGCCGGCGGAATTCGAGAACGCCATCAAGCGCATCGGTCTGTTCCGCGCCAAGGCGAAGAACATTCAGGCCTGCTGCCGCACCTTGATCGAGCAGCACGGCGGCACGGTGCCGCAAACGATGGATGAACTCACCGCGCTCGGCGGCGTCGGGCGCAAGACCGCGAACGTCGTGCTCGGCAATGCCTTCAACATCAACGTCGGCGTGGTCGTGGACACGCACGTCGGGCGGCTCTCGAACCGGCTCGGACTGACGAGGCAAACGTCGGCGGATAAGGTGGAACTCGATTTGCAGAAGCTTGTGCCGCAGGAGCGGTGGTGCCTGTTCAGTCACTTGCTCATCTGGCACGGACGCCGCCGTTGCTTCGCGCGCTCACCGCAGTGCGAAGAGTGCGAAATCAGCCCGCACTGCCCGAGGCTCGGTGTCGGAAGTGCCCCCGGCGTCCCGCCGGGTTCCAGGCTGAATCACCCCAAGACCCGGCGGGACGCCGGGGGCACGGTCAAAGGCCCGCAGCTATGAACGATTCATGGCTCCTGCTCGATTCCGGCGCGTGCGATTACGCCTTCAACATGGCGATGGACGAGGCGTTGATGGAATTCGCGCCTGAGTTGCAATGGCCGGTGCTGCGTTTCTACGGCTGGACGCAGCCCGCCGCCTCCTTTGGCTACTCGCAGAAGATTTCTGAAATCGAAACCGTCACCAAGCTGCGCCCGCTCGTGCGTCGCACGACCGGCGGCGGCCTCGTGCCACATGACGCGGACTGGACTTACAGCGTGACCGTTCCACCGAGTCATCCGTGGTACGCGTTGCGCGCCAGCGAAAGCTACGAGCGCATGCACCGTTGGATTCAATCCGCCTTCGCCTCGCTGGACCTTGCCACTGAACTCGCACCCTGCTGCCGCAAAGAAATTCCCGGCCAGTGTTTCGCCGGCTACGAAAAGTCCGACGTGCTGCGCCTGGGGAAAAAAATCGCCGGTGCGGCTCAACGGCGGACGAAGACCGGTCTGCTCATTCAAGGTTCCATTCAACCGTCGCCCTCCGGTGCAACCCGCACGGAATGGCAAAGCGCGATGACGTGCGCGGCCGCTGCAGAATGGAACGTCCAGTTTCAACCTTTGGAACTGCCGCCCGCGCTTGTCACCCGCGTCGCCGCGCTGGTGAACGAAAAGTTTTCACAAGACGCCCACAACCGCCGTCGCTAATGGCTTGCCGGCTGGCTGCAAACCTTGCAGACCGCCGCCGCGTCCGTAGTGTTGCCGCCATGTTCATCCAAGGAGTTGGCACGGCGGTTCCGCAAACGCGCTACAAACAGTCTGAATGCTGGGCGGTGCTCCAGGAATCAGAAGTCTTCACGCGTTTGAATCCCCGTTCACGCGCCGTGCTGCGGAAAGTTTTGTCTGGTCAGAACGGCATCGACTCCCGCGCACTGGCGTTGGACCCGCTCACGGAGGCTTTCAATCTCACGCCTGACGCGCTGCACGCGCGCTTCACCAAGCACGCGCCACACCTCGCGACGCAGGCGGCGGAACGCGCGCTGGCCCAGGCGAACATTTCGCCGGAGCAAATTGATGCCGTGCTCATCAGCACCTGCACGGGCTACCTCTGTCCGGGACTCACGAGCTACGTCAGTGAGCGGCTCGGTTTGCGCGCCGATGTTTTCGGCCTCGATCTGGTCGGGCAAGGTTGCGTCGCGGCCATGCCGAACTTGCGCACGGCGGAGGCGCTCCTCGCCAGCGGTCGCGCGCGGCACGCACTCTCGATCTGCGTCGAGGTTTGCAGCGCGGCGCTCTATTTCGATGACGATCCCGGCGTGCTCATCAGCGCGTGTCTCTTTGGCGATGGCGCGGGCGCGGCGGTGTTGAGCCGGGAGCGCGGAACCGGGCGGGCCGTGGAGTGGAAAGATTCCGACTCCGTGCTCGCGCCTGCGCAGCGCGACGCGCTTCGGTTTGAAACACGCGACGGGATGTTGCGCAACATCCTCACAACGCCCGTGCCGGGCATCGCCGCGCGTCACTCGGCCACTGTCCTGGACCGCGTGCTGGAGCGGAACCAACTGACACGCGAACAAATCACCGGCTGGGTCTGGCACTCCGGCGGACGCGACGTGCTCGCGGCGTTGCGGGAAGAGTTTGGTTTTCGCAACGGCGAACTGGATCACTCCGTCGCGGTGCTGCGCGAACTGGGCAACATCAGCAGCGCCTGCGTTTATCATGTGCTGGAGCGCGCGCTGGCCAGCGACCCGCCGCCGGGCTGGTGGTGGATGTCGTCGTTCGGCGCGGGCTTCAGTTGTCACGGCGCGCTGCTCAAGGTGGACTGATGGAACGCGTCGTCGAACCAGAATGGCTGGATGAATTGCCCGCGCAGGAACCGCGCGCGATCCATTCGCGCGCGGATTTGCGACGGCTCAACTGGTGCATGAATCACGCCGGGGTTCTGGCGCGGGCGTTGCAGCCGGCGGGCCAGCCGCGCCGCGTCATGGATCTCGGCTGTGGTGACGGGTCATTCGCCCTCCGTCTCGCCGTCGCCGCACGGTGGCGTGCGTGCGAGGTCGTGCTGGTGGATCGCCAGCCCGTCATTTCGTCCGAAGTGCGCGCCGGTTTCGCGACGCTGGGCTGTCCGGTGATCGTGACGCAATGCGATGTGTTGCGCGAACTCGATGCCGCGGGCCAGGCCGATGTCGTGTTCGCCAATCTATTTCTTCATCACTTCAAGGACGCCGAACTGGCGCGGCTGCTGGCCGACATTTCTGCCCGCGCCACGCTGTTCGCCGCTTGCGAACCGAGGCGCGCGTCACTCGCCTTATTGGCCAGCCGCCTCGTCGCCCTGATCGGCTGCAATGCCGTCACGCGCCACGACGCGCCCGCCAGCGTGCGCGCGGGATTTCGCGGGCAAGAACTCTCGCGGCTGTGGCCGGCAGCGGACGGCTGGCGTCTGGACGAGTGCGCCACCGGATTGTTCAGCCACTTGTTTGTGGCGGGCCGGCGATGAAACCGCTCACGATCATTGGCGGCGGACTGGCCGGGCTTTCGCTCGGCGTCGCGCTGCGCACGCGCGGCGTGCCCGTGACGTTGATCGAAGCTGGGCATTATCCACGGCATCGCGTGTGCGGCGAATTCATCAGTGGCGCGGGCTGGAAGTTTCTGGAGGAACAGCAGCTCGCGGAACTTTTGCCGGCGGACAGTATTCGAACTGCGCGCAACGCGGCGTTCTTTTCTGCGCGTCGGCTGATGCGTGCCCGGGCACTGCCCTTCCCCGCGCGCTGCATTTCGCGATTCATTCTCGACGCCGCCCTGTGCGCCCGCTTCCAAGAACTCGGCGGCGAGCTGCGCGCGAATGAGCGCTGGAGTGGCGCGACGGCAGCTGAAGGACTGGTGTGCGCCAACGGCCGGCGCGCGCAACCGGTGGACGAGGGCTGGCGCTGGTTCGGCCTGAAAGTTCACGCCCGGAAAGTGCGCCTCGAAGCGGACCTCGAGATGCATCTGGCTGCCAATTCCTACGTCGGCCTCTGCCGTCTGCCCGATGACGAGGTCAATGTCTGCGGCTTGTTTCGTCGGCGCGTGAGCGATCCAGCAAGAGGCAGTTCGATGGAATGGCTGCGCGGGGAAAGCGGCTCGCCCTTGTTTCGCCGGTTGGAGAATGCGGACCTGGACGAAGATTCATTTTGCGCCGTCGCGGGCTTGTCGTTGCGACCTCAGCCGATCCACGCCGGGGAATGCCGCATCGGCGATGCGTTGACGATGATTCCGCCCATCACCGGCAACGGCATGTCGATGGCCTTTGAGTCCGCACACCTCGCGCTCGATCCGCTCGTCAGCTACGCACGCGGGCAGTCGGACTGGCCAGACACCACGACACGCCTCGCGGGTGCCTTAGGAGAAAAGTTCACGCGGCGATTGCGGTGGGCGGGGCTGTTGCATCGCGTCCTGTTCTCCCGGGTGGGTGGGGTTGCCCTGCCGCTGCTGTTCAGTTCCGAGCGGCTGTGGCGCGCGGCGTTCGCGGTCACACGCTGAGCTACGGCGTGGCCTCAGATTTTTTCTGCGGCCAGAAGAACAGTCGCCAGCGGTTTCCCTCTGAGGTCTTGGAATGCTGCACCAGGCCGAGGAGCGTAGAGGTCTTGCTCGATTCAGCGGTCGTCTCGCGCCGGTAAAGGTTCCACAGCAGCGACTGGCTGCGCGCACCGGTCTTCCCGTTTTTCTCCGAGCGCCACACGGACCAGAGCGGCGACCAGTTGCGTTCGATGCTTTTGCTGTTCGGCAAAATTGGCTCGATCGGCGCGAGGATTTGCAGGCGCTCGTTCCCCTCCCAGTCGCTGCGCCAGGTGTAGAGCGGCCAGAGGTCACGGCGGCGTTTGGCGTTCCCGGTTTCGGTGTTGCGCTCGGTGATGTGCGAGTAGAGATACAACAAAATGCGCGTGCGGTCGCGGTCCAGCGGGTCGGAGTGGACGCGGTTGTATTTGTAAATCGGCCACGCGTACCAGGAGCTTTCCAGGAATTGATTCGTCGCGCGGCTGAAGAAGGGCCAGACGCGATCCGTGTGCGACGATTCGCCGCGCCGGAAAACTACGAACGGCCACGGCGCACCGATCTCGTCATACTTCTTCTCGCGGTCGTGAATCGAACTCCAGCCGAGGATGAAAGGCACGGCCGTCGCGTCGCGGTTTGGCGAGCGCGTGAAACTGTAGAACGGCAGCAGGGCTTGCGTGTGGGACTCGTTGGTGCCGCCGAGACCGGCGCGCTGGTTCAAGAAAAGCGGCCAGAGGACAAACTTTCTGTCGTGACCCGGCACGGCGACTTCATCGCCCCACAAGTTTGTGCGCAGCGTCGGCACTTTGTGTTCATGACCGGCGAGCGGCCAGAACTGCCAGCCCTTCAATCCATCGCCGGTGCGCCAGTGAAAAATGGGGAAGAGGTAATTGTAAGTGTGCAGGTCGCGCTTGCGCGTCTCGACGTAGAGCGGAAACAGCACGAAGGAAATCTCGTCGCGGAACAGCCGGTTCTTCGCATGGCCCCAGATGGGCAGGAGCCAAGTGTAGTTATCCGCCGGATCGGTCGAGCGCTGCTGGAGGTAAATGGGAAAGAGCGAGAAGCGGTGTTTGTTTGTGTCGCCTTCCTTCACGCCGCCCGAGAAGTTGAACAATTGCAGAATCTGGAAACGATATTCTCCGCCGCTGCGGTCATACGTCAGGAGGGGGTAGAGAAAGTCGAACTCCGTTCCGTCCACGCCCCGGTCATGGGTGTAACTCATCAGCGGCGGGACGGCCCACTGCGAAACTTCCTCGCGTTCCTCGGAGTAAAAGACGGGGCCGAGGATTTCCGTGCGCCGGCCCGCATCAAGCGTGAGGCGGAACTCGTTGAAGGCCGGGCCGGCGGCGATTTGGGCGTGGGCGGCGGGAGGGAGAAGGAGAACGAGCAGCCAGGCGGAAATCCCAAATCCCAAATCCCAAATCCCAAACAAATTCCAAACTCGAAGCTGCAAACTCCAACTGCGACGAGCTTTGGAAAACCCACGGCTATCCGCCGACTGTTCACTGCCCGGCGGGCGGGACGGCCGCGCTCCGGGGTATTTCGCCCCCTTATTTGACATCGAATGCGTTTGGGATATTTTCATCTCACAGTCGAGGTTTAACCTCGGTTCCTCCCGACCCAGCGGAAGAATGTGCGTTTTCTCCGCTGGGTTTTTTTATTGTCCAACCCCGCTCGTTCAAAAGATTCAAAACCGCCGGCAGCACCGTCACGCCCGCTACCATGCAGGTCGCCGTGCCGATGGCCATGACAAAGCCGAGACTCGAGATGCCGCGGTGCTGCGCAATCATCAGGCTGCCGAACCCGGCAATGGTGGTGAGTCCCGATATGAGCACCGCCTTGCCTGTGCTGCGGGCGAGCAGTGATGGTTTCGCTTCTTCGGAAAAGCGGTTGAGGATGTGAATGCCGTTGGACACGCCGATGCCGATGATGAGCGGAAGCGTCATGATGTTCGCGGGATTGAATGGCACGTCAAAAATTCCCATGAGGCCGACCATCCAGAGCGCGCCGATGCTCACCGGCAGCAGCGCGAGAAGCACGCACGCCACGCTGCGGAAGTGCAGCCACACGAGAATGGCGATGGCGAGCAGCGCCCAAAGCGCGGCCTGCTGGTAGCTCGTCTTGAGCAGCGTGGTGTATTCGTAAAGCTGCACCGGCGTGCCGGTCACGTTCGGATCGACCGAGCGCAGTTCGGCGACAAACGCGGCCTGATTCTCGCGCTGCCAGATATTCTCCTTCGGATAAACTTGGACGAGATACTTGCCGCTCGTGCCGATGAAGCGCTTGCGAATCGGACGGGGCAAATCCTCGACGTTCAAGCGCCCGCGATCATCCTGCGTGCGCAACGTGGTGAAGGTGTCGCGAAGGTCGCGGAAGAGCGCCTGCTGAAACGCAGCGAGCTTCGGCGCGGTCTCATTCGTGGGCGTGATGCGAAGCTGCTGGTTCAACGTGCTGATGCTGGTGCGGAGCGAACGCAATTGTTCGCGCAGTTCGGCGAGCGACAGGAGTTGCGCCGTGGCCGCGTTGGAAACTCCGGTTTCGTGACCCGGAGGCAGCGTCTGGCTCAACCGGGCTTCCTCGTCCGTCACTTCACCGAGCGCGAGGCTGGCGTAACCGTAGAAGGCGAACAGAGCCTGGGACAACTCGCGGATGTTGGCGGGCGAAGCGTCCTCAGGCGCAAAGCGAATCCCCGCCACCTCGCGTTTGACCTGACCGACAATCTCCAGCTTCCCCGACTGATCCTCGGTGAGGTAATGCGCCATGCCATCAATGCCCGCGAGATCGACCGAGGCGACGGTGGCGAGATTGGTCAGCCGCGCTTCCAGCTTCACCGCGTCCTCCAGCGAGTTCGCGACGATGGCTCCGAAGAGCACGGATTTTTTGGCGGAGTTAATCAGCTTGTCGCCGTAGATCACCGAGGACATGCCTTGGCTCTGCATCTTCAGCAGGTTGTAATCAAAATACACCTTCTTGGCAGGAATCAGTGCCACCAGACAGGCAGCCACGGTGGTGGCGATGACCAAGCGCGGGCGGGAGAGCCACAGGTTCTCGATCATCTCGCGCCGGTCGAGCTTCGCCCCGAGCGCGTGGTCGATGACGTTCTGCCGTCCGCGCAGCAGCATCACGGGCAGCATCGTCATCATCGGAATGAGGCAGATGATCAGGCCGCCGCCGCAGATGATGCCCATCTCCTGGATGCCGCGAAAATCCGTCGCGCTCATGGCGAGAAACGCGCCCGCCGTGGTCAGCGCACCCGTCACCACGCCCAGGCCAGTGAAGACCAGCGCCTTGCGCAACGCTTCTTCATTACTGCACCCACGGCGGATTTCCTCCTCGTAACGCGAGATGAGATGCACGCCGAAGTCGATGGCGATGCCCACGAGAATTGGCGCAAACGTGATGGTGAGAATGTTCAGATGCCCGACCACCGCCGTGGTGAAAGCCATCGTGTAACCCAGCCCGATGACGAGCGCGATGTTCGCTTTGAGGGGCCGTCCCGTCTCGTGATAGCCAAAAATAAAAATCAGTGCGACGAGCGCGAGCGAAATGACGGTCGCCTTCATCGTATCGCTCCTCGACTGCGCCATCTCGTCGATCTCGAGAACCGGTTCGCCGGTCACACCGACATTCACTCCGCCGACTTCCACTTGCGTCTCCGTGACCAGTTCGCGCAGGCGTCGCACCGCCGGCTCGTCCAGTTTTTCCATCCGCGCTCGCGTCGTGACGAGGTAGATGCGGCCCTGGGCGAAGGTCACGTAAATCTTTTCCTCCGCCTCCGCGCCCGCGCCAAAGAGCGCCGTGATGCCCGGCGTGGGCGGCGCGCCCTGCCGCCGCAAGCTGTCGCTCGCCTGCGTGATGATGCGCTCCAGCGCGGGCAGCGATTTGATCATCGCCGTCGTCTCGGCGTTTTCCTCGCGGCTGGCGTTGAGGAACTGGCGGTTCACCACCGAGAACAGCGAGGCCAGATTGTTGGCGCGGCTGAACTCCTGGAGAAACGGGCGGTAGTCATGCAACGTCTTGCGCATCTCGCGCAGGTCATTTTCCGGCACAAAGAGGAGCGCCTTCGAGCCGAGCATGTTCAAGTCACCTTTCCAGATGACGTCCATGAAGAGGTTCGTCTCGGCTTCGAGCTTCGTTCCCAAGCGCTCGACGAACTGACGGTTCTTCTCCCGGTTCTCGCTCTCCACCACCACCACGAGTTCGCGCGGCAGCACAAACTCCTTTTTGTAGCGGAGATAATTCTGATGATACTTCTTGTCGCCGCCCACGAGGTTGTCGCGGCTGGGATCGAATTGCAGTTTCCAAGGCGAGAGGACGGTGAACCACACGCAGGCCGCGAAGAGCACAATCTGTGGCCAGAAAAACCAGCGCGGATGCCGGAGGACGGCGTCCGCCAGTCGCGTCAGCAGGCCGGTGCCAAATTGTTCCCAGCGCGAAGCCATCAGCGTGTCCGTGACAAATAGTGCAACATTACGACGTCCTCCTTCGCCCAACTGCCATTTCCAGCCCTGCTTTGAATCTGGAATCGAGAATTAGGAATTTCCGCAAGTCAGCATTCAACCTGAGCGCATAAAGCGGCAGAAGCGAAAAGTAATGGGCGCGGAAAGGACGGGGCGTACTGCGGGCATGCGCGTAGTAATTTTAAGCTGCGCCCGCCCGCGCTGAATTAACGCTGCGCCGCCACGCGAGCCGGAGCGTTCAAACCGTTGAGCGCATTCAGTGAATCGGTGGCGCGGTTCGCCTGCGTGAGCAGCGGCTGCGGATACACGCCGATGAAAATGATGCCCGCCATGCAGACGAGCAGCGCCAGCTTTGTCGGCCAGGGCACGGTGATGGCGGAAACTTCCGCTGGATTGTCCGACCAGTAAATCGCCCGCACCACGCCGAAGTAGTAATAGAGCGAGATGACCACGCCTACGATGGCGACGCCCGCGAGCCAGTAGTAACCGTGATTGGCCGGGCCTTGTTCCACGATGGATTTGAGCAGTAGAAATTTTCCGAAGAAGCCGGCCAGCGGCGGAATTCCGGCGAGCGAAACCATCGCCAGCGTCATGGCCGTGGCGAGGAAGGGCGAACGGCGGTTGAGTCCGGCGAGGTTGCTCACGTCGTCGGATTCACTCTTGCGCGCGACAATCGCGATGACCGTGAAGGCGGCGATGACCGTGAACAAATAACCGGTGAGATAATAGACGATGGCCGTGGAGCCCGCGCGTGTGAGAGCCGCGAAACCCATGAGCAGATAACCCGCGTGCGCGATGCTCGAGTAACCGAGCAGGCGTTTGAGATTGCGCTGCGGAATGGCGCAGATGTTGCCGTAGAGAATCGTGATCGCCGACAGCACCATGAGAAATTTCTCCCAATGCAGCGTGATGTCCGGCACGGCGGTGAACAGCACTCGGAGCAACAGCACGATGCCGGCGGCCTTGGAGCCAACGGCGAGGAACGCCGTCGTGGGTGCGGGTGAACCTTGATACACATCCGGCGCCCAAATCTGGAACGGCACCATCGCGATTTTGAAGCCCAGACCGGCCATGATGAGCAGCACGCCGGCGATCAGCGTCTTGGGCACGGCGTTGTGCTCGCTCACGTATTTCACGTATTGCGCGAGGTCGTTGAAGTTCATCCCGTTCAACGCCGTGTTCGCGACGGTCGTGGTCGCCGTGCCATAGACCAGCGCGATGCCGAACACCGTGAAGCCCGTCGAGAGTCCGCCGATGACCAGATACTTCACGCCCGCTTCCAGCGATTGCACCTTGTTGCGCTGAAAACTCGTCAGCACGTAGAACGTCACGGTGATGAGTTCGAGCGAGACGAAGAGCAACACGAAGTCGTTCGCCGACGAGGCGAACATCATGCCCGAGAGCGCGAACAGGATGAGCGAATAGTATTCCGAGATGCCCGCCTCGATGCGGTCGGAAAACTCCGCCGCCATGATCAGCACTAGCACGGCGGCGAGCAGGAAGAAGCGTTTGAAGAACAGCGCGAGCGGATCGAGCACGTAGCTCTTTCCAGCCGCAAACTGCGCGTCGCCAAGGCTCATGAAGAAACTGCTGAACGAGCAGGCGAAGATGACGGCGACAATCAGCGCGGCGGCGTAGCCCAGCTTGCGTTTGTGCTGCGGCGCGGTCCACAGGTCGAGCAGCAGGATGCCCAGCCCGGCCAGGACCACCGCGATTTCCAGACTCATCAGGGAAGCGTTCATGTCATTCAATGCTCGCGACGTGCGGATATTTTCGGATGCGCGTGTCCGTGGTCACCACCGTGTGCTGGCCCAGCCGGGCTTGCGCCACGATCAAGCGGTCCGCCGGGTCGTGGTGAAATTCTCCTGGCAGTGAGTATGCCTCGACCATGGTTTCCGTGGTGATGGGCATAACCGTCCAGCCGTTCAACTGAACCTGATGCGCAAACCATTCCGCCCACGGACTCTTCAAAGTGAGCCGTCCGCGCCGCACGGCACAGGCGATTTCTCCGACGCTCACGGCAGAAACCAGCACGGCGTTGTCTGGCAGTTCCAAGTTCTGCCGCGTGGCCGACGTAAGCCGGTGCGGCTCCATCGTGGCAAAAATCACGGCGCAAGTGTCGAGAAGCAGCGTCACAATCAGCGCAACATTTCCCAGTCGGATTCCGGGATCAGCGGCTCGTCCAGCGGTCCCAGAATCTGCCCCGTGCCCCGGCCGCTGCCCAGCACGGTGCGGTTCTTCTTCACCGGCACCGGCACGAGCTTCGCCACGGGCACGCTTTCGTTCGTCACCACCACTTCATCACCGCGCTGCACGGCCGCGAGATGCTCGGCGAGGTGGCTTCCAAATTCGGCAATGGTGGCGGTCTTCGTCATGGCGGCACCGTATCAGTCGCGCGGCGTGGCGGCGAGCGTGGGTTTGACCACGCCGTCAAGGTTGGCCGCCCGTTTTGGCGGCGTGGCCGGATTGGTTGTGGTCATAGCCACGATTTCCTTCACTGCCGGTTCAATCTTGCTCGTGAGCAAACGCGGCGCGATGCCGAAGACGAGCAGCGCCACGAGCAGCAGGGCGAAGGGCAGCTTGCGCCACAGGCTGGCGTCGCTGACCACCGGGAGATTCTCGGCCACCGGGCCGTGCAACATGTTTCGCACCGCACGCAGCATGTAGATCGCACCCACGACCAGCGCGCCCCAAGCGGCGATGACAACGAAGGGTGAAAGAGTTTTCCACGCGCCGAACAGCGTCAGCAGTTCACCGGGGAAATTCGCGAAGCCGGGCAGGCCGCAGCCGGCCATTGCGGCCATGATGAGCGCGGTGCCGATGAACGGCATCTTCTTGAGCAGGCCGCCGAGCTTGCTGATTTCCAGCGTGCCGGTCTGTTCGTGCAAGTAGCCGCTCAGGCCGAAGCTCAACGCGGCGAGAAAACCGTGAGCAATCATCACGAGCACGGTGCCGGTGATGCCGATGACGCTCAGGCTGGCGAGGCCGAGGAAGCAGAAGCCCATGTGCGCCACGCTGGAATTACCGAGCAGGAAATTGAAGTCGCGCTGCCGCATCGCCACCCAGCCGCAGTAAAGAATGTTGCCGAGCGCGAGCCACGCGATGAGGTGCAAATGCGCCTTCGCGACCTCGGGCGCGAACGGAATCGCGATGCGAATCAGGCCGTAGAGCCCAAACTTCTTCAACACGCCCGCGTGCAGCATCGCCGTGGCGGCGGGCGCGCAGCCGTAGCCGAGCGGCGCCCAGGTGTGGAAAGGGAACAGCGAAACCAAGATGCCGAACCCGAAGAGCAGCAGCGGGAAGATGACCATCTGCGACGCGACGGACAGCGGTGTGGTTTTCAGGAACGCCGTCAGTTGCACGATGTCGAACGTGCGCAGGCCGGACTGGAGATAGAGCGCGATGAGTCCGACCAACGCGATGAGCGCGCCGACGCTGAGATACAGCGTGATTTGGAACGTGGCGTAATTCTTCTGCTCACCGCGACCCCAGACGCCAATCATGATGAAGGTCGGCACTAGCGCGAGTTCGTGGAACGCGTAGAAGAAGAACAGATCGAGCGAGGCGAACGCGCCGAGAATGCCGCCGATCATCACCAGCAGCAGCAGGTAAAACATCTTGGCCTGCTTCTCGATGCGATGCGAGACGCAGGTCGCGGCGAAGGCGACGATCGCACCCATCAAAATGAGGCCGACGTTGATGCCGTCCACGCCGACGTGGAAATTCATGCCCAGAGACGGCACCCATTCAACCAACTGCGTAAATTGGTAATTGCCATGAAGTTTCGCGTGTTCCGCCAAAGGCACGAACGCTGGATCAAACTTCGCAAACATCGCCACAGCCAGAATCATTGAAACCAGCGTGCTGGCCAGCGCCACGACGCGGATGACGAAGCGGTAGTCGCGCGGAATCAACGCCACGATCAGCGCTCCGAGGAACGGTGCCAGGATGATGTAGGTGAGAAGTGACATCGTTACTTCGGAAAAAGTTTGCCTTGGGCCGCATCAATAAACCGCCGCGCATCCGCGAGCGTCTGCTTCGCGTGCCGGTCGTCCACTTCCAGCCCCACGTCATAGTCTCCCGCGTGGCGCAGCCGTTGGGCCTGAATAAAAGCCGTGTGCAGCGTTTGATCCAACTCGCCGGATTTGGCGAACTCTTTGCCGAACGCACCGATCACCGCTTTGTGGGAAGAGAATTCAAGGCCGCGCTCCAACAACAAAGCCTCGGCCGCGTAAAACATCGCGTAATAAGCGCGTGACGCAGCGAAATCCATGTAGCCCTCGGCGGCGGGCCACTCCGCCGCCTCCAGGCTTGGCACCGCCTTTTTCAGAAAAGCCTCGCTGGTCGCCTTCATATCGGCACGCCCTCCCGGCGCACGCTGATGAGCAGCGGGCTTTGCTCGTTCTTGAATCTTTCCTCGGACACGATTACGTCCGAAATCAACGTGTCGTATTTCAAACAAATTCCCGCGACGGCGTTCAACGTCCGGTCCCAGAGTTCCGGGCGTTTGTTCTCATCGCGAACCACCACCAGCACATCAATGTCGGAATCCGGCGTCTGCTCGCCCCGGGCGTAGGAGCCGTAGAGATACAAGCCCACCAGTTCATCACCAAGGCAACGCGCCAGTTCCTGCCGCAGTTCCGGCAGAATCAATTTGAGATCGTCAACGACCGCGTTCATTTCAAAACAAGAATCAGCACCAGCGCCACGCCGAGCGCGAACAGGAAGGCGTAGGTCTGGAGATTGCCGGTCTGCACCATGCGCAGGGCGCGGCCAAAAATTTCCGTGCTGCCATGCACGCCGCGCACGCCAAGTCCCGAGATGATCCAGCGGTCGAACCAGTCCGCCAGCTTTGAGAGCGCTTCATGCGTGATGGAAATCAGCCCCGAGTAAAGTTCGTCTAAGTAGAAGCGGTTGCGCATGGCGCGGGAGAGCCAGCCGAGTTTGGCGACCAGCGGGTCGGTGGTCGCATTCCAGTAGCACGCGGCGGCGAGACTGATACCGACGAGCGCGGCGAGGATGCCGAACATTGCGGCGAGCAGGTTGTGGCCGAAGGGTTGGAGCAGGGAATCAAGCCAGGTTCCGTGATGCGCTTCGCCCGTGGAAAACATCTTGCCGACAAAGACATCAATGCCGATGAAGCCGCCGATGACGGAGAACACCGCGAGGATGATGAGCGGCGTGGTCATCACTTTCGGGGATTCATGCGCGTGGCCGGCGGCGTCGCTCTTGGCCGGGCCGAAGAAGACCACGAAGAGCAGGCGGAACATGTAGAACGCCGTGAGCGCGGCGACGAACACGGCGAGGGCGAACAGAATCGGTTTGTGCTCAGCGGCTTGCGCGAGAATGGAGTCCTTCGAGTAGAAGCCCGCCAGCGGCCAGATGCCGGCCAGCGCGAGCGTGCCGAGCAGGAAGGTCTTCCACGTCGTCGGCAACTTGTCGCGGAGCGCGCCCATCTTCCAGATGTCCTGCTCGTGGTGCATGGCGTGAATGACCGAGCCGGCACCGAGGAAGAGCAGCGCCTTGAAGAACGCGTGCGTCGTGAGGTGGAACATCGCAGGCGTGGGACCAGCGAGACCGACGGACATGACCATGTAGCCGAGTTGCGAAAGCGTGGAGTAGGCGAGGATGCGCTTGATGTCATTCTGTTGCACCGCGATGAGCGCGGCGAGCAGCGCGGTGAAGCCGCCAATCCACGCGATGACATCGAGCGCGGTCCAGCCGTTCATGAACGCAATCGCTTCGGGCCACACGGTGCTGGAGCCGAAGATGAAGAACACGCGGCAAAGCATGTAAACGCCCGCCGCCACCATCGTCGCGGCGTGGATGAGCGCGGAGACGGGCGTGGGTCCTTCCATCGCGTCAGGCAGCCAGACGTGGAGCGGGAACTGGGCGGACTTGCCCATCGCGCCGCAGAAGATGAGCAGGCCGATGACGTTGATCCAGATGCCCAACTGTTCAGGATTGTTGGCCAGCTTCAGCTTCAACGCGTCGAAGTTCACGAGGCCGTTCGTCGCGGCCCACAACATGATGATGCCGAGCAGGAAGCCGAAGTCGCCGAGCCGGTTCGTGATGAAGGCTTTCTTCGCGGCGTCGCCTGCCGACGGTTTCTCGTACCAAAAACCAATCAGCAGGTAGCTGGAGACACCGACCAGTTCCCAGAAGATGAACATCATCACGAAGTTGTTCGCGAGGACGATGCCGAGCATCGAGAACGTGAACAGGCTCAGGCAGGCGAAGAAGCGCGAGAAGCCCGGGTCTTCGCGCATGTAGCCGTAGGAGTAGATGTGAATCATCAGGCCGACGCCGGTGACGACGAGGAGCATCATCAAACTGAGTGCGTCGAGGCGAAGGCCGATGTCGATCTTCAACTGATCGCCGCCGGGCAGCCCCACCGAGAGCCAGCCGAACGGCGTCGCCTCGATGCCTTTCGCCAAATCAATGCCCTGCAAACCAAACAGCAGCACCAGCGTGATGACCAAGCCCGCGCCGATGGCCCCGATGGAAATGAGCGCGCTGACGTGCTTCGCGCGTTGCGTGAACAGGGCGATGACCACCGCCGCCGCGAGCGGCAGCAGCAGGATCAGCCAGGCCAGATTTTCCGGGTTGTCGGTCATGCCTTGGCTAAAAGTTGGACTCCTCCACGGGCTTGCCACACAGATGCGCGCAAGCTTGCTGTATCAGAGATTCCCATGCAATTTGTGGCCATGATATTCAAAGTGGTTGTCCATCCCGAGCCGGGGGGAGGCTTTTGGGGCGAAGTGCCGTCGCTGCCCGGTTGCTACTCGCAGGGCGAAACTGTGGCGACTTTGATGGAAAATTTGCGGGAAGCGACATTGGGTTATCTCGAAGTGATGCGTGAAGAAGGTCGCCAGCCACAGCCGGAAATCCAAGTCGCCGAACTCGCCGTATGAAGCCCATCACCGGCAAGGAAATGTGCCGGTTGCTCCAACAGAATGGCTGGATTTTGAAACGCATCCGCGGCAGCCACCACATTTTTGGCAAGCCGGGCGAATTCAAAATTATCACGGTGCCCGTTCACAGAAGCGAAAATCTGAAGCCCGGCCTCGCCACGCGCCTCTCCAAGGATGCGAACATCGTTTGGTAATTTTTTCAGCATCTTCATAATTTCATCGAAGTCAGGTCTTCCGTGTGCGCGGACTGGCGCTTGCGATAGAGCGCGACAATCAACGCGAGGCCGACGGCGACTTCCGCCGCCGCCACCGTGATGATGAAGAAGACCATGACCTGACCGTTCAGGTTGTTGTTGAAACGGGAGAAGGCGACGAGCGCGAGGTTCGCGGCGTTGAGCATCAGTTCGAGGCCCATGTACATCACCAGCAGGTTGCGCCGCAGGATGACGCCGAGCACGCCGAGGCTGAAGAGCAGCGCGCTGACGACGAGATAATGTTCTAGAGTGACGGTCATGCGCGAAAAAGATTTCGGTTGCCCAATGCGTGGTGATCGAGAAAACGCGAGCCGCACATTGCAGTCTCAGCGCTGAAGGCGCGTGATTCGACAGCCCAGGGCAAAGCCCTGGGTCGCGGTTGCAAAACAGGGTTCAGCCCTGGAGGGGCGGGACAAAGTTGTTTCGCCCTTTCAGGGCTGGCCACAAATCGGAATACGCCACCCAGGGCTTTGCCCTGGGCTATCGAATTGCGCCCCGTTGGGGCTGGTGGCATGGGCTGAAATGGTTCGCGGCGGATTTTCATTTCAACTCCTTCTTGCTCAACAGAATCACGCCGACCATCGCCACGAGCAGCAGCACCGAGACGATTTCAAAGGGCAGCAGGTAATTGGTGAACAGTTCCGTGCCGAGATTCTTCGTCGCACCTTCGAGCGCGGGCGTCTTGCCCGTGCCGACGCCGGAGAACCAAATCGTTTTGACGAGAATGCCCGCGATGGCGAACACCGCCACGAGTCCGGCCCCGATGCCGAACTTGTTGAAGCGGCGGCCTTCCTCCTCCTTCAAGTCGAGCAGCATGATCACAAACAGGAACAGCACCATGACCGCGCCGGCATAGACGAGGATTTGCACCGCCGCGATGAAGAAGGCGTGCAGCGTCACGAACAAGCCGGCCAGTGCGCCCATCGTCAGCACGAGGAACATCGCGCTCGTGACCGGGTTGCGGCTGAACGGATTGGCCACGACGAGGAAGCCGAAGATCAGCGTCAGCGCGGCGAAGAGGTAGAAGAAGAGGTCTTGCATGGGGGTTACGATGCGACCTCGCCCAAATCCCAAATCCCAAATCCCAAATCCCAAACAAATTCCAAATTCCAAGCTCCAAGGGCGCGCTGCCCCGTCGAAGACTCCTTTGGAATTTGGAGCTTGGAGCTTGTTTGAGATTTGGGATTTGGGATTTGGATTTTCATCGCCAACGCGTTCACGGTTTCACCGGAAACATCTCCTGCTCCTTCGCTTCCTCCGCCTTCTGCTTCCACTTCTGGATGCCCGGGCTGACGCCACCCAGCGCGAGGAGTTTCTCCTTGTCGTAAATCATTTCGGCGCGAGTCAGGCCGGTGAGCGAGTAATCCTTCTGCAAGAAGATGGCTTCCTCCGGGCAGACTTCCTGGCAGAAGCCGCAGAAGATGCAACGGAGCATGTTGATCTCGAACTCCTTCGGCATCTTCTCCGCGTTGGAACGGTCGGCAATTTCGCCCGCCGGGCCAGGCGGCACGATGCGGATGGCCTTGGGCGGGCAGACAAATTCGCAGAGCTGGCAGGAGACGCACTTGGTGTCGCCCGCCTGATCCTTCACGAGGTAGGGCGCGCCCCGATAACCCGCGCCAACAACCCAGGGCGTCTCGGGATAAAAACCGCCGCTGGTTTCCTTGGCCACCGTGTTGCCGCGGAAGAGCGTGTTGACGAAGTGCTTCGTCGTCACCTTGATGCCGCCCGCGATGGCTGGCAGGTAAAGGCGCTCCCAGAAATTTAGTTTTTTGCGTGGAACAATCATTTGGTTGTCGTCGTTGCCCACAAAATGATGGCCGCCACCAGGATGTTCGCCAGCGCCAGCGGGATGAACTTCCGCCAGCCCAAATCCATTAATTGATCGTAGCGGAAGCGCGGGAGCATCCAGCGCACCCAGATGAACAGGCCCATGAAGGCCAGCAGCTTGCCCATGAAGATGCCAATGTGCGCGAGGCCCATTGGGATGCTCGTGGCCGGTTGATCGAGTCTCCAGAAGGGCAGCGTCCAGCCACCGAAAAACAGCACCACCATCATCGCCGACACCGCGACCATCGCGGCGTATTCGCCCATGAAGAACAGGCCGAAGCGCATGGAGCTGTATTCCGTGTGATAGCCGCCGACAAGCTCCGTCTCCGCCTCGGGCATGTCGAAGGGCAGCCGGTTGGTCTCCGCGAACGCGGCCACGAGAAAGATGAAGAACGACAGAAACGTGCAGGGCCAAAGCACGTAGCTCTGCCACGTCTGCTCGCTCGCCATGAACGGCAGCGCGAACCAGCCAAACTTCGCCTGATAGGCGATCACTTCGCTGAGGTTCAATTGCCCGACGAGCATGAAAATCGGGATGACCGACATGCCCATCGAAAGCTCGTAGGAAATCATCTGCGCGCTGGAGCGGATGCCGCCGAGGAACGGATACTTGGAATTCGACGCGTAGCCCGCGAGCACGATGCCATAGACCGCGAGCGACACGATGCCGAACGTGTAGAGGATGCCAACGTTCAGGTCGGCGATGACCATGCGCTGGTTGCCGAGATTCGAGCCGAAGGGAATGACCGCCACGGTCATGAGCGCGGGAATCATTGCGATGGCGGGCGCGAGCGAGAAATAAATTTTGCGCACCCCGGCCGGCGTGAAGTCTTCCTTGAGGATGAACTTCAAGCCGTCGGCGAGCGGCTGGAAAATGCCGAGGCTGATCAGGAACGGGCCGATGACGGGAACCTTCGCGAGCAGCGGCGGCGCGGTGCGGTTCGGTCCCACGCGGTCTTGAATCCACGCCGATATTTTGCGCTCCGCCAGCACCGCGTAAGCGACGATGGGCATGACCGCGAGGAAGATCACCGCGAGGATCTTCACCAGACTCCAAATGACAAAGTTCCAGTCCATCGCGTCAGATTTGCACCGTCACGCCGGTGTCGCCGAGTGAGGCCCAGGTCACGCCGTAGAAGCCCGGCACTTCCTTCGCCATCTGGTTGAACAGGCCTTCGATGCTCACGAAGCCGTTTTGGCCGGTGACGTTGTGAACCAGTTCGTGTAGAAATTCCCACTCCGGTCGCGCATCGCCCTTCGGCTCGACAGCTTTCGTGAAACGCTGCACGCGGCCCTTGATGTTCGTGAACGAGCCGCGCTTCTCGGCGTGGGCGCAGCCGGGCAACAGGTAATGCGCCGCCTCGGTCGTCTTGCTCGGCAAGATGTCGCTGACGATGAGTGTGTCGAGCTTCGCGAGCAGGTCGGTGCCGAGGCCGTGCTTCGTTACGTCTTCGCCGAAGACTATGAGCGTCTTGATTTTTCCAGCGCGAATGCCGTCGGCGATCTTCGGGAAGTTGCGGCCCATCTCGGCGTGGCAATCCACGATGCCGGTGAGAATCACGCCGTTGGTGTTTGGATTCCTATCGGCCACGACGAGCAGCTTGTCCGCCTCGCCAGTGCGCGGAACCGAGTCGGTGATGGCACCCAGCTTCGTCGCGAGTTTCTTGAGCAGGAACAACTCTTCGTTGGTCTGGCGTGCTGAGGCGACGATAGCCACGGAGCCAGCCGCGGCTCGACGCAAGAGTTCCGAAATCTCGCCGAGCACCGACGACCAAGTGACGGCCTGACCTTGGACCTTGGACTTTGGACCTTGGACTTTGGACAAACGCGCCGCGTCGCCAATCCACTTGTAGTTCAACCGCCCCGCGTCGCACATCCAGCAGCCGTTGACCGCATCATTCTCTCGCGGTTCGTAGCGATAGACTTTTTCCTCGCGCGAACCGATGACGGTGTTGCAACCGGTGCCGCAGCTCGTGCAAAGGCTCTTGGTCTCCTTGAGAAACCAGACGCGCATCTGGAAGCGGAAATCCTTCGAGGTCAGCGCGCCCACGGGACAGATGTCCACGGTGTTCAAAGTGTAGTTGTTGTCGAACGGCTGGCCGGGGAACGCGGAGATGGTGTTGTAGCTGCCGCGGTTCACGATGCCGAGCGCGTCGTCGCCCGCGACATCTTTGGTGAAGCGGATGCAGCGCGTGCAAAGGATGCAACGCTCCGCATCAAAGATGATGCGCGGTCCAAGTTCGATGCGCTTGGGCTTGTGAACTTTCGCTTCGACGAAGCGGCTCTCCGCCTGGCCGTAATCAACCGAGTATTCCTGGAGCTTGCACTCGCCGGCCTGATCGCAAATCGGGCAGTCGAGCGGATGATTGATGAGCAGCGATTCGAGCACGCCCTCGCGCATCTGCTTCACGCCTGGCGTGCTGGTGTAAATCTCCATGCCCGGCGAAATCGGCGTGGCGCAGGCGATGGCGGGACGCGGCGACTTGGCAATTTTCGGCGAACCGTCTTCGTTGAGCATCGGCCTGCGATCCGGTCCCATCGCGGGCGTGCCGAACTCGACGAGGCACATGCGGCAATTGCCCGCGACCGCGAGCTTCGGATGATAGCAGTAGTGCGGCACGTCGATCTTCGCGAGCGCGGTGGCCTGAATCATCGTGGTCGCCACCGGTTTGCCCGTGATCGGATCGGGCATCGTCTTCGGCACGGCGATGGCCTGGCCATCCACCTTCACGGTGATGGTCTCGACCGCCGGCGCGGCGGGCTTTGGTTCGGTTGTGGCGGTGGTGGACATCAGATTTCTCCGCGGTACAAATCCCAAACTGGGAAAATCATTTCGTAGTCGCCCCACATCAGGTTGCCGTTCGAGATGTGGAACGACTTGAACTTTTTCAACGCCCGATACTTCGTGATGTCCGGGTGCTGGGCGCGACGAAGGAACGGCTCAAAGTCCACGACTCGTGACGTGCCGTCATCGAACGTGAGACGAACCTCGTAGTTGGAGACGTACTCTGCCCCGACCACATCAATGTATTTCGTCTTGGTCGTCTTCATTTCAGTTTGCGAGTGATGATTTCCGGTTCGTTATGCTTCCGCATGACATGGAAATCGATCCACCGGCGCACGATGTCGTCGGCTTTGACCGCCACCAGCTTTTTGAAGTCGCGCAGCTTCGCGCCCGTGAGTGGCCGACGGCCCAGAATGCTGCGGAAGACGATGCGGACAACGCGACCGTCGCGCAAATAAATCTCAGCCTTGGACTCGCGTCCCTGGAACTCCCCGTGAACGTGAACCGGCTCGTGCTCGTTCGCGTAGAAGTAAACCACCAGGCCAAAGTATTCATAAAGCTTGGGCATCTTTCTTTCACTTCGCAGCCAGCTTTTTCACGAATGCGGTGTGCTCCGCGCTGCGCAAACCTTTGTCGAGGACCGTCGAGACGCGGCGATGTTCGCCAGCCAGCAACGCGCGGACATCAAGCCAGAGTCCCGGAAACACCTGGCTGCAATGCACGCCGTCGTGGCGCGGTTTGAGGGGAACGTAAACTCCGTCGCGCAGGGTCCACCAGTCCAGGCGCGCATCCAGCACGCGCCAGAGCAAATACTCCTGCACGCCCATGCGTTCATACACGTCACGCTTTTCGTGCGCGTCGTAATCACTGCTGCTCACGGCGACTTCGGCAACCAGTTCTGGCGCTCCTTCAATGTAGTTGTCCGTTGAAACTCGCGAGCGGCCGAGATCCGGTGATTCGATTCGCAGCAGGCAGTCCGGCTGGAACTCATTCTTGTTGTCGAGCCGGATGGATGGAGTGATACGCGCGGCCACGCCCGCCGTTTCGCCGGCGTAGCGCCCGAGACAGACTGAAACATCCATGTGCGAACCGCCATGCAGGTCACTGGTGGGTGGTGGCATAAAAACAATTCCTTCAATCAGTTCGGCGTGTATCAGGTGCGGCATGGCGTCCCAGCGCCGCTCAAATTCCACGCGCGACAGGTGCTCGCCGTTGCGCAAGGGAACCAGCGCCGGCTTGGTGGCTTTCAAGGACTTTGTTTTGTCGAGTGTGGCAGTACTCATGCGCGCAGTTTACGTGCTCTGCGGACTCGCCGCGATCTTCAAATCGTGGGTCGGACCCGCGCCACTCTTGGCGCGGCGTGCTTCGTCCGCCGCGCCCTTGGCGATGAACTCGTCCTTGAATTTCCCGACAAAGCTTTGCACCGGCCACGAGCAGGCTTCGCCGAAGGCGCAAATGGTACGGCCGCCGGGAATGTTGTTCGCGATGCCGAGCAAGTAATCCGCGTCGCTCTTGCGGCCTTCACCGTGCGCGAGGCGGTGGAGCGCCTTCGACATCCAGAGCGAGCCTTCGCGGCAGGGCGTACATTGGCCGCAGCTCTCGTGCGCGTAAAACTCGGCGATGTTCGCCAGCGCCTCGACGATGTCCACCGAGTCGTCCATCACGATGATGGCGCTGGAGCCGGACATGGAGCCAGCCGCCGCCAGCGAGTCAAAGTCGTAGGGCAAATCGAGCATGTCGGTTTCGACCTCGGCCATGTTGCCATCCGCGCCCTTCTTCTTGAGCTTGAACTTCTCCCCAGCCTTGAAAACTTTCGCGGAAGAGCCGCCGGGAATGACCGCCTTCAGCTTGCGCCCGTCGCGCAGGCCGCCGCCGAAGTCCGCGTGGAAAATCAATTCACCAATCGTGACCTTGCCGATTTCGATTTCGTAATAGCCCGGCTTCTTCACGTTGCCGCTCAGGCTCACGATGCGCGTGCCGGTGTTGTTCGGCGTGCCGAGCTTGGCGAACCCGCCCGCGCCCATCTCGACGATGTGCTTCACGTTGCAGAGCGTCTCGACGTTGTTGACGATGGTCGGGCACATCCACAGGCCGAGGATGGCCGGAAAATACGGCGGCTTGATGCGCGGGTAGGGCCGCTTCCCTTCGAGCGATTCGATGAGGCCCGTCTCCTCGCCGCAGATGTAAGCGCCCGCGCCGCGATGGACGTGAATTTCTAAATCGTAGCCACTGCCGAGAATGTTCTTGCCGAGAAAACCTTTGGCCCGCGCTTCCTTCAACGCGCGATTCAAAATGCGCGCGCCCTCGTGCATCTCGCCGCGGATGTAGATGTAGGCGAGCTTCACGTCGTTCGCGAAGCAGGAGATGATCATGCCCTCGATCAACTGGTGCGGATCCTTGTGAATGATCTGGCGGTCCTTGAACGTGCCCGGCTCGGATTCGTCCGCGTTGCAGATGAGGTAAATGGGCTTGCCGCTGCGGCGGTCCACGAACGACCATTTGAGTCCGCACGAGAAACCCGCGCCGCCGCGACCGCGCAAGCCCGACGCCTTCACGTCCTCGCGAATGACTTCCTGCGAGGACAACTTCTTCCCGTCCGGCAAATCCTTGGGCGCGATGGCAAGCGCCTTCTTCAAGCCGTCGTAGCCGCCGTGACGCAGGTAGCACTCGAGGTCGTTCGAGTAGCCGGCGGCGTCGGCGTGCTTGAGGATGAGTCGGAATTGTTCGGGCATATCAGCGTCTTGACTCAGGAATGAAACTCCCTACCTTCTCGCGGCTCTGGCACTGCCCGATGGTGTAACGGTAGCACAAGCGACTCTGAATCGCTTTGTCATGGTTCAAATCCATGTCGGGCAGCCAATTCATTTTCCACCTCGCTTGATCACTTCGTAACGCTGGCGGATCAATTCCAAGTGCAACAAATCTTTGGGGCGGCCAATGGCGCGTTTGCTTTTCTCGATCAGTTCAAGAGGCAACACGGCAATCCTCAATCCCTGCCACTCCATCCAGATCGCTTTCGAGAAGACGCGCTTGAAGGCCGGCAGGCCGGTCACTTCATAAACAAAATTCACCATGGTTCCGTCGGCCAGTTCCACGACCGTGTTTCGGACCATTTGTGCGCCCTGCTGCACTGCCAGGTTAATCGCGCGCATGTAGTTGCGCGGCGACAAATCCAGCCAGAGATCCACATCAACTGTGGAACCCGGAACTCCTTGGAGATTTGCGGCTGACATACCAATCACCTGGAACCGGATTTTTTCGCCGTCGAGCGCCCCCACAAGCCGAGCGAACGGAGATAATTCACGTTCATCTGCCAGCGTTCGTCCGGCGTTGCCGCCGCGAACCTTGCGAACAGGATTGTTTCGTGCTCGTCGAGGCCGGGCATGCCCTTGAGCTTTCGATGCACCTTTGGCCAGTCTTTTAGCGTCGTCTTCATGTTTGGGTTTCGTCGGCATGACTGGCTATCTCTTTGCAACCTTTCGCGGTTTGAAATTCACGAGCTTACCAGGCGGCGCTTGCTTCTCCCTCTCCTGCAAGTCGCGCACCATGGCGTCGAGGTCGTGGTTGAACCTGGCCGCGTGCTCGTCTCGCGTTTTCCTCAACTTGGCTATGATTGAATCTTTCATGGCTCAAACCTCTCCCAATTCGTCGGGCGTGCAAATCACGGGACAATGAAAGCCCTGCCCCTCGCACACCGCCTTAATCCGTTCTTCGGTCGCAGCATTGTTGATGTGAGTGAAATTCCACGTCAGCAGAAAATGCATGCCGTGTGTTGTGGCGAGCGCGATGTGGAGCGCGTCATCCTTCGCACTCTCTGGAACCGCGCGGTGCCGAACAAGGGCACGGGTCAGTTCAGCCGTCTCGCGCTTCACCTGAAGCCAAGGCAACGGCTTCAAAACTTTGAGCCTGCGTTTGGCCGCTTCCGCATCACCGTCTTCCGCCTCGTCCCAAACAAGCCGCGAGATGAAAATGTCGAAGGACTTCCTGCGCTTTGTCCACCATTCCTGCGTCGTCTGCTGACGCACCGTCGTCGCCATGTCCGAACCCGGACGAGCGGTCAAGTAGCTGACGACAGATGTTTCCATGTAGAGCTTGGGCTTCACCTATTTGCACTTCGCCATGATTTCATCCGCCTTCGCGTTCGAAACCCCTTCGTAGAAATCCTCGTTGCACATCATCACCGGGGCAGTGCCGCAGCTTGCGAGGCATTCGACAAACTCGACCGTGTATTTGCCGTCCTTGGTGGTTTGCGGGCCGTGCGCGCGGGAGTCCAGTCCCAGGAGCGAGCAAAAATGTTTGTGCAGTTCGCCGGAGCCGCCGAGCGCGCAGCTCAACGTGCGGCAGACTTTGAGGTGATGCTTCCCCACCGGCGCGCGTTGCAGCATCGGGTAGAAGGTCACGATTTCGTAGATGTTGATTGGCGACAGTCCGAGCTTCTTCGCCGCCCACGTCACCGACTCCTGCGGAATCCAGCCGTGCGCTTCCTGAATCGCGTGCAGCACCATGAGCGACGCGGCGCGCGCCTTGTCCGAGGGATAGTGCGTGAGCAACTCGGCGACTTCCGCTTCCAACGCGGGCGTGGGCTTCCACGTCGGGTCGGGCCGTAGCTCATTGGGAATTGGATCAAAGTGTTCGCTCATCGGTCACATTCCCCCATCACGAAATCAATCGAGCCGAGGATGCTCACTACATCGCTCATCATGTGGCCGGGCAGGACATGCGACATGATGCTCAAGTTGCAGAACGACGGCGCGCGAATCTTCAGCCGATACGGCGTGCCGCCGCCGCGCGAATTGATGTAGAAGCCCAGCTCGCCCTTCGGATTTTCCGCGCCGAAATAAATTTCTCCGGGCGGCGCATTCACGCCCTGCGTCACGTTGATGAACTGATGAATCAGTTCCTCCATGCTCGTGAGCACTTTGCTTTTCGGCGGCAACGTCACTTTGCCATCCGCGATGTTCACCGGTTCTTTGCCGTCGTTGTCCGGCCCGCCGGGGATGCGGTCGAGGCACTGGCGCACGATGCGCACGCTCTGGCGCATCTCTTCCATGCGGACGAGGTAGCGGTCGTAGCAATCACCGACCGAGCCGATGGGCACCTCGAACTCCAAATCTTTGTAAATCAGATAAGGGTTCGCCTTGCGCACGTCGTAATCCACGCCGCTGCCGCGCAGGTTCGGGCCGGTCAATCCGTAATCAATCGCGTCTTCCTTCGAGATGACGCCGACGTCGCGCGTGCGGTCCACGAAGATACGGTTGCGCGTCAGCAGCGTCTCCGACTCATCGAAGTTCACCACCACCTCGTCGCAGAACTTCCGCACCGCCGCGACCCAGCCCGGCGGCGTGTCGCGCGAAACGCCGCCGATGCGCGTGTAGCTCGTCGTGAACCGCGCGCCGGTCAGCGCCTCGAACAGATTGTAGAGCTTCTCGCGCTGCGTGAACGTGTGCATGAACACGGTCAACGCGCCCACGTCCATCGCATACGCGCCCAGCCCGAGCAGATGCGCCGAGACGCGCGCCAGTTCGCAGCAGATCACGCGAATGTATTGGCAGCGCGGCGGCAGCTTCTGGTCAATGCCCATCAGCTTTTCGACCGCGAGGGCGTAAGCCACGTTGTTCGCCAGCGGCGCGAGATAATCCAGTCGATCCGTGTACGGGATGAACTGGGTGTACGTCATGTTCTCCGCGATCTTCTCGTCGCCGCGATGCAGATAACCGATATCGGGAATCGCCTTCGTGATGATCTCGCCATCCATTTCCAGCACGATGCGCAGCACGCCGTGCGTGGACGGATGCGACGGTCCCATGTTGAGGACCATCTTCTCGCCTTCCATTTCGACGGGCTGATTCTGCAACTCCGGCGCGATCACGCCCTGCTGCGCGTCCGCCGCAGCGATCCGCGAAGGCGTGTCACGAAAGGTAATTTCTTGGGTGGTGCTCATTGCTTCGTCTCCTTCGGTAGCAAATTCACCACGAAATCGTAAATGGTTTGAGCGTGCGCCAGGGCCTCGTCGAATTCCTCGCCCGTGGGCATGGCCGCAAAAACTCCGCCGGGATAACGAAAGGCGGTGGCGTACGGCGTGAGCACGGCGGCTGCTTTTTCGAGTTGCGCAAAGTCGGGATTCGACACCGCGGCCTGCTCTACCAAATCGGAAATGTCGTGGGTTTTTGGGAACGGCTCGTCGCGTCCCTGCAACCACGCTTTGATAGATTTTTCCGCGGCCTGCTGGCAATGGTAAATCGCCGTGTCAAGAAGCGGATCCGCCAGTGACGACAAGGCTCTCGCCGAGCGAAGATCGTGATCGGCGCGCATCAGCCAGTCGTGGACGAGTTCTCGTGCGGCCTCATCCATAAAGTTTGCGACCGCGAGTGAGAACCTGGTGAAACAACGAAGCTCGAAGATGTTTGAAGCGATCCACCTGATCGCGCGTAGGAACGATTACGTCCTTCGGCACGCCCAAGCTGCCCAGGCAACTATGGGCTCGTTGCGAGCGGCGCACGGCGGATTCTCCGCTCTCACGCACGACAACCATAAAATCCAGATCGCTGTCCTGATCGGGACTGCCCCAGGCATGCGAGCCATAAAGCCAGACTTGCTCAGGCTGAAATTCCGCAACCAGCCGTTGCGTAGCCGTCGCCAAAAGATTCTCGTCGAGAGCTTTCATGGCTTGTCAGTTCTTCGGCACTGCTTGGTTCGGTTGCGGCGCATCGGGTTCGTGCGCAGCTCTGACATCGTCGCGACGTTCGAGTCTGGAAATGGTCGCGATGGATTCTGACTGCGGAATCCGAATCCGTGGCTCGCGCGCCATGGAATCTTTGCCACCTGGAACGGTCACAAACGGCCCGCCTTCGAGCGGCGCGGGTTTGGTGAACGCCACCTCGGGAAGCTCCGACGGTTTGCCCGCGAGCGGGAAATCTTTGCGCAGCGGAAAGTAAGGATAGCCGTCCCACATCAGGATGCGCCGCAAGTCGGGATGCCCGCGAAAGCGCACGCCCATCATGTCGTAGATTTCGCGCTCGTGCCAATCCGCCCCGCGCCAGACCACGCTGATGGTCGGCAACTCGGACTTCTCCTCGCTCACGCTGGTCTTCAGCCGCAGATGCGTCTTCTGCTCCATCTGGTAAAGCTCGTAAACGACCGTCCAGCGCGGGTCTTCGCCGTAATTATCAATACCCGTGATGTCCAGGAGCATGTTGAACCCGAGCGACTTCTTCGCGAACTCGCAGACTTCGGCAATGCGCTCAGCATCCGCCACGACAAGCGTCGCTTCGCCGCGAAACTCCGCCGGTTCGGAGAGCAAGTCACCGAACTTGGCTTTGAGTTGATTGGCCAAATCCAGCGCGCTCACGATTCAAACCGGGACAGCCACGGATGGGCACGGATGAAACACGGATTGGGAACAACAAGCCTCGCTTGTTTCTTCATCCGTGTTTCATCCGTGTTCATCCGTGGCTAAAAATTCTTTGGTTATGCGACCTTGCGTCTCAGGCCGAGCACCGATTCCTTGCTGACCTTCCCCTGCAACTTGATCAGCGCATCCAACAGCGCCTCGGGACGCGGCGGGCAACCCGCGACGTAAACGTCCACCGGGATGATGTTGTCCACGCCTTGTAGCACCGCGTAGCTGCGATACATGCCGCCGGTCGAGGCACACGCGCCCATCGCGATGACCCACTTCGGCTCCGCCATCTGGTCGTAGATGCGCTTCACCGCCATCGCCATTTTGTAAGTGACGGTGCCGGCGACGATCATGACGTCGGACTGGCGGGGGGAAAAGCGCATGACCTCGGAACCAAAGCGCGCGATGTCGAACCGGCTCGCGCCCGCCGCCATCAATTCAATCGCGCAGCACGCGAGGCCCATCGGCATCGGCCAAAGGGAGTTGCTGCGGAACCAATTCAGCGCGGCATCGACGCGGGTCACGATGACCTCGCCCTCGATTTTCGAGTTGTAGCCGAACTCAGTTGTCGCCGTTTTTGTTGCGGTGTCTTGCATACGCACACTGGAGCAAGCACGGACGAAAATCCGTGACGCGGCAACCTATCCACCGAAAAAAAACGCGGCAAGCCGTTTTGTGATTTTTTTCACAAAGTCGGCTTCCCTCAACCGGGCCGGTGTCTCAGTGGTCTTCCGTCGTGAAGGTGGCGACGATGGGCCGGTGGTCCGAGCCGATGCCCCAGTTGGGAATCTTGATGATGAACGTCTCGCTGCTGATCCAGTCGCGCGTCATGCCTTTGCTCAACAGGATGTAGTCGATGCGGCGGTAGGTGTCTTCTTTGCCGTAAAAATGTGTCCAGGTGATTTGCGGTGCGGGATAGCGCGGATTGTTGTTCGGCTGGTCGTCGCCGTTTTGCTCGGCGGGGCGCGTGTCGAAGAGCGCATGCTTGCGGCCGGCGGCGATGAGGGTGCGGATGGGTTTGGCGTCGCGCACATCGTTCAAATCGCCGGCGACAATCAGGTTGGCATCGGGGCGCGCGGTGAGAATGGCTTCAATTTTCTGTCGGAGAAGGGCCGCCTCCTCGTCGCGCAACTCCTGTTCGTCCGCTTCGAAGGCCGCGAGCTTTGACTTCAAGTGCGCGGTGAGCAGCGTGAACTGATAACGGTCGTTCACGCGAATATCCACTTCCGCAAAGCCGCGTTTCACGAAGTGACGTTTGTTGAACAGCACGAAGGAATCGTTGGTGTGCGACCGGCGCGCGAGGATGGGAAACTTGCTCAACACGACGACGTGAATGTTCGTATCCGTCGCGCTCACATGCTCCCAGAAGGGGAAGTCGACCCCTTCGCGTTTGAGGCTGTCGCGCAGTTCCAGCAGCGCATTCGTGCCGCCCATTTCCTGCAAAGCAATCACGTCGGCCTTCGTCGCGATGATGCTCTCGCGCACTTTCGCTTTCGCTGTGTCGGACTTCGCGGGACGGGTGCCAATGGGGGCGTCGAGGTAGTTTTGCACGTTGTAAGTGGCGACGCGGAAGGTCTCGGCGGAATGCGCGGACAGAGCAGCGCACCACAACAACACGATGAAGATGCCCCCGGGGTTTGGCATGGCCGTGTGATAGCAGGCCGGGAAGGAAACGGAAGCGCGGACTTTTCGCCCCGTAGCGGCGCCTCGTCAGAGCGCCGCCATCTGAATTTTGGATTATGGCGGCGCTCTGACGAGACGCCGCTACGAGGAATCAACCAATCAGCTCCGCCGCCTTGCTCGCGATGTCCCCGCGCATCAGCGACTCACCCACCAGGATGGCGCTGGCACCGGCTTTCGCCACGCGCTCCACATCGGCGCGCGTGTGGATGCCGCTCTCGGCGACCAGCACCACGTCATCGGCACGGCGCGCGGCGAAGACTTTCGCGGCCAGCGATTCGGTGGTGGCGAGGTCCACTTTGAAATTTTTCAGGTTGCGGTTGTTCACACCAATGAGCCTCGCCTTGATGGCCAGCGCGCGTTCCAGTTCCTCCTCGTCATGCACTTCCACCAGCGCGGCCAGGCCGGACTCGGTGGCGAGTTCGTGGAACTCCTTCAACTGCGCATCCGACAGGATGGCCACGATGAGCAGGATGGCGTCCGCGCCCCATTCCACGGCTTCGTGAATCTGCCGAGCGTCAATGATGAAGTCCTTGCGCAGGAGCGGCAGCTTCACGGCGGCGCGAATCTGTTTCAGATAATCGAGCGAGCCTTGGAAGAATTTCTCGTCGGTCAGCACGGAAAGGCAGCTCGCGCCCGCCGCCTCGTATTGTTTCGCGATGGCCACCGGATCGAAGTCCGCGCGAATGACCCCCGCCGACGGCGACGCCTTCTTCACCTCGGCGATGAGCGCCACCGGCCCGCGTCGCGGATGGCGCAGCGCGTAATTAAACCCCCGATGATCCCCGCGCTTGGTCAGCGCCTTCTTCAACGACGCGACCGTGACGTCGCGGCGCGGCAGCAAGGCGACTTCGCGCTGCTTCTGTTCAACAATGGCGTCGAGGATGTTCACTGGGTTGAAATTTCAAATCCCAAATCCCAAATCCCAAACAAATTCCAAAGCTCAAATTCCAAACGGCGTCCATTTACCACGCTCGCACTTGGAGCTTGGAGTTTGAAATTTGTTTGGGATTTGGATTTTGGATTTTGAATTTTAATCCTCCTCATCCTTCACCCCCTGCACGCGCTTGAGCGGACACCCCGCCCGCAGCCACGCATTCACGTACGCGTCCAAGTCTCCATCCATCACCGCTTGCACGTTGCTGGTCTGCACGCCGGTGCGGAGGTCTTTCACCATGCGATAGGGCTGGAAGACGTAGCTGCGAATCTGGTTGCCCCAGCTCACGCTGCCTTTGTCGCCGTAGAATCGCTCCATGTCGCCCTTCGCTTCGTCGAGCTTCAGCGCGTAGAGCTTCGAGATGAGCATGGCCATCGCCGTGGCCTCGTTCTGCACCTGGCTGCGCTGGGCTTGCGACGCGGCCACGAGTCCCGTCGGGATGTGCGTCAACCGCACCGCCGTCTCCACCTTGTTCACGTTCTGGCCGCCCTTGCCGCCCGAGCGATAAGTGTCGCGCCGGATTTCCGTCTTCGGGATCACGATGTCTGCCTCCATGATGTCGCTCAACTCCGCGATCACATCCACGCTGGCAAAGCTCGTGTGCCGCCGGTCATTGGAATCGAAAGGCGAAATGCGGACGAGCCGATGCACGCCTCGCTCAGCTTTGGAAAAACCGTAGGCGTTCTCCCCCTCCACGCGGAACGTCACGCTCTTCAACCCCGCTGAATCCCCCTGCAACGCATCCGTCACCTCCCACTTCCAGCCGCGCGAATCGAACCACCGCCCGTACATCCGCGAGAGCATCTCCGCCCAGTCCTGCGCCTCCGTGCCGCCCGCGCCGGCCTGGATGCTGAAGATGGCGTTGCGCGCGTCATGCGGCCCGTTGAGAAAGACCTTCAACTCCAGCGCCTCCAAATCCCTGCCCAGCCGCGCGAGATCGCGTTCGAGTTCCTGCAAGTGGGGGAGCTGTTGGTCGGGTGGCTCGGACTCTGCGAGCTCCACCATCACGCGGAAATCCTCGACCACCTTCTCGGCGGACAGCAGCGGGTCAATGCGCTTGCGGAGCCGCGTCCCCTCGTCCACCAGCTTCTGGGCCTGCTCGCGCTGGTTCCAGAAAGACTCCGCGCTCATCAGCGACTCCAGTTCGCTCAGGCGTTTCTGCGCGCTGGCGACGTCAAAGAAACCTCCGCAACTGGGCCGTCTTGGCAGCGGTGGCGTCGATCTGGGCGCGAATCGGGTCAAACATGAGGGGCGGAAGGTAGGGAAAGGCTGGAATGGTGAAAAGCTGAAACACTGAAATGGAAAAAGGCGCTGGGCCTCCCCATCGTGTCGCTGGATACCCGCTGTTTGGAGTCGTGATGAGCGTGGTGAGCACGAGGTTGTTGTGGGCAGTGACCGCGTGGACGCGGGCGGTGGTCAGGGAAAGCACGAGCGCCAAAAAGGCCATCAGTGCCACGGACAGGGCAGGGACAGCGGACATGTTCGGAATATTTCATAACTCTCGTTACCTTTCTTATTTCCGAACTACCGAATCACGCCCCACGATTCTGTTCCCACGCCCTTCCTCCTGTTCACTCCGCGAGCGACTGCCCCTTGTGGCGCTGCTGCTGGAAGAAGGTGCGGAGCATCTCGCGGCATTCCGCCTCGCGCACGCCGCCGGTGATTTCGCTGCGGTGATTGAGCGTCGGGAATTGCAGCAGGTTCATCGCGCTGCCCGCCGCGCCGCCCTTCGCATCGAACGCGCCAAAGACCACGCGCGCCAGCCGCACATGGACGATGGCCCCGGCGCACATCGGGCACGGCTCCTTGGTCACGTAGAGCGTGCAGTCGGTGAGCCGCCAGTCGCCCACGGCCTGCTCGGCCTGGGTGAGCGCGAGCATCTCGGCGTGGGCCGTGGCGTCCTTGAGCAGTTCCACCTGATTCCACGCGCGCGCGATGATGCGCCCGGCCCGCACGACGACCGCGCCCACGGGTACTTCCTCGGCCGCGAAGGCTTTCGCGGCGAGCCGCAACGCTTCGCCCATGAAGTAGTGGTCGCTGTGGAGATCGATCAGTGGTTCCATGTTCAAATTCCAAATCCCAAACTCCAAATCCCAAACAAATTCCAAACGGCAAATTCCAAACCGGAAACTCGCGCGGTCAGGAGCCGCTGGGAGTTTGGAGCTTGGAGTTTGTTTGGAGTTTGGGATTTGGGATTTGGTTTTTTCATACGGGTCTCGACTCCTCCATCACCCATTCCGTCCTTCCATCCTCATGCCAGTGCCAGTGCGCGGCGAAGAAGCCGCCGCGATGCTGCCAGAAGAGCGGCCAGAGAATGTCGCGGTCGGTCTGGGGAATGTGCAGCGCGGGAATCTCGCCGCGCGCGAAGAAGCGAAAGGTGCCCTCGGGATGCGGCGGCGGGCATTCTTTGAGTCGCGACTTCACCTCGAAGAGAAACATCAGCCAGTGCCCCGCGCCGCCGTAGGCGTGTTCGCTCACGACGGCGGCGAGGTGTAAATCGCGCGGCGTGATCGTGAGACCGATTTCCTCATGCGCTTCACGGCAGGCGCAGGCATAAGGGGATTCGCCCTCGTCACTCTTGAGCTTGCCGCCGCACGGACTCCAGAAGCCGCGATTGGGTTCTTGGGCGCGTTCGAGCAGGAGCACTTCATCGCGTTCATTGAACACGTAAAGCAGAGTGGCGATTCGATACGGCAAGCGCACGCCGGGGATGAAACGGGAAAGCGGGAAAGTGGGAAAGTGGGAAAGTGGGATGCGATGGAAGTGGCGGTTGGTCGGTAGGGACGCGCTGCCGCGCGTCCGGGGGCCTTTGAATTTAGAGAAAGTCTATTTCTTGAGGAAGTCCTCGATCTGGCCGCGCGGCAGCGCGGCCCTACCGGCGCAACGCCGGCTCCACGCGCGCAACGTCGGCGGGCGTGTTGACGTTGCAGAGTTCCTCGCTGCGCACCGGGACGAACAGGCGGCGCGCGTGAAGTTTTTCCGCGAGCGATTGCAGCGAGAGTTCACCGGCGGTGATTTGTTCCTCCACGACGGCCAGAGATTCCGCGGGCAACAGAAAAGGAAATCCTACGCGCTGCTGTTGGCAGGTAAAGGTGGCCCGCTTCCCGTCGGCGCTCGCGCGGAATAGACGGCTCAGCAGCGCGGGCGTGATGAGCGGCATGTCGCAGGCGAGGAACAGCACACCACGCGCGCGGGTCGTGCTCAGCGCGGTGACGAGGCCGCCGAGCGGGCCGCAGCGCGGGACGGAATCTTTGCGGATGATGCGGAGGCGTGGCTGGAGTTCACGCTTCAGCGTGTTCCTCGCCCCGGACAACCTGAAGGTTGAACTCCAACTGACGGCCACGGCGCGGATGCGCGCGAGCATGGTCACGCCGTCGAGCTTCATCCGCGCCTTGTCGCGGCCCAGGCGCGTACTCAAGCCACCGGCGAGAATGCAGATTTCGAGCGGAACTTTTTCGCGGTCAGGCACGGTCACGTCACCGCTTGAAGATGACGGCGAGAATGCCCCAGAGCACCAACACCAGCACGACGACGAGGAAGATGAAACGATTGCGCGCCACGCGCTTCTCGTAGCGCAGCGGGCGCAGACCCTGAATGCTGCCGGCGGCAAGATAGTTCACGAGCTTGGGATTCGAGGCGGGCGGAGGCTGGAACACTTCCTTAAACTTTCGCCACGCGGCCACGAGGTCAAATTTACGCACGCCGAGTTCGTTGTAATGTTCGCGACCCGGCTGCGGCGCGGCGGATTGCAGCGGCGCGTGATCGACCTTCTCGAAATGTTCACGCGGGGCCGGCGCAGGAGCCGGAGGCGAAGACGGCGCGCGCGTGGCCAGTCCGCCGGGCGCGGTCGAGGAGCGGAAGCGCGGCTGCGGGTTCGCGGCCTCGTTGGAGAGATGTTTGATCTGCGACTCCAGCGCCTCGATCTGCGCGGTCAGGGCGCGCGCCTTGTCGGAAATGGGATCGTGCTTTTTCTGGAAGAGTCCCATGACGCGAACTCAGCGCCGCAGGAGCAGCACCACGATGATGACCAGCGCGCCGAGCGCAAGCGGCCAGGTGAGAGCGAGGCCGAGACGGCAGAGTTCGAGAAAACTTTTTTCCGCGAGCGGCACGACGGGCGCGGCCTGATCCTTCGCGACGGCCTGCTGGAATTTCTCGCCGGAGAGCACCGGCCACTTGAGGCGCGCGCCGTTCCATTCCATGCGCGCGCTTTCGATGGCGGTGTTGGCGCGGGTGAGCTCGAGTTGAAAATCATCCTTGGTCCATGCGGAGTCGTTGATGGCCTGGACTTTCCCGAGGGCCTCACGCAACTCGCCGAGCGTGCGGGCCATCTGCTCGGCGTCGCGGCGCGCGGCAAACTCGGATTCCTCCAGCAGGCCGATGCCGCGCGTGAGGTGGTGCAGCACTTCTTCGCGCCCGGTCGTGAACTCGGTCTGGCGGCGGCGGGTTTCTTCGAGCGCGCCGCGCTCGCGTTCGAGTTCGGTCTGCGCGCGCTTCAACTCGGCGAGCTTGCTCTGCAAATCACCGACCTTGTTGTCCACTTCCTCGCGCGTCGGGGCGCGGCCCGCGTCCAGCAGCGGTTGCGCGGTGGCGGAAGCGGTGGAACTCGCGCCGCGAAACGACGTGCGTTGCGCAGCCTCGAACTCGCGGTCCACGAACTCGGAAGCATCAAATTCAGTAGCCATGCGCGCGACTTTAGGCAGCGTGTTTCACGGTGTAAAGGCGCGGTTCGGTTCCGCGTGGGACGAGGACAACGGAATCCTCGCCCGCCGCCGGGTCTTCATTTGCCTGCCCCAATTCGTCTGCCACTTTTCCTTTTCCGCAGCGGCTGGCAGACGAATTGGGGCAGACGGATGGGAAAGGGCGGAACCACTCCGTCCAGTTTCTTCCGCGCCGCGAGTTGCCTTCACGTTCTTCATCAGAAAACTTTTCACGCACGGACCACGCGGGTAGCGTCGCGCACTGCCATGAAAACATTTGCCCTGAACTGCCTCCGGCTGGCCGCGCTGCTCGCGCTCCTGTTCACGATCCCTTCCTGCCGCACCCGCGACGTGGAGGAAAAATCCGGCGGCTGGAAACCGATCTTCGACGGGCGTTCCACGGACGGCTGGCAGATGACCGGCCCCGGCGAATTGCGATTGGTGAACGGTGAACTCGTGACCCACGGCGGCATGGGCATGTTGTGGTACTCGCGCGAAAAGTTTGGCGACTGCCGCCTCCGCGTGGTCTTCAAGCCGACCACCACGAACGACAACTCGGGAGTTTTCATCCGCATTCCCGCGCCGCCCGCCGATCCGTGGTTCGCGGTCAATCGCGGCTACGAGGTGCAGATTGAAAATCGCGGCGACGCCTGGCACCGCACCGGCACGCTCTACAGTTTCAACGAGGCGAAGCAAAACGTGAACACGCGCCTGAACGAATGGAACGTGCTGATCATCACCCTCGAAGGAAAGCGCACGCGCGTGGAAGTGAACGGCGTGCTCGTCACCGATTTCCGCGAGGGCGATCCCGTGCCGCTGAAGGTGCAGGACTACGAGCCTGACCGCGGCCTGCGCCCGAACGCCGGTTACATCGGCTTGCAAAATCACGACGATACGGCGCGCGTGCATTTCCGCGAAGTGAGCGTGGCCCCGCTGCGTTGAGAGCCACGTGCCCCCGGCGTCCCCCCGGGTCGCGGAATTCGCCAATCGAGACTTGCTCGTCCTGAATTGCGTTCCAACCGGCGGGACGCCGGGGGCACGTTGCCGGCCCCCTTCGCGAGTAATTCCTTGCGCTCGCGAAATTGGAAATCGACACTTCGCGGCACAGCTATGGCAGCCAAGTCGATTCCCAAAAAAGGCCGCAGGATTTCTTCCGATTCTTCCGCCGTCGCCGCATCCAAATCACGGGCCGTCAAGCTCGCCGATCCCGCCGCCCCGCGCGCGGCCCGCGCGGCCACCGAACCCGCGCCCCTGCGCGAGCGTTACGACGGCGACTCGGCCATCAAACTTTATCTCCGCGAAATCGGCCAGGTGCCGCTGCTCACCATTGAGCAGGAGAACGAGCTGGCCGCGCGCATCAAGAAGGGCGACAAGGCCGCGCGCGAGCACATGATCAAGGCCAACCTCCGCCTGGTCGTGAAGATCGCGCACGACTACGAAAATTACGGTCTGCCGCTCCTTGATTTGATCAGCGAGGGCAACATCGGCCTGATGAAAGCGGTCGAGCGTTTTGATCCGGCGAAAGGCGGCAAGCTCTCGACCTACGGCTCGTGGTGGATCAAGCAGTCGATCAAACGCGCGCTCGCCAACCAGTCCAAGGTCATCCGCCTGCCGGTGCATCTCGTGGACAAGATCGCGAAGATGAGGCGCGTGTCCCTGAAGTTGCAGGAGGAGTTTGGCCGCGAGCCGACCGACGAGGAACTGGCCGAGGAGATGAACATGAGTCCCTCGCGCGTGGCGCAGATGCGGACGGCGGCCATCCGCCCCGCCTCGCTCGACGCGCCGATTGGCGACGATGATTCGCAGACGTTTTCCGATCTCGTGCAGGACGACCGCGCGACCTCGCCCTACGAGGATTTGGAGGACAAGACCGTGACCGACATGTTGCAGGAGATGGTGAAGACGCTCGACGCGCGCGAGGCGACGATCCTGCGCTACCGCTTCGGCCTGGACGGCGGCAACGAGAAGACGCTGGAGGAAGTGGGGCAGAAATTCGGCGTGACCCGCGAGCGCGTGCGGCAGATTCAGAACATCGCGCTCAAGCGGCTGCGGAAGATGATTGAGAAGCTGGAGGCGCGGAAGAAGTAGCGGGTGGCGTGACGCAGGCGGGTGAACGTGGAAAAGCGCTCCTGCCACCCAAGGATTCTTTGTCCGTGTCTTCCGTGTTTTCCGTGGTTAATAGAAAACCGAACTGATTATGAGCAACGCCGCCGCGATTCAGAACGCCATCCGCAACATTCCCGACTTCCCCAAGCCGGGCATCCAGTTCAAGGACATCACGCCCCTGCTCGGCGATGCGAAGCTCTTCGCCGCGAGCATTGATTTGCTGACCAGCAGTTTCAAACCGGGTGAGGTGGACTTCGTCGTCGGCATTGACGCGCGCGGATTTATTTTTGCCGGCGCGGCGGCCCTGAAATGGGGCGCGGGCTTCGTGCCCATTCGCAAGCAGGGCAAGCTGCCCTTCAACACCCACGAGGAAAGTTACGACCTCGAATACGGCTCGAACGTCCTGGCCATCCACACCGACGCCATCAAGCCCGGCAGCCGCGTGGTGCTGGTGGATGATTTGCTCGCGACGGGTGGAACGGCGGGCGCGGCGGCGTCGCTCATCCAGAAGATTGGTGGCAACCTTCTCGAAGTCTGCTTCCTCATCGAACTCTCCTTCCTGAACGGACGCGAGAGGCTGAAGGGAATGCCGGTGCGCTCCATCGTGCGTTACTGACGCCACGTGCCGTCAGCGTCCCGCTGGCGTTTTGCCCTGTGAGTCCCGCATACGGTGAACAACAAATCATCCCAGTGCGCGACTACGATCTCGCGGCGACGCTGGCGTGCGGCCAGGCCTTTCGCTGGCGCGAGCGTGCCGGCTGGTGGCCCGGCGTGATCGCGGGACGCTGGGTGCAACTGCGCCAGTCGGAGGAGGGAATTGTTTTTCAAACCGCAACTCCATCAAGCGACGCCGCACCGCTCCGCCACTACCTGCAAACAGAAATTGATCTCGCGCCCGTGCTGTCGAGTTTTCCTGACGACGAACCGATGCGCGCCGCGACGACCGCCTGCCGTGGCCTGCGCCTGCTGCGGCAGGAGCCGTGGGAATCCCTGGCGTCGTTCATCCTCTCCTCCACGAAACAGATTGTACAGATTCAGCAAATCGTCGCGCTGCTCTGCGAGCGCTTCGGCGCGCCGCTGATCGTTCCGCCGGGCCACGAGCCGTCGTTTGCTTTTCCTTCCGTCGAAAGAATCGCCGCCTGCACGGAGCAGGAGTTGCGTGACTGCAAGATGGGTTTCCGCGCGCCGAACCTCTTGCGCACCGCGAAGATGATTGCCGCTGGAGAAGTGGATTTAGCCCGTCTGCATTCGTTCAGTGTCGAAGAGGCGCGCGCGGAGTTGCTCAAGTTTCCCGGTGTGGGCAACAAAATCGCCAACTGCGTGCTGCTCTTCGCCTATGGATTTCAGCAGGCATTTCCCGTGGACGTGTGGGTGATGAAGGCGCTGCGCGAATTGTATTTCCCGAAACGGCGCGTGAGCGAGAAGCGCATCGCCCGTTTCACCGCCACGCACTTCGGCCCGAACGCCGGCTACGCGCAGCAATATCTTTTCCACTACATGCGGACGAGGGCGGTGGGGCGAAACACGGCGGCGAGCAGTGGGCGGGAAGAAAAGCGGCGCTAAAGCGACCGCACTCCAAACGCTGGCGCGCAGCATCGAACGCCACTTGCGTCGCGGAGCGTTTGGAGTGCGGTCGCTTTAGCGCCGCTTTTGAAAACGTGCCACTTCCAAATTTCACTTCTCGCCATCACGAATCAGAAATTCGCCCTTGGCAATTTTTCCCACCGCGCGTACCAACACGCCGCTCTTTGAAACGGTCCCGCACGTCGCGGGATTTCGTCGCAGTCCAGCGTCAGGGAACCCGGTGAGAATCCGGGACGGTTGCGCCACTGTCAGGAGATACAAACTCCAACCGCGCGTCAGCAAAAGCTGGCGACGGCTGAAGCCACTGGGTCCGCTCGCGGATTCGGGAAGGCGGGAGGGAGGCCATGCTCTGAGTCAGGATACCGGTTGGATTGCGCTCGTCGTGAGGCGTGCGTGTGCGCGTCTCAACTTCTCCGTCAAAGAGAAGGATGAGGCCAGCCCCGCACGCCGGTTTGCGCGCGGGATCGCTGAATGTGGTTTGCCTTCATTCGCCGCTTGACGGGAGTGAAGGCTTTTTTTGTAGCGGCATCTCGTGAGAGTGCTCAAACAACCAATGGCGGCGCTCTTACGAGACGCCGCTACAAGCCTTCTTCCCCGCTCTGGTCTCAGTGAAACCGTCCGTCGCGTCGTGCGCCGGGATAAAACTCAGATCAGAAACATGAAAACAATCAGCCTGTTCGCGCTGGCCTTCGCCAGCCTCGTTATCAACTCCTCCGCCGCGAAAACGAATTTTGCGGCGCAAGTCATCAGCTACGATCCCGGCACCGGGGCCGCCGCCGGATTCACCAACCCGCCCGCCGTGCTCGGCGAACCGTCGCGTTTGAATCCGTTCGGCGACGCGGTCGAGCCGTTCAACCCGCCCTATGGCCAGGCGCAGGTGCTCTCCATCGGCGAGGGCGGCTCCGTGACCATCAAGTTCGACAAGCCCGTGGATGACAAAAAGAAGAACCCGTTCGGCCTCGACTTCATCCTCTTCGGCAACACCGGATTCATCATCACGAATGACTTTGATCTGACGACCTTCGACTGGTTGGGCGTGCCGGCCACGGACGGCTCGACGTTCGGCCGCAACACCGGCGTGACGCGCCTCTCGGTGAGCAAGGATGGCGAGAAATTCTACGTGCTCGATCCGAACCTCGCGCCGGTCGCGGACGGTCTGTTCCCCACGGACGGCGCGGGCGACTTCCGCATCCCGGTGCAGCCCGGCCTGACGGCGGCGCACTTCGCGGGCGCGACTGTGGAAGACATCCGCGCGCTTTACGACGGCGCGGGCGGCGGCACGGGCTACGACATCGCGTGGGCGCGCAAGGCGAACGGCAAGAAAGCTGACCTCTCGTCGATCCGCTACGTGCGCGTGGAAGTGTTGAGCGGCAAGGCGGAACTGGACGGCTTCGTGGAAGTGGACGCGCCGAAGCGCAAAGGCCGCTAACCCCAAGGGTAGCTTTGAGCGGAGCGCGCCGACGGTGTAGAGCACGACGAGAGCGTCGTCGCGCGGAGCCTCAAAGCTACCGCTGGTTGGACGAGACCGGTGAATTTTCCAGAACCTCAGCCTTG
>Ga0163150_10000994_pt1 | contig 50145 bp, 42 predicted proteins | sample OliLakLV19P2IB_FD_148628 | JGI IMG/M metagenome (GOLD analysis project Ga0163150, IMG submission 148628) | Freshwater microbial mat bacterial communities from Lake Vanda, McMurdo Dry Valleys, Antarctica - Oligotrophic Lake LV.19.P2.IB | ecosystem: Environmental > Aquatic > Freshwater > Lake >... | reverse complement strand
ATCTTGGCGAAACGCGCATGCGCCACGAGCAACCAGCCTTCGCCTTCCTTGCGGAACACCGAGAGCCGCGGCGAGATCGCCTGGACCGGTTGATCCGCGATGGTCTGGTCGGTTTCGATCACATAGCGAAGTACCATGAGATCGTGATTGCCGGTCGCCACGATATCGCGGAAGCGGGAGCGCGCGTTCTGCGTCGGCAGCACAGTCAGATATTCGGTCTTGCTGTAGCCGGTACCGTCGGAACGAACGATCTGATACTCGGGCGCGAGAACTTTCTCGACCGCGGCCGGATTGTTCGATGCCAGCGCATCGGCCCAGGGATCGAGCGCCGCGCGCGCAGTCGCCTCGTCGATTTCGGTATGCGCCTCGGCGCTGCCCACCGGCAGGGCCAGCGTGGCCATTGCCGCCAGAAACCCCTGCATCGCATCGCGCCGGTCGATCATGGTTCTTTTCCTTGGATATGAAATGCCTGGCAGGTGGCGGCGCGGTCGATTGACCGCCGCGACACTCAATGCTTGGACGTTCTGGCCGCAAGCCAGTCCATCAGCGCCAGCAGCACGCCCGACGCAACGAACGTCAGATGGATCGTCACCAGCCAGAACAGATGCGGTTCGCTGAACGGCTCTTCAGGACGGGCGTCGCCGATCTGCATGAAGCGCTTCAGCAGATCGATTGCCGAAATCGCCACGATCGATGCAATCAGTTTCATCTTGAGGCCGGAGAAATCGACCGTTCCCATCCAGGAAGGACGATCTTCCGTCTCGCCGATATCCAGCTTGGACACGAAATTCTCGTAGCCCGAGAACAGGACGATCAGGAGCAGATTGCCGGCCAATGTCAGATCGACCAGCGTGAGCACCGTGAGGATCACATCCTCGGCGCTCATGCTGAAAACCTGCGGCGCGTAATGGATCAATTCGCGCACCAGTACGATGGCCAGCATCGCAAGCGCGACAATAAGCCCGAGATACATCGGCGCCATCAGCCAGCGCGAGGCAAACACACCACGTTCGAAGCGTTTTTCGATGTCGGGTTTCGGGGCCATTCTCAATTCGTCCGATGCGCACAGGTTAATCGGGCACGGCCCGGTGCCGGCGAACTTATCGCTCGGGGATGGATCGGGCAATGGTGGGCGCGACAGGGATTGAACCTGTGACCCCTACGAGGTCAATGCAGCCTGCCGTTCGGCAGAGCCGGAATAGGGGTATTGTAATAGCTCACGCTGACGTCCCCGATATCCGTCTGTGGCCCGAATGCAGTGCGATACGGCAACGATTGTGGCAACGATGGCGGCAACCGGGATCAGCCCGGAGGCGAAGCACGCCCCGATTGCCAATCTCCTCTAGCAATCAGCGCCACCCGTCGCCCCGATATGCCGTCCGACCCAAACTTCACTCGTGTACAAGCCGCCGATCCCGAGAGTCCGTTTCGTATCAGGTTGATCGGCTGGCCAACCGGATGATGGCATCAGCTCATCCATGAACCAACATTCCAGACAGACCACTCGGGTGGGAGCCGGTCAAGTGAGCTCGCTTACTGATAGTCGCGCCAAGCCTGAAACATGATCACGGGCCAAAGCCGATTACCGAGCTGGCGACGGCCACTCAGATGCATGTGCCATAGACGACGAACGATCGCCGCTTCGAAAATTCCGTCCGCGACCAGCCGCCGCTCGGTCAGCAAATCTTCGGCCCAGCTCCTCAATCCGCCGCGCAGCCAGTCATCGATCGGAACACCGAAACCCTGTTTCGGCCGATCAATGAGGTTAGTTGGAACATGGCGGCTCAGGACGCTCCGTACAATATGCTTGCCGACGCCTCGACGAATCTTCATCGAAAGCGGGAGGCGCCAGACATGTTCGACAATTCGCCGATCGAGAAACGGTGCCCGCGTCTCAAGCGAGACGGACATGGCGCTGCGGTCGACCTTCACAAGCACATTGTCCGGAAGGTACGTCATCGCATCGACCGACATCATTCGCAGCTCTGGCGACGTCAATGCCGGCCATTCCGGTGGCCGGTCGAGAAACGCTGCGGTGTTGGTGGCGCCCCTGACGATCGCGTGGGCGTTGGGCCATTTGCGGACGCGCGTCAGAAAAAAATCATCCGCGGCTGAGGAATGCCACTCGTCAGACACTTCTTGCTCGCTCCGCGCCGGATGGCCGCCCGGTCCCGCGCGCCGCCGCACAAATTCCCGCTGGCGTTTCCAGATGTGAATTTTGACGTAGCGGTCGTAGCCACCGAACAGTTCGTCCCCGCCGTCGCCGGTGAGGGCGACCGTGACCTCACTCCGGGCCAACCGAGACACCAGGATTGTCGGAATTTGAGACACCCCGCCGAACGGCTCATCGAAAGTCCGGCCCAAATTAGAGGCGACATCGAGAGCGTCGGTGTCTGTGACGTACAGCGTATGATGATCCGTTCCGAGATGCCGTGCGACCGATTCAGCATGGCGCGCTTCGTCAAATGCCGGCTCCCGAAAGCCGATCGTGTAGGTTCGCACCGGACGCGTGGACATCGACTGCATCATGGCCACAACCGCAGAAGAGTCGATGCCCCCTGAAAGGAAAGCGCCCAGCGGTACGTCACTGATCATCTGCGAGCGCACGACATTGGCAAAGAGCATCTCGAAGGTCGATGTCGCGTCGGTTTCGTCGATATCGAATGGTGCGCTCTGGCCCGCCTCCGCAACCGCCTTGAGGGACCAGTAGGTCGTCGGCTGATCCAGTGTTTCATCGTCGAAGCGGATACGCAAAAAAGTTCCCGGCAGCAGCTTGCGGGCATGGGCATGAACCGTATACGGCGCTGGGATGCAATTGTCCTTGAGCAACAGCGCCACGGCGCCGCGATCTATCTCCTGATCGAATTCCGGATGCTGTCGTAGCGCTTGCAGTTCGGACGCAAACAGGACGGTACGGCCAACCCGCGCGTAGCAGAGCGGCTTCTCGCCCATCGGATCGCGCGCGAGGAGCAGCGTCCGCTCGGAACTATCCCACAATCCGAAAGCAAACATACCGAAGACGCAGGAGAGCGTACTCTCGACGCCCCACGCTTCGATGCAGGCGAGCAATGTTTCGGTGTCACTGCTGCCGCGCCACGAAGGCGCCCTGCGCTCGACCTCGAGGCGACGCCGTAGCACGAAATGATTGTAGATTTCGCCATTGTAGACAATGACGTAGCGGCCGGAGTCCGATGTCATCGGTTGGACACCGGCCGGAGACGGATCGAGCACCGCCAGACGACGATGTCCCAGCGCGAGGCCCACCGCGGGATCGATCCAGATACCGGCTGCGTCGGGTCCGCGATGCCTCAGCGATTCGGCCATTTGGGTCACGATACGTCTGGCGACGGTGACGCTCACGTCGCTGTCGCGCCACCACGATCCTGCAATTCCGCACATCCGGATCCGTCCTTCAAATGCCGCTTAGCTCGATGAACGAATCGGGAGCACCGTATTGTGGGTACGGCCCGGCCTCAGCCGGTCGGGCGTGGTCTCATTCTCATAAGCCGGTGGAAAAGTTCGAATCGACGCCTTTGGAAGCCTTCACGACGCCAGGATGCGATGCCTGGTGTGCCCGATGTCTCGCAGGACTCAAGCCCGCCAACGTCATGCACGAGCGGACGTTGCTCGCCACTAAAGCTGAGGATGATGTCGGAGCCCGGTCCAAGTGCCATCCAGTCTTTGTAACCCAATTGATGCAGCAGCTCGCAGGCCTGGCGCGCCTGCGTCGGCGCGAAGGCATAAGCACGGTTCAGGATGTCGACCTCGACCTCCCGTCCAAAGATCGCGTTTATCATGAACGGCTGGCCATCGCGTGTCACGAGACGCTCCCCCCAGACCCCGTGAATCCGGCTGGTGTCGCTCAAATACTGGTCCAAAAGCGCATCGACTTGCGCAGGCGTCAGGAATAGGTCGTCATCAATGCTGGCTATTGCATCGTGATCAAGGCCAGCCGCGACCGAATAGCGATCGCCAGATCCGCGATTCATAAAGTTCGCGCGATAGGTCAGGCGTGCGCTCGCGTCCGCAATCGCGGCGGTAGCGGCCCGCAGGGACGCAGCCAGCGAATCGTCGAGCGCGTTGTCGATCACGAACACGTCAGGGCGATGCCGGGCTCGAAGACAAGCCGATACGATGCGCGGCAGGTTTTGTGGCCGCAAGAAATTGTGAATGATGACCGCCGTCCGCAGTCCGGTCGGCCGAGTTGAGGAAAGCCTGCTTTCCGGTTCGCCCGGCTCGTGTGTAGGCTGCATAACTCAATATTGTACAGCACAGAGAAGGGCGCAACGAGTCGATGATCGATAGCGATGGGGCTGAACGCACAAATCGCCCAATCCCGCCCGGCAGCTGGTACGCGGGTCGGCAGGACGCAAAACTGTTCGGCCTCGGCCTTTCACGTACGGGCACCACGAGCCTGCATGCCGCTGCGGTGCTCATGGGAATGAGCGCAGTCCATTATCCTCTGTGCTATCGCGGCCTTGCATTGCACTGGCTCGATGGCGACTTTTCGCCGACACGAACTGCGCCGTTCCGTTGCTACACGGATCTTCCGACGCCATGTTTCTTCCGCGAACTCGATCGCAGCCATCCGGGATCGAAGTTCGTACTGACTGTGCGCGACGAAGCGGATTGGGTTGACAGCGTTCAACGTCTCTACGCCCGGCCACAACGACCGTCGGCGAGAGCGTCACTACGCCATCGTATCCGCGCCGCGTGCTATGGCAGTGTCGAGTTCGACCGAGCTCGCTATCTCGATGTCTATCGAAGGCATGAAGATTCGGTTCGGATGTATTTCACAGGCCGGCCCGACGCGCTGTTGATCCTCGACGTGACCAGTGACAGCAATGCGTGGGATCTCGTTGCCGGCTTTTTGGGAGCGGACGTCGCGACGCGGCCGTTTCCGCATCTGCGGAATCCCGACCTCGGCAGCCTTTCATGGATACTGGATGCCGAGCTGCCCGCCAAGAGCGAGCGCATCCGGGCACTCGTCGAAGTGATCGACCCTCTTTGAGATGGTCCTCCTTCATTGCTTGTCGAGACCGGTTGCCGGCTGGGTCGAGGCGCTCAACCTCGCTTGGGATTGCGTGGATCTCGAACATCGTTCGATTGCCATCCGTCCGCGCGCGGGTGGCTGGACGCCGAAGACCGAGGCATCGGAGCGAACGATTCCGATCACGGTCGAACTTGTTGCCGACCTGCGGCAGCTGCCACGACGAGGCGCCTATGTCTTCCATGACAGCGATCCATCGAAGCCGCTGACGTCGCTTGAGCGGGTGCTGGCGACGGCATCGGACCAGGCGGCGATCGTTCGTGAGGGTCGTCTGTTGCGGGTGACGCCGCAGCTCCTGCGCAAGGCGTTAGCGACCTGGCAGGCGCAGACCGGCACGGCACCGAAGACGTTGCAGCGATTGCTCGGGCACGCACCCGGATCGTGTGTAACGGACCGTTACTATGTGCAAGACGATGAGGCGGCAAAACAGCGGGCCATCAAGCCCCTGCCGCTTGCCGAAACGACCATTGTGCAGCGCAAAACTTGGCAACAGATTGGCAACGCGTCGCCAAACTCTGCATCGCGGCGCATCGCAAACGACCGTTAAGTATCTGAAAACAAAATGGTGGGCGCGACAGGGATTGAACCTGTGACCCCTACGATGTCAATGCAAACCTGACAAATCGCAGAGCTGGAACAACGGGACTTTTCAACAAGTTACGCTCTTGCATCCTGTCCCCCGTTTTCTGTTTGTGGTTCAAATGCAGTGCGATATGGCAACGATTGTGGCAACGGATGGCAACGCCAAATACCCATTCATTCCTCAAGCCCGCATTGGTTGTTGCTCGACTGAGGAACCCGACCGCATACCCATGACCAAATCAAAGATTGCCGCTGGGCCAGAGTTTCGCTGCGATTTAGCCGAAAATCAGCTCATCAAATCTTTTGACGTTTCGTCCGCATGTTTTTTTGGGGCGTGGTCATGAGTACTAGGCGGACGTTGGCCCGTTTGAACTGACAAGTTTTGGCGGCACGTAGCCACCCAGCGCGTCCTCAATCAGCCGCGCGGTCGCGAGCACGAGATCTTCCCGCCAGGGCTTTGCCGCAATCTGGACACCGACCGGCAGGCCTTCCGGCGTCTGGCCGGCGCGAACCACTGCAGCCGGCCAGCCCGTGACGTTGAAGGCGGTCTGGAAGACCCAATCCTCGTAGGTCGAGTTCGCGAGTTCTTCGGACGTCTGAGCAGGATGCGGCGCCGGAGGGCAGACCAGCACGTCGTACTGCCGCATGAACGCCAGCATGCCGCTGTTTAACCGGTACATCCGTTCGAAAAGGTCGGCGACTCCCGCGCCCTGCAGCGGCGTCGCCCGCGCAATCCGCACGCGCATGCGCTCGCTGAAGACGGTGGTGCCGCAGCGGTTCAGCAGGCTCGTGATGCAATGCGCCCCGTCGGCATCGCGCAGCCGTCCATAGATCTCCTCGATCTCTGACAAGAGCGGCGGAATCGCCTCGGAAACCACGGCGCCGGCATCTGCCAGTGCCGCCACCGCCGCGCGCGTCGTGGCGGCGACCGCGGCGTCGGCCGAAACGTGGCCGTTGCCGGTGAACCACGCCACCCTCAGCGGCGTCTCCGCCCTCCGCTGGAGATCGGGAAGCGGCACCGGCACTGCAAACGGATCAATATCGTCTGGTCCTGCGATCACAGCGAGCGCGAGCGCGAGATCGTCGACCCAACGGGCGATCGGGCCGGCTTGGGTGAGGAAGCCAAGGAAACCAAAATCGAACGACACCACGTGGCCGGTAAGGGGCACGCGCCCGACGGTCGGCTTCAGACCGGCAAGACCACAGACATGCGCCGGGTTCCGGATACTACCCCCGGTATCGCTGCCTATATCCAGCGCCGAGCCCCCAGCCGCAACGATTGCAACCGAACCACCGCTGCTCCCGGCGGGGGACTTTGAAAGATCGTAGGGGTTGAGTGTGCGGCCGTAGATCGAATTCTCGGTGCTGCTGCCCATCGTGAGCTCGGGCGTGTTCGTCTTGCCGACGACGATCGCGCCGGCCCGGCGCAGCCGCTGCACGACGGTCGCATCGTGCGCCGGCACATGAGAGCGACGGCCGGCAGTACCGGCGGTCGAGACCAGGCCATCCGTGTCGAAGGAATCTTTTATCGTGATCGGTACGCCGGTGAGAGTGCGCGGCTGGTCACCGAGCGACAGCCGGCGGTCAACATCGGCTGCCTCACGCAGCGCACGCTCGGCGTCCATTGCGACGACCGCATTCAGGATGCCATTGACCTCCCCGATGCGGGCCAGATGGGCCTGCATCACTTCGGTCGCGGAGAGCTCGCGGCGTGCGATTCGGCCGGCAATCCGGCCGGCCGAATCGGCAAGGAGCTCAGACGGCTCCGCGATCACTGTCACGGTTTCCGTCATTTGTCGGGCACTACCGCGATAACATCGATCTCGACGCGGCTGCTCGGCGGAACCAGCCCGGCGATGACGCCGGTGCTGGCCACCTGGCTGGGAAAGTATCGCTCGAATACCTTATAGACCTGCGAGAACTCGGCGTTGTTGGTCAAATAGACATTGCGCTTGACCACATTCTCGAGCGAGGTACCCGCCTCCTCAAGGATCGCCTTGATATTTTCGAGGATCTGCACGGTCTGCTCTTCGAGCGAGCCCAACTCGACTATCTCGTGTGGCGTCGCAGCGGGCGCGGTGCCCGGCTTGTTCCCGATCTGGCCGGTAACGAATACAAACCCGCCGGCCTTCGTGGCGTGGCAGGTCGTGCTTGAATAAGTGCCTCCGATTTTCGACGATCGGATGATTTCCTTTTTCATGTGCTCTCCCTCGCAAAACCGACGGGCTCCCAATTGAGCCTGCGCCGAATGTGAATGCTCTTGTTCAAAGTGGCAGCATCTGCAGACGCAGGGCCTGGGCCTGGCGGATGTGGGCGCGGGCCGCGGTCTCGGCCAGATTGGAATTGCCGGCAGCGATCGCATGCACGATCGCGCGATGCTCGAGATCCGCCGTCCGGGCTCGGCCGCTGATCGAAAAAGTCGTGCCCTGCAGCAGGGCCAGCGCATCGCTCAACTGGTTGAGCGACTGCACCATGTAGCGGTTGTGCGCCGCATCGCAAATGGCGACGTGCAGCGCGCGATTGAACTGCGCTTGCTGCTCCGGATCGCGGGTCCGCCGGAAGCTCGCAAGCAGATGCTCCATGTATGCGACTTCGGCCGGCGTCGCATGCTGGGCGGCGAGCCGCGCCGCGGCGCCTTCGAGAAGCTCGCGCATCGCATAGAGCTCCAGCACCTGGCTGCGATCCAGGGCGACGACGCCGAGGCCGCGGCCGGAGGTTACGTCCAGCAGGCCGTCGCTCTGGAGTTGGCGGAGCGCCTCGCGCACCGGCGTACGGCTGACGCCCAGCGACTGGGCCACGTCCTCCTCGCGGACACGGTCGCCCTGGCGAAAGCGCCCGTCCCGCATCGCCTGCCGGATCTGCTGGTAAACATAATCCGCCCGCGACGCGCCGTTGAAGGGATCAGTTCCGACCTTATCGTCGATGCGGCGCTGCCCAGGGTCGCGCGCCGGTCGTTTCGTCTTCCGTCTGCCTTGCCGTGCTGGCGCCCGGCGCGATCCCTGTCGTATTTCCATGCTACGCCCTCACGTCGACACGGTCGCACAAACGTCCAAGAAAACCGACGACACTTCGTCGGCCTGCGCTTCCGTCATCACCAGCGGTGGCGTGATGCGGAGCACGCAACCGTAATTGCCGGTGACACCAATGATGATGCCGCGATTCCGCATCTCGGCCTGGATCCGCTTGGCGAGCGCGGGGGCCGGGCGTCGGCTGTTGCGGTCTTCCACGATCTCGACGCCGATCATCAATCCGAGCCCACGCACGTCGCCGATGAAATGATACGTGCCCATGGCGGCGCGAAAGCGTTCCATGAGGTGATTGCCGATAGTTTCCGCGCGTTTCGGCAGGTCTTCGTCGGCGATAACATCGAGCACGGCGTGCGCGGCGGCGATTCCGACCTGGTTGTTGGCGCCGAACGTCGTGAAGTGGTCACCCTCCTCGAGCGTGGCGGCGACAGTGTCCGAGGCGACAAAGCCGCCAAGCGGAATGCCGCCGCCGATCGCCTTGGCGAAAGTGACCATGTCGGGCGCCACGTCAAAATGCTGGTGTCCGAAGAGCTTCCCGGTACGGCCGAAGCCTGTGAAGACCTCGTCGTGGATCAGCACGATGTTGTGCCGTTTCAGGATCGCCTGCACCTTCGGCCAATAATCAGCCGGCGGTACGATCACACCACCGACACCTAGGATGGGCTCGGCGATCATGATTGCGGCTTCGCCCGGCACCTTAGTCTTGAGCGCGCTCTCGATCTCGTCGGCGCAACGGGTGCCGCAGTTCGACGGTTCGAGACCGAGGGGGCACCGATAGCAGTACGGTGCGGACGTATGGACGATGCCCGGAAACGCGCTATAAGGCCCAAATCCTTTTTTGCGGGCGGCCATGCCCGTCAGCGAGAGCGGCAACGACAGCCGGCCATGGAAGGAATGCTCCAGCGCGAGGATGCCGAAGCCGCGCTTGCCGGTCGCCATCGCGTATTTGAGTGCGACCTTGATCGCGCCGTCGTTGGCTTCGGCGCCGCTGTTGGAAAAGAACACCCGCTTCAGTCGGTCCTGGAACAGCACGGCGATGCGCTTGGCTAGCCGTAGGGTTAGAGGGCTGTGAAAGCGTCCGGGGCTTTGCAAAAGGCGCCCGGCCTGCTGCCTGACCGCTTCGACGATCCGCGGATGGCAGTGACCGACTGACGCGACGCCCGGGCCTGCTTCGAGATCGATGTAGCGTTGGCCGTCCGCGTCCCAGACCTCGGCGCCGGCACCTTTTACGATGACCGGCCCCGAGTTCGAGTTGGGCAGCAGGTAATCGACCAGCTCTTCAATCTCAGTGATGTTACGCGCTGGCTCGCTCGTCATCGCTCGCACCTTTGTTGGAAATGGCACCGGTCACGTCGGCCTTACGGATTGATCGTGATAAGCCGCTCTTCCGTCACTTCCCTGATCATGTAACGCGGCCCTTCCCGACCGAAACCACTATCCTTCACGCCGCCGAATGGCATTGCATCGCCGCGCGCGCTGGAAGCCTCATTGATGTGCACCGCACCAAAGCGCAGGGACTTCGATGCACCGATCGCAGCGGTGATATCGCGGGTGAAGATTCCAGCGGAAAGGCCGTAAGGCGTGTCGTTCGCACCGTGGACCGCATCCTCGAGCCGGTCGAACGGCAGGATCGAGAGAACCGGCGCGAAAATTTCCTCATCGACGACCCGCATGCCGGCACGCGTATCCATTAGCAGCGTGGGTTCCATGACGGATCCCGATCGCCCGCCGCCGATGAGAATTCTGGCTTGGCCCTCCAGCGCCTCCGCAATCCAGCTCGAGGTGCGCTGCGCCGCGGCCTCGGTGATCATCGGTCCGATCCGCGTATCGGGTTTCCACGGATTGCCGACCGGCAACCTGCGGATCTCTTCTACGAGCCGATCGGTAACCTCGCCGAGCACCGAGCGTTGGACGTAGACACGCTGCACCGACGTGCAGACTTGGCCCGCTTTGCGGAATGCAGCGCCTGCGATCTTGGGCGCCGCGCGATCGAGATCGGCGTCGGCGCAGATGATCGTGCTGGCGATACTGCCGAGCTCGAGCTGGGTTCGTCGCAGTCCCGCGGCCTGCTGTACCATCCGGCCGACGCGCGTGGAGCCGGTGAACGAATAGAATGCAATCGCCGGTGCCTCCAGCAGATGGCGTCCGACCGTCTCACCCGAACCCTGAAGCAGTGTCAGAAGGTCCGGCGGAAGTCCGGCTTCGAGAAAAGTCTCGCACAGGAGGGCAGCGGTAAGCGGCGTCAGGTCGGACGGTTTCACGACCACCGCGTTACCGGCCGCGAGGGCGGGCGCAATCTTGTGCAGCACCGTGTTGAGTGGCGAATTGAACGGCGTGATCGCGCAGACAATGCCGATCGGCAGCCGTAGGGTGAACCCGATCCGGTCCTGCTGTCCGGGCGAGGCGCCGAACGGTACCATTTCGCCGACCGTGCGTGTTGCCTCTTCGGCGGAGAGTTGCAAGGTCACGATAGACCGGTCGATCTCCATCCGCGCGTCCGGTCGCGTGAAACCGGTCTCGGCGACGAAGAGTTCCTCGAACCGGTCACGACCACGGTCGATGAACTCGGCCACACGTCGCAATATCACGGCGCGTTCGAAGGGAGGCGGTGCACCGCGTTCAAACGCATCATGCGCCGTTGCCATGGCCGACGCGATCTGCGCGCGGGAAGGTTCGGCGACCCGCGCAATTGGTCGGCCCGTGAATTTCTCCAGTACGACGAAGTCACTGTCTCCAGCGACGGGCCGTCCGGCAACAAGCGAGGTCAAGGCGGGCAGTCGTAGCGCCGGGACACCTGCGGCATCGAGCGATATTGCACCGATCTGATTTGGACTGGGTCCCGGCGCCATTACGCAACAGCCTTTCCAGCGATCGCCGCGGCGGCGGCTTCGCCGGCGGTTCGGCCGAAGACGGCGCCGGAAGTCAGACCTGTTCCGCCCGGATAGTTGAAATAGAAAAGACCGCCGACCAGTTCGCCGGCCGCAAAGAGCCCGGGGATTGGATTGAGATCAGTCGACAAGACCTGCGCGCTTTCCGGTGCGATCCTAAGTCCGCCGAAAGTGAATGTGATGCCGCAGCCGACCTGGTACGCCTCGAATGGAGGCTCGTCGATGCAGTTCGCCCAGTTCGATTTCGGTACCGCGAGGCCTTCGGCGCCGCGCCCGTCCTTGACGTTCGGATCGAATGGAATGTCGGTCCGGACCGCTGCATTGAAGGTCTGAACCTCTGACACGAAGCTCGCTGCGTTCACGCCGTCGAGCTTCGAGGCGAGATCTTCGAGCGTTCCCGCAGTAACTTTGGTGACACGCCTGATCCGGTATTCGTCGCGCAGCAGATGCAGCACCTTGCGGTCGAAAACCTGCCAGGCGAAGTGATCGGGCTGCTCAAGTACGGCGCGTCCGTACTTTGCGTAGGTATAGTTCCGAAAATCCGCTCCCTCATCGACGAAGCGACAGCCATGCGCGTTAACCATGATGCCGAAAGGATATGAGTGCTTCTGAAATCCGTCGCCGATCGACAGGTCGCCGAATTCCGGCGCATTGTAGTCCCACCCTACGGCATGGCAGCCAGACCAATTGCCAAAGGGCATTGCCCCAATCTCGAGTGCCATGGCAATCCCATCACCCATGTTGAAGCGGCTGCCCCGGACCTTGGCAAGTTCCCAGCCAGGGCCCAGGTAACGAGCCCGTCGCTCTGAGTTTGCCTCAAATCCGCCGCAGGCAAGGATCACCGACGCGGCGCGGACATCCTCGAACCCGTTTCGGACGCGGACGCGCGCGCCGCTGACGCGAGTACCGTCAAAGATCAGTGACACGGCCCGGGTGCTGTATCGGATATCGATTCCGTGGCGACGGCCGACGCGAGAGAACTGCTCGATAAGGCCCGGTCCCCCACCAGAAACTTCGACCGTCAAACCACCCCAGAATTTGAACTTCCCATCGATCTGAAAAGCCTGGCGTCCGTAGATGGGCGCAAAGCGAACGCCATTGCCATGCAACCAGAGCATCGTGTCAAAGGAACGCTTGACCAACTGTTCGCAAAGTTCGGGGTCGGTCCTAAATCGCGTGACACGGAACATATCGTCGAAGAACTGCTCAGCTGAATAACGACCAAAATCAGTGCGAGCTATCTCGGCGGCGGTAAGATCTGGCATCAACATCCGGAGATCGTCGATACCGTCATAAGCGAACCGCATGGCGCCCGCTGTAAATCGGGTGTTGCCGCCACTTTCGGCTTCCGGCGCGGACTCGAGCATAAGCACTCGGCAGCCGCGTTCCCGTGCTGCGAGCGCAGCGCAGAATGCCGCGTTGCCTGCTCCCACTACAATGACCTCGTATCGGTCAGAATTCATGGCAAGCTGATTCCCCCGAGAAATATTGTATACAATTGTATGGAGCTGTCTATTAATTGCGATCTTGCCCCTTCGAACGCAGCTGAACATAGGCCATATTGGGTCATCGGGGCAGACCTGCTCGAAGCAGTGGCGCCGGCCACGCCGCCAGGACGACGAGAGCATACTGACGACATAGGCCGTCGACATCGCCAGCCGCTGCGGACGCTACGGCTATTACCGGAACACAGATTGTGAAATCGCGTTCAATCATGACCCCACCCGTGAAGCGACATAACTCGTTGCGTTCACTGCAGAATAGTTGAGCTCGGTGGGGTCGCGTTTCGCGTCCAACCGTGCCCCCTCTCAGACGCGCAATCCCATCGCTATATTAATGACTTAATGGTGGTGTAGGGGGGTCACGGTTGGGCGCGACTTTACAAGGTCACCTTTTGGTCGGCCTCGCCAGCCTCGTTGCCGGGCGCTCAGCCGATCCACAATTGGTGACACCAGTCCGTCTCCGAACTAACATTCCAACCGAACCACTCGGTGGGGGCCGTTCACAGGCACCGGCCTGCTGCGGAGGCATCTCGAAAAGTTGGTCGCCCCAGCGGCGGAACGAGATTCGCTGTCATTTGGAACTGCAGTTTTCAAGACCGACATCGTCCCGGCTTGGGAAACCTCAACACAAAGACGTCGGGGCAGCACCTCACTGTTGACCAAGCTAGGGACTGGCGAAAATAGACAATGCAACCGGACACGGACGTAGTCATCATTGGTGCGGGAGCCGCCGGTTTGGCGGCCGCCAAGGAATTGGTAAAGCGTGGTCATACCTGCAAGGTGGTCGAGGGATCGCACCGCATCGGCGGACGCGCCTATTCTGAAGAAATCTCGACGGGCGTTTGGTTCGACCTGGGATGCGCCTGGCTGGTCGGAGGCGCCGCCAACCCGTTCACTGCAATCGCCGATGCGCTTGGTATCGCAATCAGCAAGGACAAGAGCGACCGGTTTGTGCTTGAGAACCTGAGGTTTCGGCGAGACGGCCAGCCCCTCGATGGCGAACAGCGCGCTGCCTGCCTCCGTTATTATGACGAGAGTTATGCGGCAATCACCTCCGCTGCCGATCAGGGCCGGGACGTTGCCATCAGCGATGTCGTCGACATGGCCAACGAGTACGCCCCGCCCCTCTTGTGTGGCATAGCGTCGGCCTGGGGAATGGATATCGATCTGGTATCGACCGCTGACTTCGCCAGCGCCACGGGCGAACTCGGCTTCCAGGCACCACACGGCTATGGGAATCTGGTTGCCGCATGGGGTGCGGACGTCGACGTGTCTTTGAACGCTCGTGCCGAGCGGGTCGATTGGTCGGGCGGCGGCGTCACTATTGCGACGCCCAAAGGAACCATTACCGGGCGCGTTGCCCTGATCACGGTATCGACAGGAATACTGGCCTCCGGCGACATCCGATTTCATCCGGACCTGCCGGTTTGGAAAACGGAAGCCATCTACGACCTGCCAATGGGGACAGAAAACAAAATTGGCGTCCATTTCGATACGGACGTATTTGGTGCCGAAGGTCGTGGGTTTTTCAGTACCTGGAATGACGACGGCAGCGCAGCGAAGGTCGACGCGAGCGTTATGGGATTTAATGCCGCCTCGGTATTTGTCGGCGGTCGATACGGCGTCTGGCTCGAGAAGCAGGGCCAACGCGCCTGCCAAGAATTTGCCACCGACAGGATCGCCGATATCTTCGGTAACGACGTTCGCAGACACGTGGATCGCTGCATCGCAACGGCATGGAACACCGAGCCGTGGACCCGAGGTTCGTGGGCATGCGCCAGACCCGGGGCGGCTCATCAACGCGCCAACCTGGCGCGCCCGGTCGACGAGCGGCTGTTCTTTGCCGGGGAGGCTACGGTCTACGGTGGGCAGGGCACCTGCCACGGGGCTTACCAGTCCGGCATCCGGGCAGCGCATGAAATCGCGCAGCAATTGGCATCGTAGACTATCGCCAACGGTCCTGCCGTCTCAGACGCAGCACCCTCAATACCAGTACTTGACCGGCTGACACGAGCCAAGGAGACGCTGTTCGCCAGCAGAGGTCCTCGGAGGGCACAAGGCCGATACCCCGACATCGCATCGGCTTGGGGTCGGCGCTGGACTCCCGCTGGAGCGCGGCAACGAGCCCGGCTATCTTCATGACAGGCTCTTGCGGAGCCATGCGGGGAATGCCCAATGAAAATTGCCAACGTAACGCCCTATCTCGTCGGCCCGAGACCCAGCGCAGACGGCTGGTCGAGGGGGCAGATCGTTGTTTTCGTGAAGCTCGAAACGGACGCAGGTCTTGTCGGTTGGGGCGAGGCCTATGCCTTGTCCTCGAGGCAACGGGCGACCCGCGAGATTATCCTCGCGTTGGGTGAAGCCCTGAAGCGGATGCCGGAAGCGACGCCACGCGCCTTTCTGCACCACATCGCGAAACCCATGGACACAAAACACCCAAGCGTCGACTATTCGTCGGCAGTGAGCGCAATCGAAATCGCGCTCTGGGATTTGCTTGGCAAGTCGGTGGGCCAACCTGTGCACGTGCTGCTCGGTGGCGCTATCGTCGACAGGGTGCCGGTATACGCCAACGCCTGGGACCAGCCGCTCCAAACGCCGGAGGCAATAGCGGCCCGATGCGCGATGATGCGTTCGCAGGGCTATCGTGCGGTCAAGATCTATCCCTTGCGGCAGCCGACGCTGGTGGCCGCCGAAGCCTGCGTCCGGTTGACCCGCGAGGCGGTCGGCCCGGATGTCGACATCATGCTCGACTTCGCCGTCCAGAAGGATCCGCGCCGAGCGCTTCGTGCCGCGCATCTGTTCGAGCCCTACGATCCCTACTGGATCGAGGAGCCGCTGGCAGGAGACGATCTCGATGCCTTGGCAGAGTTTCGCGCCAATACGGACATACGAATCACCACCGGCGAGCGGCAGTCGGGCATACGCCATTACCGCGATGTTCTGGTGAAGAGAGCGGCCGACGTGCTCAACCCCGATATCGTCGGGGTTGGCGGGATTCTGGAGATGCTGGAAATCGGCGCCATGGCAGATGCTCATTCCGTCGCGATGTCGCCGCATTGTTGGGCCAGCACAACCGTGGCCTTTCTTGCCATGCTCCATACCTGCGCAGTGATGCGGAATGCGATTTTTGCGGAACTCTACTACGACTATCTGGAACTGGGCGCGGAGTTGGCCGACTGCGATTACGTCATCGAAGACGGCTATGCCAGCTTGCCACAAAAGCCTGGACTTGGCGTAGAGATGAACGAGGACGCCCTGCGGTCGCTGGCTCCCTGAGACATCAGGCTGCGAACTTCTATTCGCGGCCCTGCCGCTCTTTAGCCCTCGCTCGCGATGCCCGGATCCCGTTCGATGGCGGTTGCCGCGTCAAGCGCGTCATCCCGGTCGACCAGTCCCGCTGGCTATCCCACGTGGATGTAGTCGGGATGTTCGGGCGATCCTGAGGAGCCTGCGTTCAGCCGCCCAGTTCCAGGTCGTATTTGACGGTCTTGAATGGCACGCCGTCGGGGTCGATCTCGGTGTCTAGTTCTCGTGCGTAGCGGTGGCCCTCGTACACGGCCGCGGCAATGGTGGCCGGGCCATAGGAGTCGCCGATGCGGCGTATGGACTTGATACCGGCGGCCTTGATCCTTGCCGGTTCGGCCATCAGCGCGTCGTACAAACCGTCATTCGGCAGGCGCATGGTGACGGGCACCAGGGTGCCAGTTCGCTCGATCCGCTCGCCGGTGATCAAGTTCACCAGTTCCACCACGCCGTCACCGACGTATTTCACGCAATGGCGCGGCAGGATCTCCACGCCCAACTTCACGAGCCGCCGCTCGATATGGCCCTGTTCAAGCGTGTACCCGGTCCAACTGGCGACGCACAGGCCCGGCGTGACAAGCGTCACCTGATGCCCTTCGCCGGCCAGCAAATCTGCCATCATGCTGCCCATGTAGTAATGATCGTCGTCGAACACGACGACGGGCCCGCTCGGCGGTCGCTTGCCGTCCATGATATCGTCGGGACTGTAGGATCGATCGGCGTTGGCGCCCGCAATGGGTTCGCGCAAAGCGCGTCCCACTCCATCGCGCCGCCAGGTCGAGCCTGTGGCAAGCGCTATGTGGTCGGCGCCGAAATCCAGCACCTGCGCGGCGTTGAGTTCGCTTTCCAGGTACATCTCCACATTGGTCATGGGCGCGATCTGGCCCAGACGGTAATCGCGCACCCGTGCCCAGGCGTTCAGGTTCGGCAATGCGCTCTCGCGGGTGACGCGGCCACCGGCTTCGCGGCGCGCTTCGGCAATTGTCACTTTGTAGCCGCGCTTGCCCAGCGCATGGGCTGCTTCCAGTCCGGCCGGCCCTGCCCCGACCACCAATATGTGCGCGCCGGAGGTCCTGGGCGCAATCTGCTCGGGGTGCCAACCCTTGCGCCATTCCTCGCCGAATGTCGGATTCTGGGTGCAGCGGCTTGGCGCCGAGACGTTGCTCCAAGCAGCGCAAATGTTGCAGCCGATGCATTCGCGAATGTCCTCTAGCCTGCCTTCTTCGATCTTTTTCGGCAGGAATGGATCGGCGATGGAGGGCCTTGCCGCACCGATCATATCGACGATACCGCGCCGGATTGCCGAAACCATGGCGTCGGGCGAGGTGTAACGGCCCACGGTGGCAACGGGCCTGGAGGTCATCTGCTTGACGAAAGCGACGTAGTCTTCCTGGTAGCCCTCGGGCGCGAAGCGCGAGGTCATGGAATCGTTGCTCCAGTCGCTGACGTTGACGTCCCACATGTGGGGCATCTCGGCCATCATTTCGATGGCATCGCGACCTTCATTGTTCCATTCCAGGCCGTCGGGACCCATCATCTCGTCGACGGCGAAGCGAGCCACGACGCCAATGGTGTCGCCCACAGCCTCGAGCGTGTCTTCCAGCAATTCGCGATAGAAGCGTAAGCGGTTCTCGAGGCTGCCGCCGTACTCGTCGATACGCTGGTTGTGGCGACGCGACAGGAAATGAAACGGCATTGCGCCATCGTGACCGGCGTAAACCACGACGATGTCGAAGCCGGCCTGACGCGCGCGCAAGGCACCCTTGCGGTGCCAACGGCGGTAGGCGCGGATGTCATTCAGGTCCATGGCGCGGGCCTGCACCGGGTGGGATAGCCATTTGACCGGCCGGTGCATGGGGCCGATGGGCACCTCGCGGCTGTAGATATTGCCGCTGTCCTGGCCGTTGTGAACAAGTTCGATGGCGGCGAGACCGCCATGCGCATGGACCGCATTGCACATGCCAGCCAGGTAGGGAATGTCCATGTCGCCCCACAGTCGGGTTTCGCTGTAGGGCGTAACATCGCCGGTGGGATGGAAATCGCATTGTTCCGTGGAGACGATTCCCCAGCCACCCTCCGCCTTCATGCCGCGCATGGCGACCATACTGTCGGGGAACAGGCGGCCCATGCCGTTACAGTGAGGCACCTGGTAAAATCGGTTCTTCGCCGTCACCGGCCCAATTTTTACCGGCTCGAACAGCACATCGTATCGTGGATCTCTGGGCATGGTGTTTGGGGCCTTGGTTTTCGTTGATCGCTTCGACGGCATGCGCAACGGGGCTAAGCATCAGAATTCGACCGGAAAAACAGGTCCTTGGTACCCTTACGAAGAGAGACCCCGACTTGCTTCCCGCTCAACGTCAGACCGACGCCGGCAGAGCGATCTCTTCCCTGCGAAAGGGCATGTCGGGGTTCTCCGGCGGATTGTCGAGCTCGCGGGCCGCGCGATGCCCGTCCTGGACTGCGAGCGCAATGATTCCCGGCACATCGGCATCGCCGATTTTCTGCAACGAACGAATGCCGGCCCCCGCCAATCGCCCTTCGTCGGCGGCCAGCGCCTGGTAGAGTTCGTCCCGCGGTTGCCGCGACGTCACCATGACGACCGCCGCAGCATCGAGAGTTCGGGCCTTTTCCGAATAAACGCAGCCGATATCGACCGCGTTCTTCCCGACGGACACCAGATTGTGGCTTGTCACGATGCCAATACCGAGTTCTATCAACCGCGCCTGAATCCGGTGCTGCTCCTCCGTGTTGACCGTCCATGACGAAACGCTGGAATCTGTCGTCACGAGCGTGACATCGTGACCATCGCGCCGGAGTTTTTCTGCAACAACACCCCCCAGATAGAAATTGTCGTCGTCGAACACGACGATGGGCCCATTCACGTCGACACCGGCGGCGACGTCCCTGGGTGTGAAGATCGCCGCACCATCAGCGCATGGAATCGGTGCCGTGTTGCTGACGCCCAGCCCGTCACGCCGCCACTCGGCACCGGTGGCGATCATGACGTGCGCAAATCCGAACTCGAGCACATTCTCGGGCGTCAGTCGGCTATCGAGGTACACTTCGACATTGGTCATCGATCGAATGCGCCCGACCCGCCAGTCGCGCACCCGAGCCCACGCTGAAAGTCCCGGCAGACTACATTCCCACGATACGCGGCCGCCAAGTTCCGTAGTCGCTTCAGCAAGCGCTACCTTGTAGCCGCGCTGACCGAGCGCCCGGGCCGCCTCGAGGCCAGCAGGCCCGGCGCCGACGACAAGCACGCTGTCGTCGGACCCCTTCGACGGAATATGCTCGGGATGCCAGTTGCGTCGCCATTCCTCGCCCATCGTCGGATTCTGGGTGCAGCGCATCGGTAGAGATGTATGTTGTCCAGAGACGCAGATGTTGCATCCGATACACTCCCGAATTTCGTCTTCCCGGCCTTCCTCGATCTTCTTCGGGAGGAACGGGTCGGCGATCGACGGCCTCGCCGCGCCGATCATATCCAATATGCCCCGCTTGATCTGACTTACCATGGTGTCCGGCGAGGTGAACCAGCCGACGCCGACGACCGGCTTCGTCGTCACCGACTTGACGAAGGACACGTATTTTTCCTGGATGGCTTCTTCGCCGAACCGCGACGTCACCGAATCGTTGGCCCAGTTGGATACGTTCACATCCCAAAGGTCAGGGAGTTCGGCCAGCATCTCGACAATGTCGCGTCCCTCGGCATCGCTTTCGATACCGTCCTTGCCCATCAGTTCATCGACAGCGAGCCTCACGGCGATCCCGCAGGTGTCGCCGACGGCATCCTTGGTCTCCTCGAGAACCTCGCGCATCAGCCGCACACGGTTCTCGAGCGAACCGCCATACTCGTCGGTACGGTGATTGCGACGCTTCTGAAGAAAGTGCATCAGCAGCGTCGAATCGTGACCGGCATAGACATAAACGATATCCGTCTCGGCTTCCTTGGCGCGCAGGGCAGCGTTCCGGTGCCAGCGCCTGAACTCCTTGATGTCGGATTTGTCCATGCCGCGGGTTTGGGTCGGCACGCCAATGATCGCGGCCTGGTGTGACGGCCCCAGCGGCTTCATGCGGGTCCACATGTTCTGGGAGCCGACGCCGTTGTGCGCCAGTTCCACGCCGGCCAGGGCGCCATGCCGGTGAACCGCCTCCGTCGTCAGCGCGAGGCACTTGATATCGTAGCCATCCCAGAGGCGCGCCTGAGGTTCGGGCGAATAGTCCGAGGACGGGTGAATCATGCACTCTTCCGTGCAGACCACGGCCCAGCCGCCTTCCGCCTTTATCTCACGCATTTTGGCGTGGGTTTGCGGCCAGTTGAATCCCATGCCGCAGCAATGAGGCACCTGGTAAAACCGGTTCTTCGCCGTTACCGGCCCGATCTTTACGGGTTCGAACAGGATGTCGAATCGCGGGTTTCTGGGCATTGTGTCTGAGACCTCGGTCGTCGTTAAAACCGGCCGCATTCGAACTTATAGGATCAGTGGGACGCTTTGGCGGTCCCGAGCGGCGTATTCTGCCATCGGATCCGTCAACAGGTCAGGCAAGCCTTCGTTAGAAGCGTAGCGCTCGATCGGGCGGGCCGTCGAACAGTCACCCCTCTGCCGAGAGCCGCTCGATGGCGATAGCATCCCCCGGAAATTCGCTTCGCACAATGTCGGCCACACTGGCGCGAGCCCGACCGACAGCGGAACGAACGGCTATCGCCGTTTCGTCCCGCTCTTGAATCGAGCTTAACGCTGGTCCGGCTAGAATCCGGATCGAATCTCGTTCCAGTCGGTCTCAATCTTGGTTGTAATATCCACGCCGGCGTTAGGGATGAACACGCCGCCCTGGATAAGTTCCAGCGGGTTTTTCGACAGGCCGCGCGCGACGAGGACATCTTCCTCCACTGCCTCGAATGCCTTCATGTTCGAGTGGCCATAGCCGTACTCCTCGATTAGGAAGATGCCGGACCGTGGGTCGATCAAGGCATCGATGACATCGTGCGCCTTGTCGTAGTGTGGCGCGTCGGCGGCTAGAACCATACCGCAAACCCAGGTGAGCGCGCCTTCCTTCGGGTTCATGAAACGCACCGGCACGCCTTGCCGGATCAACTCCTGCGGAGAACTGTTCCAGGTCATGGCGGCGACGAGCTCTCCGGACGCCAGCGCTTGCTCCACCGTTGTCATGTCGCTCGAATAGAGGCGCAACAGGGGCCGTTGCTCACTAAGCAGAGCCCGGACCTTCGCGATGTCCGCGTCGGAAAGATTCTCGACGTCGACGCCCGCGAAGATCGCGGCGCACCACCACGCATCCTCGGCGGCATCCAACATCGCCAACCTGCCCTCGTACCGCTTGTCCCAGAGCAGAGCCCAGGAATCCTCACCCTGCCAATCTACGAGATCGGTGCGATAGGTTATCGATGTCTGCCCCCAATCGAAGGGCACGAACCACTGCTCGCCATCGAATTGAGTGTTCTTCAGCGATTGCAGCTCGGGGAAGACATCCCCCCAGTTTGATAGCCGCGATGTGTCGATCGCCTGGATGATTCCGGCGTCGCGCCAGCGGGAGATATGGAAGCTGCAGGGATGCGCGACGTCGACCTGGAACCCGGCGCGCATCTTGGTAAAGGTCTCCTCATTGTCTGCGAACAGCGGGGTCTCAGGCCCTTCGCCATGTTTCTCGATATAGGCTTGGAGGACTTCCGGGACCTCGTATCCCGACCAGGTGAAGTAAATCGCCTGCTCTTCAGCTCTCGCTATCTTCGAGCCCAGAGGCATCGCGACGGCGGTCAGACCAACGGATGCCAGCACGCGGTTGAACTCTCGGCGATTCAAAGCTCCTGCAGAGAGTTTTTCCTTGAATTCGGTGATGTTCATGATCGTGTCTCCCATTTTCGATGGCCTTCAGAGGCGTGCCTTCCGTTTTTCGAGGGCACTTGTAGCGTCAAACGCCGGACTGCGATCTTGCGTCCACCGCTGTTCCGACCTGTCCACCCCGCCATTCGGGCTCCGGTGCTGTATCAAGCCAGGCCGGGCAATCCCCACGGAATGTGCCCGCCCTGTCATCGCCCGTTCCGTGCGGCGTGTAGCCGAGCAATGCTCGCAAGCGCGGACCGAACTGGGCAGCTATGTCGGGCGAGTAATACAAGTACTGATTTGATTCCTGCCGTAGCCAGCCCAATACGTAAGTAGTGATGAGCCCCATTCGCGAAGCGTTGCTTTGATTTGCACCCGCTCCGTGCCATGTCGATCCCATATAGAACAGTACGGAACCCTTCGGCATCGCCGCGGAATCCCAATCGGAAAGGTTTGGCAAATGCCAGGAGCGATGGAGGCGGTGACTGCCGAGGACGACCCTTGTGGCGCCATTCTCCTTTGTAAAGTCGTCCAGGGCCCACATAACCCCGATCCCAAGCTCCATGCCGGGGCTTTCGATTGGCCACACGGTATCGTCCCGATGCAGCGGTTGGTCCAGCTCACCAGGCAGGACGTCGATCGCGGTTATGCTGCTGATTTGATAGGTCAGGCAATGCGGCAGAAGAATCGCATTGGCGACTTTTATCACCATGTCGTGGTCAATGAGTGCAGCAGAGCTGGGCGCTATGGAGAGCGGTCCTTGAGAGTTACGCAGTGTCTTGAAACCATTGAAATTACTTGTACTGGCCAGCCCGGAGGCTTCAAGTTTGGGGCGCAGTTCAGCACGGACAGTATCAACAAGATCTGGCTCAGCGACTCCCGCGACCGCGACCGCACCATCGCGCCGGAGTACCTCAATGACATCCGCGATATTTGTCGACCTCTCAAATACGCACAACGCCATATGCTTCTCCGTTCGAGTTGGGTTCGATGAAACGGTGGTTCATCCTTATCCGATCACCAAGACATCAAACCGAAGGCTGACCTGACGGTCAGCCTTCGGTTGATTCGGCTAGAAGCCACCTTTGACCTCGGCAAAGACATTGGCGATCGTTTCCATGAACTCGCCCGATACCGGGATCTGATACTTTCCGGCACTCAGAATTTCTTCCGGATTGCGGCTAAGGCCCAGTTCGGCGAGCCGCTCATCGCCAACGAGATCAAACGCCTTTTGATTCGAGTGGCCATAACCGTAGTCATTGATGAGGAAACGGCCGGACTCCGGGCTGAGTAGCGAATCGATCACGTCGTAGGCTTTATCAACATGTGGAGCATTCCCCATGATCACCGCGCCACAAACCCAGGTCAGGGCGCCTTCTTTCGGCGCTGCGAAAGCGACGGGAACACCTTGCGCCTTCAACGCAACCGGGGAAGAATTCCAGGTCATGGCAGCCACCAGTTCGCCAGAAGCGAGCGCCTGCTCAACGGTTGTCATGTCGTCCGTATACATGCGAACCAGCGGATTTTGCTCGCGCAACAGTGTTGCCACCTTTTCGATACTTGCTTCGGATTCAATTTCCTCGAATGGAACGCCGGCATAGATCGCCGCGCACCACCAACTGTCCCCTTCGTTGCCGATCATCGCAATTCGACCCTTGTAGCGCTCATCCCAAAGAACGCTCCACGACTCCTCGCCATCGGGGAAATCAACGAGATCCGTGCGATAAGTAACTGACGTTTGCCCCCAGTCGAACGCAGCGAAATAGTGCTCGCCGCCGGCCTCGCCCAACTTCTTCAAAGAAGGAATTACATCCCCCCAATGAGCCAACCTGGATGTATCGAGCGGCTGAAGCGCGCCCGATTCTATCCACACGTCAATGTTCGTGTTACATGGATGCATCACATCGACAACGAAACCAGCCTGCACCTTCGTAAAGCCTTCGTTGCTGCTGCCATAGGGCGCCATGTCCGGAAGGGCACCATGTTTTCCCTGGTACTCTCCGAACAGTTCGGGAATGTCGTATCCGCCCCACGTGAAATAGAACGCCTCTTCGCCGGCGGCGGCAGAGGGTCGCGACAGCATCGGCGCAACAATCAGGGAAACGCCCGTCGCACTAAGCAGCTGGCTGAACTGGCGTCGCGAAAGCTTGCCGGCAGCTGCGTTCTCGATCAATGCATCGATTGAGGTTTCTTTGCTTGCCATCGACTGCACTCCCCGTTTCGCGGAACCTTCTGGTTCCAGATTGAACGAATAGGCTAGTGCCGCTGCCGCCGACGGGTCAATAATTCATTTGACCGCTCAATCGAAAAAACTATAAGCAGCAACAAGGCCTCTACCCCCCGCTATGGGCGGAACCGGGTTCCGGGCCCAGTCTCGCCGTCCGGTTCGGACATGATCGAAGCAAGGGCAAAATGGCAAAAGTGCGCGCGCGTGTGGGCAGACCGAGAGGCGAGAGTGTCGAGAACGCAGGGCGACGCCGAAAGCAGGTTATCGACGCCGCGGTCAAATCGATTGCCGAACACGGCCTTTCGGACACGACCCTGTCGACGATCGCAAACGCAGCAGGACTGTCCCAGGGAACGTTAGTCTTTTATTTCAAGAGCAAGGAATCCTTGCTGACCGAAGCGTTCCGATCCCGCATGGAAGAATATCGGGAATACTGGACCGAAGCGGTGTCCTCTGCCGGTCCGGATAGCGTCGACAAAATCATCGCACTAACGTTCGCCGCGATCGATGCGAAAATGATGACGCCGCAGAACCTGGTACTTTGGAACTCGTTCTGGAGCAAGGCTTCGTCCAGTCCGGGCCTTGCAGAGCTATTGACGCAGTATGATGCCCAGCGATTGGGCCTTCAGCTGTCTCTTCTGGAAGACGCCCTGCAATCCGCTTCCGATACGGGATGGACACCAAAAACCGCTGCACATGCACTGGAAACCATGGCGGAAGGCATTTGGGTCCGTGTGCACTATTCGCCGGACTACATAACGATCAAAGATGCAAGAACGGCGCTCGGGACAGTACTGTCGCTGATCTTCCCTTCGCGGGCTGCTGAGATCATGCGGCGCGCTGCCGATTGCCCGGAAATCTAGTCAGGATCCTGGCGGCGTGCCTCGGAACCCATCATACGGAGTGGCACTCAGGCCGCAAAGGAGTTGGGAATCCCGACTCCGTATCTTCCTGATGCGCAGCGAGTCGCTACGCGGCTATTTGCTTCTTTCACCTACGCTCATCGTCATGCTGCTTAGTATGTGCGTACCATTCGCGCTGATGGTCGCTATGAGCTTCTGGACCCAAAATGGATTTGATTTCGACAAGAGCTTCTCGCTCACAAATTACCGCAAGGCTGCTGCGAGCCCGGTCCTCGAAGTATTGCTGATTCGTTCGCTCATTATCTCTGGTACTTGCGCCATCTTTACAGTGCTGATCTCGTATCCGATGGCGTACTACGTCGCATTCCACGTTCAGCGGCGCAAGATGCTGTGGATCATCCTCATGACCCTGCCGTTCTGGACGAGCTATCTGCTGCGCGTTTTCGCCTGGATGGTAATTCTCGGTTACAACGGCGCCATCAATTCTGGCCTGAAGTGGGTGGGCCTGATCGAGGAGCCACTCGAGTTCCTGCTCTACAGCCCCACCGCTGTTGTCATAACCTTGGCGCATGCTTGGGCCGCTTTTGCCATTCTCCCGATTTACGTGTCCCTGGAGAAGATAGACCGCTCGCTCCTCGAGGCCGCGGCCGATCTCGGCGACGGACCTATTACCCGGTTTCTTCGCGTGACCCTGCCGCTTTCGCTGCCGGGCGTCATTGCAGCAATGTTGCTGATCTTCGTCCCGACCGTTGGGGACTACGTGACCCCAGCGTTGGTCGGCGGGTCCGATGGCATGATGATAGCCAACATCATTCAGGTTCAGTTCGGAAGAGCGAACAACTGGCCGATGGGCTCAGCGCTTGCCATCATCATGATGATCATCGTGACGGTTGTCGCGTTGATCTACATGTGGGCGGCTCGCAAGGCCACGGATCGAATCGTATGAAGAACGTAGCTTACATCAACCGCCCCAACCGGCCCCTCCATCTGTATGCGCTGGTCTATCTGGCGTTCCTCTACGTTCCCGTACTCTTCTTGCCATTGTTCTCTTTCAACGACTCCATTTATGTCACCTTTCCGTTCAAGGGGTTCACCACGACCTGGTACGAGCAGATGCTGGACAACAAGCCGATGCATGCGGCCCTGATGAACAGCATCAGGGTCGCATCGGTCGCCGCACTTGTCGCGACCATGTTCGGTATTTTCGCCGCCAAGGCCGTGACAAGGTACCGAATTCGAGGCAAGAAACCGGTAGTAGGTGCGATCATGCTGCCGCTGGTGATTCCCGGCATTATTCTGGGCGTTGCGTTGCTGATTTTGGTTAGCCGACTTGGCATCCCTTTGTCGCTCTATACGATAACTCTCGGACATATCCTGATCAGCATCCCGTTCTCCATGGCAACGCTGATCGCGCGTTTCGAAGGTTTCGACAAGTCGATGGAGGAAGCAGCCGCAGATCTTGGCGACAATGCCTGGTGGACGTTCTGGCGAGTGACCCTCCCCATGGCCTTTCCGGGCGTGCTTGCGAGCCTTCTGCTCTGTTTCACGATATCTTTCGACGAGTTCATCATGGCTTTCTTCCTTGCCGGAACAGAATCGACGCTGCCGATCTTCATCTACACGCAGCTCAGATTCCCGCAGAAGCTGCCGGGTGTTCTGGCACTCGGCGCCTGCATCCTGGCGGTATCGTTCGTCGTGGTGTTTTTTGCGCAGTGGCTTCGGCGTCGCGGGATCGCCGGTTCATCGAACGTGGGTGTTTGAGATATGAGCAAGGATGACGGCTATATCAAGATCGAGCGACTATCCAAGCATTTCGATTCAGTGGTAGCCGTGGATCAGGTCGACATAACGATCAACAGTGGCGAGTTCTTCTCGTTGCTCGGCGCTTCGGGATGTGGCAAAACGACTTTGCTCAGAATGCTCGGCGGTTTCGAGATGCCGACTGCCGGCGAGATCTATATCGAGAACGTACCCATGTCGGGCGTGCCACCGCATCGCCGCCCCACCAACATGGTCTTTCAGAACTATGCCATCTTTCCGCATCTCAACGTGCGCCGCAACATCGCGTATGGTTTGCGCGCGGAGAGGCTCAATGCTGCCGAGACCGCCCGGCGGGTCGGCGAGGCGCTTGAGCTGGTAAAGCTCCAGGGTTTCGGCGAGCGCCGATCCGACGAACTTTCCGGTGGACAGCGACAGCGGGTGGCTCTCGCCCGCGCACTTATCAGGCGACCAAAAGTACTGCTCCTGGATGAGCCCTTGGGAGCGCTCGACAAGAAGCTGCGCGAGGAAATGCAGCTTGAGCTGCGCGCGCTGCAACAGTCCCTCGGAATTACCTTCGTGTTTGTAACGCACGATCAGGAAGAGGCGTTGACCCTGTCGGATCGGGTCGCCGTCATGTCGCAGGGCCGAATTTTGCAGATGGCGACCCCCGAAGAGATCTACCAGCGCCCGGTGAGCGTTGAGGTTGCGGATTTCATTGGGCAGATGAATTTTATCGATGCCCGTGTCATCGACATCGGCAACGGCAACACCGTGCTCGACACCGCCGCATTGGGCCGGATCAGGGCTCCCACTCTCTCTGGGTTGACGCAGGAGGGTGCCAAAATCGTCGTCGCAATCCGGCCCGAGAAACTCCGTCTGTCGAAGGAACGCCCCCTCGGAACCGGGAACGCCGTGCAAGGGGTGATCAAGAACACTGCCTATCTGGGCGATCGAAGGCACTTCTATGTTGCCGTGCAGGGCTGGGACAAGCCACTCGCGGTAGCGGCACAGGAGGTGCAGGAATCGGGCAGCCGGTCATTCGAACCGGAGAGCCCGGTATGGGTCTCCTGGACGGACGACTCCGTAATCCTACTCGATGCAAGCTAACAACGCGTTCCAGTTCGATAGCCGGCGGAGAGCGGCTACTCACGAAAACAAGGCTGGTGATAATGTTTGCTGGGTGGTCCGGCTGCAGCGGCTGTATTGCCAACCGGCATCGGGCCCGTTAGCCTTTTCTGGTCAACTAATATTATAAGGGCACAAGTGCCCAGCGAACCTAGGAGGAAACCCATGGACATCACCGAGTTCAAGGAGAAGAAAGAGGCTGGGGCGTTGTCGCGCCGCGACGTCTTAATGGCACTGTCGGCCGTCGGAATTGCAACGACGTTGTTTCCAGTCACGCTGCGCAATCCTGCTGCGGACTCCGAAGAGGCCGTCTCTTTCACATGGGCAGGTTATGATATCCCTGAGTTCTATCAGTCTTATCTCGAGAAGAATGGCGCCGCGCCCAACTACGTTATCTACGCAGATGAGTACGAAGCTTTCAATAAAGTATTAGCGGGCTTCAAGCCCGATATCGCGCAGCCCTGCAGCCCGCTCGTGCCGCAATGGCGAGATGCAGGCTTGATACAGCCGATCGACACGACGCGTCTGTCCCATTGGCCGAATGTATTTCCAATCCTGAAGGACATGCCCGGGACACAATTCGACGGTCAGCAGTGGTTCATTCCCTGGAACTGGGGCCGAACTTCGATTACCTACCGCACGGATCTTGTTGAGTGGGAAGGCGACGATTCTTGGGCACTGCTTTGGGACGAGCGATACGCGGGAAAGATTGCGGTTTTCGATTCTGTTGACGAAACGGTTTTCACCGCTGCGATCTATGCTGGTGTTGATCCATGTAACATGAGCGAGGAAGACCTCGATAAAGTCATGGCCCTGCTCAAGAGACAGAAGCCATTGCTGAGATTTTATGCGGGAAGCGAGACAGATGCGACTCAGGCTCTGGCATCGGGAGAAGTTGTGGCGGCGCTTACTTGGGATAGCGGCGTAGCACAACTTAAATCCGAGGGAGTTCCGGTCAGGTTCATGCTGCCGAAGGAGGGCGTAGAAACTTGGGTATGCGGCATGATTCTGATCAAAGACGCCCCACATCTAGATAAGGCATATGACCTTATCGATTCGATGCTTTCACCGGAAAGCGGCGAATTCTGCATCTCGTCGTATGGGATGGGGCACTCCAACAAATTGTCCTTCGAACGCGTCAGCGACGAAAGGCTTTCTGAATTGCAGCTACCACGTGACCCAACGGAACTTCTGCAGTCGGGTGTCATGTACTGCAAGTTCAAAGACAAGGAACACGTCATTGAGCGATTTGAGGCCATGAAGGCCGGTCTCTAACCCACTGATTGCCGCAATTCTCGTCCGACGGCCACAGGGGAACATGTGACCTTGCCCCTTCAAACGCAGCCAGTCTGAGTGCAACTTTCTAGCTGGGTGAAGGAGACAAGTATGTCAGGGAAAGCGCTATTCGCCGGAGGATATCGTCCGGGCGCTGCGCGAGGCCGATGTGCTGCTGTCGTATGGCGGGACGGTCGGCAAGGTCGCGCGCTGGCAACTGGGTGAAAGCCTTTCACCCTTCGGGCGCGAGCTCTTTGTATTTTCCTGGCCCCAACTCGATGTTGCAACCAATCCCTTGTCCCAGGAGACAATACGATGACTGACAACGTTATTACCCGTCTGCTACCCGGCGGGTCGCCGGATGGCGGCATGAAGCCCATGGGCTATATCGCAGACGACGCGGTGGCCGATGGCGCTGCCGACGAACGCGGCCACATCTTCTTCACCAACGCGACCGGCAACGTAAAGGTCGGCGTCTGGCAATGCACCCCCTGCACCGAGATCACTCGCGACTACCCCTACGATCAGCTCTGTTTCGTTCTTGAGGGTACGTCTACCATCACCGACGAAAGCGGCCATACCGAGACCTATAGGCCGGGCGATGCCTTCGTCATCCCGCGCGGTTTCAATGGTTCCTTCAAAATGACAGGGAACTTCAAAAACTACTTCATAACCGTGGAACCCGAGCGATAATATCGGGCCGTTTGGCACTGACCGGAGGGTTGGCGAATGTACGAGATCGATCCAACACGAACCGATCTGATTGAGGAGTTCGATCGAAATCCCGGTGGCCCCTACAGCGCCGAGCTGACTCTGGTGGTCAAGCGCCTGCGCCTGATGCCCATGGAAGAGCGCACCATCATCGTCTGCACCAAGCACAATGTTGAATGGACTCTGGCCAAGATGCCGAAGGGCCGCGGGGCCATGCTGGAATACTATGACGATTTGGTGTTCGACGACTATTACGCTGCGGTCAAGAAGGTTTTCCGCATGCGCTGGCAATCGGTCACCGGCGTCACACCGGACTAAGCTGCAATCCCATCAAACCTGAGATAGAGCCGGATTACGCTGAGCTCGAGCATAGCGAGGAAGAACCCTTGTGTTTGTCATGGAGTATTGCCGGGCGTCCGGAATACTCGATCTTGATGAAGAATTGGCTGAACAGATTGCGATGTTTGTAAGACATAAACACCGATGACAGAGCCAGACCGTGCATGAAGTCGGGGCCTAGGGAGGAACGGGTTATGAAAAAGATCATTGGTTACTGCAGCCCCTGGACAGTAATGCCGGGCGATACCCTCAACGTCATGGTCAGCACTTACGGGCCCGATCGCTATCGCGCCGATCTGGTACGGGTGATCTGCGGCAACGACGATCCTGGCCTCAATATTTACCGGGAAGAGGAGATCGCAGCGTCCTTCGACGGCGAGTATCCCGGCCGCGAGCAGTACACCGTGGCGGGCTCTTATGTGACCATTCCCGCAAGCCCGTTGGTGACTGGTCTGGGAAGCTTCACGGTTCAGGCTTGGGTCTTTCCCACCACCCCCGAAAAGGGCGCCCAGGGTCTGATCTCCAATTGGGACGACGCCACTGCCAGTGGTTTCGCTCTGACCATTAGCGACAGCGGCGCCGCTGCCATGCGGCTCGGCAATGGCAGCGGCGGCACCGTGGAAGTCACCACCGGCAAGCCGCTGGCGAAACGGCGTTGGCATCTAGTTTCCGCCTCCTATGATGATGCGGCGGCGACGCTCGTCGTTTCCCAGAATTTTATCGGCCCGCAGTTCGAAGCCAGTACCAGCGCCAGCGCCACCGGCACGGTTGACTTCACGCCCGCCATGGGTAGTGCACAGCCGCTGGTTATGGCGGCAATACCGGCGACCCATCCGGCGGGCCGGCCCGGCGCCAGTCACTTCTTCAACGGCAAGCTCGACCGGCCGCGGTTAGTCGGTCGCGCCTTGGACATGGCAGTCAGTGTCGCCCTGGGCTGGGACGCTGCGCCCCACGAGCGCGATACATCGGTGATCGCGGCCTGGGACTTCTCCCGCGAAATCGGCGACGTCACGGTCATCGACGCCGGCCCCAACGGTCTTCATGGGCGGACGGTCAATCTGCCGTCGCGCGCAGTCAAAGGCTTCAACTGGAGTGGCAAGGAGCAGAACTGGCGGCACGCGCCCGAGGAATATGGCGCCATCCACTTTCACGACGACGACCTCTACGACGCCGAATGGGACACCGACTTCACCTACGAAGTCCCGGCGGATCTGCACAGCGGCGTCTACGCGGTGCGGCTGCGGGTCGACGACGACGAATGGTACGTAACCTTCTACGTTCGCCCGCCACGCGGCACCGCTACGGCCAAGCTCGCCTTCCTGGCCTCGACGGTCACCTATATGGCCTATTCCAACATCCAATGGTCATGGCAGGAGTATTTCGGCGAAGTCGCCGAGTGCTACTGGACCACAATGCAGCCGGGGGAGGTTTTCCTCCAGGAGCATCCGGAATACGGTCTATCGACCTACGACAACCATTCCGACGGCAGTGGCGTGCGTTATGCCTCGCGCCTGCGGCCAGTAAGCCAGGTGGGGCCGAAAACGGCCCCGATCTGGAACATCAATGCCGACACCCACATCCTCGGCTGGCTCGAAAACAGGGGTATCGAATACGACGTCATTACCGACGAGGATCTGCACAGCGAAGGTGTCGCGCTGCTGGAGCAGTACACTGCCGTGGTGACCGGTGCCCATCCCGAATACTATACAACGCCGATGTGGGACGGTCTGCGGACCTATCTGGCGCGTGGCGGCCGAATGGCTTATCTCGGCGGCAATGGCTTCATCTGGCGTTGCGCCATGTCAGACGTCTTGCCGGGCGTAGTCGAGCTACGCCGTGCCGAGGACGGCATCCGCTACCGCGACGAGGAGCCAGGCGAGTACTACCTGGAGTTCAATGGCGAATACGGTGGCCTGTGGCGCCGTCTCGGCACATCGCCGCAGGCGCTTTGCGGCGTCGGTACGGTAGCCGTCGGCTTCGATGTTTCGGGCTATTACCTGCGCAAGGCGGGGAGCTTTGATGCCCGAGCCGGGTTCATCTTCAAGGGCATCGGCGACGATGAGGTGATCGGTGATTTCGGCATCTTCGCCGGCGGCGCCAGCGGCACCGAGATCGACGCGGCCGATCCCATGCTCGGCACCCCGCCCCACACCCTGATCCTGGCATCCTCGGAAGGTCACTCGGCCGAGACTTATCTCGTGCCCGACGAGACCGGCTTTCATTATGGAGCCATGGACGGTGTCCAGAACCCCAAGGTGCGCGCCGACATGACGTTTTTCGAAACGCCTGGAGGTGGCGCGGTGTTCTCAGTGGGCTCCATCGCCTGGCCGGGCAGCCTTCCGCACAACGGCTACGACAACAATGTGTCGCGGATCACCGAGAACGTCCTGCGCCGTTTCGTGGATGACACCCCGTTCGCCATGCCCGATCGGTGACACCGCGTCGCGCTAACCGATCGATTTGGAGGGCACCCTGACCGTTTCCCAGCAGGATCGTCCGGTCGATCCAGCGCGCCCTGAAGAAGCTGGGCAAGGCGACGCCGAGGGAGAGTCAACCAGGCCATGAACCTTTTCTGCCAGCGGTTTCCAACCAAGGGTGCTACAAGGGCGAAAGTTTTACGCTCTACTTGGCGACCTCCAAGCCCCACTTCGTCGCCAGCCTGGACCCATAACAAACATCGCGCGACATGGGGGTCCGGCTCAGTTGAATCCGGAGTTAGGTTGGCGCGGCCCACAAACGAAGCGCCCCCGGCCCAGAACGGGTCGAAGGCGCTTCCTACAGAGTGTCGCGGCGGATTGGCATGTCAATCGATGCCGGCCTTGACCCCTTCGAACATGGCGATACACTTTTCGAGCACCGAGGAGTCCCACATCTCAAACATTTTGCTGCCCTCGATAAGCGATTGAGGATCAGCGTAGCCGTACTCCTTCACCAGCATCTCGTCCGCGATGTCGAATGCCAGCTTGTTGGCGCTGCCGAAGGCGAACTCCTCGATCATGTATTTGCCAACAATTGGCTCCAGCGTGGCGTTTAGATAGTCGTATGTCTCGTCATCCGAGGCCGAGCGGCTGTTCAAGAGCACCTGTGTATCGCACCACGTAAGGATGCCTTCCTTCGGGTTCATCCACTCAACGTCGACGCCTTCCTTCAGCAGGTTTGTATAGCTGCTATTCCACGCGTATGTGGCCACCAACTCGCCTGCCGCCATGGACTGTTGGATGTCCGCGTCACTGGACCAGTAGTATCTGAGTAGCTCGCGCTGCTCCACCAGCTTGGCACGAACCCGCTCGATGTCGTCATCGGACATGTTGAACGGGTCATCGATCCCGATTAGCACGGCAGTCGGAAGCACCGCCTCCTGCATGGCGCCACTCGTCGAGAGGCGGCCCGAATACTTCGGGTCCCACAGGATCGACCAGCTGTGATTCTCAGGCCCGGAATACTCCGGGGCCAAGTCCGGCCGGAACACGATGGAACTGTTACCCCAGGTCCATGGCACCGCCCATTGTTTACCATCCCCAACCATGCCCTTGATCGTCGTTAGTTCTGGGTAAAGATCGCCCCAGGCCTCGATGCGCGACGGATCGATCGGTTCAAGCAACCCGGCATTCCGCAAGCGACCAATCTCGCTGCTGGTCGGCACCGAAATGTCGGATTCGAAGCCCGATTGCAGCTTTGTGATTGCCTCATCGTTGTCGGCGAACACAGAGACGCTCGGCGACGTGCCGTACTTCTCGACATAGGCCGGGTGCAGCTCCGGGGTGTCGTAGACTGCCCAGGTGAACACCTTGAGGTTCGTATCGGCGCGGGCCCAATTGCCGGTCAACGGAACCGACAATGTGGCAATACCGACCGACGCAAGTATCCGGTTTATCTGCCGACGGCTTAGTTTGCCATCCGCAAGCATGTCCTTGAAGCGATTAAGTTCCATTTTTTTTGACATTTGGACGTCCTCCCAAGTTGTTGGAAAAATCGTACGTTGTCGACTTAACCTGGTCAAGAATTACTGAAGCCAGAGAAGTATTGGGAAACTTTCTTCTATCGGATGTAATCGTCGATGTTTTTCCTGCGCAGTGAATCCGAACACGCTCGTTCCGATCACACTCTTGCCAACGATGGCTACGATCACGCGAACGGGAAGACGTTCAGAATCGCCAAGACGAAACGCCGGCGGCAACGAAGTCGCCAGTGAACATGGTCGAGATTTTCAAGAAAGGCGTCGTCCTGCATTCGATGGATTCCGGCCCTGGCGGGAATTACCTTTGCATGTTCGAAAAGGTGCAAGCAGGGTATTTGATTAATGTGTGCCGAAACGCTTTGATATGCCGCTGACGGAACGATTCCGTTCACGGTCAGGCGCGGTCATTGCGCTTTAGCGGGCTACGATCTACTTGGAGGCGTCGGATGGCACACGATCACGAGGAGCGCGGCATCGCCCTGCGCGTCAAGGCGCTGGAACAGATCCTGACCGAGAAGGGCTTGGTCAACGCCAGGGCCATCGACGAGTTCGTCGACATCTACGAGAACCGCATCGGGCCGCGGAACGGCGCGCGGGTCGTGGCGCGCGCATGGACCGATCCCAACTACAGGAAGCGTTTGCTCGAGAACGGCGCCGCCGCGGCAGCCGAGCTCGGTTATTCCGGGGTGCAAGGTGAGCATCTCGTGGTCGTCGAGAATACCGAGGAAAGGCATAATCTCGTCGTCTGCACGCTCTGCTCCTGCTACCCGTGGCCGGTGCTCGGCCTCCCGCCCGTCTGGTACAAGAGCCCGCCCTATCGAGCCCGGGCCGTCCGCGAGCCGCGCAAGGTTCTCGAGGAGTTCGGCGTCGAGCTGCCGGCCCATGTGAAGATCCGCGTCTGGGACAGCAACGCGGACATGCGCTACATGGTCCTGCCGCAGCAACCAGAAGGGACCGCTGGGTTCTCGGAGGAGCAGCTGGCCGCGCTCGTCACGCGTGACGGCATGATCGGGACCGCCCTGGTCTGACCGGGAGGGAAACATGGACGGCATTCACGACATGGGCGGCATGCACGGTTTCGGCCGCATCGAACGCGAGGAGAACGAGCCAGCATTCCACGCCGACTGGGAACGTCGCGTTTTCGGCTACGCCAATCTCGTCACCTTCGTTACCGGCCATGGCGACGATCAGCTGCGCCGCGAGATCGAACGTATTCCGCCGGCCGAGTATCTCAAATCCAGCTACTACGAGCTTTGGCACAAGTCCCTGATCTCGGTCCTCAGGGAACTCGGCGCGCTTTCCGACGACGAGCTCGCGGCCGGCCGCGCCTTCCATCCGCTACCCGCCACCTTCGATCCGGCAAACCAGGCACAGCCGCAAGCTCTGTGGAAAGCCGTCCATGCCGGCGCGTCGCAATCGGCGCCAGGCGCAACCTCGTTCGGGCACCGGTTTCGCGTCGGCGACAGGGCGCGCACGAAGGAAACCATGCCTTACGGGCACACGCGCCTGCCGCGCTATGCCCGCGGCAGGGTCTGCACAATCGTTGCAGAGCGCGGACCGTTCATCGTTGCCGACCGCAACTCCGAGAAGCGCGATACGACGCCGGACACGCTCTATACGGTCGAGTTCGACGCACAGGACCTGTGGGCCACGGAAGCAAGCACTGGCGACACAGTGCTAATCGACGCTTGGGACTGCTATCTCGACCCGCTTGACGAAGGCACCGCACGATGACGGCATCACAGAGATCGTGCCCCGCCGGGCCAGTGGACGGATTTCCGGCAGATCTATCGATCCCGCGAGGGCCCGACGACGATCCGGTCTTTGCGGAACCGTGGGAAGCACGCATATTTTCGCTCGTCGTAACACTGCATCGGGCCGGCGCCTTCGAATGGAAGCAGTTTCAGGAGTTGCTGGTCGACGAGATCGGCCGCAGTGAGGCAAGCGGCCGGCCACACCCCTATTATCTAAACTGGGCCATGGCCGCGGAGCGATTGTTCGAATCGCTCGGCTACGCATCGCGCACCAGCGTAGACACGCGGGTCGAGGTGCTGCGTCCCGACGACCGCACCGTTCGCTTACGGTGAAAAGGTAGTGCAAAAGCAGTTTTGGTTCAGACGATCCGAAACAGTTTGTCGATTCGAGGAGAAGATTCAGAGGTGTTCATTGATCGTAGCGCCATTGATGGGCCAAGATTCGGCGTACTTCAAACTGGGAGCTAGCCTTGGATTTCTTTCTAATCATCGCCGTCCAATTACTTGGCCCATGGATCGATCCTAGGGGCGGCGATTCGATTGAGCCGCCGGGCCGACAGTAAATCGTGCCCACGCGATTTCTGCCAAGGCCGATCCGGCCGAAGCCATCGAGGCGCGCAGGCCGGATCGGCCCGGTTGACTGTGTCAGATCGCAGCAACGGCGGCGGCCAGCAGGTCGCGCACCTGACTCGCTACCGCGTGCAGCGCCGGATTGTCGATTGCCTGCATCGATGCCACAGGATCGATCGCGCTGACCTCGACGCCACCATTGACCGCGCGGAGGATTACATTGCAGGGCAGCATGGCGCCGACGCGGGGCTCCATGCCGATGGCTTGATGCGCCATTTTTGGGTTACAGGCACCGAGGATGCGGTAAGGCTTCATCTCCACGTCGAGTTTCTTTTTCATCGTAGCCTTGACGTCGATTTCAGTTAGAACTCCAAATCCGTTGGCGGCCAGTGCCGCGCGAGTTCGGGCGTCGACAGTGTCAATGTCAGCGTCCACGATCAGGCGGTCGATTGTATAGTTCATTAGAGAGCCTCTTTGGTTCACTTTAGTCGAGTTGCGTTCTGACGTTCATAAAATCAGGACCATCGCCGAGGCGCACCATGCGATAGAGGCAGTTACGCAAATACGAAACAGCCTGTGTCGTGCATCCGCCATCGCGAAGCGCAGTCACTGCTCGACACTCGCATCAGGATCGACCTGGGGCAAGCAGCCTCGAGACTTAGCCGCCGCCATTAGACATTCCCTGTACTGCCCGTCCTCAATGCTTTCCCAGCCGCATCCCCTGAAATCTTCCTCAGTTAGACGGACCCTATGTCTTCCATGGCAAGGATCCATCGAAGCCGCTGACGTCGCTCAAGCGGGTGCTGGCGACGGCGTCGGACCAGGCCGCGATCGTTCGTGAGGGTCGTCTGTTGCGGGTGACGCCGCAGCTCCTGCGCAAGGCGTTTGCGACCTGGCAGGCGCAGACCGGCACGGCACCGAAGACGCTGCAACGGTTGCTCGGTCATGCACCCGGATCACGTGTAACGGACCGTTACTATGTGCAAGACGATGAGGCGGCAAAACAGCGGGCCATCGAGCCCCTGCCGCTCGCCGAAACGACCATTGTGCAGCGCAAAACTTGGCAACAGATTGGCAACGCGTCGCCAAACTCTGCATCGCGGCGCATCGCAAACGACCGTTAAGTATCTGAAAACAAAATGGTGGGCGCGACAGGGATTGAACCTGTGACCCCTACGATGTCAACGTAGTGCTCTCCCGCTGAGCTACGCGCCCCTGCCCGGCTTGCAATCCGCGTCCCGGAGGGACCGACCGCAGGGCAACCGGCTCGATCGAACCGGCGTCTCGAAGGTGCCGCCAATTACCATCCGGGCCCGCCCGATACAAGCCCCGGACGGCCGGATCGGCTGTCCGCCGCACCGCGCGGACAGATCCCGTCGGGCAGAGCCCGCCGCCGCCGATCCTGTGCCGGAAAGACCCTGCCGTCTCTCCGGTGACAGCCAGCGGACGATGCGATAAACCCGGGGACGATGGACCTCGCCCAGCACCCCCGGATCGCCAAAACCTCGCCCTACGAAATCGCCGCACCGGCCTCCCAGACGCTGCCGGTCGTGGTCGCCTCGCCGCATAGCGGCACCGATTATTCGGCCGAGTTCCTCGCCGCCTCCCGGCTCGACCGCGACCGGCTGCGCCGTTCCGAGGATGCGTTCGTCGATGAGATCTTTGCCCGCGCGCCGGTGCTCGGTGCGCCGCTGCTCAAGGCGAATTTTCCGCGCGCCTATGTCGATCCCAACCGCGAGGCCTTCGAGCTCGACCCGGCGATGTTCAACGATCCGCTGCCGGCCTGGGCAAACACCCGCTCGCCACGCGTCGCCGCCGGGCTCGGCACGATCCCGCGCGTCGTCGCCAGCGGCGAAGAGATTTACGGCCAGAAGCTCTGCTTCGCCGAGGCGACCAGGCGGATCGATCGATACTATCGCCCCTATCATGCGGCGCTGACCGAACTCGTCGTCGAAACCCGCGAACGTTTCGGCTATTGCATCCTGATCGATGCGCATTCGATGCCGTCGGTTGGCGGGCCGGGCGAACGCGATCGCGGCACGCGACGCACCGATATCGTGATCGGCGATTGCTTCGGCACCGCCTGCGCCAACATCGTATCCACACGCGCACGCGAAACGCTGGAGCGGCTCGGCTATCGCTGCGCCTATAACGATCCCTATTCGGGCGGGTTCGTGACGCAGCATTACGGACGGCCGCTCGATTTCGTCCATGTGATCCAGATCGAGATCAACCGCGCGCTTTACATGGACGAGGTGGCGATCCGGCCGACCGACAATCTCGGCCAGCTTGCCGCGCATATGGACGACGTCGTGCTGGCGCTCGCCGCGATCGACCGATCGGCGTTCCTGCCGTGACGGCGCCATCGCAGTCCGATCCGGTCCTCAGGCCGGCCGGGCCTGCGGATGTTGCAGCGATCCAGGCGATCTACGCCCATCATGTGCTTTACGGCTCCGCCAGCTTCGAAGAAATCCCGCCCGACGAGGCCGAGATCGAGCGGCGGCGCACCGCCGTGTTGGCGCAGGACCTGCCCTATCTCGTGGCCGAACGCGAGGGCCGGATCGTCGGCTATGCCTATCTGACGCCCTATCGCCCGCGCAGCGCCTATCGTTTCACGGTCGAGAACTCGATCTACGTTGCGGCAGACGAAGCGGGACGCGGCGTCGGCGGTATGCTGCTGGCCGAACTGATCCTCGGCGCCATCGCGCTCGGGATGCGGCAGATGGTTGCGGTGATCGGCGATTCAGCGAACCGTGCCTCGATCGCGCTGCATGAGCGGCAGGGTTTCGTACATGCCGGTGTCTTTCGCTCGGTCGCATTCAAGCATGGCCGCTGGCTCGACAGCGTGCTGATGCAACGCGCACTCGGGCCCGGCGACACGACATTGCCGGTGCGTTGAACGCGCGCGCATCGACGGCGCGATGCCCCGTCCGCAAAAGACGCCCCGCACAAAAATCATGTCGCGCCAAAGCACATAAAAAATCGGGTCGCGCCCGAAAGCGCGACCCGAGTCTGGGAGGAAACGCCCATGGGGGCGTAGACGGTATGAACTTGGTCCGGGGGGACAGCATTTTCATACCGCATGGGATCAAATAACCCCTCGACGGGGGAAATCAAGCCGGCAACGCCCGGGCCTCTTTGCCGATGGTGAACGGTATTTCCTCGGAGGAACCGACTATCGCAGCAGCGACCGGATTTGGCCTGGAAGCCGCGCGATTGGATCACGTGGGCACACGGAGGGGTGCCCCACCTGTGGCAGTAATACAACCATCCCGACCGATCCTATTTTCGCCCACAACCGCGACTCGGGCATGGTCGTCGCGAAAGGGCCTTGCGAATCAGCCCCAGAGCTCCGGCGGCGGCGGCATCACCAGGCTGCCTTCATAGGTGAGCCCCGGCTCGCGATCGCGCGCGAGCAATAGCGGACCGTCGAGATCGACGAACGCGGCCTCGCTCGCCAGCAGCAAGGCCGGTGCCATCGCGAGCGAGGTCGCTACCATGCAGCCGACCATGATCGTGAGACCGAGACCACGCGCCGCCCGCGCGAGTGCGATCGCTTCGGTCAACCCACCCGTCTTGTCGAGCTTGATGTTGATCGCGTCGTAGCGCCGCGCCAATGCCTCGAGTCCCTTGCGATCATGCACGCTTTCGTCCGCGCAGAGCGGGACCGGATGTGGCAGCATCCCAAGTGCGGTGTCATCGTCGACCGGCAGCGGCTGTTCGATCAGTGCGACGCCGAGGGCTGACATGCGCGGTGCGAGATCGCGATAGGTTGCGGCCGTCCAGGCTTCGTTGGCATCGACGATCAGGCGGCTCGCGGGTGCTGCCTCGCGTACCGCCTCGATCCGTTCGAGATCGCCATGCCCGGCGAGCTTCACCTTGAGCAGTGTGCGATCGGATGCCTTGCGGGTGGCCGCCGCCATTTCGGACGGCGTGCCGACGCTGATCGTGAACGCGGTTTCGACCGGCCGCGGTGCCGGCAGGCCGGCCAACTCCCACACGCGCTTGCCCGACTGCTTCGCCGCGAGATCCCAGAGCGCGCAATCGATCGCGTTGCGCGCGGCGCCGGGCTCCATCCGGCTTTGCAGTTCCCGCCGGTCGAGCCCCGCTTCGATCGCGGCGCGCTGCGCTTCGATCTCGGCAATCACCGTCTCGGGCGCCTCGCCATAACGCGCATAGGGCCGGCATTCGCCGCGACCGATACGGCCCGCTTCGGCGATGCCGATGGTGACGACGGTGATTTCCGTGACGGCGCCGCGCGCAATGACGAAGCGGCCGGCGATCGGCCAGGTTTCAACCCCGACGGCGAGGCGACGCATCGCGCTCAGCCGAGCGCGTCGACGATCCGGGCGACGCCGGTGCGGAACGGATCGACCGCGGGCAGACCATAAGTTTTTTCGGCCTTGCGCAGGCATTCATCCGCCGCGCTGGCCTCGAGCCCGGCCGTGTTGATCGAGATGCCGATGCAGCGTGCCGCCGGGTTGGTCAGTCGCGCCGCGCGTTCGTTCGCCTCGATACAGGCGGCGAGATCGGGCAGTTTGTAATCCGGCAGACCGCGCATATGAGGCCGCGTCGGTTCGTGACACATCACAAGGGCGTCGGCCTGCGCACCATGCAGCAGTCCAAGTGACACGCCGGCATAAGAGGCGTGGAACAGCGAGCCCTGACCTTCGATGAGATCCCAGTGATCGGCGTCGTTCGGCGGCGACAGCCACTCCACCGCGCCGGAAATGAAATCGGCGACCACCGCATCGATCGAAACGCCCGACCCGGCGATGAAGATGCCGGTCTGGCCGGTGGCGCGGAAATCGGCCTTCATGCCGCGATTCTTCATTTCCTTCTCGAGCGCGAGGGTCGTGTACATCTTGCCGACCGAACAGTCGGTTCCGACGGTGAGTAGCCGCTTGCCGCTGCGCTTCCGGCCATTGGCGACATCGAAATCGCGTGTCGGATGGCGCACGTCATAGAGTGTGCGACCGCGCTGGGCAGCGAGCTCGCGCAGCTCTGGGATATCGGAGAGGCGTCGATGCAGGCCGCTGGCGAGATCGAGGCCCCGCTCCAGCGCCTCGGTGAGCGCCGCAAGCCAGCTTCCGCCGACCTTGCCGCCGCGATTGGCGACACCGACGATCATGGTTTTGGCGCCGGCCTTCGCCGCCGCCTCGACAGTCATGTCCGGAATGCGGAGATCGGCCTTGCAGCCTTCGAGGCGAAGCTGGCCGAGGCACCATTCCGGGCGCCAATGCACGATCCCCTGCGCGGTCTTGGCCGCCAGCGGATCGGGCGAGTCGGCAAGAAACATCAGATAGGGCTGCGCAATCGCCATGGCCGTTCCGTCTCCTCCGCCGGCATCTTCCCTGCAGCCGCGCATCCTAGCCAACCCGGCGAGCGGTTGCCTATAGTCGCTCGATCACGGCCGTAATGGCCGTCTCAAGCATCCGGCCCCGCCGGTTTTCAGGGAGTGTTGCCTTGCCCGATACAAAAGACGCGCTGCTGGCCGGAATCGAGCGCGACCGCGACCGCCTTGTCGAGTTTCTCTCGGGCTTCGTGCGCGCCCGCAGCCCGAACCCGCCGGGCGATACGCTGGCGGCGGCCGCGCATGTGCGCAAGCTGCTCGATGCGGAAGGCATCGCGTACAAGATCGTCGACCCGCAGCCGACCATGCCCAATATCGTCGCAACATTCGAAGGACCATCGCCCGGCCCGCATCTGGTGCTGAACGGCCATATCGACGTGTTCCCGGTCGGCACCGAAACCTGGAAGCACGATCCCTGGGGCGGCGTCATCGCCGACGGCAAGGTCTGGGGCCGCGGCGCGAGCGACATGAAATGCGGCACGAGCTGTTCGATCTTCACCTACATCTATCTGCATCGCATCCGCGACAAGCTGAAGGGCCGGCTCACGTTGACCGCCGTTTCCGACGAGGAGACATTCGGGCCGTGGGGCGCGCGCTATCTGATCGAGCATATGCCCGACGAAGTGCTCGGCGATTGCTGTCTCAACGGCGAACCCTCGGGCGCGGAAACGATCCGCTTCGGCGAACGCGGCCTGCTCTGGCTTGCCGTCACCGTCAAAACGCGCGGCGCGCACGGCGCCTATGTGCATCTCAGCAAGAGCGCGAGCCGGATCGCAGCGGAGATCGTCGGCGAACTGGCTGCGATCGAGAAGATCAAGGCACCGGTCTCGCATAACTTCGCGCCGCTGATGGAGGCGGCGCGCGTCGAGATGGATCGGGCACTTGGCGCGGGCGCTACCGACATCGTCAACCGCGTCACGCTCAATGTCGGCAAAATGGACGCGGGTCTCAAGGTCAACATGATTCCGGCCGAATGCCGGCTGGAGCTCGATATCCGTTTGCCGCTCGGGGTCGAGCGCGAGACAGTCATGCGCGAGGTGAATGCGATCGTCGCGCGGCATCCGGAAGCCAGCGTCGAGGAGATCAACCACACCGCCGGCTACTGGTGCGATCCGCACGGCACCATGATCGGCTTCATGCAGAACAACGTAGAGAAGATGACCGGCCAGCGGCCGAAACCGATCGTCAGTCTCGGCGGTACCGATGCGCGGCTATGGCGCAAAGCGGGTGTGCCCGCTTATGTGTACGGGCCGGTTCCGAGCGGCATGGGCGGCGCCGACGAGCATGTCGAGATCGAGGAATTTCTGCACGTCATGCGCACGCATGTGCTGTCGGCCTACGACTATCTGACGCAGTGAGGTGGCTGCGTGCACCCTCGACGATGCGTTGCGCACCGACCGGAAGAACACTGAATCGTCATCGCCGGGCTTGAATCCGGCGATCCCTGCCGCGGCCGGCCGCGCCGCGCGATCCACAGTTTGGCAGGGTTCGGTTCATCTATCGATGGTCAGGCGTATTGGCACAGTGAATGCCCGGGTCACGCCCGGGCATGACAAGGCTGAGAGCGTGCGGTGTTAGCGTTCCTGCCGCCTGCCCTGATCGCCCGGCAGCGCCACGTGCTGGCGCTCGCCATGCCGATCATCCTCTCGAACATTTCCGAGCCGCTGCTGGGCGCGGTCGATACCGCCGTGGTCGGACAACTTCCTTCGCCGATTCATATTGGCGCGGTTGCGATCGGCGCGACCCTATTCAGTTTCCTGTTTTGGGGTTTCGGTTTCCTGCGCATGGGCACGACCGGCATCACTGCGCAGGCCGCCGGTGCCAATAATCCTCGCGATCTGGCCGCCGCCTTCGCCCGGCCGTTTCTGCTCGCGCTCGCCTTGTCCGTGCCACTGCTGCTGCTGCAGGGCCCGATCGCCTGGGCCTCGCTCGAACTCTTCGAGGCGAGCGCCCCGACCGAAGCATTGGCCGCGGACTATTTCACGATTCGGATATGGAGCGCGCCGGCCGCGCTCGCCAACTACGTCGTGCTCGGCTGGCTGCTCGGCACCGGCCGCACCGGGATGGTGCTCCTGCTACAGCTTCTGCTGAACGGCGCCAATATCGTGCTCGATCTGATTTTCGTTTTGCAGTTCGACTGGGGCGTAGCCGGCGTCGCCTGGGCAACGGTCATCGCGCAGTATCTGGCGTTCGCGGCAGGCCTGCTGGTTATCGCACGCGCGGCCGACATGCGCGCCCACAACCGGCGATCGCTCGACCTGCTCGATCCGGCGAAGCTGCGCCGGCTGCTGCGGATCAATGTCGATATCTTCATCCGCACCGTCGCCTTGCTGATCGCCTTCACCTGGTTCACCGTAAAGGCAACCGAACTGGGCGATCTCACGCTGGCCGCCAATGCCGTTCTCTACAACATCTTCGGTTTGCTCGCTTACGGGCTCGACGGGTTCGCCTGGGCGGCCGAGGCGCTGGTCGGCCGCTATGTCGGCGCACGCGACCGGCGCCGCTATCGCGAAGCCATTTTCGACACCACGCTATGGGCGGTCCTGTTGGCCGGTACCGCCAGCCTCGCCATCCTCGTCATCGGGCCTGCTTTGATCGACCTGATGACGGTCGATCCCGCGATACGGGAAGCGGCGCGCGATTATCTGCTGTGGACCGCGGCGGTGCCAATCTTCGGCGTGTGGAGCTTCATGCTCGATGGCATCTATATCGGCGCCACCCGGACGGGCGAGATGCGCAACGGCATGCTGATTTCGCTCGCCGTCTATCTTGGCGCGGTCTGGGCGCTGATGCCCCTCTGGGGCAATGACGGGTTATGGGCGGCCCTCATGCTGTTCTTCCTTGTCCGCGCTCTGACGCTGGGCTACTGGCTGCCGCGCATCGAACGCGCGATAATCGACCCGTAGAGGGAGACCTGCCATGCCCACGTTCGACATCCAGTCCAAGACCGACCTTGCCGAAGTCGAGAACGCGCTCAACGGCATGCGCCGCGAGATCGAAACCAGGTTCGATTTCAAAGGCAGCAAATCCACGGTCGAGCGCAAGGAGAACGTCATCACGCTGGTCGCCGATGACGACCTGAAAATGAAACAGATGCACGAGCTGCTGAAGGGATACTTTACACGGCGCAAGCTCGATGCCGGCGCGCTGGATTTCGGCATCGCCGAGAAGGCGTCAGGGAACATGGTGCGCCAGGTCGTGACCGTGAAGCAGGGTATTGCTTCCGATCTCGCGAAGAAGATCGTCAAGGCGCTCAAGGATTCGAAGATGAAGGTGCAGGCCTCGATCCAGGGCGACGAGCTGCGCGTCACCGGCAAGAAGCGCGACGATCTGCAGGAGGCAATCACGCTGGTCAAGGGCCTCAAGATCGAGCAGCCGCTGCAATATGTAAATTTCCGGGATTAGGAGCCGATTCGATGCCGCCGAAGGTCAATCCGCTGAACCTCAACGCCCTCCAGCTCAAGACACTTACGTTGCTGCAGGCGATCGCGAAGCTCGACAATTTCTCGAAGGACGGCGACACGCCGGGCGAAAGGCTGGTTACCAGCCTACCGCACGCGCATGGCGATCATTTTCATCTCGGCGATGCGACCGTCGCCGGCAAGGACGCAACCGGCCTCTCCAATCCGGCGGTCTGGACGGCGCTCGAGCGCAAGGGGCTGGTCAAGACCGATTTCCCGAAAGCCGCGACCATCACCGCGGAGGGAATCGCGTACGAAACCGGGATGGAAGACGAGATCCTGCACAAATCAGGGCATCACTGAGCACCGCTGGACACACCCATGCCGGACGATCCTGGAATCGACCGCTCGATTCTGCAGCGCATCGGCAACACGCCACTGCTTGAGCTTGCGCGCATCGTGCCGAAAGGTTGCGCGCGCATTCTGGTCAAGCTCGAAAGCACCAATCCGACCGGCAGCATGAAGGATCGCATGGCGCTGGCGATGATCGAGGCCGGCGAGCGAACCGGACGCCTGAAGCCCGGCGGACGCGTTGTCGAATATACCGGCGGCAGCACCGGCGTTTCGCTCGCCCTCGTCTGCGCGGCGCGCGGTTATCCGCTCAGTATCGTCACCTCCGACGCGTTCAGCATCGAGAAGCGCAATCACATGGCGGCGCTCGGCGCCGAGCTGACGATCGTTCCGAGTGCGAGCGGCGGCATGGATGCGACCCTGACGCGCAACATGATCGCGGCGGCGCGCGAAATCGCCGAGCGCACCGGTGCGTTCTGGACCGATCAGCTCAACAACAGCGATCAACTGACCGCCTATCACGCGATGGCAGACGAGATCCGGGCGCAAACCGGCGGCCGGATCGACGCGTTCGTTCAATCGACCGGAACGGCCGCCAGCATTCGCGGTGTGGCCGAGGGCCTGCGCCGCCACAAGCCCGGCATTCGCATCGTCGCGGTCGAGCCGGCGGAATCGGCCGTGCTGTCAGGCGGTAAGTCCGGCAGCCACAAGATCGAGGGCATCGGCGCGGGTTTCGTGGTGCCGCTCTGGCGGTCCGGCATCGCCGACGAAATCGCGACCGTGTCGACCGACGAAGCGATGGCGATGGCACGAAAATTGGCTCGCACCGACGCGCTGTTCGCCAGCACGTCGACCGGCGCAAACCTGGTCGCGGCGATCGACCTCGGCAAGAGACTCGGCCCCGATGCAACGGTCGTCACCGTGATGTGCGACAGCGGCCTCAAATATGTGAGCACACCGCTCTACGGCGGCAATGCCCAATAGCGGCCGCCCGGGCAACGTCTATACCGGCAGACCGGCCTTGCGGAATCCTTCGGCCCAGCGATCGCGCTCCTCCTGCCGCGCGCAGACACGCAGCAGGGTGGTGCGATACAGGCTGAAATCGTAGTCGGGTGCCTTGCGCCGTTCGAACTCCGCCACCGCAGCATGCGCCTCGTCGATCCGGTCGAGTTGCCCATAGGCAGCGGCCAGTTCGGTGAACATGTGCGGCGGCGGGTTCGACCAACCCTGAAAGAACGCGATCGCCTCTTCGAAACGCCCCGCCAAATAGCTGAGGTCGAACAGCGGTTCGCGATCGGCATCGGCAAAGTGCGGGTCCATGCGCAGGAACCGGTCCCGCCAGCGCAGCGCTTCGTCGAGCTTGCCGCCATAGGCCAGAATCATTCCTGCAAACCGTGCGACCATGATGTCGTTTGAGTTGAGGGCGATCGCCTTTTCGGCATGGTACAGCGCGAGCTCGGGATCGCCGATTAGCATGTAGGCCTGCGCGGCAAGGATCTGGACGAACGAATCGCCCGGCTCGATCGCCAGCGCCCTTCCGACCAGCGAGCGAACGAGTTGCCTTTGCTCTTCGGTATCAGCGTGCTGGTCGACGATGTGGTAGGCATGGTAGGTCGCGAGGCGGCTGTAGGCGCGCGCGCAGGCCGGGTCGATCTCGATCGCCTTTTCGAAACATTCCCCGGCACCGGCGGTGCCGTAATAGTCCCGCATCAGCCATTCGCCGCGCAGCAGATAATCGTAGACCGTCAGGTTCGCGCTCGGTTTGCGACGCGACCGCTCGAGCGCCGCTTCGTCGAGCCGGCCGGGCACGGCGGTTGCGATTGCCTGCACCAGCTCGTCCTGCACGTCGAAGATGTCCGCAAGCTCGCGATCGTATTTCTGTGCCCAGACATGGTTGCCGGTCGACGCCTCGACGAGCTGGGCCGTCACCCGTATCCGGTTGCCGGCCTTGCGGACGCTGCCCTCGACGATATAGGCGACACCGAGGTCGCGCCCGATCTCCTGAACCTTTGCCGACTTGCCCTTGTACGAAAACGACGAGTTGCGCGCGATCACGAACAGCGACCGAAAAAGGCTGAGCGCGGTGATGATGTCCTCGGTGATGCCGTCGGAAAAATACTCCTGCTCCGGATCGCCCGACATATTCGTAAACGGCAGAACTGCAATCGACGGCTTGTCGGGCAGCGGCAGCGCGGATCGGACATCCGGCCGTAACGGGCCGATGCGGTAGACCTGCACCGGCTCGGCGATGTTCTTGAGGTTCTGCCGGCCGAGATCGTCGAAGGCGCAGTCGAGCTTGTTGCGCACCTGCCGGTACGCATCCTCGGACACGCAGATGCCGCCGGGGTCGGCGAGGGCTTCTAAACGCGCCGCGATGTTGACACCGTCGCCGTAGAGGTCGCTACCCTCGACCATGACGTCGCCGAGATGGATGCCGATCCGAACGACAATGCGCGTTTCGTCGGGAATATCGGCATTGGCTGCCGCCATCGCCGCCTGAAAATCTATGGCGCACTGGACGGCATTGACCGCGCTGGCGAATTCCACCAGCACCCCGTCGCCGGTCAGCTTGAAGATGCGGCCCTTGTGGCGGGCGACGAGCGGTTCGAGCTGGTCCCTGCGCCGCGACTTCAACGCCGCGAGCGTACCCACCTCATCCTTCTCCATGAGGCGGCTGTAGCCGACCACGTCGGTCGCAAGGATGGCGGCAAGGCGTCGGTCCAAGGCGGATCCCCTTCGGCCGGAGAGCCTAGCGGAGGCCGGGCGTCCGATCCATGAGTGGCGGAAGGCTGCGGCGGGCGGTTGGCGGAAGGCTGCGGCGGGCGGTTGGCCGCCCGTCACTCAATAATCCGGCGGCTCTCCGGGGTAATGCGGCACGCCGTCGGGGAGTTGAAACCCCGGCAGCGCGCCAGCAGTCCAGATATGGATCGCGGTCGAGAAATCGACCGGCTGATCGAGCGAGCCGCCCTTGATGCTCATCGTTTCGCTGGCCGGTTCGCTGTCGTGCCAGAGCCGCGAGCCGCAGTCGGGGCAGAACCAGCAGCGCAGATGCCGGCCGCTATCAGCCGCCCGCACCCATGACGCCGGAACACCCTGGGTCAGCCGAAAATCGGCGCTGTGCACGATCAGCGACAGGCCGAAGGCCGACGCCGATTGCTTGCGGCATTCGAGGCAGTGGCAGGCATAGAGCGCGATCGGATCGCCGGCGACCTGGTATCGCACCGCGCCGCACTGGCAACGCCCGGTCAGCATCGGCCTGGCAACGCATGTTTCACGCGAAACATCGGGCGACCTCGTCGCTGAATCAACGCGCTAACACCTGATTGAACCGATATGACAGCGCGCAATCGGGCCGGCGCCGTTCTAACGCGCCGAGGCGAGCTTCTGTGCCGGCAGTTCGGCCGCCGAACCCTGCCGGCAATACTCGTCGAGCCACGGCGTGCGATAGCCGTCCTTGCGCCACAGCACGGGGAAGAAACCCTCGTCCATCGTGAGATCGCCCGGCCGCTTGTAGCGATTGTAGATGTAGCTCTTGTGGGTCGGGTGGAAGGTCGCTTCCGACGACATGCAATGGGCGACGGCCGCGAGCCGCGCGCGGTCGGATTTGTTGGTATCGGAGCCGTGCCAGGTGCCGCCGTGGTGGAACGCACAACCGCCGGCCGGCACTTCGACCGGCACCAGATCGATGTCGGTGATGCCGACATGCTCGGCCGCCTGACGCAGCGCCTTGCGATAGTCCACCGGCCCGTGAAACTCGCCGATCGGCGGCGAGATCGGCCATTTATGCGAGCCACGCACATATTCGACGGTGCCGCCGGCCGCTGTCGTGCGATCGAGCGCGATCCAGCAGCTCGCCATGCGCGCGGGCACGATCCAGCCGTTATAGCTGTCGTCCTGGTGGAAGCCGAGCGGACGGGCGCCGGGCGGCTTCCAGATGATGTTGTCCTGCGAGATGCGCGCGCCCGGCCAGTCTTCGAGCTGGGCGACCATGCGGCCGATCTCGGCGCTCAGGACCAGGCTCGCGACCGTGTAGTCCGACCGCCAGCCGTTGCAGATCTGGCGCGTGAGGTCTTCGCGGTCGCGGCCGAACTTCCAGTTCCACTCGTCCGGCATGAGCCCGGTTTCGAACTCGCCGCGAAACAGCTTCTCGTAGCGCGCGGCGACGCGGGCGGCGAAGTCCGGCTCGATCAGCCGATCGAGGATGAGAAACCCCTCTTCGCGATACTGCGCGGTCTGTTGCGGGGTCAGTTCGACCATGGC
>Ga0163150_10000991_pt1 | contig 50197 bp, 67 predicted proteins | sample OliLakLV19P2IB_FD_148628 | JGI IMG/M metagenome (GOLD analysis project Ga0163150, IMG submission 148628) | Freshwater microbial mat bacterial communities from Lake Vanda, McMurdo Dry Valleys, Antarctica - Oligotrophic Lake LV.19.P2.IB | ecosystem: Environmental > Aquatic > Freshwater > Lake >... | reverse complement strand
CTGATCAACCCGATCGCCATGGAGGACGGCCTGCGTTTCGCCATCCGCGAGGGTGGCAAGACGGTCGGTGCCGGCGTCGTGGCCAAGATACTCAAATAGGACCGACGTGCAGGAGCGCCTTCAGGCGTGATCAGAATTCAGCTAGAATTATCATATAAGTTAAGGACATACACATGGCCAAGAGTCAAAATATCCGGATCCGCCTCAAGGCATTCGATCATCGCCTGATCGACAAGTCAGCCAAGGAGATTGTCGACACGGCCAAGCGCACGGGCGCCCAGGTGCGGGGACCGGTTCCACTACCCAGCAAGACAGAGCGTTTTACGGTGCTGGCGTCCCCCCACGTGGACAAGGATGCCCGGGACCAGTACGAGATCCGCACGCACAAGCGCCTGATGGATATCGTTGAACCGACGGAAAAGACCGTAGACGCCCTGATGAAGCTTGAATTGCCGGCTGGGGTCGACGTCCAGATCAAGCTCAAATAACCAAAATTGAACTCGGCTGAGAGACTGTTATACTAACCGGCTCCGCGTAGTGTTCCGCACCTTCCCTGCAGTGCACTAGGCGTAGATCGAAAACTGAAGTGAACCCGCCGTAGGGCCTGCCGATCGACTTGGTAGATTCGGACAGCTGCACGGCCCTTCGAAAAGAAGAGGGTTTGGGGGTCTCCGACGGAAACAGGCTTTTCCCCGTTGCTTGGGGTTAGCCGCGTCCGCGCAGGATTCATAGGCAGCGACAGGTGCGCCAGCAAGGGGTTGGCGTGGCTTGGAGCAAGCAGGAACGACCAGGAAGCAGGCATGGCTATCGGTCTAATTGGGCGCAAGCGCGGTATGACGCGGATATTCACCGAAGACGGTGCGTCCGTGCCTGTCACGGTCATTGAGGCGTTCCCCAATCGAGTCACCCGGGTGAAGAGCGCTGAATCCGACGGCTATGCTGCCGTTCAGGTCACTACCGGCAGCGTCAAGCTGAGCCGTATGACCAAGGTTCTGGCTGGCCAGTACGCCAAGGTAGGCGCCGAGCCCGGCGAGGGACTTTGGGAGTTTCGGGTCACTCCGGAGGAGGCAGGTGCTCATCCGGCCGGCTCCCAGATTACGGTTGACAGCTTTAGCGCTGGCCAACTGGTGGATGTGCGCGGTACGACCATCGGCAAAGGCTATGCGGGCACTATCAAGCGCCACAATTTCCAGAGTCAGGACGCTACCCACGGTAACTCCGTGTCGCACCGCGCTCCTGGTTCCATTGGTCAGCGGCAGACACCAGGCCGGGTGTTCAAGGGCAAGCGTATGTCCGGTCATATGGGCAACATTGCCCGCACCACGCTGAACCTCGCTGTTGTCCGGGTCGACAAGGAGCGCAATCTGCTGCTGATTCAGGGTGCCGTGCCGGGTCACGCAGGCTCCCATGTAGTAATCAAGCCTGCGGCCAAGATCCGCAGAAAGAGGAAGGGCTGAGCCTCCAATGAAGCTGTCAATCCAGGGGGGCGGTAGCCTCGAGGTGTCAGACGACGCCTTTGGCGCCAAGTTTAACGAGGCCCTTATCCACCAGGTCGTTACCGCCTATATGGCGGGAGGCCGTGCCGGCACGAAGGCTCAGAAGACCCGTGCCGAAGTCCGTGGCGGCGGTCGGAAGCCGTTCAAGCAGAAGGGCACCGGTCGGGCTCGCGCTGGTACCACGCGGGGTCCGATCTGGGTCGGCGGTGGCCGGGCCTTCGCGGCCAAGCCCCGGGACTACACACAGAAAGTCAATCGTAAGATGTACACGGCAGCTTTGCGTTCCGTGTTCTCTGAGTTGGTTCGTCAGGATCGGTTGGTCGTCGTCGATGCCATCGAGATGGCCAAGCCAAAGACCAAGAACCTCGTTACGTATCTGCAGGGGTTCAACCTGGACCGGGTTTTGATCCTGGTCGACAAGGGTGCTGTTGCCGAAGGTCACGAGAATCTGCGCCTTTCCGCGCGGAATTTGCCCTCCGTAGAGGTTCTCGACGTAACCCAGCTGAATCCCGTGTCTCTGGTGCGTTTCGAGAAGATTCTGGCAACTTCGGCAGCAGTCAAAGCTGTTTCGGAGCGCCTGTCATGAACGCCAAACCTGTCGCCGCCAAGCCAGCCACCGCCAAGCCAGCCACCGCCAAGGTGGCCAAGGCCCTCAAGCCTGTAAAGGCCCCCAAGCCTGTCAAGGCCCCCAAGCCTGTCAAGGTTGTGGCCGGGAAACCTGGGGCCGGCAAAACGCTGGCGGCGCGCCTCAGTTCCGAGAAGCTGATGTCGGTTCTGGTCGGGCCGCATCTGTCCGAGAAGAGCAGTGGGTTGGCAGAACGACTGAAGCAGTTCGTCTTCAAGGTGCGCACCGACGCCGACAAGTCCGACATCAAGCGGGCCGTCGAGTTGATGTTTGAGGTCAAGGTGACCGCCGTCCAAGTCGTCAACTGCAGGGGCAAGGCCAAGCGCTTTGGTCGCAGCCCCGGTCGTCGGCAGGACTGGAAGAAAGCCTACGTGACGCTGGCCGAGGGCCAGGACATCGACTTCCTTGGCGCTCAGTAAGAGCAGTCTAGAGATCAGGCATGGCACTCCAGCAAACAAAACCAACTTCACCGGGCCGCCGCTTCGTCGTCAAGGTGACGACTCCTAACCTGCACAAGGGCGAGCCACACGCACCCCTCGTAACGCGCCTCTCCCGGAGCACCGGGCGCAACAACCTGGGTCGCGTGACGACCCGCCACAAAGGTGGCGGCCACAAGCGCCTGTACCGGATTATTGATTTTCGCCGCGACAAAGACAGCATTCCTGCCAAGGTCGAGCGGATTGAATACGATCCTAACCGCAGTGCCCACTTGGCCCTGTTGCTCTATGCCGACGGTGAGCGCCGGTATGTAATCGCTCCAAAGGGCCTTGTGGCAGGCGATTCGGTGGTCTCTGGCCGCGACGCGCCCATCAAGCTTGGTAATGCCTTGCCCCTGCGAAACATTCCGGTCGGCACGCTGGTGCATGCCGTGGAGCTCAAGCCTGGCAAGGGCGCCCAGATCGCGAGAGCCGCGGGTTGCAGCGTGCAGATCGTCGCCCGGGACGGCACTTACGCCACGGTTCGCCTGCGCTCTGGAGAAATGCGCCGCGTCCATGTGGAGTGTCGCGCCACGGTGGGCGAGGTTGGCCGTGAGGAACACAATCTCCGTAAATTCGGCAAGGCGGGCGCCAAGCGCTGGAGAGGCATACGTCCTACGGTGCGAGGCGTCGCCATGAACCCGGTTGATCACCCCCACGGCGGTGGCGAGGGCAAGACGTCCGGTGGCCGTCATCCCGTGACGCCTTGGGGCATAAAGACCAAGGGCTACAAGACCCGGCGCAATAAACGGACGGCGAGCATGATCGTGCGCCGGCGCGACAAGAAATAACCGAATTTAAGGAATCTCAAACGTGGCGCGTTCAATCAAGAAAGGACCCTTCATCGACCTGCACCTGGCTAATAAGGTTCGGGCGGCGGTGGGCACCAACAGTCGGCGGCCAATCAAGACCTGGTCCCGGCGCTCGATGATCATTCCGGAAATGGTTGGGCTCACGATAGCAATCCATAACGGCCGCGATCACATCCCGGTTCTGATCACCGAGAACATGGTGGGTCACAAGCTTGGCGAGTTCGCAGTCACCCGGACCTTCAAGGGTCATTCAGGCGACAAGAAAACCAAGACTGCCGGGGCGCCGGCAGCTTAAGGATCTGACGATGCAAGTGTCCGCAACATTGAAGTACGCGCGAATCTCGGCCCAGAAGTGCCGGCTCGTCGCTGATGCTATCCGGGGCAAGTCTGTGGCGAGTGCCAAGCAGATTCTCGATCTGATGCCCAAGAAGGGCGCAGGGCTGATCAAGAAGGTGCTTGATTCCGCCATCGCGAACGCCGAGCACAACAATGCAGCCGACATCGATGAACTCAAGGTAGCCACCATATTTGTTAACGAGGCGCCGAGAATGCGCCGCTTCAAGGCATCAGCCAAGGGCCGCGCGTCGCCCCGGCAGAAGCGCAGCAGTCATATCACCATTCAGGTCGCGGACGAGTAACCATGGGTCAGAAGGTCAATCCTATCGGCATTCGGCTCGGTATCACCCGGGACTGGACGTCCAAGTGGTACGCCGATTCCCGGACGTTCCCCAAGTATGTGGAGTCGGATTTCCGCATCCGCGAGTTTCTGATGAAGAAGCTCAAGGAGGCGTCAGTCGGCAAGATTCACATCGAGCGCCCGGCGCGGAAGGTGCATGTCACCATTCATACGGCGCGCCCCGGAGTCGTCATCGGCAAGAAGGGTGAGGATATCGAGAGCCTGAGGCTCCAGGTTGCCAAGCTTGCCAAGATGGGTGTGAGCGACGTACGGATCAACATTGCCGAGATCCGTAAGCCGGAACTGGATGCCCGTCTCGTTGCCGAAGGTATCGCTCAGCAGCTTGAAAGGCGCGTGATGTTTCGTCGTGCCATGAAGCGAGCCGTCACCAACACGATGCGGCTCGGTGCCCAGGGCATCAAGGTAATGGTGGCCGGGCGTTTGAATGGCGGCGAGATTGCCAGGAGTGAGTGGTACCGTGAAGGTCGCGTGCCCCTCCACACGTTCCGCGCCGATATGGACTATGCCCTCGCTGAGGCCATGACGACCTACGGTGTCATTGGCGTCAAGGTCTGGATTTTCAGGGGCGAAGTATTCGATCAGCAGGAAGCACCGGCAGAAGAAGCTGCTGCGCCGGCTGCCCGCTAAGGATTTACGCTCATGATGCAACCCAAGCGAACCAAGTTTCGCAAACAGTTCAAGGGCCGAAACCGTGGCCTCGCCCAGCGCGGCAACACCGTCGCCTTTGGCGAGTTTGGTCTGAAGGCCACCGCTCGATGCAGGTTGACAGCGCGCCAGATTGAGGCAGCCCGGCGGGCAATGACGCGCTATGTGAAGCGCGGTGGCAAAGTCTGGATCCGGATCTTTCCCGACAAGCCCGTGACGGCCAAACCCCTCGAAGTCCGGCAGGGAAGCGGCAAGGGCAACGTTGAGTTCTACGTGGCACTGGTCCAGCCCGGCACCGTCCTCTACGAGATGGAGGGCGTCACCGAAGAGATCGCGCGCGAGGCGTTTCGGCTTGCAGCTTCGAAGCTGCCCGTTGCCACGACGTTCGTCAGCCGTCAAGTAATCTAATTCAGGTATCGGGCCGATGAAAATTAACGACCTGCGCAAGAAGAGTGAGACCGAGCTGGCTGAAGAGCTTCTCGGTCTCCGCAAGGAGCAGTTCAATCTCCGGATGCAGCGAGCCACTGGCCAGCTGAGCCGACCGGATCAGTTTGAGAAAGCTCGCAAGAGCATTGCACGGATCAAGACCCTGCTCACTGAGCAGGCCCGGCAGAAGAAGGCGGGTGGCGCAGTATGAGCACAGCAAAGAACAATCCCGCAGCAGTTGTTGCCAGCGAGGGCGCTGCCGCGGTGAAGTCACTGACGGGCACCGTCGTTAGCAGCAAGATGCAAAAGACGGTCGCGGTAGTGGTGGAGCGCCTGGTCAAGCACCCGCAGTACGGTAAGTACGTGCGGCGCACGACCAAGCTCCTGGCCCATGACGAAGGTAACGTATCCCGGGCTGGCGATCTGGTGTCGATCACCGAATGCCGGCCTTACTCGAAGCGGAAGGCCTGGCGCCTCGTTGAGGTTCTTCGTCGGGCGGAGGCGTCGGGCAAGGTGTAGTGGCAGGCCCCCGACGGGAGCCGCCTACCTAGCCTCAGTAACGCTGGAACAACCGGGAAACGATCATGATACAGATGCAGACTTACCTTGCCGCTGCAGACAATAGCGGCGCCAAGCAGATGATGTGCATCAAGGTGCTCGGGGGTACACGCAGGCGCTATGCCTATATTGGCGATGTGATCAAGGTCAGCATCAAGGATGCAATTCCCCGGGGCAAGGTCAAGAAGGGCGAGGTTTACAACGCTGTCGTCGTGCGCACCCGCAAGGGCGTTCGCCGTCCGGATGGCTCTGTGATTCGCTTTGACGGCAACGCCGCCGTGCTCCTGAACAACAAGCTCGAACCCATCGGCACGCGCATTTTCGGGCCAGTGACCCGCGAGCTGCGCAACGAGAAGTTCATGAAGATCATTTCCCTGGCGCCCGAAGTGCTGTGAGCAGATAGATCATGAATCGCATCAAAAAGAACGACCAGGTCATCGTCATCGCCGGTCGGGACAAGGGCCGAAAGGGCACCGTCAATCGCATCGACGGCGAGCGCGTCTGGGTTGAGAACGTGAACATCGTCAAGCGGCACCAGAAGCCAAATCCCGCCAAGGGTCTGCAGGGGGGCATCGTCGAGAAGGAGATGTCACTGCACGTGTCGAATGTGGCGCTCCTGAATACGACGACCGGCAAGGCCGGCCGCATCGGCTACAGGACGCTCGAGGATGGCCGCAAGGTCCGCTATTTCAAGTCGAACAATGAGGTCGTAGACGCCTGAGGCACGCCGGGGCAGCCGCCCCGGGTGACGAGGGAGCCGCGAAAGAAGATATGGCAAGGTTGCAGGAATACTACGCAAGCACGGTCGTACCGAAGCTCAAGCAGCAGCTTGGGGTCGATAACGTAATGGAGCTGCCGCGTATCACCAAGATCACGCTCAACATGGGCGTGGGCGAGACCATTACGGACAAGAAGGTTATCGAGAAGGCAGTGCAGGACATGACCCGCATTGCCGGCCAGAAGCCACAGATCACACTGGCCCGGAAATCCATTGCCACCTTCAAGGTGCGTGAGGGCTATCCGGTGGGCTGCAAGGTAACGCTTCGCCGCCAGCGCATGTGGGAGTTCCTGGATCGTCTGATCAGCGTGGCGGTCCCGCGTATTCGCGATTTCCGCGGGCTGAATGGTCGTTCCTTTGATGGCCGCGGCAACTACAGCATGGGCATCCAGGAGCAGATCATTTTCCCGGAGATCGACTACGACCAGATCGACATGATCCGGGGCATGGATATCACGATTACCACGACGGCTGGCGACGATGTCCGCGGTCGGGCGCTCCTCGACGCCTTCAATTTCCCCTTCCGCAAGTCAGCCCAGCAAACCGAGTCATAAGGCAGGTTATGGCCAAGAAATCGATGGTTCTTCGCGATGTGAAGCGCGCCAAGCTGGTGCAGCAGTACGCCAAAAAGCGTGGTGCCCTCAAGGCGATTATCGCCAACCCCAAGGCGCGACCGGACGACAAGCAGGCCGCCATGGACAAGCTGCAGGCGCTTCCCCGTGATTCCAGTCCCAGTCGCATCCGCAGCCGGTGTGCCATCACCGGGCGGTCGCGCGGGTATTACCAGAAGTTTGGCCTGTCCAGAGTCAAGCTCCGGGAGTTGACGCTCGCGGGAGACATACCAGGGCTGAGGAAGGCGAGCTGGTAGTTTTTCTCCAGCTACTACCTGAGATACAGACACGCTAGATCGCACGACTTAGACAGACATCACTTAAACAGATACCGCTACCAGGCCGAGTAAACCAAAAATGAGTCTTTCTGACCCCATCGCTGACATGCTGACCCGCATCAGGAACGCCCAGAGAGTGGCATTGCCCAGCGTGATAATGCCCTCGTCAACCCAGAAGGAAGCCATCGCGAAGGTCCTGCTGGATGAGGGCTACATCGTGGGGTTTGAGGCCACGGACACGGGCAGTAACAAGCGCGAGCTGGCCATTCAACTCAAGTATTTTGATGGACGCCCCGTCATTGACCAGATCCGGCGCGTCAGCAAGTCCGGTCTGCGCGTCTATCGGGGCAAGGCTTCACTGCCGAAGATCCAGGGCGGACTCGGTATTGCCATTGTGTCGACGCCTGCGGGCGTGATGAGCGATCGCGATGCCCGTGCCGGTGGCCACGGTGGCGAAGTGATCTGCATAGTTTCCTAGGAACTGATTCCTGGTGATCGTCTCGTAGGTATTCAGAGTATGTCCAGAGTTGCAAAAATGCCTGTTCCGCTGCCTAAAGGGGTCGAGTTGACCCAGGCTGGCGGCAAGGTTCGCGTTAAGGGTCCCAAGGGTGAGCTCAGCCTCGCGCTGCACCCGGAGGTTGAGGTGAAAGTGGTCGAGGGTGAGGCCCGGGTCTCGAGCGTTACCGAAGCTCAGGGTGCTCGCGCCATTGCTGGAACCACCCGCGCCCTGCTCAGCAATATGGTCAGCGGGGTTGCCAAGGGATTTGAGCGCAAGCTCGAGCTGGTCGGTGTTGGTTATCGCGCCCAGGCCCAGGGCAAGAAGCTGAATCTGACTCTTGGGTTCTCCCATCCGGTGGCTTTTCCGGTTCCTGATGGAATCACGATCGAGACCCCCAGTCAGACGGAAATCCTGATCAAGGGCGCCGACAAGCACAAGGTTGGCCAGGTTGCCGCCGATATACGCCGCTATCGACCGCCAGAGCCCTACAAGGGCAAGGGCGTGCGGTATGCGGGTGAGAAGGTTGTACTTAAGGAGGCGAAGAAGAAGTAAGCGAGTGCGCCGGGTTCAGTCCTTTGGCTGAATACCAGGCAGTCGTGACTTCGAGTCGCAATGAACAAAAAAGACAGCAGACAGCGGCGAGCACGACGCTCACGCTCCAAGATCAAGGAGCTGGGCGTTGCCCGGCTTACCATTCACCGTACCCCGCGCCATATCTATGCGCAGGTCATTGGTCCAGACGGCGGCACCGTGATGGCCGCCGCATCGACCTTGCAGAAGGAAGTGCGGGACGCTTTGGATGGCACGGGCAACATAGCGGCCGCCGCAGTGGTTGGCCGGACGATCGCAGAGAAGGCAAAGGCGGCTGGTGTCACGCGGGTAGCGTTTGACCGGTCCGGATTTCAGTACCACGGGCGGGTCAAGGCATTGGCCGAGGCAGCTCGCGAAAACGGCTTGGAGTTCTGACATTGGCGCGTAAACAGGCAGGCATGGCTCCGGAGCGCTCAGGCGACGGTGATGATTATCTTGAGAAGCTCGTCTCTGTAAACCGAGTGGCCAAGGTGGTCAAGGGCGGTAGGCAGTTTGGCTTCACGGCGCTTACCGTCGTGGGCGATGGCAAGGGCAAAGTTGGTTTTGGTTACGGCAAGGCTCGGGAAGTTCCGGCCGCCATCCAGAAGGCGATGCAGGCAGCCCGCCGGGACCTCAAGCCGATCCCCTTGCACAAAGACACGCTGCACTACGCGCAGTCCGGGAGCCACGGCGCAACCCGCGTCTACATGCAGCCGGCATCCGACGGTACCGGGATCATCGCCGGTGGCGCAATGCGGGCGGTTTTCGAGTGCGCTGGTGTCCGTAACGTCCTGGCCAAGAGCTACGGGTCCCGGAATCCAATCAACGTCGTTCGTGCCACGATGAACGCGCTCCAGGGCATGCGCTCGCCCGACGTCATCGCAGCCAAGCGCGGCAAGTCTCTCGCGGACCTGGTGGGTTAGGCCATGGCAACCTCGAAGCCAGCAGCCAAGCAAGTCAGGCTCACCCTCGTAAAGAGCAAGTTCGGTCGTCTGAAGAGTCACCGGGCCTGCATCCTGGGTCTGGGGCTGAAGCGCATGCACCAGTCGGTCGTTGTGGCCGACACGCCGGAGAATCGCGGCATGATCAATAGTGTTTCCTACCTGCTGCGCATTGAGCAGGTTTGAGGCCTCGGTAGACCTAAGGAACAGTCATGAAACTGAACTCTATAAAGCCCGGTTCCCGCAAGACGCGCAAGCGTGTTGGGCGCGGCAGCTCGGCGGGCCAGGGCAAGACCTGTGGCAGGGGTCACAAGGGCCAGTCTGCCCGTGCCGGCGGCTATCACAAGGTCGGTTTTGAAGGCGGCCAGATGCCGATTCAGCGGCGCTTGCCCAAAATCGGCTTTGTTTCCCACCTGCTCGCAGCCTCCGCCGAGGTCCGCCTGCATGAGCTCACCCTGATCAAGACGGGTGTGATTGATCTGGCCAGCCTGAAGGCTGCCAAGATCGTCGGCAAAGATGTGGAAACGGCCAAGGTCATCGCTTCCGGCAAGATCGAGACGGCAGTGAAGCTCAAGGGCATCAAGGTTACCCCCGGCGCGCGCAAGGCTATCGAGGCCGCCGGCGGCAGCATCGAAGACTGACGGCGCAAGACTCCCGAAACAAGCACAGAAACGAGTTCAGGCAGCACTTACCGTGGCAAAAGGCGACATGGTCAATCCGGCGAAGGCACTTGGCGAGGCAACACGCTTCTCCGAGCTGCGCCAGCGCCTGCTGTTCCTGATAGGCGCCCTGATCGTCTATCGGGTGGGGACTTTCATCCCGGTTCCCGGCATTGATCCGGCAGCCCTGGAACAGTTCTTCAAAGAGCAGTCGGGCACGATTCTCGCGATGTTCAACATGTTCTCGGGCGGAGCCCTGAGCCGACTGAGCATCTTCGCCCTTGGCGTCATGCCGTATATTTCGGCGTCCATCATCGTCCAGATGGCCGGCCTCGTGATTCCGCAGATGTCCCAGTTGCGCAAGGAAGGCGAATCCGGTCGCCGCAAGCTGACCCAGTACACGCGCTATGGAACCGTCGGACTCGCCCTGGTGCAGTCCCTGGGCGCTTCCTATGCCCTGCAGAACCAGGGACTCGTCATTGCCCCCGGCTTCAGCTTTCTCTTCACGGCCGTGATCACTTTGGTAAGCGGCACCATGTTCCTGATGTGGCTCGGTGAGCAGATCACGGAGCGCGGTATCGGTAATGGCATCTCGATGATCATTCTCGCCAGCATCGTCTCGGGGCTGCCAGCCGCTATCGGCGGCACCCTGGAACTCGTGAACTCAGGGGAGATGAATCCCGCCGTGGCGCTGATTCTCATTCTGTTGATCGTGGCAGTGACTGCCTTTGTGGTCTTCATGGAGCGGGGGCAGCGGCGAATCACTGTCAACTACGCCCGCCGGCAACAGGGTCGCCGCGTCTATGCGGGCCAGGCCAGCCACCTGCCGTTCAAGATCAACATGGCAGGCGTCATTCCGCCCATCTTTGCCTCCAGCATCATCCTGTTCCCAGCCACCATCGCCAGCTGGTTCGGTACCAATGAGGGCTTTGGCTGGTTGCAGGACATCTCTGCTCAGCTGTCACCGGGCCAGCCTATTTACATCATGCTGTATGCCAGCTTGATCATGTTCTTCTGCTTCTTCTATACGGCCCTGGTGTTCAACTCCCGCGAGACGGCGGATAATCTCAAGAAGAGCGGGGCGTTTATCCCTGGTATACGCCCGGGCCAGCAGACGGCCAACTACATTGACAAGGTGCTCACCCGGCTGACCTTCTGGGGTGGCATCTACGTAACGGCAGTCTGCCTGCTGCCCGAATTCATGATTCTCTACTGGCGCGTACCGTTCTATTTCGGCGGTACGTCGCTGCTAATCATCGTGGTAGTGACCATGGATTTCATGGCCCAGTTACAGGCACACATGATGTCTCATCAATACGACAGTCTGCTGAAGAAGGCCAACTTCGGCGGCTATGGAAGGGCGGGTCAGCTCCGTTAGGGGCTGACGACGGGAGTCGGTTATGAAGGTTCGGGCATCAGTCAAGAAGATCTGCAGAAACTGCAAGGTCGTTCGTCGCAAGCGCGTAGTGCGGGTGATCTGCAGTGATCCCCGGCACAAGCAGAGGCAGGGTTAAGTCATGGCACGTATCGCTGGCATAAATATTCCGCCGAACAAGCATGTCGGTATTGCACTGACGCACATCTTCGGTGTGGGCCGTAACCGCGCAATGCGCGTGTGCGAGGCATCCGGCATTCAGCCGAACGTGAAGGTCAAGGACCTGAGCGAGCCGGAAATTGAGCGGATTCGCGCCGAGATAGCCCGCTTTCCCGTCGAGGGCGATCTGCGGCGTGAAGTTTCCATGAGCATCAAGCGCTTGATGGACCTCGGCTGCTACCGGGGAATCCGTCACCGCAAGGGGCTGCCCATGCGCGGCCAGCGCACGCGCACCAACGCACGCACCAGGAAGGGCCCCCGCCGGGCTATCCGCAGATAAGCACAGATCAAGCAAGAGAAGAGAAGACAGATGGCACAGGATCCAGCAGTAGTCGACGTCCCCGCCGCAGCGGCAACGCCCGCAGCGGAAGGCGCACCCGCCACGGCCGTAACCCCCAAGGTGCGGAAGGGCTCGAAGCGCCATGTCGTTGACGGCATAGCCCATGTCCACTCCACCTTCAACAACACGATCGTTACGATCACCGACCGTCAGGGCAATACGCTCAGCTGGGCTACAGCAGGCAGCTGTGGCTTCAAGGGTTCGCGCAAGAGCACGCCGTTTGCCGCCCAGGTAGCCGCGGAGCGGGCGGGCCAGGCTGCGCTTGAGTACGGCCTCAAGGCACTTGAGGTGTATGTCAGTGGACCGGGACCGGGGCGAGAGTCTGCGGTACGTTCGCTGAACGCCGCCGGCTTTCGCATCAGCAATATTGAAGACATTACGCCGATCCCCCACAACGGGTGTCGCCCGCCGAAGAAGCGTCGCGTTTAAGGACTATCCAGCATGGCCAGATATCGCGGACCAACTTGCAAGCTTGCCCGACGGGAAGGTACGGACCTTTTCCTGAAGAGCGGCATCAAACCTCTCGAGACCAAGTGCAAGCTGGAGACCCCCCCGGGTACCCAGCAGGGCGCCCGGAAAGCCCGGGTGTCCGACTACGGTTTACAGCTGCGCGAGAAGCAGAAGCTTCGCCGTATGTACGGCGTACTCGAGCGCCAGTTTCGCAACACCTACCTCAAGGCGGCCCGGATGAAGGGGTCGACAGGTGAAAACCTCCTGAAGCTGCTCGAGGGACGCCTGGATAACGTCGTCTATCGCATGGGCTTCGGCGCAACACGCGCTGAGGCTCGTCAGCTGGTCAGCCACTGCGCGATCAAGGTGAACGGTGAACTGGTCAACATCCCGTCCTATCAGGTTGCTGCTGGCGACAAGATCGAGGTCAGCGAGAAGGCCAAGGCTCAGCCGCGGATCAAGAATGCAGTGTCCATGGCCAGCCAGGTTGGTTTCCCCGAGTGGGTGGAGGTGGATGATCAGGCTCTAGTGGGGACGCTGAAGAATCTCCCGGGCCGGGATGACATCCTGCCTGATGTGAACGAGAACCTCGTCGTCGAGCTCTATTCCAAGTAGTAGTCCAAGCAATTCTTATAAGTAGTTCAGGTCCAGGTATTTTAGGAGGCCTGTCAGATATGCAGTCATCAATCAGCGAATTCTTGAAGCCACGCAGCGTCCGGGTTCAGGCGGAGACCGGTAATCGCGCGCGTATTGTTATTGAGCCCCTGGAGCGGGGTTTCGGTCACACCCTGGGCAATGCACTGCGCCGGGTGCTGCTGTCGAGCATGCCGGGTGCCGCCATTGTGGAGGCCGAAATCGAAGGCGTCCTGCATGAATACACCAGCATCGAGGGTGTTCAGGAAGATGTCGTCGAAATCCTGCTGAACCTCAAGGGCGTGGCGATCCGTATGCACTCCCGGGATCGCGTCGAGCTCACCTTGCACCGCAAGGGTCCTGGCCCTGTTACCGCAGGCGATATCGTTACGGACCATGACGTCGAAATCGTGAACCCGAAGCAGATCATTGCCAATCTGACCAGCAGCGGCGAGCTGAAGATGCTGCTGACGATCGAGCGCGGTCGTGGTTATCGCGCTGCAGTTACCCAGCAGGACCCTGATGAACAGAGCACCAGCATCGGCCGGCTGCGGCTTGATGCGTCCTTCAGCCCGGTTCGCAAGGTGACTTACACGGTTGAGTCGGCCCGCGTTGAGAAGCGCACGGATCTGGACAAACTGGTCCTGGATGTCGAGACCAACGGCACGATTGATCCGGAAGAGGCCATCCGCAGGGCTGGCACGATTCTCAAGGATCAGCTGGATGTGTTCCTCGAATTGCGCGGTCAGGACGAGGCCCAGTCAACGGCCACCGAGTCCCAGATCGAGCCCATCTTGCTCCGTCCTGTGGACGAACTCGAGCTCACGGTACGCTCGGCCAACTGCCTCAAGGCCGAGAACATCAACTACATCGGTGATCTCGTCCAGCGAACGGAAGTCGAACTGCTCCGTACTCCGAACCTGGGCAAGAAGTCCCTGACCGAGATCAAGGAAGTCCTGGAGAGTCATGGACTGTCCCTTGGTATGCGTATCGATAACTGGCCGCCCCAGGGTCTGGCCAAGCACAACGACATGGCCGCCTGAACATTAGACTGATCGGATTGACCCGCGATGATGCACCGTAAGGCCGGCCGAGCCCTCGGCAGGAAGAGCAGCCACAGGACTGCCATGTACCGCAACATGGCAGCGTCTCTGATTCGTGAAGAGACGATTCGTACCACGGTGCCCAAGGCCAAGGAGCTGCGGCGGGTCGTAGAGCCGCTGATAACGCTCGCCAAGGAAGACGGTGTGGCCCGACGGCGTCTAGCGTTCGACCGCCTGCGGGATCGGCCTGCCGTCGGCAAGCTTTTTAACGACCTGGGTCCCCGCTTCAAGGCGCGCCCCGGTGGTTACCTGCGCATCTTGAAAATGGGTTTCCGAGCCGGCGACGCGGCGCCGATGGCGCTGGTCATGCTGACGGACAAGGCCGCACCGGCGGACGCCGAGGCTGCCGCTCCCGCCGCCAAGAAGGCCCGCAAGAAGGCCGCGCCCAAGGCCGAGGCCAGCAAGAATCCCCGCGCCAAAAAGGCCGCGACCGCGTAAGGACGTTCCGCGTCTGAACGTGCCCGTCGAGCCTTGTTGAGGCTCCCGGTCTGGCGTTGCCTTTAACCTTCCCTTGGCGTTACAGTGCCACTGCAAAGAAGCATTCGTGGTTTTTACGCTGCTTTAACGGGGTACTCTCTACCCCAATCGCCCACAGAACAACTTACCAACCTACAGGGGATATCCCATGAGATCGATCAAGACTCCCGGCTTTAAGGGGCTGCCGCGGTCGCGTCGGCCCGGGGTAACAGCTGTGAAGCTGGCCTTGGCCGGCATGGCCGCCGCGAGCGCCCTGGCGGCCCCTGCCATGGCCGCCGACGCCGACCGCTGGGACTGGGACTATGACGGTCTCTATCTGGGCCTTGGGGTCAACGGCACCTCCCTGCAGACCAGTGATTCCTTCAGCAACGCGCTGCAGGATGCGCTGCAGATCGACACCAGTGGCAACTTTGAGGACTTCCCGGTTGGCGGCCAAGCCTACATCGGCTGGATGTTTAATCGCTATCTGGGTCTCGAGGGCCGCTACAGCGGCACCGCTGACGGTGAGTCCGATATCAATTTCGTCGAAGCCGGCACGGGCAACAAAACTAGGATCGGCGACATCGAGACCAGCATCGATGGCTGGACCGCCTACGGCGTGGCCAACTGGCCCGTCGCGCAACGCTGGGACCTGTTTGGCAAGGCGGGTTACACCCGACAGAACGCCGATCTCAAGTTTTCCGCGGATGGTGGCGAGGGCATCGGCTCAGGCTCCCTTTCCGATTCTCCGAGTGACAGCGGCTTCGCGGCGGCAGTGGGTGCCCGGTGGCGCTTTGCCAACCACTGGGCAGCGACCGTCGAAGGCGAGTACCTGGACGTGGATTTTGACGGCGCCCTGGATAAGCCCTGGCGCGCCAGCCTGAACGTGGAGTACTGGTTTGGTGGTCACGAGATCGCGCCGCCGCCGCCGCCGCCCGCCCGCGTCGTGGCTGCGCCGCCGCCGCCTCCACCGCTCGCACCCGCCGCCCCTAAGGACAGCGATGGTGATGGCGTCCTCGATGGCACGGACCAGTGCCCCGAGACCCCCCGTGGCGATCGCGTTGGTTCGGTAGGCTGCTCTTGCGATGTGAGCCGTCAGCTCACCTTCAAGACAGATTCGGCCGAACTCAGTGATGCCGACAAGCTAGTTCTGGACGAGACGGCGGAGAATCTCACCCGCCTCAAGTTCATCTCCGGCACCATCGAGGGCTTTACCGACAGCACGGGAGCCGATGCCTACAACATGGGCCTCTCCGAGCGCCGTGCCAATTCGGCCGCCGACTACCTGGCGACCAAGGGCATTGCCAGGGACCGGCTGCAGGTGGTGGGCCGGGGCGAGAGTGATCCCGTTGGCGACAACAAGACGGCCGAGGGCCGCGCCCAGAACCGGCGCGTTGTGGCCAAGCGGACGGACTGCGAAAAGTAAGACGGCCTTAACGACCAGGCCTGTGCCCACCTGAGCAACCCGCTAGGGTGGGCAGCGAAAAACGGCCCCGGTGCACGGCATCGGGGCCGTTTGCTTTTGGGGTTGGTTCTCCGGGGCCGGGAATCCGGCCCACCCGCCTAGAGTGGCGACTCGAGCTCGCGGGTCAGGTTGCGGTAACCGGTGGGGGTGACCAGCACATTGTCCTCGATACGAATGCCGCCATAGCGGCGCAGCGCGGCAAGCTGGCGCCAGTTCACTCGCCGTGCGAGAGAGCTTCTGCGCAGCCGCGCGAGCAGGGAATCGATGAAATAGAGGCCGGGTTCGATAGTGACGACCATACCGGTTGCCAGTGGCCGCGTGAGCCGCAGACGGGGAAAGCGCTTTGGCCGGGAGAGCTCACCGCCGCGCCGGCTGGCGAGGCCACCGCCCACGTCGTGCACCTGCAGGCCGAGGAGGTGGCCCAGACCGTGGGGCAAGAACGCGTCGGTCACGCGCCGGGCCACCATGTCTTCCGGCGTCATCCGCACCAGGTCCCAACGGGCAAGCAGTGTGGCGATTTCCCGGTGCGCGGCAATCTGCAGTTCGGGAAAGGCGACACCCGGGCAGACGAGCGCACAAAGACGCTGCTGGGCCCGGTCCATGTCCCGGACCATGCCGGCAAACTCACCGCGCCGGGCGCTGTGGGTGCGCGTGATGTCTGAGGCATAGCCGCTGTAAGTGCACCCGGCATCCAGCAGCAGGCTGTGCCGTTCCCGGGCGGGGATTCGTTGCCGATCCCGATGCTGATAGTGCAGGGTCGCGCTGTTCCGGTTCAGCGCCACAATGGCGGGGTAAGGCAGTTCGGCATCGGTCTGACCGCAGGCGGCCAGAAAGATCAGCCCCATTTCGTATTCGCTGCAGCCGGCGGCAAAGGCCTGACGCACCGCCCGGTGGCCGGCCAGCCCCAGGGCCGTGGCGACCTGTATGCAGGCCACTTCCCAGGGCGTCTTGCAGGCCCGCTCGTAGTCCAGGTGGGTCAACAGGAGTTTGGGGTTCAGCCTGCCGGGCAGGGCCATGCCCCGCCACTGCAATGGGGCACCGAGGACGGCGAGGCGGGTCTTCCCGGCAGGCAGGTGCTTACGGATGTCGTCCCGGTGCCGGATCACCCGAACATCCAGCGCTTTGTGCCAGGGCCCTGGGGGTACAGGCGCCGGCTGGTGCCAAAAGTCCTCGGGCTCCAGGACCAGCAGCAGGGGTTTGCGCCCTGGCCGATACAGCAGCACCGACCCGGGATGGGCTGCCAGGGGTGCCCACTGGAGGAAGAGTGGCTCCGGCCGGTAGGGATAATCCATGTCGTCCCGGTGAATCTGCACGGGGACGCCGGCGCCGATGAGGACGGCATCGAAGCCCGTGCTCTCCAGGGCCGTATCGTACCGGACGCCCAAGGCTTCGATATGCGGACGGTACAGTCGCGCGGCAGCTTGCATGGGGTAAGTCTAAACTACCGACCCCATGGAAACGCATCTCACCGGGATCACCACCACAGGCACGCCACACCTGGGGAACTATGTCGGCGCGATCCGTCCCGCGATTGCTGCCAGCCAGCGTCGGGACGTGCAGTCGTTCTACTTTCTGGCTGACTACCACGCGCTCGTGAAGAACCAGGATCCTGCACTCGTGCGGCAGTCGAGCCTGGAAATTGCAGCGACCTGGCTGGCCTTGGGCCTGGACACCAGCCGCTCGGTTTTTTACCGGCAGTCGGATGTTCCCGAGATTCCCGAACTCACCTGGATTCTCACGACCGTTACTGCCAAGGGGCTGATGAACCGCTCCCACGCCTACAAGGCCGCCGTGGATGCGAACGAGCACTCGGGCTACGTCGACCAGGACAAGGGCATCACGATGGGGCTGTTCTCTTACCCGATCCTGATGGCCGCGGACATCCTGATGTTCAGGGCGCACCGGGTGCCGGTGGGCAAGGACCAGAAGCAGCACGTGGAGATGGCGCGGGACATCGCCCAGCGCTTCAACCACATTTACGGCGAGCAGTTTGTGCTCCCGGAAGCGGATATCGGCGCCGATACAGCGATCCTGTCCGGACTCGACGGCCGGAAGATGAGCAAGAGTTATGGCAACACCATCCCGCTCTTCGCGCCGGCGGCCCAGCTGCGCAAGCTGATCATGAAGATCAAGACCAACTCGGTGGAGCCTGGCGTCCCGAAAGAGACGGAGGGTTCAGCCTTGTTTGAGACGTATCGGGCGTTTGCGACACCGGCCGAGACGAAGGCGATGGCTGAGCGGTATGCCGCCGGCGCGGGCTGGGGCGACCTGAAGCAGGAGCTGTATGCGTATCTCGAGGCGCATCTGGCCGGGCCGCGAGCGGAGTACGAGCGGCTGATGGCGGATCCGGGGCATGTGGAGCAGGTGTTGAAGGCGGGGGCGGTGCGGGCGCGGGAGTTAGCGACGCCGTTTTTGGGGGAGATTCGGCGGGCGGTGGGGATTCGGCCGCTGGTGTAGTGGGGGTTGTTCGGGCGTGGCCGAGCGAGCCGTTGAGTTTTCCGGCGCTGGACTGGCACTTGAATGACAGTTATCGGCCTGATGGCTTTTTTCGTCGGGGAGTCAGTTTTGATACGGAAGTGACCTGCTGGCTTTCTTCGGACCACATCATGCTTGGAAGATGGCATCGTCGGGGTCTGGTTGTAACAACGTCTGTTTGAACTCCACCGGTGTCAGCTGACCGAGACTCGAGTGTGGTCGAACCTCGTTGTACTGATGCCGGAACTCCTCGATCAGGATCTTCGCATCGATCCGGTTCTTGAACCATTGCATGCTTAGGCACTCGTCGCGGAACTTGCCGTTGAACGACTCGTTTCAGGCCGTTCTACCAGGGCTTCCCGGGGTCGATGGCCGCCGTGTCGATGTTGGCACTGGGCAACCAGCGCAGGACGGCCCGCGAAACGAACTCCGGTCCGTTGTCCGAGCGCAGGTAGCGCGGTGCGCCGTGCACACTGACCAGGCGGCTCAAGACCTCGATCACGTGGCCTGAGCGGATGCTGCCGGCTACGTCGATGGCCAGGCACTCCCTGGTGTACTCGTCGACGACCGTCAGGCACTTCAACTGCTGGCCATTGGCGCAGGCATCGAAGACAAAGTCGTAGGCCCACATACCGGTCGCGCCCTCGGCGGGCAGCGGCCTTGGCCGATGGCGGGCAACCCGACGGCGGGGCCGCCGCCGCGGCACTTGCAGCGCTTCCTGGCGCCACAGGCGATGCACCCGGTCCGGACTCATCACATGGCCAGCGCGGGCCAGGAACACCTGAATCCGCCGATAACCGTACCGCGGGTACTGCGCCGCAAGCTCCCGCATGGCCACGATCACCGGCGCGTCCTTCACGGCCAGCCGCGGCTGGTACCCGAAGGTGGAGCGGGCCACCGACAGCAGTGCGCACGCGCGGCGTCGAGACAGGCCCCGTTGCTCGATATAGGCAACCTGGGCCCGACGCACGCGTGCGCTCACCATTTTTTTGCGGCCACCTCCTTCATCACCTCGAGTTCCAGGTCCCGCTCGGCCAAGAGCTTCTTCAGCCGGGCGTTCTCCTGCTCCACGTGGCGAAGGCGCTTCACGTCCACCGGCTCCAGCTGGCCGAACCGCTTGCGCCACAGGTAGATCGTCTGGTCGCAGATCCCGTGCTTCTTGGCCACCGCTGCCACCGGCTCGGCGTCCGCCTCGCGCAGGATCTTCACCATCTGTTCTTCGCTAAATCGCGTCTTCTTCATGGCTCCCTCTCTTGACCCAGGGAGCCATCCTCTCAAGAATCAGCTGGTCCGAAAATCGCCTAGCAGGTCAGGTCGATTTGGCGACCTCGCTACCATCGGACGCGACGGCATGAATCCGTTCGATTTTCCCGGCGAGCAGTTCGAGAATGTCAGCCTTCCAGCGTTCGACGACGGACGCCAACCTGGTATCGAACTGGGCGAAACCATCCTCTCCGGCAAATACTGCATCGATCCTTCTTGCGTGTTGCTCTCAAAGCTGAATCCGCGCATCCCTCGCATTTGGCTTCCAAAACCAAGCGGCCAGCGCCGCGCCGTCACATCCACGGAGTTCCTCGTGCTCGCGCCGCAGTCTGGCGTGACGCGCGAGTTTATCTATGCCAAGTGCTGCTCTGATGAGTTCGCCGGACAGTTTTCCAGTCCCGCCATCGGCACTTCGACCAGTCACGAGAGGGTGAAGCCGGACAATCTATTGGCAATGCCGAGTACAGTTCCGGACAGAAAGATAATCGCGCGCTTCTCGTCGCTGGTTGTCCCGATGCTGACCGCCAGCCAGCAGCTTCGAGCGAAAATCCAAAACCTCCGCCGCACCCGTGACCTGCTGCTGCCGCGGCTGCTCTCCGGCCAGATCGACGTGGAAGCCGCGTGACCCATCACTTGCAGTCTTTGCATTATGTGAAGTGCCTCGGAAGCGCGTTTCTAACTCTATAGAAAACAAAAAGTTAGGAATATCCGACCGTACTGGTGCGATCCGCCCGCGCATTTGTTTCGTTGGTTTCGTATATTTCGACTATCTGGCATGGTCTCGACCAGCCAACAGTCACAGTCTTCCAACGAAGGAGAACGCGATGACAGCCTCAAAGCTGGCGCACTTGCCTACACCACAAGAGATCGAGCAAGCCAAGCAGTCCAGCCGCACGCTTTCCAAGTACGCCAACGCGGAACGCGTGCAATTGTCCCTACGGGGCAGCAATGGGCAGTCGGATGATCTGATCCTGCCTGGTCCCGTGCTCCAGATCCTGCTGGACGTGTTGGCCGAGATAGCCAAGGGGAATGCCATCAGCCTCGTGCCCATGCATCAGGAGCTCAGCACCCAGGACGCGGCCCAGCTACTCAATGTCAGCCGGCCATTTCTCGTCGGGTTGCTCGAAAAGGGCGAGATTCCTTTCCGCAAGGTGGGGGCGCATCGTCGCGTCTACCTGCGGGATGTGATGGCCTACAAGGAAAGTACGGACCAGCAACGCAACAAGACCTTGGATGCCCTGGCGGCGCTATCCCAGCAGGAAGGCATGGGCTACTAGCCTTCATGGCGCGATTTTCAGTCATCTACGACGCCTGTGTGCTCTACCCGGCGCCGTTGCGCGACTGCCTCTTAAGGCTCGCCCTGACCGATCTCTTTACAGCGCGCTGGACTGACCAGATTCACGACGAATGGTCGGGCGCCCTGCTCAAGGAGGGAACAATCACCAAGGAAAAGCTGATCGCAGTCCGTGATCTGATGGATGCCCACGTTCGGGATGCCAAGGTCACCGGCTATGAAAGCCTTATCGAAGGCCTGCAGCTTCCGGATCCGCATGACCGGCACGTCCTGGCTGCCGCGATTCGCTGCAATGCTGATGCGATCGTGACCTTCAACCTTAAAGACTTCCCGGAAACCGCCTTGGCTCCGTACGGGATCGATGTCATTCATCCTGATGACTTCATCTACTACCAGGTCGATATGGCGCCGGCACGCTGCTGCGAAGCACTGCGCAATCAGCGACTGGCCCTGCGAAATCCGCCGTTCTCGGTCGACGAGTTCCTCTCCGTACTCCAGAAGCAACAGTTGCCGCAAACCGTTTCCAGGCTGCGTGAGTTTCGCGAGTTTCTATGAGTCCCCACGCTTATACCGAAGATCAGCTCGTCGAACAGCCTGCGATCAGTCTTTTTACGGCGCTGGATTGGCAGATGGTGTCGGCGCTGGACGAAACCTTCGGTCCGGGCGGCACCCTCGGCCGCGAGACCAAAGGCGAGGGGGTGCTGGTGGCCCGCCCGCGCCAACCCGGTCTTCCCCGGCAAGCAGAGCGGCGTCATCGTGGACTACGCCAACGTGTTCGCCTCGCTGGAGCAGGCGCTGGCCCTCTACGGCGAGGGCACGGGCGGCGGGAACCCCGTCAAGGACAAGGCTGAGCTGGTGGCGGCCCTGCGGGAGGCCGTGGACGCGGCTAGCGCGTTCTGCGCGGGGCACGGGGCGGATCTCGTCGCGATCGAGGCACTCCCGGCTGGTGGCTTTGAGCGGCTGGCTGCCGTGGAGGACGCCATCGAGGCATTGATCGCCCCGGAAGAGCGGCGGCGGGCGTTCTACGGCCACGAGAAGCTGGTTGGAACGCTTTACCGCGCCATCAAGCCTGATCCGGCGGCACTGGAGTTCGCCGAGCGCGTGGTCGGCATCCTCGCACTGGCCGCCTGCCATCAACCTAACCAAGATCAACTTCGAGGCCCTGGCGCAGCGCTTCCAGGCGTCGAAGCACAAGAACACCGAGATCGAGGCGCTCAAGGCCGCGATCCGCGCCCGGCTGAACCGGCTGGTGCGTCTGAACCGCACCCGCACCGACTTCGCGGAGAAGTTCGAGGCGCTGATCGAGAGCTACAACGCCTGCAGCCGCAGCATTGAGCAGCTGTTCGAGGAGCTGCTCAAGCTATCCAGCAGTCTGGATGAGGAGCAGGAGCGCCACGTGCGCGAGCACCTCAGCGAGGAAGAGCTGGTCATCTTCGATATCCTGACGCGACCCGCCCCGGAGTTGAGTGGCGACGAGCGCGCGGAGGTGAAAAAGGTGGCGAAGGACCTGCTTGGCCGGCTCAAGGCCCTGCTGGTGCTGAACTGGCGGCAGAAGTCCGCGGCGCGGTCGGCCTTGAGGTTGGCGATCGAAGACACCCTCGACTCGGGCTTGCCGCGGCCTTACGCGCCGGAGATGTACCGGGAGAAGTGCGCCGCGGTCTTCGAGCATGTCTACGAGAGCTACCCGGAGCGGAATGCGGGGATTTATGCCGAGGTGGCCTGAGTGGCCGAACAGCGCCGGCTAATGAACTGAGAGGCAGCTTCCATGGACCAGACAAACATCTTCCAGTCGCTCGTTTCGACACATTTGTTGGATTTGAGCTTCAGATTTCGCAAAACTAGGTCGCCAATCGAGAAAACCAGCGTGGCGGTTTGCCTTTATGGCTGCCTATAATTCAAAACCATGAGCGCCAAGCTGAACATACCGCCGGAATTCGATTCGTTTCCCAAAGACCAGCGAATTGCATTCGTTCAGGAGCTGTGGGATCGGATAGCACAGGATCCAGATCGTGTGCCGGTGCCGAATGAACATAAGCGGATCCTCGATGAGCGTTTGAGCGCTTATCAATTGAATCCGAAACCTGGTCGGCCGTGGAGCGAAGTACGAGATCAGTTGTTGGTGAAGCTTCGTAGTTCTTGAGCCCGGTCAGCATCCAGCCTCAGGCGCATGCTGACGCCGAACGGGCAGCGGCATGGTACGAAACGCAGCGTCCTGGCCTCGGTATCGAGTTCGTTCTGGAGCTCGATGCAGCCATAGATAGGGCGGCGGACTCTCCGAAAATGTATGCCCAACTGTACCGGGAGGCGCGCCGCGTCCTGGTGCGGCGTTTCCCATTCGCGGTCTACTTCGTGGACGACGGCGAATTTCTTGAGGTGTTCGCAATACTGCACCAGCAGCAAGAGCCGGCTGCGTGGCAGACGCGGGTACCGTAGTGCCGCGACACTAAATCCACCCCGCCCGCACCAGCCGCCGATACAGCAGCGCGCAGGCCGACGCCGTCGCTCCCACGACCAGCGGGTAGGCAAACTTCCCGCCCAGCTCCGGCATGAACTTGAAGTTCATGCCGTACATGCTGAAGATCACCGTCGGAATTGCCAGAATGGCGCCCCAGCCGGCCAGGCGCTTCACGACTTCATTCTGGCCCACTGTCACGAGCGCCAGGTTTACCTGGATGGCGGTGGTGAGCATTTCGCGGATCGTGTCCGTGCCCTTGATGATCCGGCTGACGTGATCTTCGATGTCCCGGAAGTAGGGTCGGAGCTCTTTCCGGACGACCTCCTCGTGGAACCGGATGAGCTGCGCACTGATGTCGTTGATGGGACCAACGGCGTCCCGAAGCTTGATGAGCTCCCCTTTCAGCTTGTACAGCCGGCCGATGGACTCCCGGTCGAAGGACTTTTCGAAGATCTCCTGCTCCAGCTCCTGGAACCGGGCCTGCAATCGCTCGGCAACCGGCTGGTAGTTGTCCACGATGAAGTCGATGACGGAATACAGCGCATAACCTGGCCCCAGTCCCAGCCGGTGGGGCGCGGTCTCGCACTTGTGGCGGACTGGCGCGTAGCTGACCGACGACCCGTGACGGATCGTGACGATGAAGTTCTTGCCCACGAACAGGTGCGTTTCTCCGAATCGCACTTCGTCATTTACCAGCTGTGCCGTCTCCACGACGATGAACAGCGAGTCTGCGTAGGCCTCCAGCTTGGGCCGCTGGTGGGCGTGAAGGGCGTCCTCGATGGCGAGCTCGTGCAGGCAGAACTCTTCCTGCACCTTGCGGAGCAGCTGAGTGTCTGGCTCGTGCACGCCGAGCCAGACGAAGGTCTCCGGTTCCTTGAGGACCTCGCTGATATCGTTGATCGGGATATCACCGAGGCTCTTGCCGGCACGATAGGCGACACAGTTGACGATCATTCGCTAAAGCCCCGGTAGCAGTGAACTGCTTCGCTGGCGATAGGCCTGGTACGCGGCATCCTTGCCGAAACGCTCGCCTTGCTGGCGGTCCTGATCGTGCGCCGCGTAGTACATGAGGATTACGATGTACAACGGCCCGGCGATGCCGGCGGCCATTGCCCAGCCACCCATCCCGCCGGCGATGGCCGCCGTGATTGCCGCAACCACCAGTCCGACCTGAAAGATGATCTCCCCGAGGTAGTTGGGATGGCGCAGTCGGCCGTAAAGGCCGGCAGTAACGAAGCTCGCCGGATTCGCCGCTTTCCCGGCCTGCTTCTGGGCGTCGGCCACGGTTTCAAGCACCAGGCCCGCCAGCATCAGCGCACCGCCTGCCAGGACGCCCGATGTCAGTCCGGGCGCGCCGGAGGCGACCCAGGCCGGCATCGCCAGGAAACCCATGAGCCAGCCGCAGGACAGCCACATGAACAGGCGCAGGGGCAAGGGAACACCCGAGTTTGCCCGGTCACCCTTGGCGCGGGTCGCCGCATAGCCCTGGGTCCGGTCGCGCGTATAGACGAACCCGGTGAGCCGCAGGCCGTAGAGCACGCCCAGCCCGCCGACCAGCAGGACGGCAGGAGTCGGTTGCCAGGCGATTACAGCGCCGTTCGCCAGCACCATGCTGATGCCGTAGCCGTAGGAGAACACCTGAACAAAGTTCACGAAGATGATGGCGCACCCCAGGTGCGCGACGCCCAGCATCAACCAGTGAATCCCTGTCCAGTGTCCGGTGGCGATCCCGATGCCGCAGATCACCCACATGGCGAAGACAAAGGCAGGAAAGATGTAACGGATCGGACCCACGCGGACACTCCCTAGCGCACGCTGATGAAGGACTGAAGCTGAACCTGAGGGGTGACGTAGTCATCCTGGGGCGGCTCTGCCTGGGGGAGGGCCGTGGACAGGTACTTCTTGTTCGAGTCGCAGAGCACCGTGACGACGGTAGCCTCAGGGCCCAGCTCTTCGACCAGTTTCATTGCCCCAATGACGTTGGCCCCTGCGGAGATGCCTACCGCCAGCCCCAGCCGGTGGCCCAGTGACTGGGCCATCAGGATCGCATCGCCGTCCCAGACATCGACGATGGCATCCAGCTGATCCAGTTTGACCAGCTCCGGGATGAACTCGTCACTGATGCCCTGAATACGGTGACTGCCAACTTTCTTCCCCGTGCGGAGGGTGGGCGAGTTAGCAGGTTCCAGCGGGTGCACCCGCACCCTGCGGCCCGTGCTCTGCAGGGCCCGGCCCACGCCCATCACGGTGCCCCCGGTGCCGACGCCGGCAATGAAGGCATCAGCCTGCCGGCCCAGCTGCAGGAGCTGGGACTGGATCTCCGGCCCGGTGGTGAGTTCGTGGGCCTCGCTGTTGTCGGGGTTGGCAAACTGCCGGGGCAGGAAGGTGAGGGGATTCTCGGCAGCGTACTCCTCGGTCAGCCGGATCGCGCCGAGGAAGCCACCCTGGGCCTTGGACACGGGTATCACGTCGGCACCAAGCCCGTGCATCAGCAGGTTCCGTTCCTGGCTCATCCAGTCCGGCATATAGATCCGGACGCGGTGGCCAAGGGCCCGCCCAATCGCGGCGAAGGAAATCCCGGTGTTGCCGCTGGACGCCTCGACGATGACGGCACCCGGGTGCAGCTCGCCCCGTTCAGCCGCCCGGCGCAGGATGTGGAGCGCCATCCGGTCCTTGACGCTGTCGGTCATGTTCATCGACTCGTACTTGGCGTAGAGCCGGCGGGGCTGCCCGTTGAAGCGGTAGCGAATCTCGACGAGAGGCGTGTTGCCGACCAGGGCGGCCAGGTGGTTAACGGCGCGGCACAGGTCGGGAATAGGTGCGGATTTCATGCCCGCCGAGTGTAGCCGACCCGGAGCGTGTCGTAGGAGCGCCTTCAGGCGCGATCCCGGCGCGACCCCGGGGTTTCCGGATCGCGCCTGAAGGCGCTCCTACGCGCTCCTATGCGGCCCGGTTCTTTTTCAGCAATGGCGCCAGGTACTGGCCCGTGTAGGACTTGCGGATGCCCGCCACGGTCTCCGGCGTGCCTTCGGCCACGAGCTGCCCACCACCGTTGCCGCCCTCGGGCCCGAGATCGACGACCCAGTCGGCGGTCTTGATGACGTCCAGGTTGTGCTCGATCACCACGATCGTATTGCCTTGGTCCCGGAGCTTCTGGAGGACAACGAGGAGCTGGGCGATATCGTGAAAGTGCAGGCCGGTGGTCGGTTCATCGAGGATGTACAGTGTATTGCCCGTTGCCCGTTTGGAAAGTTCCTTGGCGAGCTTCACCCGCTGGGCTTCGCCCCCCGACAAGGTCGTCGCGTTCTGGCCGAGCCGAACGTAGGACAGCCCCACCTCCATCAGCGTCTGCAGCTTCGGCGCGATCATCGGAATAGCGGCGAAGAACGGCAGCGCCTCTTCCACCGTCATGTCGAGCACGTTGCTGATGTTCTTGCCCTTGTAGCGTATCTCCAGGGTCTCACGGTTGTAGCGCTGGCCCTTGCAGACGTCGCAGGGGACGTACACGTCGGGCAGGAAGTGCATTTCCACCCGCAGGACGCCGTCGCCCTGGCAGGCCTCGCAGCGGCCGCCCTTGACGTTGAAGCTGAAGCGTCCTGACTTGTAACCCCGGGAACGGGACTCCTGGGTCCCGGCGAACAGTTCACGGATCGGGGTGAACAGGCCTGTGTAAGTGGCCGGATTCGAGCGGGGTGTCCGCCCGATGGGGCTCTGGCTGATATCGATCACCCGGTCTACCGAGTCGAGACCGTCGATCCGGTCGCAGGGAGAGTGGGGCGTCTCGCTGCTGCCGTTGAGTTTCTCGGCGGTGTAGAGATAGAGAGTGTCGTTGACGAGCGTCGACTTGCCTGACCCGGACACCCCGGTAACGCAGGTCATCACGCCCAGGGGAATCCGGACGGTCAGATTCTTGAGATTATTGCCCCGCGCGCCGCGAATCGTGAGCCAGCGCGAGTCATCCGCCGCGCGCCGACGAACCGGCAGCGGCACCTGTTTGCGTCCCGACAAGTACTGGCCGGTGATGGAGGCCGGGTGGGCCATGATTTCCGCCGGCGTGCCCTGGGCCACGATCTGACCGCCGTGCACGCCGGCCCCCGGACCCAGATCAACCACGTGATCACTGGCGGCAATGGCCTCCTCATCGTGTTCCACGACGATGACCGTGTTCCCGGTGTCCCGCAGGTGGATGAGGGTATTGAGCAGCCGCCGGTTGTCCCGCTGATGCAGGCCCACGGACGGCTCGTCCAGGATGTACATGACCCCGACGAGGCCCGAGCCGATCTGACTGGCCAGGCGGATGCGCTGGGCTTCGCCGCCGGAAAGGGTTTCTGCGCTTCGGTCCAGGGAGAGGTACTCCAGACCGACGTCGGCCAGGAACCGCAGGCGGTTCTGGATCTCCTTGACCACCTTGGCCGCGATTTCGCCCCGCCATCCCTCCAGGTTGAGCGTCGAGAAGAACTCCAGGGCATGGGCCACGGACATCGTCGTGACTTCGGGAATGGACTTGCTGCTGACGTAGACGTTGCGGGCGGCCGTGTTGAGCCGCGTCCCCTTGCAGTCGGGGCAGGGCTGGGTACTCAGGAATTTGGCCAGCTCCTCCCGGACCATGCTGGAGTCGGTTTCCCGATAGCGGCGTTCCAGGTTCGGGAGTATGCCTTCGAACTGATGCTTGCGATTGATACTGAGGCCGTGACCCGTCAGGTAGTTGAACTGGATCTTTTCCTCGCCACTGCCGTGGAGAAGGATCTTCTGGATCTTTGCGGAGAGCTTGCTCCAGGGCAGCTCGATGTCGAAGTCGTAATGCTTCGCCAGGCTCTGGATCATGGAAAAGTAGTAGGAGTTGCGCCGATCCCAGCCGCGGATGGCGCCACCTGCCAGGCTCAGGTCCGGGTAGCGCACGACACGCTCGAGACCGAAGAACTGTTTCACGCCGAGGCCATCGCAGGTGGCGCAGGCGCCCGCGGGATTGTTGAAGGAGAAGAGGCGGGGCTCGAGCTCGGCAATGCTGAAGCTGCAGATGGGGCAGGCGAAGCGATCCGAGAACAGCGCCTCCGCGCCGCCAAGGCTGGCCAGGGCGGCCTTGTCGCCCTTCTCCATAGGCGCCACCTTCACGATGCCGTCAGCCAGCTTGAGCGCCGTTTCGAAAGACTCGGCCAGACGCTGCTTGATGTCCTGCCGGACCTTGAACCGGTCGACGACGACCTCGATGGTGTGCTTGCGCCGCAGGTCCAGCTTGGGCGGGTCATCCAGTTCGCAGATCTCGCCATCGATGCGGGCCCGCACGTAACCCTGGCTGCGCAGGTCGGCCAGCAGCTGCATGTGCTCACCCTTCCGGGCCTGCACCACCGGGGCAAGGAGCACCAGCTTGGTACCCTCCGGCAGTGACAGGGCCTGGTCCACCATCTGGCTGACCGTCTGGGCCCGCAGATCCCGGTCGTGGTCGGGGCAGCGGGGGGTCCCTGCCCGGGCGAAGAGCAGGCGCAGGTAGTCGTAGATCTCCGTCACCGTACCCACAGTGGAGCGCGGGTTGTGGGAGGCGGTCTTCTGTTCGATGGAAATGGCCGGGGAGAGGCCCTCGATGTGGTCCACGTCCGGCTTGTCCATCATGGACAGGAACTGGCGCGCATAGGCCGACAGGGACTCCACGTAGCGCCGCTGCCCCTCGGCATAGATGGTGTCGAAGGCCAGCGAGGACTTGCCGGACCCGGACAGCCCTGTGATCACGATCAGCCGGTCCCTGGGGAGGTCGAGGTCGATGTTGCGGAGGTTATGGGTCCGCGCACCGCGGATGCTGATGTTCTGCATGGCGCCTTCGGGCTGACAGGGGCTTTAGGGATCGAACCCGTCACTATACGGCGACCGAGGGTGCCTTGGAGAGCCGGCGCCGGCCATGGGCCTAGTCGGCCCCCGGGCCAGGAGCGGTCGCGACCCGCCCCCAATTACTGGACGATCTGGCCGGAAATTGGGCTGTTTTTTGGGCCCCGTAACCTTACAATTACGTCCCATGAGCGGTATCAATAAAGTCATTCTGATCGGCAATCTGGGCAAAGATCCCGAAACCCGGTACATGCCTAGCGGCAAAGCAGCAACCAACTTTTCCATCGCGACCAGCGAGCGGTTCAAGGACCGGGAGACAGGCGAACCTCAGGAACGGACCGAGTGGCACCGCGTCTCGACCTTTGACCGTCTGGCTGAAATAGCCGCGGAATACCTGAAGAAAGGCTCCAAGGTCTACGTCGAGGGCCGACTGCGCACACGCAAGTGGCAGGACAAGGAAGGCAAGGACCGCTACAGCACCGAGATCATCGCGGACCAGATGCAGATGCTCGATTCCCGGGGCATGGGTGGCGGTGCGGGCGCCAATGCTGCGGGCGCGAACGAGGCCGGTGGCAATCAAACCGGTAGCCATCAAGATGGCGATGACTTCCGGGGAACGGGTCCTGCAGCTCGGGGCAGACCGGCCAAGGCGGCCACTGCTGCCGGTGGCGCTACCGCCGGGGCCGCCTCTGCCGAGGCGGCAGAGTTCGACGACGACATCCCCTTTTGAAGCCAGCCCGCCATCCCTGACCCGAGGTTGTTCTGTTGCCAGGTCGGGTCTACATCAAGACGTTCGGCTGCCAGATGAACGAGTACGACTCCAGTCGCATGCTGGACGTGCTGCGGTCCCGTCACGGGCTGGAACCCACCGACAACCCGGCAGAAGCCGACCTGCTGCTGCTCAACACCTGTTCGGTCCGGGACAAGGCCCAGGAGAAAGTCTTCTCACACCTGGGCCGGTTTCGTGAGCTGAAGCAGGCGCGACCGGGGCTGCTGATCGGCGTGGGGGGCTGCGTGGCCAGCCAAGAGGGCGAGGAGTTGCTGCGTCGGGCACCGTTCGTCGACGTGGTCTTCGGGCCCCAGACCCTGCATCGCCTGCCGGACTTCATTGATGAGGTACGGGCCCGTGGCCGCCCCGTCGTCGACGTCAGCTTCCCTGAGATTGAAAAGTTTGACTGCCTGCCCCAGCCCCGTGCAGCCGGGCCCACAGCGTTTGTCTCGGTCATGGAAGGCTGCAGCAAGTACTGCAGCTTCTGTGTTGTGCCCTTTACCCGCGGCGAAGAGGTCAGCCGGCCCCTCGACAGTGTGCTCGCCGAGATCCGGCAGCTCGCGGGCCAGGGGGTACGGGAAGTCACGTTGCTGGGGCAAAACGTCAACGGGTACCAGGGCCCCACAGGCAACGGCGCCATCGCGGATCTCGCCGCACTGATCGCCGATGTGGCGCGCTTCGATGGCATCGAACGGATCCGCTTCACCACGTCGCACCCGCTGGAGTTCAACGACCGGCTGATCGAGGCCTACGCGACAGTTCCCAAGCTCGCCAACCACCTGCATCTCCCCGTGCAGACTGGTTCCGATCGCATCCTGACCCTGATGAAGCGCGGTTACACGAACCTGGAATTCCGGCAGAAGATTCGAAGGCTTCGGGCTGTCCGGCCGGACATCAGCGTCTCGACTGACTTCATCGTGGGGTTCCCCGGGGAGACTGACGACGACTTCGCCGCGACCATGCAGCTGATCGCCGACATCGGGTTTGACCAGTCCTTTAGTTTCGTCTACAGCCCCCGGCCTGGCACTCCGGCCGCGACGCTTCCCGACCCGGTCCCCGAGGCGGAGAAGCTTGCCCGGCTGGCCATTCTCCAGGCCCGCATCACGAGTCGCGCCCAGGAGATCAGTCGGGCCATGGTGGGTTCCGTGCAGCGCGTTCTGGTGGAGCGCCCGTCCCGCAAGGACCCACGGCAGCTGACAGGCAAGACCAGCAACAACCGCGCAGTTAACTTCGACGGTGGTCCCCACCTGATCGGCGAGCTGCTGGATGTCCAGATTACTGAAGCGCTTGCCAACTCGCTGCGGGGACGCGTCACGGGCTCCGCCGTGGCGGCGTGACCAGGATGCCGGTCAGCCCAAACGCTGGAGAGAACGCCGGAGGGGCAGCCCCCGCAGTAGATGCTGTCGAGATCCTGCTGGAACCGGCGGATAACCAGGCGCTGGCGAGTCTTGGTGGCCAGTTCGATGACAACCTTCGCCAGATCGAACGCCGGCTGGGAGTCCAGATCAACCAGAGGGGCAATCGCTTCCGGGTGTCCGGACCTGCGGGCGGAGTTCGGGCCGCCAGTCGCATCCTTCGGGATCTCTACGCCATAGCAGCCCGGGAGACGATCGATACCGAGCGGGTCCACATCGCTTTGCAGGAAGCCCTCATGGAACAGCCGTCGGAGCCCCGGGAAGCAGCGGACGACGGAAGCGTCGTGATGAAAGCACGGCGTCTGCACATCAGGCCTCGTGGCAGCAATCAACGCGCTTACATGGAGGCCATCCGCTCCCACGACCTCTGCTTCGGCATCGGACCGGCAGGAACAGGCAAGACGTATCTTGCCGTCGCCAGCGCTGTAGCGGCCCTGGAGGACGAGAAGGTGCGCCGGATTGTGTTGGTGCGCCCGGCGGTAGAGGCTGGCGAGCGCCTGGGCTTCCTGCCTGGCGACATGTCCCAGAAGGTGGACCCGTACCTGCGACCGATGTACGACGCCCTCTATGAAATGCTGGGTGTCGACCGGGTGGATCGACTCATCGAACGCAAGATCATCGAGGTGGCCCCGCTCGCATTCATGCGCGGGCGCTCGCTCAATGAGAGCTTCGTGATCCTTGATGAGGCCCAGAACACCACGATTGAGCAGATGAAGATGCTGCTGACGCGCTTGGGCTTCGGCTCCAGGGCCGTGGTGACCGGCGACGTCACCCAGATTGATCTGCCTAAACACCAGGCTTCCGGCCTCCGGCATGCCAGTCAGGTGCTGGCGGGGGTTGAGGGCGTCAGCTTTACGCAGTTCACTGCCGGAGATGTGGTGCGCCACGTACTCGTGCAGCGAATCGTCGAAGCGTACGAGCGGTTTGAGGCGAGCGTCCCTAAAGCCGATGGCGGCCAATAGGGAGCCGGCGCTGGAGCTGGACGTTCAGCTCGCCGCCGAGCCTGCCGACCTGCCCGCTGGCGCCGACTTTCCGGCGTGGATCCGGGCGGCCCTTCAGGGCGCGGCCGGGGATGGCGGTACCGACGGAATGGCGGGCGGCGCGCTTAGCCTCCGTCTGGTCGGCCTTGCGGAGGGCGCGGAGCTCAACTCGACCTGGCGCCACAAGGCGGGACCCACCAACGTCCTGGCCTTTCCAGGGCCCTCGGAAGCCCTGCCCCCGGGCGTGCCGCCGGAGTTCGGCGACTTGGTCATCTGTCTCCCGGTGGTAATGCGTGAGGCGGCGGAACAGGGCAAGCCGCCGGTGAGCCATTTGGCCCATCTGGTCGTGCACGGCACCCTGCACCTCCTGGGCTATACCCACGAAAAGGTTGGCGAAGCCGCGCGGATGGAGGCCCTGGAGACCCGGATCCTGGCCGCGCTGGGAATTCCCGACCCTTATGTAGCGAAGTGAGGCATCTATGACCACCGGGCCTGCCCTTGTCGAGGTCCCAAAATGGGACTACAGTTCCCAGTGCGGGTAATTGCGGTTTCTACGCTGAAGGCCTTCTGGGACGATCACCCGGGATACCGGGATGCTCAGGGTCCGACTCTTGCCTGGTACAGAGATGTGCTCAAGGCGGATTGGGCGAGACCCAATGACCTGAAGGCGCAGTTTCGGACGGTCAGTATCCTTCGCGATGGGCGGGCGGTCTTCAATATCGGGGGCAACAAGTACCGAATCGTCGTGTGGATCAACTATCCCTACAGGATCGTTTATATACGTTTCATCGGTACGCACGAACAATATGACGGCATTGACGCGCAAAATATCTGAGAGGAAGACAGTGAACATCAGGCCCATCAGGTCCAGGGCGGACTACCGTGCCGCCCTGAAAGACATTGAATCCCTGATGTCGGCAAGAGCCAACACGCCCGATGGCGATCGTCTGGATGTTCTGGCTACCCTCGTCGAAGCCTATGAGCGCACGCACTTTCCGTTGGATCTGCCCGATGCGGTAGACGCCATCAAGTTCCGGATGGAACAGTCCGGTCTCACCGTCAAGGATCTGGAACCCGTCATCGGGCGCAGGAATCGCGTTTACGAGGTTCTTGGTCGTAGACGCGCCCTGACCCTGCGGATGATCGAGGGCCTGCACAGGACGTTCGGCATCCCGGCGGAGAGCCTGCTGAGGCAGCGCGCCGGGAAGGCATCGGCTGGGACGACAAAACGCGGGTAGAGTTCTGGCCTCCGGGCGTGGAGATGCCAATCACATCCGTGTGAGCATTTGGTAAGCCGGCACCCTGTGGCTCGTGCGACAATTCCATGGTGAGCAGGACTCCGTCGCGCAGAAGCCTGGGGTACTACCTTGCCCTTCCGTTCGTCTATGGCGTCTCGCTGCTGCCGTTCCCGGTGCTTTACCGGCTGTCGGACGTCCTGTGTTTCTTCATGTTCCGCATCTTCGGCTATCGCACCCGGGTGGTGCTGGCCAACCTCCTCAGCAGCTTTCCGGAAAAGACGGAAACCGAGAGGCGGCAGATCACCTCGGACTTTTACCGCTGGTTCTGCGATCTCCTGCTCGAATCGCTGAAGACCCTGACCATGAGCCCGCTGGCCGTGCGCCAGTGCGTGACGTTCGAGGGCATGGAGATCATGCGGGAGTACGCGGCCCGGAAGCAGAGTGTCATCGTCGTCCTCGGGCACTTTGGGAACTGGGAGCTGGCGGGTGCCCGCTACAGCCAGGAAAGGGACCTTCCCCAGCTCTACGTGATCTACCGACCCCTGCACGACAAGGGCTTCGACGATCTGATGTACCGCATGCGCACCCGGCACGGGACCAAGTTGTACACGATGGGGGAGACCAGCCAGTCCATGGTGCGCGACAGGGCACTGGTCACGGCGACGGCCTTCATCGCCGATCAGACTCCGCACGCGGACCGGGCCTACTGGCTGACGTTTCTCGGCCAGGACACGCCGGTCTACTACGGTACGGAGGCGACGGCCAGGAAGTTCAACTATCCGGTGGTCTACATCTCGATCATGCAGCGTGGTCGTGGCCACTACTGCATGACTGCGGAGACCCTGGTGGAGAACCCGTCCGAGCTGCCGGCAGGGGAGATCACCCGGCGTCACACGGCCCGGCTCGAGCGGGACATTCACGAGCGCCCCGATCTCTGGCTCTGGACGCACCGTCGCTGGAAGCACCAGAAGCCCGTTACGACGCCCGGCGAAGGCCTCACTATTTCCCCTTGATGGGCTGCGCCGTGGCGGTTCGGATTTCGGGCTGGCAGATTCAGCTCATCGGGCGGCGCAGGCTGCGTCGGGCAGGTGCGGGGCGCGAATCCGGTCCGACTTCGCGGGTCCGCCACACCCCGCTACACCCCCGTGGCCAGTCTGCAGGCCCGCTCCAGGCCCTCTGGCAGGACGCGCTTTGTTTGGCCTATGCTCCGTGGCTTATGTAATGAAGTTAAGCCCGGTAGGGCTTGCCACGGTGCGGTAAGCCGCGAGCACCGCCCTCGGAACCATTAGAATGCCCTCATGACAGACGACGACTCCGACGACCGTTCAGGTGGTACCTGGTACGGCCGCCTCCGGCGGGTACTGAAGGGCGAGGCCGCAACCCGCGACGACCTTCTCGACTGGCTCCGCCAGTCCCATGCCCAGACCGTGCTGGATGCCGACGAGCTGGCCATGCTCGAAGGTGTCCTTGCGGTGTCCGAGATGCAGGTACGGGACGTGATGGTGCCCCGCTCCCAGATGGCGGTCCTCGAACGGGATGCGCCGCGGGACGAGGTACTCAAGGCTATCGTAGAAAGTGGCCATTCCCGATTTCCAGTGATCGGCAAGGATCGGGAAGAGGTCGTCGGTATCCTGCTGGCCAAGGACGTCCTCAGGCACTTCGTCGCTACGCCCGACCAGGACTTTGATGTCTCCCGCTACATCCGCCCAGCCACTTTCATTCCCGAGAGCAAGCGGCTGAATACGCTGCTCAAGGAATTTCGGGGCAGCCGAAATCACATCGCCATCGTCGTAGATGAGTACGGTGGCATAACCGGGCTGCTGACGATCGAGGACGTTCTCGAAGAGATCGTCGGTGAGATTGACGATGAGCATGATGCCGCCGAGATTGCGCCGATCCAGGAACAGGGGCCGGGGCACTACCATGTGCATGCCCTGGCCCGGATCGAGGAGTTCAACGCGTTCTTCGACGCCAACCTGGACGACGAAAACTACGACACGGTGGGTGGACTCGTGATGCACGAGCTCGGCCATCTGCCCCGCAAGGGCGAGGTGCTGCAACTGGGTGAGTTCCGTTTCCAGGTATTGCAGGCAGACCGGCGAAGAGTGCATAGCATCGAGGTGACGCGCGGTTCGTCGCTGCGCGCGGACGGCGACGTGGCCGTAGCCTGATCCAACCCTGGCACCCTGCGAAGACCCCGTTGCTTCGTCGCCTACTGACAGTCCGCGGGCGTTTCGTTGCTGCCATCGCAGGCGCGGGTATGACGCCCAGCTTCGCGCCTTTTGCCCTGTGGTGGCTGGCCCCCCTGTTGCTCGCCGTAATCCTCTTGCTGATGGAGGGTGCCTCCCGGCGGGAGCGGGCCCTGCGCGGTTTCTGGTTTGGTGTCGGCATGTTTACGACCGGCACCTACTGGCTCTACATCAGCGTTCACGATTTCGGTGGCGTCATAGCGCCGCTTGCCGTCGTGATCTGCGGGGCCCTCATACTGCTGATGGCCGCCTATCTGGCGGCCTGGGGTTATCTCTCGGGACTGGTCTCGACCGGGCACCCCGTCTGGCAGTTCCTTGCGGTGTTGCCGGCCTCCTGGGTCGGCGTGGAGTGGCTGCGCGGCTGGCTCTTCAGCGGCTTTCCGTGGCTCAGCCTCGGCTATGGCCAGATCGACGGACCCCTGGCCGTGTGGGCACCAGTCCTGGGCGTCCATGGCGTCAGCCTGCTGGTAATGCTGGGCGCAGGCGCCCTGGCACTGCTGCTGGTGGGCCCGCAGCGCGGCCGCATTGCGGGGCTGAGTGTCCTGGCGGTTGGAGCCGTGCTGACCGCGTTGCTCAGCGGCCGCGAGTGGACCGTTCCCGCGGGGGCGCCGCTGGAAGTCGCTCTCGTCCAAGGCGGGATCTCCCAGGACCGCAAGTGGCTGCTCGAAGAACTGGAGACGACCAAAACGCTGTTTCGAAACCTGACTCTCGAGCTCGACAAGGCCGACCTCATCATCTGGCCTGAGGCAGCCATTCCCGCGCTGGCGCATGAGGAGGAAGAGTATCTGCGCGCCCTGGGAGAACTTATGAAGGCCCGCCAGCAGGAGCTGGTCCTCGGGATTCTCACCTTTGACTTTGGCACCGGTGAATTTCGGAACTCGCTGCTGACCCTCGGAGGCAGCACAGGCGTCTATCACAAGCGGCATCTGGTGCCCTTCGGCGAGTACTTTCCCGTGCCGGATTTCGTGCGCAACGTGCTGCGCCTGATGAACCTGCCCTACACCGATATCACGCCCGGCCTGGACGGGCAGCGGCCCTTGCTGGCCCGGGGCGTCGCCCTGGCCCCCAGTATCTGTTACGAGGACGCCTTTGGGACTGAGCTCCGGGATTTCCTGCCCGAAGCCGGACTCCTGATCAATGTCAGCAACGACGGCTGGTTTGGTGATTCCATCGCGCCCCATCAGCATCTGCAGATGGCCCGCTTTCGGGCCCTGGAGTCCGGCCGGTTCATGCTTCGGAGCACAAATACCGGAATTACCGCAGTGATCGACCCGCTCGGCACCGTTATCCAGCAGGGCGCGCAGTTCAAGGCGGTCGTGGTTTCGGCAACCGTCCAGCCCCGGCAGGGGGCGACCCCCTGGGTAAGGTTTGGGAACGGGCCGGTGCTGACGGTGTCCATCCTGCTCCTGCTCGTCGCAGGGGCGCCGATCAGGCGGCTCGTGATCCGGAGATCCCCATGACCTGGAAGGCCGCAGGCGTTGTATCCTTGCGGCCCGAAATCACCTTCCCACAGCGATTGGCGTCGTGAGCGATTTGTCCCACAGCCTGCCCGAGTACAACCCGCAGGCGGTTGAAGCCGAAGCCCAGAGCTGGTGGTCTGACCATGACACCTTCAAGGCCTGGGAGGACCCGGCTCGCGATAAATTCTATTGCCTCTCCATGTTTCCCTACCCGAGCGGGAGGCTGCATATGGGCCACGTGCGCAATTACACCATCGGTGATGTGATTGCCCGGCACCAGCGCATGCTTGGCCGGAATGTGCTGCAGCCCATGGGCTGGGACGCCTTCGGGCTGCCGGCGGAGAACGCCGCCATGGCCAAGGGGGTGGCCCCCGCCGCGTGGACCCACGACAACATCGCGTACATGCGGCGGCAGCTCCAGTCACTTGGCTTCGGCATCGACTGGAGTCGTGAGCTGGCTACCTGCGAGCCCGACTACTACCGCTGGAATCAGTGGTTCTTTCTTCGTTTGCTGGAGAAGGGGCTCGTCTACCAGACGACAGGCACGGTCAACTGGGATCCAGTCGACCAGACCGTCCTTGCCAACGAGCAGGTCGTCGATGGCCGAGGCTGGCGCACCGGTGCCGTTATCGAGAAGCGCGAGATCCCCATGTATTACCTGCGGATCACCGCCTATGCCGATGAGCTGCTCGATGCCCTGGACACTCTGGAGGACTGGCCTGAGCGGGTGCGCCTGATGCAGGCCAACTGGATCGGGCGGAGCGAGGGCGTTGAGATCGCCTTTCCCTTTGCCACCTCGGCGCGCGAAGCGGTCGGTGCCGATGGCGCCCTCAAGGTGTTTACTACCCGCGCAGACACACTTCTCGGCGCGACCTACTGTGCGGTAGCTGCCGAACACCCGCTGGCCACGGCGGCTGCCCGCCTGAACCCTCAGCTGGCTGCGTTCGTCGACGAATGCAAGCGTGGCAGCGTCATGGAGGCCGACGTTGCCACTGCCGAGAAACGGGGCATGGCCACGGGGCTTTTCGTGCTGCACCCCTTGTCCGGTCTGCCGCTGGAAGTGTGGGTGGCCAACTATGTGCTGATGGCCTACGGCGAGGGTGCCGTGATGGCTGTACCCGCGCACGACGAGCGGGACTTCGAGTTTGCAGGGAAGTATGGCCTCCCGGTCCGCTGTGTGATCCGGGCGAAAGCGGGTGCCTACGCAGAGACCCTGGCACCGTGGCAGGACGCCTACGCCGAGCCCGGCATCACCACAAACTCCGGCATTTTCGATGGTCTCGAGTTTGGCGAGGCAGTAGCCGCAATTGCCTCCGCGCTCGAGAAGAAGGGCCTGGGGCGCCGGCGCATCCAGTTCCGCCTGCGGGACTGGGGCATCTCCCGGCAGAGGTACTGGGGCACTCCCATTCCGATCATCCACTGTGCAACCTGCGGCGCGGTGCCGGTACCGGATGATCAGCTGCCAGTCGTCCTGCCAGTCGACTGTGTCCCCGATGGCAGCGGCAATCCGCTCCGCAAGCGCGAGGATTTTCTCCGGTGCTCGTGCCCCCGGTGCGGCCAGCCCGCCCGCCGCGAAACCGACACCATGGACACCTTCGTGGATTCGTCCTGGTATTTCCTGCGCTTCGCCTGTGTCGATAACGCCCGGGCCATGGTGGATGACCGGGTGAAGTACTGGTTGCCCGTGGATCAGTACATCGGGGGCATCGAGCACGCCATCCTGCACCTGCTCTACTCCCGCTTCTGGACGCGAGCGATGCGGGATCTTGGCCAAGTGAAGCTCGATGAGCCGTTTGCGCGGCTCCTGACCCAAGGGATGGTGCTGAACGGCATTTACTTCCGGAAGGCTGAAGCAGGCCGCATCGTCTACTTCAATCCGACGGAAGTGGAGGAGCGGGAAGACAGTCAGGGAAGCAAGACAGCGGTTCTCGTCGCCGATGGCCTCCCCGTCGAATCTGGTGGCGTTGGCACCATGTCGAAATCGAAGAACAACGGTGTCGACCCCCAGGCTCTCGTGGATACCCTGGGTGCGGATACCGCCCGGCTGTTCACCATGTTTGCGGCCCCGCCCGAGCAGACGCTGGAGTGGTCAGACGAGGCAATGCAGGGTGCATCCCGCTTCCTGAAGCGGATCTGGAAAGCCGTCCACGCCCACGCCGCTTCCGGACCCGCGAGCGCGATCGTGCCAGCCAGCCTCGATGGTGCCCAAAAGGCGCTGCGCCACCAGGTGCACCAGACGCTGGCCAAAGTGTCGGACGATATCGGCCGGCGCCGGACCTTCAACACAGCGATAGCTGCCGTGATGGAGTTACTGAACGCGATCACCCGGGCCGAGACCCGAACGCCAGCAGACAGGGCTGTGCTTCAGGAGGCACTTGACCTCATGGTGCTCATGCTCTCGCCAATCGTGCCCCACATCTGTCATCGGCTCTGGAATGTACTGGGCCACAGTGGGGCCATCATCGATCAGCCGTGGCCCCGGCCGGACCCGGCCGCACTGGTCGCGGACACCCGGGAGATAGTGGTGCAGGTCAATGGCAAGGTGCGTGGCCGGGTTACCGTGTCGGCCATGGCGACCGAGGAAGAGGTGCGTGCGGCAGCCCTGGCGGAGGAGAACGTCCGCCGTTTCGTCGGCGACCAGGCGGTCCGGAAGGTCGTCGTGGTTCCCGGAAGGCTTGTGAATGTGGTCGTCTAGGGGGCCATCCGGCTGGCTCCTGGCAGCCGTTGTGCTGGCTCTGGCCGGCTGCGGCTTCAAGTTTCGCACCACGCCTGAGCTTCCGCCCCAGATGGACGTGATTCATATCGAGGCCGCGGATCGGTACAGCCCGTTCTATCGTGATCTGGTTGCGAAGCTGCGTCGGAGCGGGGTCACGCTCACTCCTGATCCGGCGCAGGCCCGCACCATCGTCAAGGTCCTGACCGACGATACAGGCCGTCGTCTGCTGGCCGTGTCCGGGCGCAATGTGCCGGTAGAGTACGAGGTGTTTTATCGGGTGCGGTTTACCGTGGATGTGGACGGGGTCGAAGTAGTGCCCGTGGAGCAACTCCTGCTGTCGCGAGACTATGCGTATGACGAAACGGAGGTGCTGGGCAAGGACCGGGAGGAAGAGAGCATCCGCCAGGCAATTGCCAGTGATCTGGTGGGCCTCGTGACCCTCCGCCTTACGGCCGTGCGCTGAGCCGGCGAGAGCCGCCCCTTGTGGCCGCGACAAGTCGCTCACTCCCGCGCCGAATCGTGCGCTTTGCCTGGCGCGCCCTCCTGGCGTGGGTCCTCCTGACCCTGCTTCTCGTCCTCCCTTTGCGCTGGCTGCACCCCCTGACTTCCGGCTTCATGCTGCAGAACTGGGTGGAGCAGCGCAGCCTTGGCGCCGCCGTGCACTACGCCTGGGTACCCCGGCAGAGGATCAGCCGGCGGGCCGCGCTGGCCGCCCTCGCCGCCGAAGATCAGAAGTTCTTCTCCCACCCGGGGTTTGATGTCGACTCGATCCGGAAGGTCTGGAAGCACAATGGCCAGAGCAGGCAGCTCCGGGGCGCGTCCACGATCAGTCAGCAGGTTGCCAAGAATCTTTGGCTGTGGCCTGCCAGAACCTGGTTCCGCAAGGGGCTGGAGGCGTGGTTCACGGTGTGGGTGGAGTTGCTCTGGCCGAAGGAGCGCATCCTCGAGGTCTATCTCAACATTGCCCAGTTCGGACCGCATGTCTTTGGCGTTGAAGCAGCGAGCCAGTTGTACTTTCGCAAGCCAGCGGCAACGCTGAGCGCTGCTGAAGCCGCGTTACTGGCAGCAGTCTTGCCCAGTCCCAGCGTCTACCGCGTCCGGAGCCCATCCCGATACACGACGCGCCGTCAGGGCTGGATCCAGCGCCAGGCAGGGCGTTTGGGGGATGAGTTGCCGGCTGCCCGCTGGTCCGGTCGGCCGTGACAGGCTAGGCTGCGCCGAGTTTCCGTCGGGAGAAGTCCATGGCTCTGGTTGCTGCAGTGATTGCGCTGGCTCTCGTCGAGTTCCTGGTGTTCGGCCTGCTGGTCGGCCGTGCCCGGGTCCGGTGCAACGTCCAGCCGCCGGCCACGACGGGCCACCCGGTCTTCGAGCGCTACTTTCGGGTGCAGCAGAACACCCTGGAACAACTCATCGTGTTTGTCCCGTCCGTATGGCTCTTCGGGCTTTACGTCAGTACCCTGTGGGCCGCCGGTCTCGGCGTTTTGTTTGTGATTGGCCGGGCCCTGTACCTGACGGGCTATGTTGCGGATCCCCGGAAGCGTTTCGCAGGGTTTGGTCTCTCGTACCTACCGAACGTGATCCTGGCGCTGGGCGCCCTGGTCGGCGCGATACTGAGCTTGTAGGAGAGGAAATGGGGACATGCCTCATTTCTTCTTCGAGAAATGAGGCATGTCCCCATTTCCCTACAACTTGGTAGGGTTGGGCTGGCCCTGGTAGACAATGTCCGGATCAAATACTTTTTCGGTTGCCGTGAAGGTCAGGGGCAGGGGGCCGTCCGCCGTCTGCGCCGCTGATCCCACCGGGACCTGCCGGTAAAAGCAGCTGCGGTAGCCCACGTGGCAACTGGCGCCACCGGCGATGTCGACGCGGAGCCAGACGCAATCCTGATCGTCATCGATCAGCAACTCCCGAACGGTCTGGACGAGCCCGCTGGTGGCCCCCTTGTGCCACAGGGCCTGTCGGCTCCGGCTGAAATAGTGGGCTTCGCCGGACTCGATGGTGCGGCGGAGTGCCTCAGCGTTCATGTAACCAACCATCAACAGCTCGCCGCTGGTGAAGTCGGTGATGACGGCGGCGATCAGGCCCTGGGCATCGAACTTGGGGGCCAGTTCATGCCCTTCTTCCACCTGTTCAATGGTGAGGCGCTGCGCGAAAATTCGGTTGGGATCCATGCGGGCGCTATTATAGCGGCCCCGTCCAGCCTTGCCGCCCTATGTCCCTGACGCTTTACAACACCCGGACCCGCCAGAAGGAGCCTTTCGTCCCGCTGCAGGACGGACGGGTGACGATGTACGTCTGCGGGCCAACGGTCTACAGCTATCCGCATATCGGCAACGCCCGACCTGCCGTGGTCTTCGACGTGCTGGCGCGACTGCTGCGCACCCGCTACCAGCTCACTTATGCCCGAAACATCACGGACATAGACGACAAGATCAACAAGGCCGCTGCCGAGCAGGGCATTCCCATCGGCGAGATCGCCGCCCGTTTCACCGCGGTGTATCGGGAGGACATGGCCGCGCTCGGCGTTCAGCCCCCGGATCTCGAGCCCCTGGCCACGGAGCATGTGCCGGACATCATCGCGATGATCGGCACGTTGCTCGACGGTGGGCATGCCTACGCCGCAGAAGGACACGTGCTGTTTCGGGTGCGATCCTTTGCGGACTACGGGGCGCTGTCGGGACGGGACCGGCGCGATCTGCTTGCCGGCGCCCGTGTCGAAGTTGCCCCCTACAAGGAGGATGCCGGGGACTTCGTCTTGTGGAAGCCATCCACCGCGGAGCTGCCGGGCTGGGACAGTCCCTGGGGCCGGGGGCGGCCGGGCTGGCATATTGAGTGTTCGGCCATGGTCGCCCGGCATCTGGGTCGCACCATCGATATCCACGGTGGCGGCAACGATCTGATTTTCCCCCATCACGAGAACGAGATGGCCCAGAGCACCTGTGCCCATGGCGGGGAGCTCTTTGCCCGCTGCTGGCTGCACAACGGGTTCGTGAATGTGGACCACACCAAGATGTCCAAGTCCCTGGGCAATGTGCTGCAGGTCCGCAACCTCCTCAAGGAAGCCACGGGTGAGGCTATTCGGCTGGCCCTGTTGTCGGCCCACTACCGACAGCCGCTGGACTGGACCGGCGAGGTCTTGTCCGACGCGAAGCGCAAGCTGGACCGGCTCTATGGCGCACTCCATGAAGTGGCCTATCAGGCAGATTCCCCGCAGATTGTTGCGGGCGAGGCGGCGGATGCTGATTTCATTGCAGCCCTCGATGACGATCTCAACACTCCCAAGGCTCTTGCCGTCCTCTTTGACCTGGCCCGCCATATCAACCGCTCGGCGGACCCTGCTGAGCGCCTGATCCTGGCGGCCCGACTGCGGGCCAGCGGCAACCTTCTTGGCCTGCTCGGCGCAGAGCCTGATGAGTGGCTCCAGGGCAGCAAGACCGATGGCCTGTCGGCCGAGGCGGTCGAGGCACTGCTCGCCGACCGACTGGCGGCGCGGAAGAACAGGGATTTCGCCGCTGCGGATCGCCTTCGCGATGAACTGGTTGCCGCCGGCATCGTCATCCTGGATGGTCCGGAGGGCACCCGCTGGCGGCGCACGGCGAGCTGACCATGGACAAGCCATCGATAGCCGACACTGAGCGCGAGCTTGTCGAGGAGTTTGCCCTGTTCGATAACTGGCTGGATCGATACCAGTACATTATCGACATGGGGCGCCAGCTCCCGGCCTTTCCCGAGTCCGGGAAGACCGAGGAGCAGAAGATCAAGGGTTGCCAGTCCCAGGTGTGGCTGGTGACCACGGCTAAGGGAGGGTGTCTCGAGTTCCAGGCGATCAGCGATTCCGCGATCGTATCGGGGCTGATCGCCATCCTGATGCGACTCTACAGCGGCCGACCTGCCCGGGAGATACTGGCCGCGCCGCCGGGCTTTATTGCAGCCATTGGCCTGGATCAGCACCTGAGCCCAACCCGGAGCAACGGCCTGCATGCGATGCTCGGCGTCATTCGCAGCGCGGCGGCCCGATGTGCGGGAACCTGAAGACCGGGTCCGGTAGCGCGGGCAGCCCAGCGGCTATGCCGCCGCCCGGCGGAGCCTCAGCCCTGGCCGTTGCCCTGATCCAGGGTTACCAGCGCCTGCTGTCGCCCTGGCTGGGGATGAACTGCCGCTATTTCCCGACCTGCTCGACCTACGCCGTTGAGGCTATCCGCCGCTTCGGCGCGGCGCGGGGTGGCTGGCTGGCCCTGCGGCGGATTGGGCGCTGTCAGCCTTTTGGCTGGCTTGGGGGTAGTGACGGTGTCGATCCGGTGCCTGAGGATTATCTCTGGTGGGGGCGCCATTGAGCGCGCAGTTTCCCTGCTATATTCCCGGCCATCGGGATGGATAAACGACTCCTAGACATCATCTGTTGCCCTGTCACGAAACTGCCGCTGCAGCTTCTGGGCAGCGAAAAACTTGCGACGCTCAATACGGCGATAAGCGCGGGCCAGGTCCGCAATCACGCTGCCCAGCCGCTCCCCGCAGCCCTGTCCGAAGCGCTGGTCACCCGCAACGGGCGGCTGGTCTATCCCGTCCGGGACGGCATTCCGGTCCTGCTTGAAGAGGAGTCCATCGACTGGCAGCAGCTTGGCCTCTAGGCACCCATGAAGCTCAAGCCTGAAAAGCTCATAGAGCAGCTTGGCGGGCCGCTTGCGGTGCCATCGGCCGCCGCAGCAGGGAGGCCTCTGGCCCCCGTGTACCTGATCTCGGGCGATGAGCCCCTGCTGGTCAATGAGGTGGTCGACGCACTGCGGGCCGCCGCTCTCCGGCGAGGCTGCGAAGAACGGGAATCCCACGTCGTCGAGCGGGGTTTCAGCTGGGAGGCGGTGACCGGAGCACTCCGTAACCTGTCGTTGTTTTCCACTGGCAAGCTGGTTGAAATCCGCCTGACCACGTCGACCCCGGGAGACGAGGGCTCGCGCCAGATGCGCGAGATCGCCGGCCGGGCCGCCGATGGCAACACGGTAGTCATCCTCACACCAGCGTTGAAGAGCAAGATCGCGGCGTCGGCTTGGGTTACCGCCCTGACGGCCGCCGGGGTCTGGGTAGAAACCCGTGTGCCGGGGCTCGCGGAGTTGCCGGGCTGGATCGCCCAGCGCTTCCGCGCTGCTGGCTTGAGCTGCGACCCGGAAGGGCTGGAACTGCTTGCCGGTCGCGTGGAGGGCAACCTGCTGGCTGCCCAGCAGGAAATCCACAAGCTGGCTCTCCTGCACCCCGCGGGCACGTCCCTGACCGCGGTTCAGATCCGGGCTGCCGTGGGCGACGGCGCCCGCTATGACGTATTCCAGCTGGGTGATGCGGCGCTCGCGGGGGACGTAGAGCGTGCCGTGCGGGTGCTGGGCGGTTTGCGGGAGGAGGGCACTGCCGCGGCACTCGTCCTGTGGTCCCTCGTGCGGGAAGCTCTCGTGCTGGTCGATGCCGGCGTTCGGGCCAGCCGGGACAACTCGCCGCAACGGGCTGTTCAGGGGGCTGGTGTCTGGCAGAGCCGTACGGACCTGTACGTGCGCGCGCTGCGAAGTCACAAGGCCGGTGGACTCCGGCGCCTGCTGCGCATGGCGGGCCGTGCGGATCAGATCGTGAAGGGTCAGCGGGCTGGCGAACCCTGGAACGCCTTGCTCGAACTCACCCTGGCCCTCGCCGGCCGGCCGTTGCGGGGAGGCGAACTGGTCTGATGCCGCAGCGACCGATAGGTATTTTCGGCGGCACCTTCGATCCCATCCACCTGGGCCATCTGCGGACAGCGCACGAACTACTGACCGGCCTCGGGCTCGCCGAGGTCCGCTTCGTTCCGGCTCGCCTGCCGCCCCATCGTCCAGCGACTGTGGCCCCCGAGGCGCTGCGCCTGCGGATGCTGGAAGCGGCGCTGGAGGGCTTGCCGGGATTCCGGGTAGACGGGCGCGAGCTGCGGCGGCCAGGCCCTTCCTTCATGGTGGACACACTGGTCAGCCTCCGTGCGGAGGTGCGAGCGCAGCCACTCTGCCTATTGCTGGGCCTGGACGCGTTCCTCGGTGTGCCTGCCTGGGATCGGTGGCGTGAACTGCCGCAGCTGGCCCACATCGTGGTGGCGCGCCGCCCTGGCTTCACCGGGCCGGTTGACGGCCAGTTCCCGGGTGAGGCCGGCGAGTTCGCGAACTCCCGCCTGAGCACTGACCCGGAGGATCTTGCCCGGTCGCCCGCCGGCCGGGTGCTGATCCAGGACGTGACCCAACTCGAAATTTCCGCATCGGCGATTCGCGATCTCGTTGCAGCCGGTGGCGATCCCCGCTTTCTCGTGCCGGAGTCAGTGCGTGAACTGATTGTCAAAACCCATATCTATGCCCATCCAAAGGAGGTGCAGACTCGTGCGCAGTAAGCAACTGTTGGCCCTTGCCGAGCATGCGCTGGCGGATTTGAAGGCCCGGGATATCCGGGTCCTGGACGTCCGCCAGCTCACGTCGATCACTGACTACATGGTCGTGGCGAGCGGGACGTCGGACCGCCACGTGAAGTCCATCGCCGAGCAACTGGTGCGGAGTGCCTCCCACGCCGGTTGCCCGCCCATTGGCGTCGAGGGCACCGGGACCGGCGAGTGGGTACTGGTGGACCTGTCGGACGTGGTAGTGCACATCATGCAGCCGAAGGCTCGGGAGTTTTACAAGCTCGAGGGCCTCTGGGATATGGGCGCAACGGCTACGGCCTGACGCGGCCTGACGCGGCCTGACGCGGCCTGAACGAAGCTGGCCCGGCGGATTGGCGTGTATCATTCTTGAGCCCCCAACGGCGGGGTTTGTCAGCAGATTCACGCATGAAGGTACGGCTCTTGGTGATTGGTACCCGCCCGGAGGACTGGGTGCGGGAAGCCGTACAGCTCTACCTGGACCGGATCCCCACCCACCTGAAGCCAGAGCTTGTCGACATCCCGCTCTCCCTGCGTTCCTCCGGCGGTGATCCCGCCATTGCCAAGGCCAAGGAGGGACAGCGCATCCTGCAGCGTCTCAAGCCCGGGGATTTCCTGGTGACCCTCGACGAGCGGGGAAAAGCCTGGTCGTCCCTGGAGCTGGCCCGGGAAGTGGACCGCTGGCAGAACCATCAGTCCTCCGTCGTGCTCGCGATCGGTGGCCCCGAGGGGCTGGCCGATGAAGTCCGGCAGAGAGCCAATCAGTCCTGGTCCCTGTCTGCGCTGACGTTTCCCCACGGCCTGGCCCGGGTGATCGTCGTCGAGCAACTGTATCGCGCGTGGACCATTCTGCAGGGCCACCCGTACCACAAAGCCTGAATGCCAGCACTGTGAGCCCTTTCCTCTACCTTGCCTCGGCGTCGCCCCGGCGCCAGCAACTGCTGACCCAGCTTGGCGTCCGCCATGAGGTCATCCGCGTGGAAGTCGACGAGTCTCCCCGGCCGGCGGAGAGTGCCGAGGACCTGGTCTGTCGACTGGCCAGTGCCAAAGCGCAGGCCGGACTCGCCGCTCGCCCGGCGCGCGAGGCGCCAGTCCTCGCTGCGGACACGGCGGTGGCCCTCGGCACGGAGCTCTTCGGCAAGCCCGCAGACGAGGCCGATGCGGCACGGATGCTGGGCCGGCTCGCCGGCCGGACTCACCTCGTCTGGACCGCCGTGGCGGTGACCGATGGCCAGCGGGAACGCGTGGAGCTCTGCCGCAGCGCAGTCACGTTTCGGGCCATTACGACCGACGAGATCGCGGCCTACTGGCGGACGGGCGAACCCGGCGACAAGGCCGGGGCCTATGCGATCCAGGGTTGCGCTGCCCAGTTCATTGCTGAACTCCGGGGCAGTTACTCCGGCGTGATGGGCCTCCCCTTGTTCGAGACCGCCCGACTGCTCACGCTGTTTGGCTGCCCGGTGCTCCCGGCGTCATGAACCGCAAGCCATGACTCCCGGGATTCCAACAGAAGAGATTCTCATCAATCTCACGTCCCGGGAGGTCAGGGCAGCCGTGGTGGAGAACGGCGTGGTCCAGGAGGTGCTGATCGAAAGAACCTCCCGACTGGGCCTTACGGGCAACATCTACCAGGGCCGCGTGGTCCGTGTGTTGCCCGGCATGCAGGCCGCGTTTGTGGAGTTGGGCCTTGCCCGCACCGGCTTTCTGCACGCTTCCGATGTCTTGCCGCCATCCCGCACCCCGCCTGCAGTGGCCGGGGAAGAGCAGAACATTCGCGATGTCCTCCGGGAAGGCGACAGCGTCCTTGTCCAGGTGGTGAAGGATCAGCTGGGGACCAAGGGGGCCCGCCTGACCATGTTCATCACGCTCCCGTCCCGGTACCTGGTGCTGTTGCCCAAGGAAACCACACTGGGAGTTTCGGGCCGCATTGAGTCCGACCTGGAGCGTGATCGCCTGAAGCAACTGATGACCGGGCTGGTGGGGCCTGATGCCCCCTTCGGTTTTATCGTCCGGACCGCTGCCGAGGGCGCGGGCGAAGAGCCGCTGCGGGTGGACGTGGATTTCCTGCGCCGCCTGTGGGAAGTGGTGGCGGCCCGGGCAGAGCGCGCGCCCGTACCGTCGCTGGTTCACCAGGATCTGCCCCTCGCGATACGCGTGTTGCGCGATCTCGTGGATGCCGCTACGCAGGCGGTCAGGATTGATGACGAAAGAGCCTGTGGCCAGCTGCGGGAGTTCGCTGGCAGCGTGATGCCGCACCTGGCCGGGCGCATCGAGTTTTACGCCGGGCCCCGGCCGATCTTCGACCTCTATGGCATCGAGGACGAGATCCAGAAGGCCCTGGTGCCAAAGGTGGAGCTCAAGTCGGGTGGCTACCTGGTAATTGACCAGACGGAGGCGCTCACCAGTATTGACGTCAATACTGGCGGATACGTTGGCCACCGCAACCTGGAGGACACCATTTTCCGGACCAATCTTGAAGCTGCCGTGGCCATCGCCCGGCAGCTCCGCCTGCGCAACCTCGGCGGGATCATCGTCATCGATTTCATCGACATGCTCGAGGAGGCCCACCGGCGGCAGGTACTGGCGGCGCTGACGACAGCGCTGCAGTGCGACCACGCCCGGACGCAGATCGCCGAGGGTTCTGCGCTCGGCCTCGTGCAGCTGACCCGGAAGAGAACCCGGGAAAGCCTGGAACACCTGTTGTGTGAGCCGTGTCCAACCTGTCACGGCCGCGGCCACGTCAAAACTCCCCAGACGGTCTGCTACGAAATTTTCCGTGAGATCCTCCGGCAGCACGGTCAGTTCAGTTTCAAGGGGTTAGTCATTCTGGCGCACCAGGAAGTCATCGAGTTATTGCTGGACGAAGAGTCGTCCCGCATGGCGGAACTCGAGGAAGTGACCAGCAAGCCTATCCGGCTGCAGACGGAGAGTCTGTATGCCCAGGATCAGTTCGACGTTGTTCTGGTCTAGGCGAGCGGCGCTATGCATCAGGGCGGAGTCTTAAGGCGGAGTCTGGGCTGGCTGGCGGTTTCTGCTGCGGCTGTGGTTATCATTCTGGCCATTGTCGTCGGTATCGCCCGGCTGCTGCTGCCCCTCGCACCGGACTACCAGGATGAAATTCGGCGGTTTGCGAGCGACGCCACCGGCTTCGATGTGCGCTTTGAGCGCCTGTCAGCCAGCTGGCCCCTTCAGGGGCCGGAAGTCCGCTTTTCCGCGGTGCGGATCTTCACCCTTGTTGACCAGCGGCCGGTGTTCGATGCCCGCGAGCTCAGCGTGGGCGTCAATCTGTGGCGCCTTCTGGTCGAGCGCCGCCTGCGTCCTGGGCGCGTTGCCATCAGTGGCGCCAATTTCAAGGCAGAGCGTCAAACCGCCGGTCAATGGCTGATCAACGGGGTGCCCCTGGAGCAGCTGTTGAGGCGCCCAACGGACGAGCCACTGCCGCGCCTTGATCTGCAACTTCAGAACATCGAAGTGTTGCTGCTGGATGCCTCGCGACTGGAGCCTCGCATCGCACTGAACATCGATCAGCTCTCGTTGGGCCTGGCACC
>Ga0163150_10000990_pt1 | contig 50208 bp, 51 predicted proteins | sample OliLakLV19P2IB_FD_148628 | JGI IMG/M metagenome (GOLD analysis project Ga0163150, IMG submission 148628) | Freshwater microbial mat bacterial communities from Lake Vanda, McMurdo Dry Valleys, Antarctica - Oligotrophic Lake LV.19.P2.IB | ecosystem: Environmental > Aquatic > Freshwater > Lake >... | reverse complement strand
GCGCAGCAGCTCCTGCGCGAACGGCTCGGCTTCGTGAGTTTCGTGCCGCTGCTTGGCGGTGTGACCTGAAGCGATGGGTCGCATGCGCCCTGTTTCTGGCGATCGCCGCATGCGCCGGACCTGACCGCCGCCCAGCCGCACCTGACTCGCACATCGTCCGCTCCGGCGAGACGCTCTACTCGATCGCGCGGCGCTACGGTATCGACTACCGCGATATCGCGCGTTGGAACGGCATTGGCAGTGACTACCTGATCCATCCGGGCGACCGCTTGCGGCTCATCCGGCCGGCCGGGGCGTCGACCGTGGCCGCCGGTTCGGCGCCTGCTGAGCCGCCAGCCGAGAGGCGTGCCTCGCCCGACGACCCGGATCACCGGCCGCCGAGCTGGCGCTGGCCCGTGGACGTTGGCACGGTCGCCGGCATCTTGCGCCAGCCGTCGGGCGGAGTGGGCTTGCGCATTGACGGGGGGCTGAACCAGCCGATTCTCGCCGCCGCTGATGGCAAGGTCGTCTACACGGGCAGCGCGCTGCGCGGCTACGGCCAGCTCGTGATCGTCAACCACGTGCGCGGCTGGCTCACGGCCTACGGACACAACGCCTCCGTGCAGGTCGAGGAAGGACAGGAAGTCCGCGCCGGTCAGCAGATCGCGTCGATGGGATTCGGTCCCGGGCAGCAGGCGATGCTCTACTTCGAGATTCGGCTCGAAGGCGAGCCGCTCGACCCGCTGACGCAGTTGCCGAAACGTTGATCGGAGGGGTGCGACCCCTTCAAAGCATCAGGGCAACGGCAACGTCGCGAAACTCGCCGAGCAGGAGGTTGTAGGTGCGGCAGGCGGCGCGATTGTCCATTACCTCGAGCCCGATGCCGCGGGACGCGAATGCGGCATACAGGGCAGGCGGCGGCATGCGCTGGAGGCTGCCGGTGCCGAGCAGCACGACTTCGGGTGCGAGCGTGAGCAGTCCTTCGAAATCCTGGAGGGTCAGCGCTTCGGGTGCGGACGGCCGCCAGTCATCGATGACGGCATCACGAGTGACGATCACGCTGCCGCGCACAACGCGATCGCGCAACCGGACCTCCTCGTTGGTGCACGCAAGGATGGCATTCGCTTCGGTGGCGGAGTCGCGGGTGAACTGCATGGCCTAGGCGCCAATATAGCCAATCGCAGTACTCTCGCGCCGCTATCATGGCCGGCGATGAAATCCCGGGACCTGCCGCGCGCTGTGCCGGTCAAGCTCCGCCGGCGTCCGGCGGGAGCCGCCGGATCATTGCCCGAGAATCTGCACCCTGTCCTGCGCCGCGTGTATGCGGCGCGCGGCGTGTCCGCGCCCGAGGAACTCGCACTCGACCTGCGCTCGTTGCTGCCGGTGTCGACGCTGGACGGGATCGGGCCTGCGACGGAACTGCTTGTCGCCCACGTCGAGCGCGGGTCACGCATACTGGTGGTCGGCGACTTCGACGCAGACGGCGCGACCAGCACCGCCCTGGTCCTGCGCCAGCTTGCACGCCTCGGGCATTTCAACTGCGACATGCGCGTCCCGGACCGGATGCGGCATGGCTACGGCCTGACGCCGGCGCTGGTCGCCGAATTCAAGGATGAGCGCGCCGACCTGATCATCACCGTGGACAACGGCGTGTCGGCCTTTGCGGGCATCGAGGCGGCTCGCGCCCTTGGCATCGAGGTTCTGGTGACCGACCACCACCTCCCCGCGGCGAGCCTTCCGGACTGCGCGGCACACGTAAACCCGAACCTGCCCGGCGCGCAGTTCGGCAGCCGGGCCCTCGCGGGCGTCGGCGTCGCCTTCTACCTCATGGCCTCGCTGACCCGCGAGCTCGAGAAGCGTCGTGGAACGCGCCTGCCGCCCGTCGCGGACCTCCTCGACCTCGTGGCGCTTGGCACGGTTGCTGACCTGGTGCCGCTCGACCGCAACAACCGCATCCTGGTCCAGGAAGGCCTGCGCCGCATGCGCGCGCGCGCGGCAACGACCGGCTTCATGGCACTCGCGCGCGTCGCGGGTTGCCGACTCGATGAGCTGTCGGCGCGCCATCTTGGCTACCAGATCGCGCCGCGTCTCAATGCCGCGGGGCGGATTGATGACATGGCGGTCGGCATCCGCTGCCTGCTCACGGATGACCCTGGTGAGGCACTCGCGCTCGCGGGAGAACTCGACCGGCTGAACCGGGAGCGGCGGGAGATGGAAGGGCGAATGCGGGAGGAAGCCCTGGCCGCGGTGCGTAACCTGCGCATTGCCGACGGTGATCTGCCTCTGGGGCTCACGTTGTTCGATGGCGGCTGGCATGCAGGCATCGTTGGTCTGGTCGCGGCGCGCATGAAGGACCGCCTGCAGCGGCCCGTGGTCGCCTTTGCGCCGGCGTCGGAGGATGAGCTGCGTGGCTCGGCACGTTCGGTCGCGGGGTTGCACGTGCGCGACGTGCTCGAGGCCGTCTCGTCGCGTCACCCGGGACTCATCGAACGCTTTGGCGGACACGCCATGGCCGCGGGGCTGACGCTCAGGCTTGCGTCCCTCGAGCGTTTCGCAGATGCATTCGCGGACGAAGTCGGCCGGCAGCTTTCGCCGTCGCAGATCCAGAACGTGCTGGAGACGGACGGCATGCTCGCTGCCGGGGAGATCTCGCTGGAGACTGCGCGCGCGATCGAGGAAGGCGGGCCCTGGGGACAGGCCTTTCCCGAGCCGGTGTTCGACGGCGAGTTCGATGTCGTCGACGCCCGCACGGTGGGCGACCGCCACCTGAAGCTCTGGCTGCGCGCCGCAGTGGCGATGAAGCCGATCGAGGCGATCGCCTTCGGCTACTTCGACGAGCCGGAAGCGCGGCGGCCCGGCGCGGGCGCGAAGCTCACGCTCGCTTATCGCCTTCAGGCATCGTCGTTCGGAGGCACTCCGCACGCGGAGCTGCTGGTGGAGCACGTGGCCTTGCCGTCGTAAGCGTCTGGTAAGATGCGGCCGCCATGGAATCCGCGCCGACACGCCGCTTGATCGAAGACCTCACTGAGCGCCTGAAGGCGCTTAGGGGGTACCTTTGAGTACGACGCGAAGCGCGAGCGCCTCGAAGAGCTGAATCACGAGCTCGGCGATCCGGCGATCTGGAACAAGCCGGACAAGGCGCAGTCCCTCGGTCGCGAGCGGGCGCGGCTCGAAGCCACGATCACCGAACTCGAGCAACTTGCCGCCGGTCTGTCCGACGCCGCGGAACTCCTGACCATCGTCGAGGGCGAGGGCGACGACGCCGGCTTCGCGGAGATCGTGAAGGATGCGTCCGGGCTCGACCAGCGCGTGCGCAAGCTCGAGCTGTCGCGCATGTTTCCCGGAGAGATGGACCCGCGCGGCGCCTTTCTCGACATCCAGGCGGGGGCCGGCGGCACCGAGGCACAGGACTGGGCTTCGATGCTGCTGCGCATGTACCTGCGCTGGGCCGACGCGCGCGGCTTCCGCACCGAGGTTGTCGACCAGAGCCCGGGCGAGGTTGCGGGCATCAAGAGCGCTACCATCGAGGTGGACGGCGATTACGCGTACGGGTGGCTGCGTACCGAGACCGGCGTGCACCGGCTGGTGCGCAAGTCGCCGTTCGATTCCGGGAACCGGCGCCATACGTCCTTCGCATCGGTGTTCGTCTCGCCGATCATCGATGACGAGATCAACATCGAGGTAAACCCCGCCGACATCGAGATGGACACGTACCGGGCGAGCGGGGCGGGCGGGCAGCACGTCAACAAGACAGACTCGGCCGTGCGCCTGCGCCACCTGCCGTCCGGCATCGTCGTCGCCTGCCAGGGCGAGCGCAGCCAGCACAAGAACCGCTCGACGGCGATGAAGATGCTCAAGGCGAAGCTGTACGAGCTCGAGGTCAACAAGCGCAACGCCGCCGCACGCGTGCTAGAGGACCAGAAGACCGATGTCGGCTGGGGTCACCAGATCCGTTCATACGTGCTCGACCAGTCGCGCATCAAGGATCTCAGGACCGGCCACGAAACCGGCAACCCCACCGCCGTGCTGGACGGCGCGCTCGATCCTTTCATGGAAGCGAGCCTGAAGCAGGGCCTGTAAGCTGCCGTCATGGAAAAACAGGAAGGATCGCCGCCGGCGGACGAGAACGCGCTGATCGCGGAGCGGCGCGCAAAACTTGCGCGCCTGCGCGAGGCCGGAGCCGCCTTCCCGAACGACTTCCGCCGCGACGCGCTGGCGGCGGACCTGCACTCCACATTCGAGGGCCGCAGCGACGAATGGCTGGTGGCGAATCCGGTGCGCGTGCGCGTCGCGGGCCGCATGATGTTCAAGCGCCTCATGGGCAAGGCGTCCTTTGCCAAGCTGCAGGATGCAAGTGGGCAGGTCCAGGTCTACCTGCAGGCGGACGCGCTCGGCGCCGCCTATGGGGCATTCAAGGGCTGGGACGTCGGCGACATCGTTGGCGCTGAGGGCCAGCTCATGCGCACGCGCGCGGGAGAACTGTCGGTGCGCGCGGAGTCGGTGCGGCTGCTGGTCAAGGCACTACGGCCGTTGCCCGACAAGTGGCACGGCCTGGCGGACACCGAGACACGCTACCGCCAGCGCTACGTCGATCTGATCGTCAACGATGCGGCGCGCGAGACCTTCCGGGCGCGCACCCGCGTCGTGCGGTTCCTGCGCGATTTCCTCGACGTGCAGGGCTTCCTCGAGGTCGAGACGCCGATGATGCAGCCCATTCCGGGCGGCGCCGTCGCGCGGCCGTTCGTCACGCACCACAACGCGCTCGGCCAGGACATGTACCTGCGCATCGCGCCGGAGCTTTACCTCAAGCGGCTGGTCGTCGGCGGCTTTGAGCGCGTGTACGAGATCAACCGCAATTTCCGCAACGAGGGGTTGTCGACGCAGCACAACCCCGAATTCACGATGCTGGAGCTGTACCAGGCCTATGCCGATTGCGACGACTTCATGGGCCTCGTGGAGCGGATGTTCCAGGGGCTCGCGGATGCTGTTGCGGGTGGGCGCAACATCGTTTACCAAAGACGACAGATCGACTTCACGGCGCCGTTCGCGAAGTGCTCGGTGGAGGAGGCGGTGGCTGCGGCGAACCCGGACCTCGACCGCGCGCGGCTGCGCGATGCCGCCTACCTGCGCAGCGCCTGCGCGAAGCTCGGCATCGAGGCCGGAAAGGACGACGGCGCCGGCGCAATGCAAATGCTGATCTTCGAGAAGACGGCGGAGCACGGGCTGGCCCAGCCGACCTTCATTCATTCATATCCCACGGAAGTGTCGCCGCTCTCGCGGTGCCGCGATTCAGATCCGTTCGTGACCGACCGCTTCGAGCTGTTCATCGACGGCCGTGAGCTCGCGAACGGATTTTCGGAGCTCAACGACGCCGAGGAGCAGGCGGAGCGCTTCCGCGAGCAGGTCAAGCGCCGTTCGGCGGGCGACGAGGAGGCGATGTACTTCGATGCGGACTACATTCGCGCGCTCGAGTACGGCATGCCGCCAGCCGCCGGCCTCGGCGTCGGCGTGGACCGGCTCGTCATGCTGTTGACGGACTCGCCGAGCATCCGCGACGTCCTGCTCTTCCCGCAGCTGCGCAACGAGGCGGAAGCTTAGCTGGAGGGGTCGCACCCCTTCATATTCGTGAAGGGGTGCGACCCCTTCAGTCTCCTTCGTCGGGAGTCGGGGCAGGGATCGCGTAGGGAAGATCGGCGGGCACGAACTCGCTGCCGCCCGGCTTCGCGCCGAGCAGGTCGCTGCAATGGCGAAGCTCGACGACCGCGAGAGCATTCAGGGTATTTTCGTCGCGGGCACAGGCGATGACCTGTGCCGCCAGCGATTCGCCGCTGAACAGCGGTTGCGCCGGTGCCAGTATCGCGTTCGCCGGCCCTACGTAGCGCAAGGTGCGGCGCTTGAGCCGGCCGAGGTGCTGGGCCCGCGCCACGATCTCCTGGCCGACGTAGCAGCCCTTGCTGAAGCTGATGCCCCCGATCAGGTCGAGATTCAGCATCTGTGGCAGCCAGAGCGCGGCCGTTGCGGGCGTGATCCAGGGCTCGCCGTCCTCGATGCACGCGAGCTCCCAGTCTCCCGGCTCGGTGCGCGGAACGGCGGCGAGCGCGGCGTCTAGTGCCGTGCGGGTTCCCGCCAGCAGGATTCGGCGCGGGCTCGCGACCAGCATCGACAGGCCAGCCGAGGCCGCTGCGGCCTGTGACCAGCGGGCGTCAGGCTCCGCGTCGATGAGGCCCGCGATCTCTATTTGCGGGCTGCGGTCCGCAAATCGGACGTCGGCGCGCAGCACGAACATGGATAGTTGCGCGATCAACGTGTGCGCGAGTTTGCGATGCAGGACGAGCAGCACGTCGTCGCCGTCCGCGGCGAGGCGCATGGTCGCAAGCACGCGGCCCTGGCGGTTGCAGGTGGCCGCCAGCATGCCCGGATGCCGCTCGAGTCCCAGGATGTCGTTCGAGAGCTGGCCCTGCAGGAAGGCGCGCGCATCGCGGCCGGTGACCGCGACCACGGTCTGGGCAGGCAGCAGGGTACAGCGCGGCGTCGCCATCTTGTCATCGTAACGCAGCGGATCGGTGCGAACGCGGAAGCTAAGGGCGTGGGAAGCCCGGACCCCTTCTGGCAGAATGGCTTGGCGATGCCATACCCCGCCGAAAGGCCGCTTTCCCCGCACCTCTCAGTGTACCGGCCAATGTACACACTGGTGCTCTCGATCCTGCATCGCGCGAGCGGGCTCTACCTGTCTGTCTGCGGCTTCCTGTTCGTGGGTTGGCTGTTTGCGGCCGCCCTCGGTCCCGGGGCCTATGCGTATGCGACGGCGTTTTTCTCCAGCCTGGCGCTCAGGATCGTGCTGGCTCTTGCGCTTGCGGCGTTCTGGTATCACTTCTTCGCGGGCATCCGGCACCTTGCCTGGGACGCGGGTTACGGGTTCGAGAAGCGGACGGCGCGGCTGTCCGGCGGCCTCATGCTCGCCTGCGCGGCAGCGGCCTTTGCGGCGACGCTCATCTTCACGCCGGCAGGGCGCTTCGTGGCGGGGCTGTCGTGAGCGCGCGCCCGGGCGCCGGGTCGCGACACTGGCGCAACCAGCGCCTGACGTCGATCGCGCTGATCCCGCTCAGTCTGTGGTTTCTCGTCGCACTGCTCCGGCAGCCTTCGCTGGAGCACGCGGTCGTGGCCGGCTGGTTCGGGAAGCCGCTGCAGTCCCTGCTCGCGACGCTGCTCGGTGCAGTGCTGCTGTGGCATTCGATGCAGGGCATCCAGGTCGTGCTCGAGGACTACGTGCGCGGAAAAGCACTCGGGCGCCTGCTCTTGCTGGTGCGCATCGCCCACCTTGCGGCCGCGCTCGCGCTCGGTTACGCGGTGTGGATCCTCGCCTCGGGTGGTGCCGCATGACGAGCTACCCGCTGGTCGAGCACCGTGCGGATGTGGTCGTCGTCGGTGCCGGCGGCGCCGGGCTGCGCGCGACGCTCGGGCTCGCCGAGGCCGGGCTCGAGACGGCCTGCATCACGAAAGTGTTTCCCACCCGCAGCCACACGGTGGCGGCGCAGGGCGGCATCAGCGCCGCCCTCGGCAACATGGGCGACGACGACTGGCGCTACCATTTCTACGACACGGTCAAGGGTTCCGACTGGCTCGGGGACCAGGACGCGATCGCCTACATGTGCCGCGAGGCCCCGGCGGCGGTGATCGAGCTCGAACACTACGGTCTGCCGTTTTCCCGCACCGAGGACGGGCGCATCTACCAACGACCTTTCGGCGGCATGACGACGCACTACGGCAAAGGGATCGCGCAGCGCACCTGCGCCGCCGCGGACCGCACCGGCCACGCCATGCTGCACACGCTCTACCAGCAGAGCCTGCGGCACCGGGCGAAGTTCTTCATCGAATATTTCGCCATTGACCTGATCATGGAAGACGGCGCCTGCCGCGGCGTGCTGGCGCTCGACATGGCGAGCGGCACGCTGCACCGTTTCCTGGGCCAGGCGACGATCCTCGCCACCGGCGGCTATGGGCGTGCCTATTTTTCCTGCACATCGGCGCACACCTGCACCGGCGATGGCGGCGGCATGGTGCTGCGGGCAGGGTTGCCGCTCGCAGACATGGAATTCGTGCAGTTCCACCCGACGGGAATCTACGGCGCCGGGTGCCTCATCACGGAAGGCGTTCGGGGCGAGGGCGGCATCCTCAGGAACGCCGGCGGCGAACGTTTCATGGAGCGGTACGCGCCGAACGCGAAGGACCTCGCGTCGCGCGACGTGGTGAGCCGGGCGATGACGATCGAGATCCGCGAAGGGCGCGGCGTCGGCCCCCAAAAGGACCACCTCTACCTGCACCTCGAGCATCTCGGCGCCGAGGTGATCGCTAAGCGCCTTCCCGGCATCGCCGAGACCGCGATGATCTTCGCGAACGTGGATGTGACCCGCGCGCCGATCCCGGTCCAGCCGACCGTGCACTACAACATGGGCGGCATTCCCGCCAACGTGAACGGCGAGGCGCTCACGCGTTCGGACGGCTCCGAACGCCTGGTGCCCGGCCTGATGGCGGTCGGGGAGGCCGCCTGCGTGTCGGTGCATGGTGCCAACCGGCTTGGCTCCAATTCGCTCCTCGACCTGGTCGTATTCGGGCGCGCCGCCGCGGCGCATTGCGCCAGGACACTGCGCCCGGGTGCCAAACTGCCGGAACCCAAGGTATCGGCCCTCGAGCCGCTGCTCGAGCGCTTCGACGCCATCCGGCATGCGTCGGGTGCCCGCCCGGCCGCTACGCTGCGCGACGAGATGCAGCGCGCGATGCAGCGCGATGCGGCCGTGTTCCGGACCGGCGAGACACTGGTCGAGGGCTGCGCGGTGCTCGGGCGCTGCCGCGACGCATTTCGCGACCTCAGGATCACGGACCGTTCGCTGGTCTTCAATACGGACCTGGTCGAGGCGCTGGAACTCGACAACCTGCTCGGCCAGTCGCTCGCCACGATCCACTCGGCGCGCAACCGTACCGAGAGCCGCGGCGCGCACGCGCGAGAGGACTTCCCGGCGCGGGACGACGCGAACTGGATGAAACACACGCTGGCCTGGGTGGACCCCGCGGGCGCGGTACGCTTCGACTACCGGCCGGTGCAGCTCGAAACGCACGGCGCCGACGTCGAACGGATCCCGCCGCAGGTCCGGGCCTACTGACAGGAGCCGAGCGAGCGATGGCACAGTTCCGACTGCCCGTGAATTCACGCTATAGCGACCAGCCGGGCCGGCACCATGCGGCGCCGGCCGAGGCAGCGCGGCCGCGTCAATTCCGCATCTATCGCTACGACCCGGACTCGCCGGCGCCGCCGCGAATCGACAGCTTCGACCTCGACCTCGACCGGTGCGGGCCGATGGTTCTCGACGCGTTGATCAAGATCAAGAACGAGGTGGACTCGACGCTGACCTTCCGTCGCTCCTGCCGCGAGGGGATCTGCGGGTCCTGCGCGATGAACGTCGACGGCGTCAACACGCTCGCCTGCACACAGCCGATCGCCGCGATCAAGGGCGAGGTCCGGATCTTTCCGCTGCCGCACCTGCCCGTCGTCAAGGACCTGGTGCCGGACCTGAATGAGTTCTACCAGCAGTACGCGGCGGTCGAGCCTTGGCTGCAAGCTGAAGTTGCGCCGCCTGCTGCAGGCGAGCGCCGCCAGTCGCCATCCGATCAGGAAAAGATAGACCGGCCTTCGGCCTGCATACTCTGCGCCTGCTGCTCCACCGCCTGCCCGAGTTACTGGTGGAATTCGGACCGCTTCCTGGGGCCGGCGGCGCTGCTCGCCGCGTATCGATGGATCGTGGACACGCGCGACGGTGCAAAGTCCTCCCGCCTCGCAAAGCTCGACGAGGCCTTCCGGCTCTACCGCTGCCATACGATCATGAACTGTACGGAGGCCTGCCCGAAGGACCTCAACCCGGCGCGCGCGATTGCCGACATCAAGCGGCGAATCGCGGAGGGCGAGGGCTGACCGGTGCCCGACGGCACTGAAGCGCGACTCCGCTGGCGTTGCCGGCGCGGCATGAAGGAACTCGACTTGCTGCTGGCCCGCTGGCTCGAGCAGCGATGGCAGGAGGCCGACGACGCGCGTCGACGCGACTTCGAGTGGCTGCTGGAGCAGCCGGATCCCGATCTCGCAGATTGGTTGATCGGCGGCGCGCGGCCGGCAGGGAGCGCTCGCGCAGCGCTCGTCGATGACATCGTTCGCCGTCAGGCTTGATCCTGCTGCGGTACCGCGCCTCGCGGCGGCGGTCCTGCTGTTGCACATGCTCGCCGCGCTGGCGCCCTGGCTGGCGCGGGTCCCGGCGGCGCTCGGCGCGGCCCTTGGCCTGGTTGCGCTCACAGGGCTCGTGCAGTCACTCTCACGGCTGCCCGGGCGGCACTGCACGCTGGCCGAAGTGCGCCATGACGGGCGGCGCTGGGCCGTGCGGCTTTCCGGGTCCCGAGGCTGGCTGCCGGCCGAGCTCTGCGACACTTCGCGTGCCTATCCCTGGCTGGTATACATCCAGCTTGAGGCTGAAACCCGACGTGTGGGCTGGTTGCTGCCCTCTGGGTCGGTCCCGGCGGGTGATTTCAGGCGTCTCAAGGCCCGAATCCGGCTGGCTTGCTAGAATCTGCGGGTTGATTCACGAACGGAGGGGCATGGGCCCGCTTAAACACGACCTTGCGAACTAACCAGTGGTCGACCGGTCATATCCGGCGTGCAAGTCGATGGCGCAGCGCTGGACATCAAGCCGATGCGGGCTGAAGCAGGCGACATCGCGCTGGTGCGCCGCGTCCAGAATGGGGACAAGTCCGCCTTCGACGCGTTGGTGCTCAAGTATCAGCACAAGGTGCTGAAACTCGTGCAGCGCTACGTGCGCAATCCCTCGGAAGCCGAGGACATCGCGCAGGAGGCGTTTATTAAGGCGTATCGCGCACTGCCGGCATTCCGCGGCGAGAGTGCGTTCTACACCTGGCTGTACCGGATTGCGATCAACACTGCCAAGAACGCGCTCGTGGCAAACCGCAGGCGGCCGGTGTCGTATGACCTCGACCTGCAGGACAGCTCCCAGCTGCAGGCGCATGCGCGGCTCGCCGACGACGAGACGCCCGAGGCGCTTGCGCTGACGGACGAGATCCGGCGCACGGTGAACGAGTCCATCGAAGCGCTGCCGGACGACCTCCGGCTCGCGATCGTACTGCGCGAGCTCGAGGGCCTGAGTTACGAGGAAATTGCGAAGACGATGGAATGCCCGGTCGGAACAGTCCGTTCGCGGATCTTCCGCGCGCGCGAGGCGATCGACAGGAGCCTGCGCGAGGTGTTCGACGGCGGGCTCGGGCGAATCGGAGACATTGAATGACGGAACGGATCAAGGAACAGCTTTCAGCCTTTCTGGACGGCGAACTGCCGGACCCGGAGTCGGCCTTGCTGCTGAAGCGCCTCGAGCGCGACGACGACCTGCGCGGCGCGCTTTCCCGCTACTCGCTGATCGGCGCCGTGCTGCGCAGCGAAGGCGACGTGCCGGCTGCCCGCCAGGTCGCCGCGCGCGTCAGCGCGGCCATCGCCCGTGAGCCGATCCGGACCGGCAGGCTCGCCTGGCTGCCGCGAGGAGTGGCACTTGGCCGCAGTGTGGCGGGCATCGCCGTGGCGGCCGGGGTCGCCTTCGGCGCGGTGATGCTGGTCCAGCAGGTCCTGACCGTGGATGTGGATGCGCCCGTGGCCGTGCTGGCGAGCGCGGAAGCGCCTCCCATCCAGCCCGTGGCGGATGACACCGGGTCGCTGGATGCACTCGCGGAGACCTATGTGACGCCCCCGGCGGCGGACGTGCCCGCCGGGATCCCGCCTGCAGAACTCGCCAATTACCTGGTCGCGCATTACGGTTATGCCTCGCCGCTGGTACGCCGCAGCGTCGGTGCCGGCCTCATCAGCGACGGTGATCCCGCCCTGGTCGATGTCGCGCCACCCAGGGATGCGCCGCGGCCGTGAGCCTGCGTGCCGGAATTGCGCTCTCGCTTGGACTCGCCGCTCTGCCCGCCTTCGCGGAGAGTGGGCAGGAGTGGCTGGCGCGCATGGGCGCCGCGCTCAACAACTCGAGCTACGTCGGCGAATTCATCTGCGAATCCTCGGAACGCACCGAACGGCTCGCGATCACGCATCGCGTGCGCGATGGCGTCGTCTCCGAGCGTCTCGTCTCCCTGGATGGCGCCGGGCGCGAGCTGGTGCGCGAGAACGACGAGGTCGTGGTCTATCTGCCGGACCAGAAACTCGCCATCATCGAGCGTCGCTCTGGCCGCAGCGACCTCATGGGCGCGCTGCCGCAGTTCGAGGGGCGCATGGCCTCCTGGTACAAGGTCGACTGGGTTGGACGTGAGACTCTCGCCGACTTCGGCCCGACTGCAGTCGTCGCGGTGCGGCCGCTCGACGGCTATCGCTTCGGCTATCGCCTGTGGATCGACGTCGACACGCACATGCCGGTGCGCAGCGACCTTTCCGACGGCTCGGGCCGCGTGATCGAGCGGCTGCGCTTCACCAGGCTCCGCTTCGACAACAACATCCCGGATTCCGCCTTCGCGCCCGCGCTCGACCGCAGGAAGCTGCGCTGGGTGCGCCAGTCCCCGCAATCCGACGACGTCGCTCCCGCCTGGCGGGCGGCGCAGGTGCCGCCCGGCTTTCGGCTGTCGATGAGCGGCATGCAGTCGGTCGCCGGCAGCGGCGGACCTGTCAACCACCTGGTCTATTCGGACGGACTCGCCTCGGTTTCGGTGTTCGTCCAGCAGCCCGCGGCGGGCAAGGCTGCGGCGCAGGGCACGACGCGGTCTGGCGTCGCGTCCGCGTTCACGACCATGGTTGAGGGTCACCAGGTCACTGCCGTCGGCGAAGTTCCGCCGCGCACCCTGAAGATCATCGCCACGTCGATCCGGCCTGCCGGCCTTGCGCAGGAAGCGCGACCGGCCGCCGCTGCCAGCCGGCGCGACTGACTGCCGGATGCCGGCAGGACGCTTCCTCGTCTATAGCAGGAGCAATTGCGGACTCTGCGACGAGTTCATCGCGCAGCTCGCGGCGCTTGCGGTCGAGTTCGAGGTTACCGACGTGGATGCGGACCCGGTTTCGCGGCGCCGCTTCGGGCTCAAGATTCCCGTGCTCACCTGCGACGGGAGCGTCGTGTGCCACGGCCGGCTCGACGCGGGGGCCGTCAAGCGGCTCGCGCGCGCCTGAGGGCGGTTCGCTCCCGGCTGCTATAATCACGGATTCCCCGGACGCGCCTGTCCGGCAAGGGCGTCCCACCTTCCCCCGATGCAGCAGCAGATACGCAATTTCTCGATCATTGCGCACGTCGACCACGGCAAGTCGACGCTTGCCGACCGCCTGATCCAGACCTGCGGCGGGCTCGAAGCGCGCGAAATGCAGGAGCAGGTGCTCGACTCGATGGACCTCGAGCGTGAGCGCGGGATCACGATCAAGGCGCAGTCGGTGACGCTGAACTACCGGGCGGCGGACGGCCTCGACTACCAGCTGAACTTCATCGACACGCCGGGGCACGTGGACTTCTCTTACGAGGTCTCCCGGTCGCTCGCGGCCTGCGAGGGAGCGCTGCTGGTCGTCGACGCGGCGCAGGGCGTCGAGGCCCAGAGCGTCGCCAACTGTTACACCGCGCTCGAGCAGGGCCTCGAGGTCTTGCCGGTCATCAACAAGATCGACCTGCCCTCGGCCGACCCGGAGAGCGTGATCGAGGAGATCGAGAACATCATCGGCATCGAGGCGAGCGACGCCATCCGCGTCAGTGCCAAGACCGGCGAGAACGTGCCGGCGCTGCTCGAGCGCCTGGTAGAACGGATCCCTCCGCCCAAGGGCGATGCCGGAGCGCCCGTGCAGGCGCTCATCGTCGACTCCTGGTTCGACAATTACGTCGGGGTCGTCTCGCTGGTGCGTGTGGTGAACGGCGCGCTCAGGAAGAACGACCGCATCCAGGTGATGTCCACCGGCCGCGCCTGGCAGGTGGATCGCATCGGCCACTTCACGCCGAAGCGCGTCGAGACTGGCAGTCTATCGACGGGCGAGGTCGGCTGGATGACGGCTGGCATCAAGGACATCGACGGCGCGCCGGTCGGCGACACGATCACGAGCGAATCGCGCCCCTGCGACAAGCCGCTGCCCGGATTCAAGATGGTCCAGCCGCGCGTGTTCGCCGGTCTCTTCCCGGTCCAGTCGGACCAGTATGAAAACTTCCGTGACGCACTGCAGAAGCTGAAGCTCAACGACTCCGCGCTGCATTACGAGCCCGAGGTCTCGACGGCGCTGGGATTCGGCTTCCGATGCGGGTTCCTCGGGCTCCTGCACATGGACATCGTGCAGGAGCGGCTCGAGCGCGAGTACGGACTGTCGCTCGTCACGAGCGCGCCGACCGTGGTTTACGAGGTAGTCGGCAACGACGGCGAACTTACCCTGGTCGACAATCCGTCGAAATTGCCCCCGCAATACAGCGAACTTCGCGAGCCGATCATCACGGCCAACATCCTGGTGCCGCCGGAACACGTCGGCGGCGTGCTTGGCCTGTGCCAGGAAAAGCGCGGCGTGCAGAAGAAAATGCAGCAGCTCGGCAAGCAGATGTCGCTCCAGTACCAGTTGCCGCTGGCGGAAGTCGTCCTCGATTTCTTCGATCGCCTTAAATCGGTCAGCCGTGGCTATGCTTCGTTCGACTACGAATTCAGCCACTTCCAGGCAGCCCCGCTGTCGAGACTCGACGTGCTGATCAACGGCGACCGGGTCGACGCGATTTCGATGATCGTGCACCGGGACAGCGCCTACCAGCGGGGCCGGGACCTGGTGGACAAGATGCAGGAACTGATTCCGCGACAGATGTTCGAGGTCGCGATCCAGGCGGCCATCGGCGGCCAGGTGATCGCGCGCGCGACGGTCAAGGCGCTGCGCAAGAACGTGCTCGCCAAGTGCTACGGCGGCGACATCTCGCGCAAACGCAAGCTGCTCGACAAGCAGAAGGAAGGCAAGAAGCGAATGAAGCAGCTGGGCACGGTCGAGATTCCGCAGGAAGCGTTCCTCGCGGTCCTGAGCATGGGCAAGAAATGAACCGCGGGGGATGCTGATGGTCTTCGACTTCTCGTTCGTCCTGGTCGCCCTCGCGGCGCTCACCGGCACCCTCTGGGGCCTCGACAGCTGGCTGTTCGCGCCGCGCCGGCGCGAGCGCGGGTCTGCCCGCGACCCCGTCCTGGTCGACTATTCGCGCTCGTTCTTCCCGGTCATCCTCATCGTGCTCGTGCTGCGCTCGTTCCTGTACGAACCGTTCCGCATACCGTCGGATTCGATGATGCCGACGCTGATCCAGGGCGATTTCATCTTCGTGAACAAGTGGCGCTATGGCCTTCGCCTGCCGGTGCTGAACACCCGCATCGTGGAGATCGACGAGCCGCAGCGAGGTGACGTGGTGGTGTTCCGCAAGCCCACCGAGCCCTCGATCGTCTTCATAAAGCGCCTAGTGGGGCTGCCGGGCGACCAGATCCGCGTGACGGCGTCGGGAGTCCTGGTGAACGGAACGCCGTCTCAGATTGCGCCGGGTGAGTTGTATTCGGGCCCCAAGAGCGGGCAGTATCCGTTCAGCCAGGTAGGCGAGGAGCGCCTCGGCGAAGCTGCCCACGCCATCCTGCTGGACCCCGCGCGGCCCGGCCTGGAAGGCGAATGGCAGGTGCCGCTGGGACACTTTTTCATGATGGGCGACAACCGGAACAACAGCCGCGACAGCCGCTTTCCGGAAGTCGGATTCGTGCCCGAGGCCAACGTCATCGGCAAGGCGGAGGCGATCTGGCTGTCGTTCAACCCGGAGCCAGGCTCGCTGCTGCTCTGGAAGCGCATGGGCACTGGCATCCGTTAGGGAGACAGGTATGCAGCACAGACAACGTGGCATGACAATGCTCGGGATCCTCGTCCTCGTGGTCGTGGTCGGCGCATGGGTCTATGCCGGCATCCGAATGGCACCGAAGTACCTCGAGTACATGCGCGTCGCATCGACACTCGAGCAGGTGCGCGACGAGTACGACTCCAACCCGGGCACCACCGAGTTCATGCTGCGCAAGGCCGTCGAGCGCCGCTTCGACATCGAGATGGTCGAGGTGATCACCTCGAACGACATCGAGATCAAGAAGGATGGAGCCATGTTCACGATGCGCGCAGCGTACGACGACACCGTGCCGCTCGCAGGCAACGTCTCCTTCCTGCTCGAATTCGACAAGTCGGTCGAAGTCAACGCGCGCTGACCTGCTCAGACACGGCGTGGGTGAGGCGGCCGGCTGGCTGACAAGGCAACTCGGAGTCGAATTCACCGACCCGGGGCTGCTTGCCCTCGCATTCACGCACCGCAGCCATGGCTCCGCGAACAACGAGCGCCTTGAGTACCTGGGCGACGCGGTCCTCTCCTTCGTCGTGGCGGAACTGCTGTTCCTGCGCTTTCCGGACGCCAGTGAAGGCGAGCTGTCGCGCTACCGCGCGAGCCTCGTGAGCGGGGAGTCGCTGGCGGCAATCGCGGCGGGCCTCGGCCTCGGGGAGCAGCTCCGGCTGGGGGAGGGCGAGTTGAAGTCAGGCGGCCAGCGGCGCGGAACCATCCTCGCGGACGCGCTTGAAGCCATTTTCGGGGCGATCTACCTGGACCAGGGGCTGGAGGCGGCGCGGATGGTTGCGGCGCGCCTTTTCAGCGAGGCGCTGGCGGCTTTGCCCGATTCCGCGGCGCTCAAGGATCCCAAAACCCGCCTGCAGGAGTGGCTCCAGGGCCGCGGCTACAAGCTCCCCGCGTACACGGTGATGGAAGTGAGCGGCGAACCGCATGAGCAGCACTTTCGCGTGCGCTGCCAAGTGGAGGAGCTGAATCTGGCGGCCGAGGCGGAGGGGACCAGCCGGCGGCGGGCGGAGCAGGAAGCCGCACAGGGAATCCTGGAGGAACAGGCGCTAAAATCCCCGCGGTGAGCGAAGCAAACGTCAATCGCTGGGGTACGGTCGTACTGGCCGGCCGACCAAACGTCGGCAAATCGACGCTCCTGAACGCGCTTGCGGGGCAGAAGCTCAGCATCGTGACGCCGAAGCCACAGACCACCCGGCACCGCGTGGAAGGCGCCGTGTCCGGGCCCGGTTTCCAGATGATCCTGAGCGACACGCCAGGATCGGGTGCCTCGGGCGGCAGCCGGCTTGCGCATGCCATGAACCGCGAAGGCGATGCGGCCCTCGGCGCCGCGGATGCCGCCATTCTCGTTGTCTCCGCGCCGCGCTGGACGAGGGGTGACGACGCGGCGCTTGAACGTCTGAGCAGGACCGGACTGCCGATCGTGCTGGCAGTAAACAAGATCGATTGCGTCAAACCGCGGATGGCGCTGCTGCCGTTCCTCGAGCGCGCGGCGGGCAAATACGATTTCAGCGCGATCGTCCCGGTATCGGCATACAAGGGCGAGAACCTCGGAGCACTGGTCCGCGCTGCGGCGACGCATCTGCCCGAGGGTGCAGCCGATGAGGCACCCGCGCCGATGGATCGAGGCGAGCGCTTCGCCGCCTCCGAGGCACTGCGCGAGCAGCTGATGCTCGTGCTCAACGAGGAGCTGCCTTACGGAATCGCCGTCGAGATCGAGCGCTTCGAGCCGACGCCGGACGGGCGCACGGAGATCGACGCGGTGATCTGGGTCGAGCGCGAGGGTCAGCGCAAGATCGTCATCGGCACGAAGGGCGAACGCCTCAAGTCCATCGGACGCGCGGCCCGGCTCGCGCTCAATGAGCGCTTCGGCCGGCGCGTTCACCTCAACACCTGGGTCAAGGTGCGCGAAGGCTGGAGCGACGACGACCGGATGCTGCGGCAGCTCGGCCATGAGCCGTCATGACGGCGAGGCGCAAGCTCCTCGAACCGGCCTGGTTGCTGCACCACCGCCCCTGGAGCGATACAAGCCGGATACTCGAGCTGATGACGCGCGGATACGGTCGGGTGACTTTGTTCGCGCACGGCGCCCGGCGGCCGAATTCACCGCTCAGGTCCGTGCTGCGCCCTTTCTCACCGCTCCTGGTGTCCTGGAGCGGGCGTCAGGACGGCGGCACGCTCACGAACGCCGAGCTGGCAGGCGGTGCGCCGGCTCCGGCGCCTGCCGTGCTGATGTCATGCTATTACCTCAACGAGCTGCTGCTGAAGCTGCTGGCGCACGAGGATCGCCACGACGTGATCTACGACGCCTATGCCACGGCACTCGCGGAGCTCGCCGCGGGCGGCGAGCCGGAGGCACTGCGCCGTTTCGAGCGCGTATTGCTCGACCAGCTCGGCTATGGCGTCGACCTTGCACGGGACGCTGGCAGTGGCCGGCCAGTCGATCCCGAGCGGTATTATCATTTCCAGCCGGGGCAGGGCGTCCTCGTTGTTCGCGATGAGGCGCTGGGGCCAGGCGTCCATGCCGGACGCGACCTGCTCTCGGTGGCGCACGGCGAGTACGGGCTGCCAGCGGCGCAACGGGCCGCGCGGGGGATTTACGGGGCCGCGATCGCGCACTGTCTGGAGGGGCGCGGACTCGCGAGCCGTGACGTGATGCTGGCGATGCGTCGGCGGGGGCGTGAGGAATGAGCGGAGCCGATCTCCAGCTGGGCGTCAATATCGATCACGTGGCGACTCTGCGCCAGGCGCGTGGCGGACGCTCGCCGGACCCGCTGCTCGCCGCTCTGGCGGCGGAGCAAAACGGCGCCGATTTCATCACCCTGCACCTGCGCGAGGATCGCCGCCACATCCAGGACCGCGACGTGCGCGCGTTTCGGGCGGCGCTGCAGACACGCATGAACCTCGAGATCGCGGCGACTCCCGAGATGCTCGCGATCGCGCTCGAGCTCCAGCCACAAGACGCCTGCCTGGTGCCGGAGAAGCGCACCGAGGTGACGACCGAAGGCGGCCTCGACGTGGCTTCGCAGCTGGAGCCGATCACGCAAGCCTGCCGCCGGCTCGCTGCGGGCGGCATCCGCGTTTCTCTGTTCATCGATCCGGACGCGGAGCAGGTCGATGCCGCTGCTCGGGCGGGCGCCCCGGTCGTCGAGCTGCATACCGGCAGGTATGCCGAGGCGCAGGGGGCCGAGCGCGGTCGCGAGCTTGCGCGGCTCGTCGAGGCTGCGAGGCGCGCGACAGCCGCCGGGCTCGCGGCGAATGCCGGACACGGGCTCGACTACCACAATGTCGGACCGGTGGCGTCGATCCCGGAGCTGGTCGAACTCAACATCGGCCACGCGATCGTGGCGCGCGCCGTGATGACCGGCCTCGGGCCGGCGGTCCGGGAAATGAAGCGCCTCATGACGGCCGCGCGCCGGGCGTGAGCGCGCTCACCGCATGATCTTCGGGATCGGCACTGACCTCGTGCAGGTCGAGCGGATCGAGGCGACCTGGCGGCGTTTCGGCGAGCATTTTGCGACCCGGCTGCTGATGCCCGAGGAGCGCGCCCTGTTCGATGCCGGGCGGCGGCCCGCGCGCTTCCTTGCCATGCGTTTCGCGGCCAAGGAGGCGATTTCCAAGGCGCTCGGTACCGGCTTCCGTAACGGTGTGTGGATCCGCGACTTCGGCTTCAAGCCGAACGCCTGGGGCAAGCCGGAAGTCATCTTCTCGCCGCGCGGCCGGGCGCTCGCCGACCGGTTGGGCGCGGGCGAGGGCCACGTGAGCCTGACGGACGAAGCAGGTCTCGTCATGGCCGTCGCAGTCCTGATGAGGAAGCCGTGAGCACCGCGCATGACTGCCTGGTGTTCGACATCGAGACCGTGCCCGATGCCGAGCTCGGCCGGCGCCTGGGGTTCGTAGGCGATGATCTCGCGGTCGCCGCGCAGATGCTCGCCGCGCGCGAGGAGGAAACCGGCTCGTCCTTCCTGCCGCTCGAGCAACACCGCATCGTCGCCATCTCGTCGCTGCTGCGCAGCGGCGACCAGGTCCAGGTATGGAGCCTCGGCACGGTGGAAAGTACCGAGGACGACCTCGTGCGCCGGTTCTTCGGCGGCATCGACAAGCTACGCCCGACCCTGGTGTCCTGGAATGGATCCGGTTTTGACCTGCCGGTCCTGCACTACCGGATGTTGCGGCACGGGATCGCTTCGCCCACCTACTGGGAGACGGGCGAGCACGACCGCGACTTCAAGTGGAACAACTACCTGAACCGTTTCCACATGCGGCACGTGGACCTGATGGACGTGCTCGCGGCCTACCAGGGGCGCGGTCGCGCCAGCCTTGAACATGTCTCGCTACTGCTCGGCCTGCCGGGAAAGCTCGGCATGGGCGGCGAACAGGTGTTCGAGTACTGGAAGACCGGGCGCCTGGCCGAGATCCGCGCCTATTGCGAGACCGACGTGCTGAACACCTACCTCGTGTGGTTGCGCTTCGAACTCGCCCGCGGCCAGCTGTCGGCGGGCGGGCACGCGGGGGAGATCGCGCGCGTGCGCGACTGGCTCGCCGCGCGTGCCGATCCGCACTGGCGCCAGTACGACGCAGCCTGGGTCGCCACTTGAAGTGGCCCGCCGCCGTGGAAACGGCGGAGATCGAGTCGCTGGACCAGGAAGGCCGTGGGGTCGCGCGTCTCGACGGCAAGACGGTGTTCGTCGACGGTGCGCTGCCCGGCGAACTCGTCAGCCTGCGCCGCACGCGCCGCCAGCGGCGCCATGACGAGGCCGTCGTGGTGGAGGTGCAGCGCGCATCGCCAGAGCGCGTGACCTCGCGCTGCCGGCACTACGGGGTTTGCGGGGGCTGCTCGCTGCAGCACCTGGATCACGGGGCCCAGCTTGCGGCCAAGGGCCGGGTGTTCGCCGAGACGCTGGCGCGCATCGGCGGCGTCGCGCCCGGCGAGTGGCTGCCACCGCTCACGGGACCGACCTTCAATTATCGGCGGCGCGCTCGACTCGGCTGCAAGTTCGTCGACAAGAAGGGCAAGGTGCTGGTGGGCTTCCGGGAGCGCGGCAGCCCGCTGATCGCGGACCTCGAATCCTGCGAAGTACTCGCGCCGCCGGTCGGAGCGCTGATCTCCGCGCTCGCGGAGCTCATCGGCAGCCTAGACCTGCGTCGCCGCGTGGCGCAGATCGAGGTCGCGGTTGGTGACAACGCCACGGCCCTCGTCCTGCGCGTGCTCGACGATCCGGAGCCGCCCGACCTCGAACGATTGCGTGATTTCGAGTCGCGGCATGGCGTCGCGCTGTACCTGCAACGTGGCGGGCTGGACACGGTTCAGCCGCTGTCGCCGCCTGCCGAGCCATTGCGGTACGAGCTGCCGGGTCTGCCGATGGGAATCGAGTTTGCGCCCACTGATTTCGTGCAGGTCAACGGCGAGCTGAACCGGCACATGGTTGCGCGCGCGCTCGATCTCCTCGAGCCGCGGCCGACAGACAGGGCTCTCGATCTCTTCTGCGGGCTCGGCAACTTCAGCCTGCCGCTGGCGCGCCGTACTGCCGCCGTGGTCGGCGTGGAGGGTGACGCCAGGCTGGTTGCACGAGCGCGAGCGAACGCCGAACGCAACGGCATCGGCAACGCCGCGTTTCACTCGGCAAACCTCGCGGCGGACTCACAGACGGGAGACTGGGCGCGCGCCCGCTACGACCTGGTCCTGCTGGATCCACCGCGGGCGGGAGCGCGCGAAATCCTGCCCGTGGCTGCCTCCTCGCGGCCGCGTCGCATTGTCTACGTCTCCTGCCACCCGGGGAGCTTTGCGCGCGACGCGGGCATACTGGCGGGGGAGCTGGGATACCGCCTGGCGGCGGCCGGGGTCATGGACATGTTTCCTCAGACTTCGCACATAGAGACGATTGCGCTCTTCGAGCCGGCAGGATGACGCTGGGTCCCGTCATGGTCGACCTCGCGGGCATTGCGATCGAGCCCGTAGAGCGCGAAATGCTTCGGCACCCGCTGGTCGGCAGCGTCATCCTGTTCACACGCAACTACGAGAGCCCGGAGCAGGTCACGCGGCTGACCGCCGAGATCCACGGGATGCGCTCGCCGCCGCTGCTGGTCGCCGTGGACCAGGAAGGCGGGCGCGTGCAGCGGTTCCGGGAAGGTTTCACGCGGCTGCCCGCATTAAGGGAGGTCGGCCGACGGTACGGCGCCGACCGGGGCGAGGGTCTCGCGCTTGCCCGGGACCTTGGCTGGCTGATGGCCGCGGAACTGAGGGGCGTCGGCGTGGACATGTCCTTCGCGCCCTGCATCGACATTGACTATGGCGTCAGCCGCGCGATCGGCGATCGCGCCTTGCACCCGGACGCCGCGGCGGTTGCCGAGCTTGCCGTCGCCTACATGCTCGGCATGCGCGACGCCGGGATGGCGGCGACCGGTAAGCATTTCCCCGGGCATGGCGCGGTCGCTGCGGATTCGCACGTCGCGCTGCCGGTGGACCGGCGCGAGTGGCCTGACATCGAAGCGGACCTGCAACCGTACCGGCGCCTGATCGCGAACGGGCTCCCGGCCGTGATGGTGGCGCACGTCGTATTCCCCGCCGTGGACGAGAAGCCGGCGAGCCTCTCGCGGGCGTGGATCAACGGAGTCTTGCGCGGCGAGCTGGGGTTCCAGGGGGCCGTCTTCGCCGACGACCTCTCGATGGCGGGCGCGGCGGCCTTCGGCGATATCACCGAGCGCGCGACGCTGGCGCGCGAGGCGGGCTGCGACGTGCTTCCCGTCTGCAACGACCGCAAGGCCGTCGAGACCTTGCTCGAGTCTCTGCAGGGCGCGCCGGATCCGGTCAGCCGGATGCGACTGGTGCGACTGCACGGTCGCGATGCCGACTCACAGTCGCTCGCGGCGAATCCGCGCTGGCGGACTGCCGTGGCGGCTGCACGTGAACTCACGGAGCCTCCGCCGCTGGAACTTGACGGGGAACGCCCCGCCTGAAAATGAAGGGGTCGCACCCCTTCATATTCCGTCAGCCGCCGAGATCCTCGAGCACCGACTCGGCCACCGCGATGCGCGCCGGGGCACCCTCGGCAGCGATGCGCAGGCGCAGGCGCGCAGGGCCGTCGAGGCGGTAGCGGCCTCCCGACTTCTGGACCAGCCGGACGACGCGGCCAGGTTCTACACAGTGCGCTTCGCCGAACTCGACAAGGCCTGCGGTCCCGCTGAGCTCCAGCCTGCGAATGCCGAGCGCCGCTGCCCGCTGACGAAGCCGGTGCAGGACGAGCAAGGTCTTTGCCGGCGGCGGCAGCGGACCAAATCGGTCGATGATCTCGGCTTCGAGGTCGTCGAGATGCCCGCGGTCCACGGTACCCGCCATGCGCTTGTAGATCTGCAGGCGCAGGTGCACGTCGGGCATGTAATCCTCGGGCAGCAGGGCCGGCAGCTGCAGGTCGACCTCACAACCCGCGGGCAACGGCCCGTCGAGCTGCGGTTCGCGACCCTCGCGCAGGGCGGCGACGGCGCGCTCGAGCAACTCGAGGTAGAGGCCGATGCCGATTTCCTGGATCTGCCCGCTCTGTTCCTCGCCGAGCAGTTCGCCGGCGCCGCGAATCTCGAGATCCTGAGTTGCAAGCGTGAATCCGGCGCCGAGGTCTTCGAGCGACTCGATGGCCTCGAGTCGCTTGCGCGCGTCCTCGGGAAGGATCGCTGCCGGCGGCGCGAGCAGGTAGGCAAAGGCGCGGTGATGCGAGCGGCCCACGCGGCCCCGCAACTGGTGCAGCTGCGCGAGGCCGAAGCGGTCGGCGCGGTTGATCAGGATCGTGTTTGCGGTCGGGACGTCGATGCCGGACTCGATGATCGTCGTGCAGACGAGGACCTGGAACCGGCGATGGTAGAAGTCGAGCATGAGCTGCTCGAGGTCGCGTTCGCGCATCTGTCCGTGCCCGACGCGCACCGTCGCCTCCGGCACCAGCCGGCGCAGCCGTTCCGCGAACAACTCGATGTCCTCGACCGCGTTGTGCACGAAGTACACCTGGCCGCCGCGACGGATTTCGCGCAGGCAAGCCTCGCGCACCAGGCCGTCGCTCCACTCGGTGACGAAAGTCTCGATCGCGACGCGCTCCGCCGGCGCAGTGGTCATGAGCGAGAGGTCCCTGAGCCCGCCGAGCGACATGTTGAGGGTGCGCGGGATCGGCGTCGCCGTGAGGGTCAGCATGTCGACGTCCGCGCGCAGCTTCTTCAGGCGTTCCTTGTGCGTGACGCCGAAGCGATGCTCCTCGTCTACGACGACCAGCCCGAGATCGCGGAAAGCGACGTCGCGCTGCAGCAGCCGGTGGGTCCCGATCACGATGTCGACGGAGCCTGCCTTGAGCCCCTCGACGACGGCGCGTTGCTCGCTCGCGGTGCGGAACCGCGACAGGCTCTCGACCCGCACCGGCCAGTCCGCAAACCGGTCGGCGAATGTCTGTGCATGCTGCTGTGCCAGCAGTGTCGTCGGCACCAGCACCGCGACCTGGCGGCCGCCCGTGACGGCGGCAAATGCGGCGCGCAGCGCCACCTCGGTCTTGCCGAAGCCGACGTCGCCGCAAACCACGCGGTCCATCGGCCGGCCCGAGCGCATGTCGGCGAGCACGGCCTCGATGGCCTCGTGCTGGTCGATGGTTTCCTCGAATGGAAAGGCCGCCTCGAACGCGAGATAGGCGTTTTCGTCGAAGGCCAGCGGGCGGCCGACGCGGGCAGCTCGTCGCGAGTAGAGATCGAGGAGTTCGGCCGCCACGTCGCGGACGCGCTCGGCGGCGCGGCGCCGGGCTCGAGCCCACTGTTCGGTGCCGAGCCGGTGCCAGGGTGCGGATTCCGGCGTGCCGCCCGTATAGCGCGTGACGCGTCCCAGCGTGTGCACCGGCACGTAGAGCAGGTCGCCACCCATGTACTCGATGACGAGGAACTCGGCCGGATTGCCTGCGACCTGCATGACCTTGAGGCCACGGTAGCGACCGACGCCGTATTCCTCGTGCACGACCGGTGCCCCCGGGGAGAGCGCGGCGAGGTCACGCAGGATCGCCTCAGGATCGCGTTCGGCGCGCCTTCGCCGCCGCTCCTGGCGCGCTCGCTCGCCATACAGCTGCTCCTCGGCGACCACGGCGATTCCCTGGGTGGGCAGGAGGAAGCCGCGCACGTCGGGCGCGACTGCAATCCCGAGCCTGGCGCCGCCTGCGAGGAAAGCCGACCAGTCGGTCGCGATGCCGGCGGCGAGCCCCTGCCGCCGCATCATTTCGGCGAGCACTTCGCGCCGACCGGCGGAATCGGCGGTCACGAGGACACGGCCGTCGAAGCGGGCGATGAAATCCGCAAGCTTTTCGAGCGGCTGCGGCGCGCGCGTGTCGGCGCGAAGTGCCGCGGGCGGGCCGGAAGCGAAATTCGCGAACGGCAGGGCGCTGCCGATCGGTTCGACCTTGACCGGCATCAAGGCGATGCGCGGATGCGCCGCGAGAGCCGCAAGAGTCTCATCCGCCGGCACGAACGCTTCGGCCGGCGGCAACAGCGGGCGCTCCCGATCGTGTCGCAACTGCTCGTGCCGGAGCCCGATGTCCGCCCAGTACGCCGCCAGCGCTGCATCGAGGCCTACGAGGTCGACGATCACGCTTCCCGCCGGCAGGTAGTCGGCGATCCCCGCCGTGACGCCGAAGAAGAGCGGCAGCCAGGTTTCGATGCCGGCCGGTATCTGTCCAGCCGACACCGCGCGGTAAACGGCGCTGGTCTGGGGGTCCCCTTCGAAACGTTCGCGCCATCGGCTGCGAAATGCGGTTATCGCTTCGGGCGACGCGGGTATTTCGCGGGCGGGCAGGAGTGGAACCGCGGGAAGCCGCTCGCCGGATCGCTGGTCCGAGGGATCGAAGACGCGCACCGACTCGATCAGGTCGTCGAACAGGTCGAGCCGATAAGGTCGTGGCGCGCCTGCAGGATAGAGATCGACGACTGAGCCGCGCACCGCGAACTCGCCCGGGCTCAGTACTTGCGTGACTTGCACGTAGCCGGCATCGACCAGCCGCTTGCGCAGCGCCGCCAGGTCGATGCGCTCGCCGGCGGCCAGCGAGAAGGCGTGGGCGGCGATGAACGACTGCGGAGCGAGTCGGTCGAGCAGGGCCGCCTGGGTCGTGACGACGATGCCGTGCTTCAGCCCGGGCAGAGCGGCGAGCGTCGCGAGGCGTTCCGAGACGATGTCCGGATGTGGCGAGAACGGGTCGTAAGGCAGCGTTTCCCGATCGGGAAAAAACCGCAGATCGAGACCGGCGCCGGCGAAAAAGCGCAGTTCGGCGAGGTACTGCTCAGCTTCGCGACCGCTACCGGCCACCACGACGAACGGCGCATCCGCCGCGGCAGCGGATTCGGCGAGGAAATAGGCGGGACTGCTGCCATAAAGCTCGCCCCAACGGAGCGTTTCCCGTCCCTGGGGCAGTCGAAACGGTAGCGAGGCGCGCTCGGTCATCGGGCATCCTGCAGGCAAGAAACCCCGTTCCGGGCGAACCCGGCGGGGTCTTGCGAGCAGGATACCGCTGCCTGGGCCGCTCTGCTCAGCCGGCGGGCGCGGTTCTCACGAGCACCGCGTGCAGCACGCGGTCATTCTCGAAATACACGGAGAACTGCGGATAGTCCCAGCGGGTGATCGGGGGGTTCCCGATCGTCGCGTGGCGCTGCGTCGGCTCGCCAAAACGGCCCTGCACGGCAGCCATCGTGCTGCCCCGGTTCGGGTTGCCGCCGGACGCGGCCGGATTCCCGGTATCGGTGCTGAGTGTTTCCGCGAGTGCGGGTGTGGCTGCGCTCAACGCAAGCAACAGCAAAATGCGTAGGATAGGCATCGAGATACCTCCGCTTTCGAGTGTAGCACCGGGTGGGAGCCTGTCGAGGTTGCCCCGTTAATTCCTTGATAGGCATCCCGAATCCTGTGAACCACTGCTCATGTTGACGCCGTTGCCACTGGGGCTCGGTCTGCGCTACGTCCGGGCCCGCCAGCATCAGTATTTCGTCTCGTTCATCAGCTGGGTTTCCCTTGCCGGTATCTGCCTCGGGGTGGCGGCGCTGATTGCCGTCCTGTCGGTCATGAACGGATTCGAGGGCGAGCTGCGCACGCGCCTGCTGGCGCTTTCCGCACACGCGACCCTGCCTGCGCCAGCGGACCCGGGGGCGTTGCGCGCGCTGGCTGGCCGCGCACGAGGCGAGGCGAACGTCGTCAGGGCCGAGCCCTTCGTCGAGGTCCAGGGGCTCCTGTCGTACGGCACGACACTTGCAGGCGTCGTGCTGCGCGGGATTGACCCTGCCGACCACGACGAAGACTCGCCACTTGCGCGCGCCATGCTGACAGGCAGCCTGGCGGAGCTCGTTCCGGGCAGCCGGCGCGTCGTGCTGGGTCGCGTGCTGGCTTTCCAGCTGCAGGCGGCGCCCAAGGGGCCGCTCACCATGTTGCTGCTGCAGAGCGACGCGGACGGGGCGTTGGCGCCACGTATCAGCGCCCTCGAATTCGCGGGGGAGTTCGAGGTGGGGCTCGCGGACCACGATGCGACGCTTGCCTTCGCCGCGCTCGAGGACGTCGCGACGCTCGCGGGTCCTGCCGCGACTGCGGGCGTGCACGTCTTCTATGACGACCCATTCGTGGCGCCGCACCGGACGCAATCGCTCGCGGCCGCGCTCGGTACCGGCACGGGCCGCGACTGGACGATCGAGCACGCGGCCTACTTCGGTGCGATCCGCCTCGAGAAGGCGATGATGACCGTAATCCTGCTGCTGATTGTCGCCGTGGCCGCGTTCAACATCATCGCGAGCCTCGTCATGGTGGTGTCCGAGAAGCGCAATGACATCGCGATCCTGCGCACGATGGGATTCTCGCGCGGCGGAGTCGTGGCCACGTTCGTCGTGCAAGGCACGCTGATCGGGTGGATCGGGACCATCGCCGGGATCGGCCTCGGCATTCTGCTCGCAATCCATGCAGGCGATATCGCCGCCACGCTCGAACGCTGGTTCGGCTTCACGATCTTCGATCCCGCCGTCTACTACATCAGCCGTATTCCGTCGGAGCTCCGGGCCACGGACGTTGCCCTCGTATCCATCACGGCGTTCGTCCTTACGCTGCTGGCAACCATCTACCCGGCGCGGCGGGCCGCAGCTACGGAGCCCGCCGAGGCGCTGCGCTATGAATGACGCCCCCGGCCACTCGCATCGCGCGTTGACCCTGCCGGCTGGCTGGACGGGCTGGATCGGGCTGCGGTACCTGCGCGCGCGGAGCAAGAACCGCTTCGTCGGGTTCATATCTGGAATCGCCATGACCGGCATCGCGCTTGGAGTCGCGACGCTGGTCGCGGTGCTGTCGGTCATGAACGGATTCGAGCGCGAGCTCGGGCGCCGCATCCTCGACATCGTCGCGCATGCGACGCTCGAGGGAGACGGCGGCCGGCTGGACGCCTGGCGTGAGATCGCCGCCGATACCGCAAGCGGGCCTGGTGTCGTGGCGGTTGCGCCGTTCGTCGAAGGCCGGGGCATGCTGGTAGCCGGCGAGCGCTCCGCGGCGGTCGAGTTGCGCGCCGTGTTGCCCGAAGCCGAGCGTCGCGTATCGGCGCTGGAGCGCCACCTCAGTGGTCGCGGCTTCGACGAACTCGAGCCCGGGAAGTGGCGGGTCCTGCTGGGCAAGGGTCTGGCGGAAAAGCTGGGCGTCGGCCCGGGCGACGCAGTGCTGGCCGTGATTGCGCAGGGCAACGTGACGCCTGCGGGGGTCATGCCGCGCATGCGACGGCTGCATGTCGCGGGCCTGGTCGACGCCGGCATGTACGAATTCGATCAGGGGCTGGCCCTCATGCACCTGGACGACGCGCGCAAGCTGTTCCGGCTTGGCGACTCGGTGACCGGCCTGCGCTATGCGTTCGATGACCCGGCCACCGCTCCGCAACGCATCCGGGGGATTGCCGAGGAACTGGAAGGCCGCTACTACATCAGCGACTGGAGCCGCCGCCAGGGGAACTTCTTCCGTTCGATCCAGGTGACCAAGTCGATCATGTTCTTTGTCCTACTGATGGTGGTCGCCGTCGCCGCCTTCAACATCATTTCGACGCTCGTGATGGTCGTGAAGGAAAAGCGAGCCGACATCGCGATCCTGCGCACGCTAGGCGCCTCGCCGCGCGACATGCTCGGCATCTTCATGACCCAGGGCTCCGTGATCGGGATCGCCGGCACCGTAGCCGGCATCGCGCTCGGCGTGCTGATTGCGGACAACGTGACGGCGATTGCCGGCGGTCTCGAGCGGCTTACGGGTGCGACGCTCGTCGACCCGCGCGTCTATTTCATTTCCGAGCTGCCGGCCGACATCCGCGGCGGCGAAGTCCTGGTGATCGGCGTCGTCGCGCTCGCGCTCGGCGTGCTTGCGACCCTGTACCCTGCCTGGCGCGCCGCGAAGACGCTGCCGGCCGAAGCCCTGCGCCACGAGGTGTGAGCAAAAAATCATGAGCGAAGCCGTCGTATTGGCCTGCGAGGGCCTGGTCAAGGAATTCCACCAGGGCCCGGCGCTCGTGCGCGTGCTTGCCGGCGTGGACACCGTGGTCCGTCGCGGCGAGCGCGTGGCGGTGGTCGGCGCTTCGGGATCGGGCAAGACGACGCTCCTGCAGCTGCTCGGGGGCCTCGACCTGCCGACTTCCGGACGTGTGCTGATCGACGGACGCGAGATGTCCGCGCTCGAAGACGCCGAGCGGGGGCGGCTGCGCAATTCGGCGATGGGCTTCGTCTACCAGTTCCACCACCTGCTGCCGGAGTTCAGCGCGCTCGAGAATGTCGCGATGCCGCTCCTGATCCGGCGCCTGCCGCGCAGGGAAGCGGAGCGGGAGGCGACGGCGCTGCTTGGGCGCGTGGGACTTGCCGAGCGGCTCACGCACCGGCCTTCGCAACTCTCAGGCGGAGAACGGCAGCGGGCAGCCGTCGCGCGCGCCCTGGTCACTCGGCCGCGCATCGTGCTGGCGGATGAGCCCACCGGGAACCTCGACGGACGCCATGCACAGCAGGTTCTCGAGCTCATGATGGAGCTCAACCGTGAGCTCGGGACCAGCCTCGTCATCGTCACCCACGATCACGGGCTCGCCGCGCGCATGGACCGCGTCCTGGTGCTCGAAGACGGGATTCTGCGCGAAGCCACCGCCTGATCGGGCCACCGTCGTGAAGCGTGGCCGGCATGCTGGCTGCGGGTCGATCACGGGCGGTGGCGATGTGGCACTGGGCGATCCCGTTCCTGGCAGGTGCGGCAAGCCTGCACGCGCTGCCTGCCCTCGGGCCCGCATCCATGTCCTTCGCGCCGGCCGCAGCGGCGCTGCTGGCCTTGCGGCGCTGGCCGGTGCTGGCGGCGGCCTGCGCGGGCCTCGCATGGTCACATGCGCAGGCGACGTCCTGGATGGCGACGAGCTGGCCGTGTGCGCGCGACCGCGAAGTCGCGGCCGTCGAGGGGCGAGTCGCCGGACCGCCTCTCGTGCGTCCAGGCCGGACTGATTTCGACCTCGAGGTGACACGCAGCGACGCCCCGGGACGCTGGCCGAGGCGCCTGCGCGTGTCCTGGTACGAGGCGGACCGGCCATTGGCGCCCGGGGAGCACTGGCGCCTCGAACTGCGCTTGCGCTGCCGGCGCGGATTGGTGAATCCGGGCGCGCCGGACCGCGAGCTCTCGTTATTGCGCGAGCGCATCGACGCGACTGCTTACGTGACCGGGAATTCCACGCCCGTGCGCCTCGCCGTGCCACCGACGCGATCGCTGGAGCGCCTGCGCGCGCGCATCGCCGGCTCGATCGCGTCTGCGTTGCCGCCGGGCCCGACGATCGCCGTTCTGCAAGGACTCGCCGTCGGCGTACGCGGCGCAATTCCCGACCGATTGTGGGAAGCGTTCTCGGTGACGGGGATCGCGCACCTGATCGCGATCTCAGGATTGCACGTCACCGGTTGTGCGCTTTTCGCGTTGGCGGGAATCCGGCTTCTGGCAAGGTTACCGGCCATCACGCGACTTCCAGCAAGGGTCGCGACCGAGGGTGTCGCCGTGGTCGGCGTGTCAGCGTTCTACACCTTGCTGTCGGGCGCGTCGCTGCCGGCGCTGCGCACGCTGGTAATGGTCGCGTTGTTCGCCGCCTTGCGTGTCCTGCGGCGCTCCGTGCCCCTGGATCGCACGCTTAGCCTTGCGGCGGTCGCGCTCGTGGCCGCGGACCCGCTGGCAATCGCCTCGACCGGCTTCTGGCTCTCGTTCGTGGCGACCGCCGCGCTCCTGTCCGTAGTGACGCAAGGCGGCAACCTGCGTCGCCTCGTGCTTGGCTTTGCGCGGAGCCAGCTCGCCGTGACCGTGTTGTTGACGCCAGTACTCACGCTTGCCTTTGGCCGCATCTCGCTCGTGGCACCCTTCGTCAACGCCATAGCGATCCCTGTGTTCAGTGTCCTGCTATTGCCGGCGGTCCTGGCCGGGACCGTGATTGCCGCCGTCGAGCCATCCGCCTGGCCAGGACTCTGGCGCGCACTCGCATTGCTCCTGGACGGCACCTGGCCGTGGCTGGAGTCCATCGCCGCCTGGCCGGGCGCGAGCTGGGCGCCGGCCATGCAGCCGGCCGCACTGGTCGCCATGGTCGGCATTGCGCTGTTCGTCGCGTTGCTCCTGCCGATCGCCGGCTTGCGCATCGCAGCTTCGGCGTTGCTCGCGGCACTCTGCTTCGGACAATCCGAAGCAGTGGAGGAAGGCGCGTTCGCGCTGACGGCGATTGACGTCGGGCAGGGACTGGCCGTCGTGGTTGAGACCGCGAACCGCGTGCTCGTGTTCGATACCGGCCCCGCCTGGCCCGGATCCGGCGCGGCCGCCCAGGTGTCGTTGCTGCCCTTCCTGCGCGCGCGTGGGATACGCGCCGTCGATCGGCTCGTGGTGAGCCACGATGACAAGGACCATGCGGGTGGCGCAGAACGCCTGCAATCGTCGCTGGCGGTGCGGCGAATCCAGGCCGGGCCGGGCGAGCGTGCTGTGGGCTACGACACTTGCCGCCGCGGCAACAGCTGGCAATGGGACCGGGTTGCGTTCCGCGTGCTGCATCCGCCCGCCGGCTTCGAGGGCAGCGACAATGACCGCTCGTGCGCAATCCTGGTGTCGGGCCCGGGAGGTCGTGCGTTGTTGCTCGCGGACCCCGAAGCGGCTGCCGAGGCGGAGCTGCTGACGCAGTCGCTCGCGGCCGATGTTGTACTGCTGCCGCACCACGGCAGCCGCAGTTCCTCGGGGGCAGCGCTGGTCGCGGCGGTTTCCGCGCGTTACGGAATCGCCTCGGCCGCCTTCGGCAATCGCTGGGGCATGCCCGACAGTGGCGTTGTTGCGCGCTGGCGCGGCGCGGGCACAACTGTCTTCGCGACGGCAGAGCTGGGCGCCGTGCGCGCAAGGTTCCCGATCCGGCCCGGCCCGATCGAGATCGACACCGCGCGACGTGAAGTCCCGCGCTGGTGGCGGTCCGCACCCGCCGGCTGAGCGCGCGCAGGCAGCAGGTGCGTGCGCACGGTATCATGCCGCGCCATGTGGGAAATCATCCTCGCGGGCGGCCCGGTGATGTGGCCGATCATCCTCTGCTCAGTGGTCGGCGCGGCCATCGTCCTCGAACGTCTGTGGACCCTGCAGCGCAAGCGGGTGATCCCGCGCGAGTTGACGGACCGCATCTGGAAGCTGGTCGAGTCGCGCAGCCTCAACGACCGCCACATCGAAGCGCTGGCCCACAACTCGCCGCTCGGACGCGTGCTCGCGGCGGGCCTCGCCAACCTCGACCAGGGCCGCGACATCATGAAGGAGGCCATCGAGGATACCGGCCGACACGTGGTGCACGAGCTCGAGCGCTTCCTCGGCACACTCGGCACCATCGCCGCCGTCACGCCGCTGCTCGGCCTGCTCGGCACGGTGACAGGCATGATCCAGGCATTCGAGGCCATCTCGAACGAGGGTGTCGGCGACCCGAAAGTGCTGTCCGGCGGTATCGGCGCGGCGCTGATCACCACCGCTGCCGGCCTGATCGTCGCGATCCCTTCGCTGTTTGCCTATCGCTACTTGCGCGGCGTCGTCGATCTCCTGGTGGTCGACATGGAGAAAGAAGCAATCAAGCTCGTGCGTGCATTCGACCTGCTGGGCCGGCGCCAGGAGCGAGTGCAGAACCGTCGCGAAGCGGCGTCATGAGGTTGCGCGTCAAGCGGGCCGAGGAGGTTGAACTCAACCTGGTCTCGCTGGTCGATGTCGTGCTGCTGCTGGTCATCTTCTTCATGCTGTCGACGACGTTCGTCAACGACTCGCACTTGCGCGTCGCGCTTCCGGAAGCAGGTTCTGCCACCAGCGAGCGCACGGCCCATCCGGTCGTCATCACCGTTTCCGCCCAGGGCAGCTACCGCGTGAACGATCGCGCGCTGGTCAACAACGAGCGTGCGACGCTCAGCGCGGCGCTGCGCCAGGTGGCCGGGGAATCACGGGATGGTCCGGTCACGATCCGCGCCGATGCACGCTCCACGCACCAGGCGGTCGTGACGGCGATGGACGTAGCCGCCCGCCAGGGCTTCACGCAGGTCAACATTGCGACAGTCAGCCAGCCTGCGGAAGAGTAAGGCCGAGCGGCCGCCACTCGATGTCGGAGCACTCAGGACCTATCTGAGGCTCCTGGCCTATGCGCGCCCGCACTGGCCCATGTTCATGCTTGGCGTCCTCGGCATGGTGCTGTTCGCATCCGTGGACACGGGCTTTGCGATCCTGGTCAAGAAATTCCTCGACGGCGCCTTCGTCGAGCGCGACCCGCGCATGCTGATGTACGTCCCGGTCGGGCTCATCGTGCTGTTCCTGGTGCGTGGCGTCGGCGATTACCTCTCGGTTTTTGCGCCGGGCTCGGTCGGGCGGCAGGTGATCAAGTCGATCCGGCACGACCTGTTCATGCGCTATCTGCAGCTGCCGGTTTCGTACTTCGACAGGAACGGCGTCGGGCAGCTCCTGTCGCGCCTGACCTACAACATCGAAATGGTGGCGGAGGCCGCCACCAACGCCATCACTTTCATCATCCGCGACACGCTCACGATCATCGGGCTGCTCTCCTATCTCATCTACCTCAACTGGAAGCTGACCCTGTTTGCGCTGGTGGTGGCCCCGCCGATCATCGGCCTCATCCGGCTGACAAGCCGCCTGTTCCGCCGCTACAGCACCCGCATCCAGGCCTCGATGGGAGACGTCACGCGGGTCGCGAAGGAGTCGCTGGAGAGCCAGCGCATGATCAAGGTCTTCAACGCCGAGGCGCAGCAGCTGGAGATTTTCGAGGCCGTGAACGAGCACAACCGGGCGAGCTTCATGAAGCTCATCACGGTGAAGGCCGTGTCGAGCCCCGTGGTACAGATGATCGCCGCGGTCGGCCTCGCCGCCGTGATGTATGCAGCGATCCGGGACGTCCTGGCGCACGGACTATCCGTGGGAGAGTTCACCTCGTTCCTGACGGCGCTACTGCTGGTCACGGCCCCGCTCAGGCGCCTGGTCAGCGTCGTCGGGCCGCTGCAGGCAGGTATTGCGGCCGGACAGAGCGTATTCGAGGTCCTGGATGCAGCAGCCGAAGACCGCGGCGGAGACATCTCCCTGGTGCGCGCGCGCGGCGAGGTCGAGTATCGCGACGTGGCCTTTGCCTACGATACGGAAAAAGGCCGCGTGCTCACCGGCATCAGCTTCAGGGCGGCCCCGGGCGAGACGATCGCGATCGTCGGCCGCTCAGGCAGCGGCAAGTCCACGCTGGTGAGCCTGCTTCCGCGCTTCCACGACCCGGACTCGGGGATGGTGCTGATCGATGGCATCGACATCCGCAAGTACCGGCTGCCCGACCTGCGCAGTCAGCTGGCGATGGTGAGCCAGGACGTCATGCTGGTCGACGACACGATCCGCAACAACATTGCATTCAGCGCCCCGAGTGCCAATGCAGAGACGGTACAGCGCGCGGCGCAGGCCGCACAGGTGCTCGAATTCGCGAACGCGCTTCCGGACGGTCTCGAGACGCGGATCGGCGAGCGCGGCGCGCTGCTTTCCGGCGGGCAGCGCCAGCGCGTCGCCATTGCGCGCGCCATCCTGAAGGACGCGCCGGTCCTGATCCTCGACGAGGCGACTTCCGCGCTCGACGCCGAGTCGGAACACCTGGTGCAGGCTGCCCTGGGCGAGCTCCTGCGGGGGCGCACGACGCTCGTGATCGCGCACCGGCTCGCGACCATCGAGCGCGCCGACCGAATCCTCGTGATGGACGACGGTCGCATCGTCGAGACCGGTAACCATGCGGCGCTGCTGGCGGCCGGCGGTGTCTACGCCGCGCTGCACCGGATGCAGTTCAACGTCTGAGCGGAGGGCGCGGAAGCCATGAGCAGGCGCCTTCACGACTGGTTTGTCATGACCTGGTACGGTCGCACCCGGCGCGGTGCCTGGCTGTTGCCGCTCGCCGCGCTGTTCGCCGCCGCATCCGCCTTGCGGCGTTGGCTCTATCGACGCGGAGTCCTCCATTCGTACCGCTCGCGGCGGCTCGTCGTGGTGGTCGGAAACCTGACCGTGGGCGGCGCCGGCAAGACGCCGCTCGTGATGTGGCTGGCTGGCGAACTTGCCCGCCGCGGCCTGCGTGTCGGTGTCGCATTGCGGGGCTACGGGGGCGCGCGTGGTCCCGCGCGGCGGATTGGGCCGAGCGATCCGGCGGTGGAGACAGGCGACGAGGCGCTGATGATCCGCCGCCGCCTGGACATGCCCGTCGCCGTTGGCGCCTCGCGACCCGAGGCCGTCCGCCTGCTGGAAGCGGACTGCGATGCGATCGTCTGCGACGACGGACTGCAGCACTACGCACTCGCACGCGACTTCGAGATTGCCGTCATCGACGGCATGCGCGGCTTCGGCAACGGCTGGCGGCTGCCGGCGGGTCCTCTGCGCGAACCGGTTGCGAGGCTCGACGAGGTGGATGCCGTGATCGTTAACGGTCCGGGCCACGACCGACGGGGCGCAATCCGCATGACGCTCGAACCGGTTGCCGTCGTCTCCATCGGGGACGAAACGCGTCGACCGCTCTCGGCATTCGCGGGCCAGGAAGTCGTCGCCGCCGCCGCCATCGGCAATCCCGAGCGCTTCTTTGCGATGCTGCGCTCGCATGGGCTGACCGTCGAGACACGCCCATTGCAGGACCACGCCCGGTTTACGCCTGCGCTCGCCGGCGTAGGCGAGGGCAAGCCCGTGCTGCTGACGGAGAAGGATGCCGTAAAATGCGAGGGTGCCGGCTGGGACGGCGCCGCATGGGTCGAGGTTATGCCGCGCATCGATACCGGCGGCGCAGCGGCGCTCATCGATGCCATCGTGCACAAAGCGGACGGCCGGACGGGAGACCTGAAACGTGACTGAGCGCCTGACGGACATCCTCGCCTGCCCGGTCTGCAAGGGAGCGCTGCGCTGGCTCGGCGAAACAGAGGAATATCTGTGCCGCGCCGACCGGCTCGCATTTCCGGTGCGTGACGGCATCCCCGTCATGTTGCCGGATGAAGCGCGCCGGCTCGCGCCGGACGACGGCGTGCTCGCGAGCCGTTGAATCCATTGTTCCGCGTCGTCATACCCGCGCGACATGCCTCCACCCGGCTGCCGGGCAAGCCGCTGCTGCTGCTCGCGGGCGAGCCCATGATCCTGCACGTGCATCGGCTTGCACTGCGCTCGGGGGCCGCCGAAGTGATCGTCGCGACCGACGACGAGCGCATCCGGTCCGCATGCAACACCGCCGGTGCCGCGTGCGAGATGACCGCGGAACGGCATGCGTCCGGAACCGACCGCATCGCCGAGGTCGCCCTGCGCCGCGGCTGGGCCGATGACGACATCGTGGTCAACGTGCAGGGTGACGAGCCGCTCCTGCCGCCCGCACTCATCGGGCAGGCAGCCGCACTCCTTGCCGTATCCCCTGTCGCCTCGATCGCCACGCTTGCGACGCTGATCGTGAGCGAGTCCGATTACCTGGACCCGAACGTGGTCAAGGTCGTCGCTCGAGCTGACGGCATCGCGCTCTACTTCAGTCGCGCGCCGGTGCCCTGGGATCGCGAAGGCTTCACGTCGAGGCCGCCCGGTGCCGGGCGTCACCGCGGTGCGCGCCGACATCTAGGGATCTACGCCTATCGGGTCGCGGCGCTGCGGCGTCTCGCGGCCGCTCCGGCGGCGGCGCTCGAGCTGCGCGAGCGGCTCGAGCAGCTGCGTGCGCTGGACATGGGGCTCTCGATCGCCGTCGCGGATGCCGTGGAGGTTCCCGGGCCGGGTGTCGATACTCCGGAAGACCTCGCGCGTGTCGAGGCGCTGCTGCGCGCCGGAGGTCGGTCGTGAACCGAGCGGCGGGCCGCGTGGCTCCCTTTTACGCAGTAGAAATCAACCGGCTCGCGAATGCACGCGAACGCGCGGGTCTGCCGGTGATCCACATGGAGGTCGGGCAGCCCTCCGCCGGCGCTCCAGCGGCGGCGATCGCGGCGGGGCATCGCGCGCTCGCCGAATACCCGCAGGGTTACTGGGAGAGCGGAGCGCTCGCGGAGCGGATCGACGCGTATTACCGCGCCACCCATGGCGTCGCGCCGGGGTCGTCGCGGATCGTCCTCACCATGGGCGCCTCCGCGGCGCTCGTGCTCGCGATGTCCGTGCTGTTCTCGCCGGGCGCCCGCGTCGCACTGCCGCGACCAGGCTATCCGGCGCATCGCAATGCCCTGCTTGCGCTCGGGCTGGAGCCCATGGAGATGGACTGTGACGCGTCCACCCGATTCCAGCCGACGGCCGCGATGGTGGCTGCGCTCGATCCTGCGCCAGACGGACTGATCCTCACGAGCCCATCCAACCCGACGGGCACGATGATTCCGGACGCGGAACTCGCTGCGATCGCCCGCGTCTGCGCGGCACGTGGTATCCGCATCCTGTCTGACGAGACCTACCATGGCATTACTTACGGACAGCGCGCGCACACGATCCTCGAGCACACGCCGGAGGCAGTGGTCGTCAACACGTTCTCCAAGTACTGGTGCATGACCGGCTGGCGGCTTGGCTGGGCCGTCGTGCCGGAATCCCTCGTGGAAACCATGCGTCGCTTCGCCGGGAACCTGTTCCTGGTGCCACCGACGCTGGCCCAGCACGTGGCGCTCGCCGCGATGGACGAGCAGGCTGAACTCGAGGCTCATGTGGCGACCTATGCGCGCAACCGTGAACTCCTCGCGGACGCACTGCACGGGTTCGGCATCGGGCGCATCGCACCTCCCGACGGCGCGTTCTACCTCTATGCGGACGTCGGCGACTTCACGCGGGATTCGCTGCAGTTCTGCCGCGACCTCCTCGACGCAACCGGCGTCGCCCTGAACACCGGAAAGGACTTCGATGGTGTGCAGGGCGACCGGTACGTGCGCATTTCCTTTGCCGTGTCGACGGCCGAGACGGTGCGCGCAATCGAGTGCCTCGACGGATGGCTGAGGAGCAGAAAGCGGGCATGACCCGAGTGCTCTTCGTGTGCATGGGAAACATCTGTCGCTCCCCGACGGCGGAGGCGGTCCTGCGGGACTTCGCGCAACGCGAGGCCGGCGTCGCCCTGGAGGTCGATTCCGCAGGCACTCACGGCTATCACACGGGCGACGCTCCCGATGAGCGATCGATCGCGGCCGCCCGGCGTCGCGGATTCGATCTCGGCACGCTGCGCGCACGCGTGGTCGAGACCGCGGACTTCGAGCGATTCGACCTGGTGCTGGCGATGGACGTCGCGGTCCTGGAACGCCTGCGCGAACTCGCCCCTGGCCAGCGTGCGGATCGCGTGCAGCTGTTCCTGGATTTTGCGCCCGGTCTCGGTCGGCGCGACGTACCGGATCCGTATTACGGAGGTGCGGCGGGCTTCGAGGAGGTGCTGGATCTGGTGGAGGTAGGCGCGCGCGGCCTGCTGGCCGCGCTCGCCGCGCGCTCCTGAATCAATCTTTCAATGAAGGGGCGCGACCCCTTCATTTTCAGTCCTTCGGGCCGAAGTGCTGCCCCTCGCCGGGCGTGGACGACCACACCGTATAGCTCTCGCTGGACTTTGGCGCCGGTGAGGTTGCAGGAGACGGCTCCGGTGACGGCGGCATGGCAGGCATAGGCTCACGGACGGGTTCCGGCGCCGATACGCGCGGGGAGGGGTGATCCGGAGCGACCGGCGCGGCTTCGCCGCGCGACATGCTGTCGCCATTGCCTGGCGCTATCGGCTGCGTGTCGTTGGGGCGGTACGTGTCCTGCCGGTCACGGCCACCACGGCCGCCACGCCCACGACGCCGACGCCGGCGGCGCTGGGCCTCGCCTTCGGATCCCGCCTGGTCGGGCGCCGGATTCTGTGCGGGCTGCGGCTGCGGCTGCTGCTGTTGTTGCTGCTGCTGCTGCTGCCGCGGCGCCTCCGCGGCACGGTCCCGGTTCCGCGGTTCGTTGTCCCGGTTACGCGGCTCGCCGTCGCGATTACGATCGCGTTCGCGATGACGGTTACGATCCCGGTCGCGGCGTGGGCCGCGCTCCGGCCGCTCGCTGCGTTCCCCACGATGTGGGCGGCGACCACCACGGTCTTCGCGTACCGGGCGCCCGCCTTGCTTCTCCTCGCGCTGCGCGGGGTCCGCGGCTTTTGCAGGATCGCGGGCTGCACTGCCCGTGAAGAGCCATTGGAGGCGCGACCAGAAGCCTGGCCCTGGCAGCACCGCCTGCGGCTGCGGCGGCGCCGCCGGAATTGGGGCTGGCGAGGGCGGGGCGATCTGCTGGACGGCTGCTGGTGCCGCGGTCGGGACTTTGTCCGCCTGGGACTGGTAATCCAGCTCGACCGTTCCGGTCCCTGCAATAAGGTGGCTCGCAACGGCGTTCTCAGCGAGCGCCGTCTCGTCGTCGCGCACGCGGCGAATCGAGTAGTTCGGGGTCTGCATGTTCGGGTCCGGCACCAGCACGATGTCGATCGCGCGCTGGCTCTCGAGTTGATGCAGCCATTCGCGCTTCTCATTGATCAGGAAGGTCGAGACATCCACCGGCAGTTGCGCGATCACGCGGGTCGTACGCTCCTTGCGCACTTCCTCGCCGATGAGGCGCAGCACCGCGAGCGCCATGGATTCGACGCTCCTGATCGAACCCATGCCGCTGCAACGGGGGCAGGACATGTGCGTCGACTCGCCGAGCGAGGGCCGCAGACGCTGCCGCGACATCTCCATCAGGCCGAAGCGGGAAATGCGCCCGAGCTGGATTCGGGCGCGGTCCGAGCGCACGGCATCGCGCAGGCGGTCTTCGACGCCCTGCTGGTTCTTCTTCGACTCCATGTCGATGAAATCGATGACGATCAGGCCGCCGAGGTCGCGGATGCGTAATTGCCGAGCAATCTCGTCGGCGGCCTCGAGGTTCGTGTTGTAGGCGGTCGTCTCGATGTCGGCGCCACGTGTCGCACGCGCCGAGTTGATGTCAATCGAGACCAGGGCCTCGGTGTAGTCGATCACGATACCGCCGCCGGAGGGGAGGGTGACTGCGTGCGAGTACGCGGACTCGATCTGGCTCTCGATCTGGTAGCGGGTGAACAGTGGCACTTCGTCGGTGTAAAGCTTGATCTGCTTGGTGCCGTCACCCGACTGGAAGCGCTGCACATACTCGAGCGCCCGCTGGTGCGCGCCGGGCTCGTCGATGAGCACTTCGCCAATGTCGTCCGAAAGGTAGTCCCTGAGCGCCCGCGTGACGGCGTCGCTCTCCTGGTAGACGAGAAATGGCGCGGAACGCTCGGCGGCGGCCGTGACGATGGCATCCCAGTTGGCACGCAGGTTGTCGAGGTCCCACTGCAGTTCCTCGGGGCCGCGGCCGACTCCCGCCGTGCGCACGATCGTGCCCATGCCATCCGGCACGTGCAGCTGGTCGAGGGAGTCCTTGGTGACGTCGCGTTCCTCGCCCTCGATGCGGCGCGAAACTCCGCCGGCACGCGGATTGTTCGGCATCAGTACCAGGAAACGTCCGGCAAGGCTGATGAACGTGGTGAGCGCCGCGCCCTTGTTGCCGCGTTCTTCCTTCTCGACCTGGACCAGGATCTCCTGGCCCTCCTGGAGGACATCGCGGATGTTGAAGCGTGCGCCCGGCGCCGGCTGGAAGCGGTAGTACTCGCGAGCGACGTCCTTGATCGGCAGGAAACCCTGCCGCTGGGCGCCATACTCGACGAAGGCGGCTTCAAGGCTCGGCTCGACGCGTGTGACACGCGCCTTGTAGACGTTGCCTTTCTTCTGCTCGCGGGACGGTAACTCGATCGACAGGTCGTACAGCTTCTGGCCGTCAACCAGTGCGACGCGCAACTCCTCTTGCTGAGTCGCGTTGATGAGCATTCTCTTCATGTGCCCCATCCAAGGTGCTTGGGGCCCGTTCGCGGTGGATGACACGTCTTGTCACGAGCATCGCCCGTTGCCCTGCAGGCGCGGATCGCGGACGGCAGGACGAGACCCGCAGCACGGTGGCTGCCGGTCGTTTCGCTTCTGCACGAACTTCGTGATCGACACGCGCGGGGAACATTTCATCCGAACGAAGGGCCGGCGATGGTCCGGACGGACCGGACCAACTAACATGCGGCCTGCCCGCGACGGCACCACGATTGAACGGGGCCGATGGGGTGGGACCGCGTACCGGTCAGCGGCCACGCTTCGCTTCGCGAAGCCCGCGCCGTAAGACCTGACTGCGGGCTAAGATAGCAGATGCGCCCGGAAAATCAATACGTTAGGGGAACTCCCTGACCGCCGGTCGAAATCCGCCGGTTGCCGCGCGGCGCATGCGCGTGGGCGATGGATTTGCCGGCCAGCGGCTCGACAACTTCCTGCTGCGAGAGCTTGGCGGAGTCCCGCGCAGCCGCGTTTACCGCCTGCTGCGTCGGGGCGAGGTGCGCGTCAACGGCAAGCGCAAGCAGGCGGATTACCGGCTGGTTGCGGAAGACGAGGTTCGCCTGCCGCCGCTGCGCGAGCCGCCGGCGCGAGACGAGGGGCCGCGGCGCGTGCCGGACACGCTGTTGGAAACGGTTCGCCAGGCGATCGTGCACGAGGATGAGCGGCTGCTCGTGCTCAACAAGCCGGCGGGCCTCGCCGTCCATGGCGGCTCTGGCCTCGCCTTCGGCGTAATCGAATCGCTGCGGGCGCTGCGCCCCGAGGAGTCGCTCGAGCTCGTCCACCGGCTCGATCGTGATACGAGCGGCTGCCTGCTGGTTGCACGCACGCGGGCGGCGCTGCGGACCGTGCACGCGCTGTTGCGCGAGGGCGCGGTCGAAAAACATTACGCGGCATTGCTGGCGGGGCGCTGGCGGCTCGGCCACAAGACCATTGATGCGCCGGTGCTGACGCAGGCGCGCCAGGGTGGCGAGCGTATGGTGCGCGTGCATCGCGAGGGGAAGATCGCCATCTCCATCTTCGAGCCGGTGTCGCACCATCGTGACCTCGCGACCCTCATGGACGTCTCGATACAGACCGGACGGACTCACCAGATCCGTGTGCATGCGGCCTTTGCCGGCCACCCGGTCGCAGGCGACGAAAAATACGGCGACCGGGAATTCAACTCCCGGGTGCGCGCGCTCGGCCTCAGGCGCATGTTCTTGCACGCGTCGTCGGTCGCCTTCCGCTGGCCGGAGTCAGGCAGCGAATTTCGCGCCGAAGCGCCGCTGCCGGCCGAACTCGCGACGGTGCTGGTGAAGCTCCGCGAACCCGCAAATCAGGACTGAGCGGGCGCCAGTGGATCGAGGCCCGCGTCACGCAGGGCACCCGCGAGCCAGATGAGGGGAAGCCCGACCAGCGCGGCGGGATCGTGGGTTTCGATCGACTCGAACAGCGCGACGCCCAGACCTTCGCTGCGAAAAGAACCGGCACAGTCGAATGGCTGCTCGATCTCGACGTAGCGGGAAATCTCCCGCTCGGTGAGCGTGCGGAAGCGGACCAAGGTCCGGTCGACGTGGTCCCTGGCGGCGCGCGGTCCGGGTCCGACGATGACTGCGGCGGTGTGGAATACCACGCGCTTGCCGCTCGAGGCCTCGAGTTGCTGGCGGCAACGTGCGGCATCGCCCGGCTTGTCGAGGATCCGCCGCCCGACCACAGCCACTTGGTCCGAACCGATGACGCAGGCTTCGGGATGGCGCGCGTGCACCGCCATGGCCTTGGCGTGGGCCAGGCGCAGGGCGCGGGACGCCGGCCTCTCGCGCGGCAGCCTGGCCTCGTCGGTTTCGGGTGCCCGGACGCCAAACGGCAATCCGAGCCGCTCCAGGAGCAGGGCGCGATGCCGGGAGGTCGAGGCAAGCAGGAGACGTGGTGCCATGGCCGTTCAGTGCTTAAAAAACAAGGATTTGCGCAACGGGAGTTTTGACACCCCCGGCAACGCTCACTATCATACCGCCCCCATGTCGATGCCCTCCGAACGGCCGCTCGATGCGGTCGAACTGGCGCGCGGCGAGGCGCGGGTCGAGCGCGAATTCCCGGTTGCAGCTTTTACCCGGCTGCTGGACCGGCTCGCGGAACCGGCGGGCCATGCGCATGCCCGGGCGGAGTTCCACCAGGCCGGCCGATGGCCGGCGGCGCGCCTCGCGGTGACCGCAGAGGTGGTGTTGACCTGCCAGCGTTGTCTCGGACCCGTGCGGCGTGCGCTGGCCTCTGATGCGCAGGTCGTGTTTGCCGAGGAAGGGGCGCAAGGACTGCCCGAGGGTAGCGAAATCGTCAGTGGTGACCCGCACCGGCTCGACTTCGCGACACTCGTCGAGGACGAACTGCTGCTGGCGCTGCCGATCATTCCGCAGCATGACGCGGGCGAGGCCTGCACGCTGCCGGCAGGTGATGGCGACCAGATTGACGCGTCCGACACGGCACAGATGCGCCGGCCGTTCGCGGGATTGAAGGACTTGCTGAAACACTAAGCTGGAGAGATTCCAATGCCCGTCCAGAAAAGCCGCAAGACACCGTCCAAGCGCGGCATGCACCGTTCACACGACCGCCTGACAAAGCCGGCGCTGTCGAAGGACCCGACGACGGGGGAGACGCACCTGCGTCACCGCGTGAGCCGCGACGGTTACTACCGCGGCAAGAAAGTGATCGACGTTCCGGTCGAGGACGCCGGTCAGGAGTAGGGAAGACGCGCCAGGCCTGGCAGGCTGCCCCGTCATGAACCGCTACTCGCGCATCGCCGGGACCGGCAGCTACCTGCCGGAGAAGATCCTGACCAACAAGGATCTCGAGAAGTCGATCGACACGACCGACGAGTGGATCCGGTCGCGCACCGGGATCGAGCGGCGGCACATAGCCGCCCCGGACGAAACGAGTTCCTCGCTCGCCGAGCATGCCGCGCGTCGCGCGCTGAAAGCGGCGGGCGCGACGCCCGCGGACGTCGATTTCATCGTCGTCGGCACGACGACCCCAGACCTGATCTTTCCCAATACGGGCACGCTGCTGCAGCAGCGGCTCGACATCCACGGCTGCCCGGCCTTCTCGCTGGAGACAGCCTGCAGCGGCTTCGTCTACGCGCTCTCGGTCGCGGACAAATTCGTGCGACTCGGCGAGTCGAAGTGCGCGCTGGTGGTGGGCGTCGAATGCCTGTCGCGCTTCATCGACTGGACCGACCGCGGAACCGCCATCCTGTTTGGCGACGGCGCGGGCGCGGTCGTCCTGACGCCGGCGGATGTGCCCGGCATCATCGGCACCCACCTGCACTCGGACGGCAAGTACCAGGACCTGCTGTATTTTCCGTACGGCGTGTCCAAGGGATTCGACACGCTGCGCAACAACTCGAAAGACGGCCTCAAGATGCAGGGCAACGAGGTCTTCAAGGTCGCGGTGCGCACGCTCTCGAGGCTGGTCGACGAGACCCTGGCGAAGAACGGCGTCGAGCGCAGCGAGATCGACTGGCTGGTTCCGCACCAGGCGAACCTGCGGATCATCCAGTCGGCGGCGGAGAAGCTCGGCCTGCCGATGGAGAAGGTCGTCGTGACGGTGCAGGACCACGGCAATACCTCGGCGGCCTCCATCCCGCTCGCCCTCGACACGGCCGTGCGCGATGGCCGGATCCACCGCGGCCAGCTGCTGCTTCTGGAGACCTTCGGCGGCGGCTTTACCTGGGGTTCGGCGCTGATTCGCTACTGATGCGACAACTCATCACATTACTTGCGCTCGCGTTCGCGGCTCCTGCGCCGGCGGACGAGTTCGCGATTCCCGCCGAGGGCAGCGACGTGATCGGCGAAATGCAGTCGGCCGAGGCGGAGGGCAAGGACACGCTGATCGACCTCGCACGCCGCTTCGGACTCGGCTACGAGGAGATCACCAACGCGAATCCGGGCGTCGATCCCTGGCTGCCGGGCGCGGGCACCGCCGTGGTCATTCCCAAGCAGCGACTCCTGCCGCGCGCACCGCGCACCGGCATCGTGATCAACCTTCCGGAGCACCGGCTGTACTGGTATCCGCCGACCCCGGCCGGCAAGCAGCCGGTCGTCTGGACCTTCCCGGTCAGCATCGGGAAGATGGACTGGAACACGCCGCTTGGCCGGACGACCATCGTTTCCAAGGCCAAGGACGCCCCGTGGATCCCGCCGAAGTCGGTCCGCGAGGAGCATGAGAAGCGAGGCGAGCCTCTTCCGGCTGTCGTTCCGGGCGGGCCGGACAACCCGATGGGCCGTCACAAAATGGCGCTCGGCATTCCGGGTGGCGCCTATCTGATTCATGGCACGAACCGGCCGGCGGGTGTCGGCATGCAGGTGACACACGGCTGCATGCGGCTCTATCCGGAAGACATCGAAGCGCTGTACGGCATGGTTCCGGTCGGTACGCCAGTCACGATCGTGAACCAGCCTTACAAGTGGGGCTGGCACGACGGCGAACTGCTGATCGAGGTGCACCCGCCGTTGAAGGAGGACACCGTGGCGGCGCCTTCGCTCACCGATCTCACGCGCCTCATTGTCGATGCGACGCGCGCGAATCCCGTTGCCGTCGACTGGATCGGCGCCGAACGTGCGTGGCGCGAGGCGCGCGGCGTACCGACGGCGGTTTCGGTCGCGGAATCCCGCACCGCTGCACTGCCTCCCGACCGCTGACGCCCGAAGCCGTATAAAAAAAGCCCCGCGGTGTTGCCACCGCGGGGCTCTTTATCATCGGCGTACGAGGTCGATTACTTCGACATCGACTTTTCGAACATGCGATTCAGCTTTTCGCTGTTCGCATCGCAGCACTGCTGCGCCGCCTGCGCGCCAGAAGCAGCCTGGTTGGCCGTGTTCTGAGCGGAGGTGGCAGCCTGCTGTGCGGCAGCTGCAGCACGGCTTGCGCCGTCCGCAGAGGTCTTCACGCCGTCGAGGTCACCCGACAGCTTGGCGACCTGCGACTTGAGCGAGTCGACTTCCGCCTGCAAGGGCTTCAGATCGGTGCAGCCGGCGCCCAGGGCGAGGACGGCGGCAGCGACGCCCACCTTCAGGATATTGGTCATGAAATTTTCTCCACAAGGTTGCATGAACGTTACAAGCCGCTTCCGCGGATGCACGGCGCCGGCGGTCCTTCCTCCCCGCACGGTGGCGATGCGGATCGTAACGTATCGGCGCGGCAGGTGAAAGCTTCCCGCACGTTTGTCGCCCTGCGGCGACATCGCATGACCTCAGTTTGTCGGACACTCCCATGCACTTGTTTCGTTTTTTCACACTGGTCTGCATGGACTGCCGCGCGCGCCCATGATCGTTGGGGACTGTCGCTCGGCATGCGGGCGAGCGCGCCGGGACCCCGCGAGCGAGCGACTAAAGTTCCGGCGGAGCGAACGAGCGGGAGTCCCGGCAGCGAAGTCTGCGTGCCGCGTGTGTGACGCCGCGGTCAAGATGGGCGATCGCGGGAGGTCGTGCGGTCACGCTTGCCAGACAGGCGCGCAGTCTGTATATAATCACAGCACCTGATTATTCATACAGGTGCACGATGACAGAGCTTACGCCCCGCCAACGCCAGATCCTCCAGTTCATCCAGGACGCTATCGCCGCGAATGGCCTGCCGCCGACGCGCGCAGAAATCGCGCAAGCGCTTGGCTTCCGTTCCGCCAATGCCGCCGAAGAGCACCTGCGCGCCCTGCAGCGCAAGGGCGCGCTGACGCTGGTCGCTGGCAGCGCGCGCGGCATCGTGCTGAAGGACGCGCTGCGCGAGCAGTTCGGCCTCCCGCTCATCGGCCGCGTGGCCGCCGGCCGCCCGATCCTCGCGGAGGAGCACGTCGAAGGCCGCTTCCAGATCGACCCGGCGCTGTTCAGCCCACGGCCGCACTACCTGCTGCGGGTCGACGGCATGAGCATGCGCGATGTCGGAATCCTGGACGGCGATCTCGTCGCGGTGCACCGCTCGCCCGATGTCCGCAACCGGCAGATCATCGTCGCGCGGCTCGAGAACGAGGTTACCGTCAAGCGCTACAAGCAGGACGGCTCGGTGGTGTGGCTGCTGCCGGAGAACCCGGACTTCGAGCCGATCCGCGTAGACCTGCGCAAACAGTCGATGACGATCGAGGGCGTGGTGGTCGGCGTGCTGCGGCGCACCCGCGCGGACGTCATGCAATGAACGGCGTCGCGGAGCTCCTGCGTCACCCCGCGCTCTGGCGCGGCGGCGATGCGGGTGCACCCGAGACCGTCCCGACCGGTTTTCGCGCCCTCGATGCGTGCCTGCCGGGCGGGGGTTGGCCGCTCGCCACGCTGATCGAGCTCCTGGTACCCGCCGCCGGCATCGGCGAGATCCGCCTGCTGCTGCCGGCGCTGCGGCGCCTGACGACGGCGGCGGGCGAACAGCCGCGCTGGGTAGCCTGGCTCGCTCCGCCGCACCTGCCCTATGCACCCGCCCTCGCCGACGCCGGGCTCGATCCCGCGCGCATGCTGGTGGTCCGCCCGCGCGCCGGGTCCGACCGGCTCTGGGCGATGGAGCAGGCCTTGCGATCCGGTGCCTGCGCAGCCGTACTCGGCTGGACCGGTGCCGCTGACGACACGGCGCTGCGCCGCCTGAAGCTCGCGGCGGAGGAGGGCCGCACGCCGGCCTTCCTGTTGCGGCCCGCCACGCATCGTGGCGACGGCTCGCCGGCGGCGCTCCGGCTCGCGCTCGTCGCGCGCGACTTTGGCCTCGATGTCGAGATCCTGAAGAGCCGCGGCGGCGCGCCGGCACGCGTCGAGCGACTGCCCGTCCACTAAGAAAAGGACTCCGGATGTTCGAACCACGTCCGGCCCCGATGGTGCCGGCAGCGGGCAGTCGTCGGCACGCGCTCGTGCCGGTACCGGCACCGCGAACGCCAGCCGCTCCGGCCATGGGCGAGCTCTGGCTCGCCGCGCACTTTTCCCGTCTGCCGCTCGACGCTTTGCTGCCTGGCACCGGGCAGGCGCGCGCGGCCGTCGTCACGGCGCCTGAGGATCCCCGACGCACGGTGGTCGCCTGCAACGAGCGCGCGGCACGTCAGGGCATCACGCCGGGCATGGGGCTCAATGCCGCGCTCGCGCGGGTGCCGGGCTTGCGGGTGGAACCGCGGCAGCCCGCCGCGGAGGCAGCGCTTCTCGATCGGCTGGGGCGCTGGGCGCTGCAGTTCACTCCCGTCGTGAGCCTCGAGCCGCCCAGCGCGATGCTCGCTGAGGTGCGCGGCAGCCTCGATCTCTTCGGGGGCGCCATGGTGCTCCTGCGACGCGCGCTCGCGGGTCTTTCGGCGAACGGCCTCACGGCCTCGCTCGCGCTCGCGCCGACGCCACGCGCGGCGCTGTGGCTTGCTCGCGCCGAACTCGCGATGACGGTGACCCGCGCGGATGCACTGCCGGGCCTCGCCTCCCGGCTGCCGCTCGCCTGCCTGCACTGGCCGGAAGAAACGGTCACGGCCCTCGCCGGGCTCGGGATCCGGAACGTCGCTGAGCTGCTCCGGCTGCCCCGCGCGGGCTTTGCCGCGCGCTTCGGCCCACGACTGCTCGACGAGCTGGACGAGGGGCTCGGCCGGCGCCCGGCGCCCCGCCGGCGGTACGTCGTTCCGGAACGCTTCGACGAGAGTTTCGATCTTCCCGTGGCGGCCGAGTCCGTGGACGTGATCGAGCCCGCACTCGAGCTCGGGCTTGCCCGGCTGGAAACCTTCCTGCGCGTCCGTGCCTCCGGCATCCGCGGGCTGCGCGTCGATCTCCTGCATCGCGGGCAGGCGCCGACGCGCGTCGTTCTCTCGCTCGCGCGCATGGCAGGGGACGCATCGCAGCTGCGCGCGCTTCTCCGGGAACGCCTCGGGCGTTGCCGGCTCGATACGCCCGTCGTCGCGCTCCGGCTGCGCTCCGGGGTGCTGCTGCCGCTCGTCATCCGCGACGCGGGGCTGTTCGAGCGCGGCCGCAGCTCAGATCCGGAGGCGACCGCGCAGCTGCTCGATCTCCTGCGCGCCCGGCTCGGTCACGACGCGGTGTTCAGCGTGCTGCAGGTCGCGGAGCATCGCCCCGAGCGCGCTTTCCGGATCGCGGAGCCCGGCGGGATGGCCGGCTTACCGCTGCCCTGGCCCGCGCCGCACCCGGCGCGGCCGCTGTGGATGCTCGCCGAGCCGCAGCCGCTCGACGACTGGGAAGGGGCGCTCGTCACCGGACCCGAGCGCATCGAGACCGGCTGGTGGGATGGGCATGACGTCCGCCGCGACTACTACGTCGCGCGTAGCCGCGCCGGTGTTCGTCTCTGGATCTTCCGCGAGCGCCCGCCGGGACAGGGGTGGTTCCTTCACGGCGTGTTCGGATGAGAACACACACACAGTGCCAGCCAAACCTCAGCTCGCGCAAACGGCTGGAACGTGCTGGCGCGCGGACTTCGCCTGCGGGACTCCCCTCGCTCGTTCCGCCGGAACTTAGTCACTCGCTCGGGGGTCCCGCTACGGCTCGTCCGCGCGCGTCCACGCTACTGCCGCATCACGCGCGCACAGGCCCGGGCGGGTTCTCCGGGCGAGCGCGTAAAGTCCCGGCAGCGAAGCCCGCGCGACGAGCGTGATTCGCCCCGCGACCCATCCGAGATGTCGTATGCGGAGTTGCATTGCGTCAGCAATTTCACGTTCCTGCGTGGTGCTTCGCATCCAGGTGAGCTCGTCCAGCGCGCGAAGGAACTCGGCTACAGCGCGCTCGCACTGACCGACGAGTGCTCGCTCGCAGGTGTCGTGCGCGCCCACGTCGCCGCGCGCGAAGCGGGCCTCACGCTCGTGATTGGCAGCGAGCTGCGGCTCTCGGACGGTCCCGCATTCATCTGCCTCGCGGCGAGCCGGGAGGGTTACGGGGCGCTGGCGCGCCTCATCACGCGCGGGCGCCGGGCGGCGCCCAAGGGCAGTTACCGGCTCGCGCGGGCAGACCTCGATGTAGGTCTGCCCGGCTGTCTGGCCCTGTGGCTGCCGGGTGCCGAGCCCGCGGCCGAGGAGGGGCTGTGGCTG